>Ga0049085_10000148_pt1 | contig 29977 bp, 31 predicted proteins | sample GreLakmeSU08MSRF_FD_66721 | JGI IMG/M metagenome (GOLD analysis project Ga0049085, IMG submission 66721) | Freshwater lentic microbial communities from great Laurentian Lakes, MI, USA - Great Lakes metaG SU08MSRF | ecosystem: Environmental > Aquatic > Freshwater > Lake | place: Great Lakes... | reverse complement strand
CTAACTTGTTTCACTTGTTATAAATTAAATGGGAGAAAAAAAAAATGAAATACTCGCTCCTCGCTATTGCTCTTGTATCATTAACGCTGACTGCCTGCGACCAATTTAAAGAACATAAACCAGGGGATGGAAAGCCCGGGCAATATCCGCCAAGTCTTTGGGATAAACGTGAAGGTATGGTGGAAGATCTACCAGAGGATGCTGCAGAAGCCGCTCCTGCTGAAGTCGCTCCCGCTAAACCATAAATAGTATAGCAATTTTCTTAAGGGGGCTGTAGGTCCTGCCCTTAAGGTTTGCGTAGTTAACAATGTTTCAGAAGAAATTAAAATAAGAAGCCGCTTTTTTATAAGGCGGTTTCTTATTTTCAGAACTAAATTAACCGCCAACCAGGCTAGTCAAAATATTAAAATATGTGTACCTGTTGCATTTTACTATGTCATCTATCACAATAAATCTATAAAGGAATTAACGAAATGAAGTACTCCTTCCTTGTTGTTGCCCTAGCTACACTTATACTGGTCGCTTGTGAAGGCAAGAAAAGTCTTGATGGTCATCCGATGGATAAACCACCTCCTTCTGCTGATGCGCCTCGTGATTCCGAGCCAAATTTTGATACTCTTGATTCTGCTCCGGCCAATACGGATGCTACTTCAGCTCCAGTTCTCGCTCCAGCTCATTAGTGCCCAAAAAGGTAGTAATAATTTATTTTTGATTTAACTGCACATAAGCTTGAGTTATTAGGTATTTTTACTGTAAACTGCGTCACTTCGCCAACTTATTTAATTTACTAAGGAACCTGAATAATGAAATTATCACTTCTCACTGCCGCCTTAATAGCGTTTACTTTAACTGCTTGTGAAAGACCAAAACAAGCTCTCCCTGCCAGTATAGATTCTTATGGAACCAGAACTGAAGAAGGCACCACCATGACAGAAGAACGTGGCGCTGATTATGTTGGTGCAGGAGCCTCTCCAGCCCAAAATGCTCCGGGTGCTGCTCCAAGTGCCGATGAATTTAGTGGAAAAGCTGTTCTTCCTGGCCATACCTTGGATGGAAATGGCAACCCTATCACAGATGGTAAAAACCCTATTCCAGCAGCGCATTAAAAGATAACAGGGTCTCACAATTATGAGACCCTGTTGAATAATAAAATTATCCATGGTGTAATTTTTATTATTCTAAAATCCTGAAGTACGGTAGTTAGATGAGTTGACGCCAATCAAAACCAACAGCCTGATTGGCTACGCCAACCCACTCTGACTCACAACCTACAGCTCGACCCAATGCAGCTTTTGCAAGCGCCGGTGTATTGTTTTTCTGACTCAGGTGTGCGGCAATAAGATGTTGCAATAAACCACAATTAAGACTTGCTAAAAGTTCCGCAGAAACAGAATTTTCTAGGTGTCCTAAACGCCCCCCTATGCGTTGTTTTAAACTCTGCGGATAATTACTATTAGTAAGCATCTGCGCATCATGATTACACTCTAGCACCAGTCCATGACAGTCATTTAAGATTGTTTTAATGTGGGGCGTAGAACATCCGGTATCAGTTAAAACACCTAATTTTAAAGCACCGTCACTGAATGTGAATTGCGTTGGCTCATGGGCATCATGAGGCACGGGGTAAGGTTGCACTTCAATAGCACCAATGGAGAAACGCTGATGACTACTTATAATATTGATTCCTGAAAAACTTGAAAAGGTTTTCTCTATGCCACGCATGGTACCGTATGTGAGCCACACTGGAATATTAAATTTTCTGGCAAACCGTTCAACTCCCCCAATATGATCATCATGTTCATGAGTCACAATAATGCCGTCTATCATGTCAGGTTGAAGACCCAGTCTAGAAAGACGAAAAATAGACTCTTTTAAAGTAAAACCACAATCTAATAACAAACGTGTGTTCTTTACCTCAACAACGAGACCGTTTCCTTGTGAACCGCTACCTAATGAGGCAAAACGCATATATGTTATAAAAATATTTATCAGATAATGAGGGAAGTAAGCTGGAACAACATAATTGAAAAAATGGCCCTTCCTTAGCTTACTTTTTCCTTGTTTTTATCTTCAGCTTAACTTATTTGAGTTGTTCATAAAGTAATTTTAGTATTTTATCCGTGATGCCAGATTTTTCTGGCTCACCATCCTCGTTTAATACTCTGACCTCACTATCTACATCGATAGCATTGATTTGGATACGATATTGCTCTGGTTCCTTTCCCTCTGCCGATTCGTTATCATCACTGCGCCAAAAAGCAAGTTTCGACAATATACTCGTTTCATCATATTTTTTAATAATGCTCTTATCAGAGCTACCGTAACGTACGAAATATATACCCTCAGAACGGTCACGATCTACGACTGTAAAGCCACTGCGGTCAAGTGCCAATCCTATCTTTCGCCACGAACGATCAAACGGTTCCTCTATGACAAGAACATTGATGTATTCACGGCTAACAATGCGTACAGTCTTTCTAACGTCACTATCAGTCAACAGCAATTTACTTCGTTTTTCGTCAACCCCAAGATACATCATTAAATTAGTTAGCATCTCGATCTCCACATCTAGACTAGCTCGATCTGTCACCGGCTTATGATGACTAATATAAATTTCAGTCCCCCCGCCCTTGATCCGTTCAAGACGAGTGCGAAACTTATCTCGCTCAGTAACTAAATGCAAATTACCTGATATCTTTGAGAGCGTCTCATCAATAAGATTTTGTGGGGTGTTAACGATATTCTCTGCCCAATCTGTTTCCATAATTCCTGTTTTTGGAACCTCTAACTTGATGGTAAATCCCATTTTCTTCCAAAACTCTTTGACTAGTGGCCATAAAACTTCCGCTTCTTTCCCTATTACTAACCAACGTTGATTGCCAGAACGCTCAATTCTAACCATAGATTCATCAGATATAATGGGCAAGAGAATTGCTGCATCCTTAGCTGCCCCGCTGAGGCTCTTACTATGAGTAGAATAAGTTGCATCACCTACCAAATCACCATCGGGAACAATATAGCGATTATCTGTATTGGGGGTAGTTAAATCAGGCGGCACATCTAATGGAGGAGCTTTAACTGCAGATGATTCATTATCCATTTTTTTGTTATCAAACATACCCTTAAATGAACCGCGACAGCCGGTTATTGCTAGTGCTATGCATAGCACTACAAGCACTCGATATCTCATTATTTCGCAATCCAATACATCATTTTTATTAATTCAAATAAATTAATTTTAAGCAAGGTTATTTATTTCAGCCTGCCTCATTGCGTCTAGAATAACTTGGTGGTATTGAGGAGATAATTGAGTTAATGGCAGACGTAAACCAGATTTAATTAACCTCATTTGCATTAATGCCCATTTCACCGGAATCGGATTAGCTTCAATAAATAAATCTCGATGCAATCCCAGTAATTTATAATTAATAGCACGGGCAGTTATCAAATCTCCGGCAAACGCTGCGACACACATTTCGTGCATTAATTTTGGCGCTACATTAGCCGTCACCGAAATCACACCATGGCCACCCAATAGTAATAATGCTAAACTACTAGAATCATCTCCACTATAGATTATAAAATTTTGGGGAACGCGGCGTAACAAATCAGCAGCTCGTCCCATATCACCAGTTGCATCTTTTATACCAATAATATTGGGAATTTCTGTAAGTCGCAATACAGTATCATTTTCAATGTCTGTTATAGTTCTACTTGGTACATTATATAAAATCTGTGGTATATCCACTGTCTCTGCCAACATCCTAAAGTGCCTATATAGGCCTTCTTGAGTAGGTTTATTATAATAAGGAACAACTGATAGGCTAGCATCTGCACCTATATCTTTTGCATAGATCGATAAGTCAATGGCTTCTTTGGTAGAGTTAGCCCCGGTACCGACAATTACAGGTACTCGTCCAGCAACATGTTTAACCGCGACCTCCATTAACAAATAATGTTCTTCAAAATTTACCACGGGTGATTCGCCAGTGGTACCGACTACTACAATGCCATCGGTTCCTCGCTCCAAATGAAAATCAATCAGAGAGCGGAGGCACTCAATATCTAATGCGCCATCTTCGTGCATAGGTGTAACAATAGCAACTAAACTACCATTAAACATAAAGATCCATTTTAAAAATAATCATTTTACCTGAATCTTGTATTTTTCCAAGATTTCAGTGCACTCTAGATGCAAATATACTGCACTACTTAATGTGTAGACGTATTCTAATATAAGCCATTCAATATGATTTTTATATACTATGTCTTTAGTATTTTTAAGCTATCCTTAAAATCTACTTTAATACCGCTATTCAGCTAAAATACTTTTTCCATGCAAATATATATCACACTTTATGAATTTAGAGACAGAGATCATTAACAATGTGAAGCGAGCGCTGTCTGAAGATGTTGGTGTCGGAGATTCTACAGCCCTTTTAATTCCTTCTAATCAAATCGCGATCGCTAGTATTATAAGTCGTGAAGATGCAGTATTGTGCGGGATTCGATGGTTTGAAACATGTTTCCAACAACTTTCACCGGAAACTAAAGTGCAATGGTTTTCTTCGGATGGCGAAATAATTCATGCAGGACAAGAATTATGTAGAATTAAAGGTAATGCGCGTACATTATTGACAGCAGAACGATCTGCACTAAACTTTTTACAAACATTGTCTGCCGTCTCTACAAAAACCAGATGTTATGTAAATGCAATCTCCGGAACTAACGCCGCAATTGTAGATACGCGTAAGACTATTCCAGGATTAAGATTTGCACAAAAATATGCGGTTAAATGCGGTGGTGGTGCAAACCATCGTTTTGGCTTGTATGACGGAATTTTAATCAAAGAAAATCATATTATGGCTACTGGTAACATTGAAAAAATATTGCGCGTAGCTGAAAAAACTACCTCAACAGACTCATTCATTCAGATAGAGGTAGAGACACTGGATGAATTACATGCGGCCATCAATGCTGGGGCAAATATGATTTTATTGGACAATTTTAATCTCGACGAGTTGCGTTATTCGGTTGCATTCACCGCGCAGCTATCAAATAGAAAGGTAATACTAGAAGCCTCGGGAGGGGTGACTCTTGAAAATGTTCGTGCAATAGCAGAAACTGGCGTACATAGAATTTCCATCGGTGGTCTCACTAAGGATATACGAGCAGTAGATTTATCAATGCGATTCACTTTTTGATCGGATTAAAAATTAATTTATTAACCTATATTTATTACTTTCACATAACGCATATACTTAGATTTTCCTTATAATCAAAGAACATTTAATTTTTTATGTATTTATCTAGCCACCCGAATCAAAAAACTCACGCATAAGAAAATCCTCAAGTTCAATATTGTCTTCTATGCGTGCAGATAGCCCAACTACTCGATTAAGCCGATGAGATTCCCACTTAAAATCTCCTTTATAGTACTTACGAATTAACTCAATCATCTTACGAATAACGGCATGTTCCAAATCCCCATCTAGTCCAATATTAACTTCAATAAACTCACGACGAGGATTGCTAAAATCTGCTTTCCACGCACGGAAAGAAAATTGAGCAGTTCGAGTACCCATATTCAAAATTTGAAATACGCCATTTGTACCTTGTGGCAATAAATTACGTCTCACCTTAGCCATTCTAATGGTCTCGTCTGGGGCCTCAACTTTATCGGTGATTGTTTCTGCATTCTCGGGCTCATTAGCTCTTCCAGATGAGCGCCGTCTCGCTTCAATGTAGGCAGCCAGATCCATCGATGGAGATAAATTTTGAGTTGGCGTAACGCTAGATGGATTTTCTGTTTTTAAGATTTTTCTTTGAGGCCGAGACGCTATTGATGGCATTTGCCCCTTATTTCCAGCATGGGATGGCGTTTGAAGGTTTTTTTTGACGTCTATTAACGTTTCTTGTAGACCTTCTTCTTCAGGTAACTCAATAAAACTTGCACTAATTGAAGCTGGTGAAGCTAATGAGACCCCTTCTATTTTTGAAAATTCAGAGAAGTAACTGAATCCCCATACAAGAATTAGCCAGATGAGAACCGCTAATGGTGTTGGCCACCAGAAACGAATCTCTTTCGATCCAACATAAGCTATGCTTAAACTATTATTTATGTTTCACCGCAATCAAAAAATGTTCGGCGCCAACAGATCGGGCCTGCAACATTGCCTGCACCACGATACCTTGTGGCGCTTCATTATCTGCCGACACAATGAGATCCTTTTGAGAGTTGATTAACAACGGTTTCAGTGTGATAGCTAATGTTTCTAGTGTAACCGGAATTCGGTTAATAAAAATTTGACTGTCACTTGTTAGTGTAAGAGTGACTGGTTTACTGGTATTAAGTTTCTCAGCCTCTCCTTGAGGAAGATTTACTTGCAAGGAGTCAAGATTCTGCATAAATAATGAAGATAACATAAAAGTAGCCAGCAAAAAAAACATGACATCGATCATTGGAATAATCTCAATTCTTCCTTTACGATAAGTCCTTGATTTACGTATCTTCATGATCTTCACTTTCTTGAGTCAGGCGGATGTAGTCAATCAGACGCGTACCCAGACGTTCCATCTCATCCATCGTTTGTGATTGCAAACGTGAGAAATAATTGAATCCGAATAATGCAATCAATGCAATTATTAAGCCAATTACTGTTGCAATAAGGGCTTGAGCCACCCCACCAGTCACTCCTGTAGGATTAACAACGCCAGCGCTACCAATTATCTTGAAGGCATCCATCATTCCAATAACCGTTCCAACAAGACCAAGTAAAGGGGCAGCAGTAACAATGGTCTCTAACGTCCATAATCTGCGTACAAGAGATGCTTCAATCAATTGAATTTCATCAGCCACACGAGACTCTATCCACCACGACGGCCGATGTCTATGAGTAATTACTGTCTCCAAAAAACGCCTATAATAATGACGCCTGTCTAAAGCGGAGAGTATTTTTTCTAGATCTTCCCACTTGAAGCTATAAGTTTCAACAAGATTTAGTAAATCGTTTGATAGGCGGGCAAATTGCCAATAAAGAAAAGCTTTTTCAAGGAGGATAGCTAGGGCAATGATTGCTAATAATGACAGTGGCAAAATAATCCAACCGGCAAGCTTAAAAGTAATCCACGCTTCATTTAATTCGAACATAATCATCTCCGAGCAAGGAATTGAGATTTTCCCTTGTTATTTCTATTAAAATAAAGCCTAATTTAACTCTATTATAGAGAGACAAATTAAAATATCTGATTAAAAATATCTATTTTAAACTAATCAGGATGCATATATTACATATAGAATAATTTAATATAAGAATAGATATTTATTTGATTTAAATAAATAAAGTTGTATATGCGCCCCCTTGTAACGCTCCTGTTGCATATGAATATTAAAAATTACTCAATCCTGAATCCATACTAAATAATTTTTCTGCCATTACTAAGGATAATAATGAACATAGCGCTCCTGGCCGCTTTTAAACATGTTCAATAATAAAAGTTTTGATTCCGTTAGTATCGGTGTTCATTACAGTATAGCGCTGTGGTAAATTTTCCAAGTTCTTATAAGCAGCCGGACAAGGTGGTCTGTGACCGGTTGCCTCTAGAATACTCTCAGGAAACTTTATTGGTAACGCAGTTTCCATGCAAATCATCGGGACGTTAATTTCGCGATACTCCAATCCAACTTTTAAGCCGTCCGCAGTGTGTGTGTCTATCAACATACCATATTGCTCATAAACTTTACGAATGGTGGCAATACGTGCCTCGTGATTACTACTTCCAGACACGAAATTAGAGTTTTTAATTTTTTCCCACAAAGGCGTTCCAATTAAATTAAATGTGCCGTTATTATCTATGGCTTTCCACAAATCGATAATTTTATTAGCATCTTTTCCGCTCATATCAAAAATAAAACGTTCAAAGTTAGATGCCCTCGAAATATCCATAGAAGGACTACTAGTATGGAGTGTTTCTTTAGCGGCACGGGGACGATAAAGACCCGTCAAAAAAAATTCATGCAATACGTCATTCTCGTTAGTGGCCAACACTAATCGTTTAATTGGCAATCCCATCATGGATGCCACATAACCAGCATAAATATTACCAAAATTTCCAGATGGTACAGAGAACATCACTTGTTCTGTATTTGAGCAAGTGGCGGAAAAATAACCCTTAAAATAATATACAATCTGTGCAGCGATACGCGCCCAATTAATTGAATTAACTGTTCCAATACTGTATTTCTTTTTAAAAATTAAATCATTGCTCACATTTTTAACAATATCCTGGCAGCTATCAAAAACTCCGCAAATTGCAATATTAAAAATATTAGGATCCTGTAAAGAAAACATCTGCGCTGTTTGAAAACGACTCATTTTTCCTTGCGGAGAAAGCATAAATATACGGATCCCGTGCTTGTTTCGCATGGCATATTCTGCACTGGAACCAGTATCTCCTGAGGTTGCTCCAAGAATATTTAACTCTTTGCCAGTCTTTGCCAGCACGTATTCAAACAGGTTGCCAAGTAATTGCATGGCAATATCTTTAAATGCCAACGTTGGTCCATTTGACAGTCCAAGAATATGTAATCCAGGTTCCAAAGTTTTAAATGTAACAATATCCTTGCTTTGGAAAATTTCTGCGGTATAGGTACGCTGAATAATATCGCGTAAATCATCGGGCGGAATATCATCTGAAAAACGAGAAAAAATCTCAAATGCAAGTTCCTGATAAGTGAAATTTCGCCATGCTCTTAATTCGCTAGAACTAATTACTGGGTATGTTTCAGGAATTACAAGGCCGCCATCCGAAGCTAATCCAGCTAGGAGTATTTTGGAAAATGATTTTCGCGCCATGCCGCCGCGGGTGGAGATATAACGCATATTTTTAATATTAGAAATGTGTATAAAAAAAGAATTGTTGTCCTTTATTCTTGAATAATGCGTTATCTAATCATTTGGATCCGGAATTTATAGAGCCAGGAGTGTTCATTTACTACTAAATTCTTCTAGTCGGATGCGTTTTACTTTCCCCAATATAACTGGAAGCGATTCTATCTTAGCAAGAGCTACGTTAATTTTTTTCTCTATCGTTAAGTGTGTAAGTATAATAATATCTACTTGATCCTCTCCTTCATTTGATTCTTTTTGCACCATGGCATCAATTGAGATACCGAGATCAGCAAGTATGCCAGTAATACCTGCTAGCGCACCTGGTTGATCTATCACCCGTAACCGTAAATAATAAGATGTCTCAATTTCTTCTATCGATAAAATTGGTGCATTTGATAGTAAATTTGACTGAAATGCAAGATGTGGAACACGGTATTTTGGATCAGCAGTGTGCATACGAGTTATATCTATCAGATCTGCCACTATTGAGCTTGCACTTGGTTCAGCACCGGCCCCGGCGCCATAATACAGAGTGGTCCCTACTGCATCACCCTTCACTACAATTGCATTCATAACGCCTTCGACATTGGCAATCAGTCTCCGTATAGGAATGAGCGTAGGATGAACGCGCAACTCGATGCCTTTAAGGGTGCGTTTGGTAATACCTAGCAGTTTAATCCGATAGCCTAACTCTTCTGCATAATCTATATCTTCACGAGTCAGATTAACAATACCTTCGATATAGACTCTATCAAATTGCACAGGAATTCCAAAAGCAATTGCCGCCATGATAGTCAATTTATGTGCTGCATCAATACCCTCGATATCAAAAGTAGGATCAGATTCAGCATAGCCCATTATTTTAGCTTTATTTAGTGCGGCATTAAAATCCAGTTTCTTATCTCGCATTTCTGACAAGATAAAGTTACTAGTGCCGTTAATAATGCCGGCAATCCATTCAATTCGGTTAGCAGTTAATCCTTCACGCAATGCTTTGATAATGGGAATACCGCCCGCTACTGCAGCTTCAAATGCGACTATTACACCTTTTATTTGCGCAGCAGCAAAAATTTCAGTTCCATGCAAGGCCAGCAGTGCCTTATTAGCAGTCACCACATGTTTTCCATTCTCAATAGCCTTAAGTATCAATTCTCTTGCAGTAGTACAGCCGCCAATTAATTCGACTACAACATCAATGTCAGGATGCATAACGACTTCATTCGCATCGGCAGTAATAACTATAGTGCTCTCATTTACAATTTTTCGTGCTTTTTCTGTCTCAAGATCAGCAATCATTTTAATAACAATGCCCCTTCCTGCGCGACGAATAATTTCTTCTTGATTACGTTTAAGCACAGTAAATGTACCGCCACCGACTGTGCCTATGCCTAATAGACCTACGTTGATGGGTTTCATATTTTTGACTTAGATAGATTGAGAATAAAAAACTTAAAATTTCTCTCAATAAATTTAGAATAAGCATTGTTATATTCACTATGCATATGCGTTCCTAAATTTTTATTCTTAAGTTCCATGCCGTTTGCGATAACGCTCAAGAAAACTTGCTATGCGACTAATAGCTTCGACAAGATCATCACTGCTAGGAAGAAATACTATACGCAGATGATCTGGGTATGGCCAATTAAAACCGCTACCCTGTACTAACAGAACTTTTTCTTCTCTCAGCAAATCTAATACGAATTGTTGATCATCTTTGATAGGATATATTTCTGGATTTAGACGAGGAAATAGATACATTGCCGCCTGGGGCTTAAAACAACTCACCCCGGGAATATCCGTAAGTAGCTTCCATGCAAGATCACGTTGACGCACAAGCCGTCCAGTTGGCATAACCAAATCATCAATACTCTGGTAGCCTCCAAGTGCAGTCTGAATGCCAAATTGTGAGGGAACGTTAGCACATAAACGCATAGAGGCAAGCATGGTTAGCCCTGCAATATAATCACGGGCATTGTGTTTTTTACCTGAAACTATTGCCCAACCAGAACGGAATCCAGCAGCACGATAATTTTTTGATAAACCGTTAAAGGTAATAAAAAGAATGTCGTCCGCTAATGAAGCAATTGAGGTATGGGTAGCGTTATCGTACAAAACTTTGTCATAAATCTCATCAGCATAGATAATTAATTTATTCTGACGAGCAATTTCAATGATTTCATGCAATAGATCATCTGGATACAAGGCTCCGGTTGGATTATTGGGATTAATAACAACAATAGCACGAGTACTAGGCGTAATTTTTGACCGCATATCATCTAGATCTGGCAACCAATTAGACTGTTCATTACAAAAATAATGTCTCGCCGTACCGCCCGCTAATATCACAGCTGCTGTCCACAAAGGGTAATCAGGTGCAGGAATTAAAACTTCATCACCGCTATTAAGCAATGCTTGCATAGCCATTACAATTAATTCGGAGACGCCGTTGCCAATGTAAATATCATCCATTTGCACACCACGAACATGCTTCTGCTGTGTGTAGTGCATGATTGCTTTGCGTGCAGAGAATAGGCCCTTTGAGTCACAGTAACCAGAAGCCGCAGATAGATTATGAATTACATCCTGCAATATTTCTGCGGGCGCATCAAAACCAAATAATGCTGGGTTTCCAATATTGAGTTTAATTATGTGCTGCCCGGCTTCTTCCATTTCTTTAGCACAGTCAAGCACTGGACCACGAATGTCATAACAAACATTAGTCAATTTATTAGATTTCAGTATTGGTTGCATAATTTAAAGAAAATATTTTACTAATTTCGATTTACAAAAACTACTCAACAAGAACAGCATTAAAAGACTTAGTCGGCCGATCTGATGCTTATCTGGCAATTCTATGTATATTAAGAAGTTTCTCTTGCCATCTTCTTAATTATTTTATACTTTATCCCTATGCTGAAAAGATATAATGTTAACCAACCCACTACTTTTCCGAAAATGGAGGCCTCATTTGAAACTACATCTTGCTAAATCTCTCGGACAAAATATGTTTACTGGCTACGGAATTGACTACGTAATAATCAATCAAGTTCGTTACACAAAAAGTTTGATTGTGCTGTCAGATTATATTATTCAGGATTGGCAAGCAAAAATCTTTGAGCAACTTACCCCAGAACACTTTGAGCTCCTGATTCCATTAAAACCAGAAATGGTATTATTTGGCACCGGGAAAACTTTACGTTTTCCCCCTCCTTCTTTAACGCAAGCTCTCACTACATCGAGAATTGGTATCGAGGTAATGGACACCAGTGCCGCTTGTCGTACTTATAATATCTTAATGTCAGAAGGGCGAAATGTGGCAGCGGCAATCCTGATCTAAATTTTCTACCTCTTTTTAAGCAGGTTCACCTTTTTTAATACCATCAAATATATTCATCCCACTTATTTCATCTACTTATTGATTTAAAAATTGTAATTCTTGGTAGTTTAATTTAAGAACAATAAACTACCGAGAATTGATTAAGAGTACCCCTTAAACCATTCCTCCCCGCAAGCGGGGAGGAATGGTTAATGATGCACTCTTACTTAAAAGTTTAATCCAGCAAAATTACTCCGGAAAATCCTTTCTCTTGTCGTTACCGGCAATATGGGGACTCCAAGGAGCAGCTCTAACAGGGCCCTTGGTTTTCCATACTACGTTAAACTGACCGTCAGCACGCACTTCACCGATAAATACTGGTCTATGCGAGTGATGGTTTGTTTCATCCATCTTGATCGTAAATCCAGTAGGAGATTTAAAGGTTTGTCCGGCCATCGCTGCAATAACTTTGTCAACATCAGTGGTTTTAGCTTTTTCAACAGCTTGTTTCCACATATGCATACCAAAGTAGGTAGCTTCCATTGGATCATTGGTTACAACCTTGTCAGCATTTGGTAATTTAGCTTTCTTGGCCCAATCTTTGTACATTTTGATGAACTTATCATTGTCGGCGTTCTTCAATGACATGAAGTAGTTCCATGCAGCTAAGTGACCCAACAGTGGCTTGGTATCAACACCGCGCAGTTCTTCTTCACCAACTGAGAAAGCAACAACTGGTACATCAGTAGCCTTCAAGCCAGCGTTACCAAGTTCTTTGTAGAACGGTACATTGGAGTCACCATTGATGGTAGAAATCACCGCTGTTTTGCCACCAGTAGCGAATTTCTTCACGTTGGCAACAATAGTTTGGTAATCGCTATGACCAAATGGGGTATAGGCTTCGTCGATATCTTTATCAGCAACACCTTTTGATTTCAGGAAAGCCCGAAGGATCTTATTGGTGGTGCGTGGATAAACATAATCGGTACCAAGCAAGACCCAACGTTTAGCGGCCCCACCTTCTTCGCTCATTAAATATTCTACTGCCGGAATTGCTTGTTGATTAGGTGCAGCACCGGTATAGAACACATTTTTTTCAAGTTCTTCACCCTCGTACTGCACTGGGTAAAACAGCAAGCCATTTAATTCCTTAAATACTGGCAATACTGATTTGCGTGAGACTGAAGTCCAGCAACCAAATACCACAGCGACTTTATCTTGGCCTAAAAGTTGACGTGCTTTTTCTGCAAACAAAGGCCAATTTGAGGCTGGATCAACTACCACTGCTTCTAGTTGTTTACCCAACACACCGCCTTTTGCATTGATGTCAGCAATGGTCATAAGTGCTGTTTCTTTAAGTGCTGTTTCAGATATCGCCATTGTGCCTGACAGTGAATGCAAGATGCCTACTTTGATGGTATCAGCTGCGTAGACACTGGCACTCGCTCCAATCACACTGAGCGAAGCTGCTATAGCAAGTGTTTTAATAAAATTGCGACGTATCATAATGATTATTCTCCCTGAAAATTAAAAACTTATTACAGTAACCACATACATTTAAAACCGTTCATCTACAGAAAAATACTATGCATCTTATTTAACGAGATCATTGCGATTTACTGATATCGTCTAATTTGAGAAAAGTTATTTCTTTAGACTACTAAAAACATACAGGAGTTTATTCCTCCTGTCTAGCAGTTCAGAGTAATCTTTTTAATTGGGGGGTTACTGTCGTAATAATGTTTAATTAAAATAATTCGCCACATAAAACAATGCCAATGCATTTTAGTTGCGCTAGACAGGCATATTATGACAAATAGAATATACTTCTAAGCACCTACCCCTTCATAGAAGTGTATTCTTAAATGCATCATTTATGCTATAAGTTAGTCGCGTTTATTATCTGACAGAGCTGCTATTCAAGGCTTTTAAAAGAAAAAGCCCTAAGTTGAGGCCTAGGGCTTTACGTGTACATAGAGAAGAGTGTCGCCGATAGAAGAGTGTCGCCGATCAATTTAAACCGCTAATAAGTCTTTAACCCCGTCTTTGTCCATATCTTCGCCTGTTCCACGTTTTATAAATTCGCCGCGTTCCATTAATAAATATTGATCTGCTAAAGAACGTGCAAAATCATAATATTGCTCCACTAATAAAATTGCCATAGTGCCCTCATCCGCCAAGGTACGAATTGCACGCTCAATATCTTTTATAATTGAGGGCTGTATGCCTTCTGTTGGCTCATCTAATATGAGAAGCTTTGGAGAGGCTGCGAGTGCACGACCAATAGCGAGCTGTTGTTGTTGACCACCGGACAAATCACCACCACGACGTTTAAGCATTTGTTTTAAAACAGGAAACATTTCATAAATTCTTGAAGGCAAAGGTGTTCCGGGGGGTTTAGATGCAAGGCCCATAATTAGATTTTCATATACAGTTAGGCGTGGAAAAATCTCACGTCCTTGGGGTACATAGCCAATACCGGCACGTACACGAATATGTGAAGGCGCGTGGGTAATGTCTTTGCCATCAAAATTAATTGTACCAGAAGCCGAAGAAACTACTCCCATTAAACATTTAAGTAACGTTGTTTTGCCCGCGCCATTACGACCCAGTAGGGTAGTAACTTCACCAGTCTTTAACTCGACCGAGAGGTTGCGTAAAATATGACTACCACCGTATTTCTGATTAAGGTTTTCAACCGTTAACATGATTAGCGTCCTAAATAAACCTCAATAACTTTCGGGTTAGCCTGGACAGTTGCAAGATCTCCTTCGCAAAGTACTGAGCCCTCATGAAGCACGATCACATTGCTTTTAAGTTGTTCAACAAAAGCCATGTCGTGCTCAACCACAACCAAAGATTGTTTCCCTTTAAGGGAGTTAAATAATTCACCGGTACGTTCAGTTTCATCATCAGTCATGCCTGCAACTGGCTCATCTAGCAGTAGTAATTGCGGCTCTTGCATCAACAACATACCAATTTCTAACCATTGTTTCTGTCCATGAGACAATCGTCCGGCAACTTGCTCCGTATGCTCGCCAAGATGGATTAAACGCAGAGTATCTGAAATACGATCGCGTGTTAGGTCATCAACTACGGCAAACAAACTATGACGAACCCGCTTGTCAACTTTCATAGCAAGTTCTAGATTCTCAAATACAGTGTGATTTTCAAATATTGTCGGTTTTTGAAATTTTCTACCTATCCCAACACGGGCAATCTCTGGCTCAGATAAATTTGAAAGGTCTATTGTTTGATTAAAAAAAACAGTACCTGAGTCAGCACGCGTCTTGCCGGTGATTACATCCATCATTGTAGTTTTACCTGCGCCATTTGGACCAATGATGCAACGCAATTCATTAACCTGAAAAGTTAATGTTAAATCATTCAGCGCCCTGAATCCGTCAAACGATACCGTAATATTTGACAGTTGCAAAATAGAGTTGTTTTTAATTGGCTCGGACAAATTCTCCCCCATTCCATGAGCCATATTTACTGAAGTGTCGCTCATCGCATACTCCGGTGACGAAGTTTCTGCCACAAACCGACCATCCCCTGAGGCAAGAGTAGGGTAACCACTACAAACAATAACCCAAGGAAAAATAACCAGTATTCTGGGAATGCTACAGTAAACCAACTTTTAGATAAGTTAACCAAAAAGGCTCCAATTACCGGCCCCACTAGGGTGCCACGACCACCAACTGCGGTCCAAATCGCAATCTCAATTGAATTCGCTGTTGACATCTCGCTTGGGTTAATAATTCCAACTTGTGGCACATAAAGAGCGCCAGCGATAGCGCACAACATGGCCGATACAGTCCAAATAAATAATTTGTACCATAATGGGTTGTAGCCTAAAAACATGACACGCATCTCAGCATCACGGATAGCCGTTAGTATGCGACCAAATTTTGATTGCATTAGATAGCGTCCCAGAATAAGTGTAAACATCAGCATAAATGCACTGAGTGCAAATAACGTTACTCGCATCTCTGGGGCGGTAATTGAGTATCCCAAAATACGCTTGAAATCAGTGAAACCATTATTGCCACCAAAACCAGTTGCATTACGGAAGAACAATAACATAAAGGCAAATGTCAGAGCCTGAGAGATTATAGCAAAATAGACGCCCTTAATGCGTGAACGGAAAGCAAAATAACCAAATACAAAAGCCAGTGATGCCGGTATAACCAATACTAAGAATACGGCGTAGAGAAAATGCTCTGTGCCAGTCCAATACCATGGATACTCTTTCCAGTCCAAAAACACCATGAAATCTGTTAAGTGTGATTTATATACGCCATCAAGACCGATGCTGCGCATTAAATACATACCAAAGGCATAACCACCTAACGCAAAAAATAGGCCATGTCCTAGAGAAAGAATACCTGCAAAGCCCCAAATTAAATCCATCGCTACGGCAACAATGGCATAACACATAACTTTACCAATTAACGTAACCGCATAATCGGAAACATGCAGGGCGTGGTCGGCTGGTAACATAAGATGCGCTGCTGGCACCAGCACAAATGTTAACAAAGAAAAAAACCCAATTGCTAACCAACCTTTGCATCCAGTGGCAGCGAAAAAACGAATTACAAATGGAGTTCGATTGGTTTTCATTATTTTAATCGACGAATCGACCTTTAATTGCGAATAGCCCTTGTGGCCGTTTCTGAATAATGGCGATAATAATAGCTAAAACTACAATCTTAGCAATTACTGCACCCGCCACACCTTCTATTAATTTAGTAACTATGCCCAAACCCATCGCCGCCCATACCGCGCCCGCAAGTTGACCCACCCCACCCAGCACTACTGTCATGAATGCGTCAACAATATATCCTTGTCCCATATCCGGACCTACGTTGGCAATTTGTGATAATGCTACACCCCCCAAACCTGCGATGGCCGAACCAAGTCCAAATGCTACCGTATCAATACGGGCAGTCGGCACACCAACACAACCGGCCATGGCACGATTCTGTGTAACAGCTCGAACAAATAGACCCAAACGTGTTCGGTTTAGAAGAACCCACATCAGGGCCAATACAAAGAAAGCAAAACCAATGATGATAATACGATTCAAAGGTAACACTACATTACTCATTGCCTCTATGCTACCTGACAACCAGATTGGATTAGCAACTTCTAAATTTTGCGGACCAAAAGCAACACGCGCTGATTGAATTAAAATTAACGACAGTCCCCAAGTGGTAAGTAATGTTTCAAGTGGACGACCGTATAACCAGCGAATTACAGTGCGCTCTAAAAGAATACCTACTAAACCTGCGCTGAAAAATGCAACCGGAATTGCCGCGAGCACATACCAATCAATGTACTCAGGAAAATGGGTTCGAAATATACCCTGCATAACGTATGTCGCGTAAGCACCGACCATTAACAATTCACCATGGGCCATGTTAATAATACCCATGACACCGTAGGTGATAGCAAGACCCAAGGCGGCCAATAAAAGCACGCTCCCTAGACTCAAACCGGTGAATACACGGCTAATACTCTCTCCTACCAACAGTCTATTTTCAAGAGAAGCCAAAGATTCTTTAGCGGCGGATTGTACTCCAGCGTCTGGCTCATTAGCTGGGTCAGTTAATTCGGTAAGTTTTATTTTAACATCTGGATGGTTACTCTCACCAAGGGATTTAACTGCAGCCAAGCGTTTGGCTGGATCAGGGTTCTTAAGTTCAATTGAGGCCCGCGTTAGCGTAATAATTTGTTTTATTTCGGGATCAGATTCTTTAATTAAAACTTGGTCAAGAATTGGCATTGAAAGAGCATCCGCGCTCGCTTCCAAGGCTTTTGCCGCTTTTATTCGCTCTTCGCGATCGGGTGAAAATAATTTTAATAAGGATAAACTGGCATTAAGTGCACGACGTGTACTATTGTTAGTAACAAGTGTCTCTATATTCTCCGGTAATGGTTTGATTTCCTGACCGGTGGCAACATTAATAGCTCGATCTCCTTCCATGCGGATAATAGTATCGCCTGAGAATGACAAGGCATCATCGGCCATAGCTTGTAACAAAGCTGCAGCTTCCGGTGTCCCTAAAAGTGCTATTTTTTTAATGGATGCAACTTTTTCCTCATTAGTCTCGGCATTTAATTGCTTTACTATCTCTGGATCTAATGCGGCATATGCTGGAAGAGAGAAAACTATCAAAAAGAACGGTAATAAGAAAACTATTCGGGAAAGATTCGATAACATTTTAATTCTAATTTTTAGAAACATGCCTACACCGAAGAAATTTTTAAAGATACTGCAGTTAAGAGGATGTGACCGCGCTGGATATTAATTTATCTCAGCACACTTAAAACCCTGATTTTGTAAAAACGAAATATTAACCATTCAATCTTAATCGGTCAAGTAAATCTATTATTATTATTATTATATGTATAAATCTATGACGGCATCCAATATTATTTAATAAGATTTATATTGCTATTATAAAATAAAAACAAGAAATGGAATATAGTTAGATTAAGTACATGCTGGCTGAATATATACGCCAACTATATACGCTAACAGATCTGGTCTGCAAATTGCAACAATGCAAGCTTGAATAAAGGAATTCAGAATTAAGTAGAAAACCGGCTGATTTAATACTTACTTAGATTCTATTAGGTCTCATTAGTGTGCCATGCATCCGGCAGATCTTACATCTATAGGAAGCTGGGTTTTTACATAGTTGCTTCGTTCGCTTTGTTAGCGCTATGCACCGATTAGTGCCATGCGAGAGCCTGGTCAGTGGTATGGACTACGAAATATTTTTTATGGTGCCCAGAGCCGGAATCGAACCGGCATGCCCATTACAGGCGAGGGATTTTAAGTCCCTTGTGTCTACCTATTTCACCATCCGGGCCATCAATTCATTGAAGGATTGATACAATCACGCTTGATTTCAAATATATTTAATCAGCAATGATTAGCGGGGTTATTTGCTACTTAATTTAATACTAAATGTTGGTTTCAGTTTAAATATTATCAAGAAATGAAGTATTTTATTGGAGGCGGGGGTCGGAATCGAACCGGCGTACACGGCTTTGCAGGCCGCTGCATGACCACTCTGCCACCCCGCCATTGTTATTGTGCAATCAGAAAATAAGTTAAATTAAACAATGCGGCTAAACAAATAACTAAGAAAACGAAATTTTTAGCAAGAATCTGTATCGTGCCTCTATGAATTCTTGCTAAAGAACCTATCTTCCCTAGATATTGGAGCGGGAAACGAGGCTCGAACTCGCGACCCCAACCTTGGCAAGGTTGTGCTCTACCACTGAGCTATTCCCGCGAATAAGGTGTTATTGTATTTTTAACAATACTTCAAAAAATAGTCCCTTATTATAAAGATGCAGATATTTTTGTCAAGAAAAGACGGGCAAGGATATGACTTTAAAATACTTTTAATTTCTCTCTGATGCTTTTGGAATAGCCGCTTTCAAATAAAATATCATGGACCACAGTGTCAAAATAGCTGCTAGATAAATAAGCCATGTGCCCACCTCCTGGGGATTGAAATTTTCACCAATTTTGTCGTGATATAACAACAGTGGAATAGAGATCATTTGCGATATTGTTTTTATTTTTCCCAGAAAAGAAACACCTACATTTTTACTTCTACCAATTTTTGCCATCCATTCTCGCAAAGCAGAAATAGTGATTTCACGACCAATGATAATAAAAGCAATCAGCGCATCAAGTCTGCCTAAATAAACCAATACAATTAATGCTGCTGCTACCATCAATTTGTCCGCGACAGGATCAAGAAATGCGCCAAAAGTAGAGGTCTGGTTAAGAACTCGTGCAAGAAAACCATCTAACCAGTCGGTAACAGCTGCGCCAGTAAAAATAACTGTGGCGATGAAATTTTGCTCAGAGTGTGAAAGCCAATCTGAAGGACAATAGAAAATTCCCATAAATAAGGGGATGGCAAGTATTCTCATCCAAGTAAGCAGATTGGGTAAAGTTAATACCATGTCAGTAATTAGGATATGTGATTAAATTATTAGAAAGAGGTTTAGTATTTGATAAAAATTAATGTAATTTTTTATAAATTTTTTCTGCCAACATAAGACTAACACCTTCTGTCTGCCGTAATTCTTCAACACTCGCAATAAGAACACCCTTCAGTCCTCCAAATCGCGTCAACAAATTTTGACGGCGCTTAATGCCGACGCCATTAATTTCTTCTAGGCTTGATTTCACACGAGACCTGTCGCGTCTAGCCCGATGTCCTTGAATTGCAAAACGATGCGCCTCATCACGAATCTGCTGGATTAAATGCAGTCCAGGGTGACCTCCTGATAATTGTAACGACTTTTTTTGATCCGCAAATATTAATCGTTCCAGGCCTGGTTTTCTTCCCTCTCCCTTGACTACTCCAATCAAATTTTTATTATTTAACCCCAATTCTGCTAATGCCCTCCTAGCGGCACCAATCTGTCCTTTACCCCCATCAATAAGAATTAAATCTGGGAAACTGCCCTGCTCTTCTATAAATTTATGATAGCGTTTTAAAAGGACGTGATACATGGCAGCACAATCATCTCCTGGGATAATTTCGTTAATATTATACCGACGATATTCATTATTGCGCATAGAAAAATTCTTATAAACCACGCAAGAAGCAACGGTGGCTTCGCCCTGTGTATGACTAATATCAAAGCATTCTATATGAGTAATGACAGGGATATTTAGCGTCTGTTGTAGAGCCTGCACTCGTTCTTCTTGAGTTATTTTGTCACTTAATAACCGCTCTAGTCCTAAGCGTGCATTCTCTGTTGCCATATTTAACCACACGCGTCTTTTACCAACTGGATTGAGGCTAATAAAGATCTTTTGATTTGATTGTTCGCACAGTAACTTCTGAAGGATTTCTCGATGAATTTTCTCACCTACTATGATTAAACGTGGCGCACTATAATTGAGATAGTGCTGAGAAATAAAAGCTTCTACTGCAGAAACTGAGTCGTATCCTTCTGAATTTTTTGGGAAAAAATTTTTGTCTCCTAAATGTCTTCCTCCTCTTACTATGGTTAAATTAATGCAGAGCTTTCCTCCTCCAATTTGAACCACGCAACTAATAACATCAGCATCTAAATCTTTACCGCTATCAACAAACTGTTTCTCTTGAATTCCGCGTAATGCTTGAATTTGATCTCGGAATGATGCTGCCTGCTCATAATCTGATACGCGAACAGCATCTTGCATCTTTTTTGCAATACTTTTTAACACCTCGGTTTGTTCGCCTAATAAAAATAATTCAGCATTTTTAATCTCTTCGCGATACGTCTCATTCGTTATCTTATCAACACAAGGTGCGCTACAACGTCTAATCTGGTACAACAAACAAGGCCGGGTGCGATTATTGAAAACACTGTCTTCACAGGTACGAATGCGAAATATTTTTTGGAGCAACTGAATACTTTCTCTTACGGCTTTCACATTGGGAAATGGGCCAAAATAACGATGACATTTGTCAAGCGCCCCTCGATGAAAAACAAGACGAGGAAATTGATGCCCTGTTAGGAGAATATATGGATATGATTTATCATCTTTAAATAATATATTGTAACGTGGGGTCAGAGCTTTTATTAAATTATTTTCTAGCAACAGTGCCTCAATTTCCGAACGGGTGACAGTTGTCTCTATCCCTGTTATTTGAGATACCATCAACTGTATCCTGGGAGTTAAGTTAGTTTTCTGAAAATAAGAAGAAACGCGTTTTCTTAAATTAATGGCCTTTCCGACATATATTACTTTTCCTGCCACGCCCAACATACGATAGACTCCGGGCTGGGAGGGTAAATTTGAAGAATAATTTTTTGCATCAAATAGGGAAGTACGTGACAAGACAATTACCCTCCTCCATCTAATAACTTACCTGCAACAGCCCAATTTTCATGAGGAAATTCGTCGAAAGTAATATATGTATAAGATTTCGGTTTGTGCGCAATTCGTTCTAAGGTATTAGTAATTTCTTCTGCAATTTCTTTTTTCTGTTCTCGATTAAGGGAACCGGCAATGCGAATATTAACGTAGGGCATAGTCATCCTTTAGCGCTTGTTTTTAATTGGAACCTTAAGATTAATAGAAATTTTTTCAAACACCTGCTCAAACATTTTAACGGTAAGACGTTTCGTCTGAGTATTGTAACGACTACAATGGTAGCTGTCATACAATATGACTCCATTGGGTAGTGTATGAGCTTTACCATGCTGAAAAGGATAAATTTTAAACTTTAGTCCCATAGTTATCAAACATGCTCGGTGCGCAATGATACCCAAAGCAAGCAGCGCTCTTCCATTTCTTCCTATAAATGTTGTAATTTCAGCTGCGAGGTGTTTATTACATTCTAAAATTTCGACATTCTTTGGTTTATTTTTAGGCGGCATACATTTCACTGCATTGGTAATACGACATCCAAAAAGCTGCAGATCATCGTCTATAGAGATTGATTTATGATGACTAGAAAGACCAAATTTATATAATGTTTGATACAATAATACTCCTGCAAAATCACCGGTAAATGGTCTACCGGTTCTATTTGCACCATGCATGCCAGGAGCCAGTCCTATAATAAGAAGTTTTGGCACCGTATCACCAAAAGATAGAACTGGTCGAGCGTAATAATCTGGATGGTCAATTTTAATCTCATCCAAAAATTCTGCTAGCCTTTGACACCGCCTGCAATCTTTTATTTCTTCGTTAAGTATGATGAATCCTTGTCTGACGATCTATTGCAATAGATAAAGTAAATTTTAGGCATGCATGAATCTATACATGATCCTATGCTCGCTATTGTTCTTTATTAAATAATTAACGGTTTCAGTAGAAAAGAATCTATCAGCACATCAATACCGGTTATTGGCATAATCGCACGTGCAGGAATATTTTTCCCGGCGAGCCACATTGCTACTATCTTATGTTTAGCCTTACCATGGACTAAAAATATTACTTGTCGCGAACGACTTAAGCGTGAGGCGCTAAGAGATACACGTTGTAATGGAAACTTTGGTGAATTAATTACTGCCAGTGTATCGGGAGCATCAGGTGCTGTTCCCCATTCTTGATCTGGAAACAAACTTGCCGTATGACCATCTTCACCAAGACCAAGTAACGTTAAGTCAAATATATCCACATTCTGTAAGGTTCTGGCATACTCATCAGCCGCCAGATTTGCACCCAATTCGCCTGGAATAACATGCAGCTGACTCGGAGGAATAGGCACATGATCAAGCCAAATTTTTTTAGCCATGTATGAATTACGTCTTGAGTCGGTTTGCAGAAGACAACGTTCATCGCTAAAGTAAATATGCCACGCAGACCAATCATCTCTAATCACATTTAGCAGTCGATAGATCTCATACGGAGTCTCTCCGCCAGTAATTACTAAATGAAAGGCCCCTCGCTGTTTAATCGCTACAGAAGAAGCAGAAAAAATGGCATCACATGCTGCTTGACGCCAATCTAATAGATTATCAAAGGCGTGCCACCGGTGGTGTTTTGAATCGATTAAATTTACAATATTCATGGGCATATTATATTTATATATTGCGTCTTACCAAATTCTTGAGCGGCATTAGATCAACGCAAAAAATTATTTTTCCAGTGGCGTATTGCAGAAAACACGCTAACAGGATCAGACAACTCTTTATTTAGATAATGACTCGCGCTATGGATAACTTCTGACTGATTGCAACGCAGAAAAGGGTTACTCAATTTTTCTCTTTCTATGGTTGATGGCAGACTGGAGTTTTTTTGTTCGCGTAATTTCATTACTGAAGTCTCAAGATCATTTAATATCTGGTTATTTGGCTCAACCTCTCTAGCAAAATAAATATTATCTAACGTGTATTCATGGCCGCAATAAACGAGAGTTGCATCAGGCAATTCTGCTAATTTTTGTAGTGAACTGTACATCTGCTCAGCAGTTCCTTCAAATAATCGCCCACAACCACAAGCAAACAGAGTATCCCCGCAGAATAAAAAATTTTCTCCAAAATATGCAATGTGCCCAGCAGTATGCCCAGGAATATCTAACACGCTAAAACTAAGTGATAATTCTTCCAAATAAATCCTATCTCCTTCTCGAAGGCGATGGGTAAGTGTTGGAATAAACTCGCCTGCAGGGCCATAAATTGGGACTGAGTATTTTCCTAGCAAAACAGCGTTTCCACCAGTATGATCTTTATGGTGATGGGTATTTAATATTGCGATGAGCTTCAAATTCTGTTGCAACAAAAAATTTAGTACAGGCAACGCATCACCAGGATCAACTACAACAGCATAGTATTGATCGTGAATAACCCAGATATAATTATCTGTAAATGCGCAGATTGGAGTGACATGTAGCATAATATATAAACCCAAAAAAATTTAAACTTAACTATCACAATGAACAGCATACGGCAATTGACAGTGAGGTTTTCTTCCAGCAGACAATATCTGACTATTATATATGCCGATACAAAATAAACAGCAATGGTTTGAAACATATCTTGGTCAACGACTTTTCCTATGCGAGCAAGACTATTTCGATCAGGCAGTGACTGATGTCTTTGGCTACAATGCTATTCAAATAGGATGTCCACAGCATGACTTTTTACGTACCAATCGTATGTCCTTTAAACTCTGCGTTGGAGTTGAGACAGGCTCCGCACTCCAAGCTACTCCTGATTTTTTACCAATCGAGAGCGCTAGTACTGATCTCATATTGTTACCACATACACTTGAATTTAATTTAAATCCACACCAAATTTTACGCGAAACGTATCGTGTATTAGTACCCGAAGGTCGTGTAGTTATTTGTGGCTTTAATCCCTATAGTTTCTGGGGGGTACGTCGGTTATTTAACTCGGGAATCAATAATTTTCCATGGGACGGAAATTTTATCTCGTTACCTCGACTTAAGGACTGGTTGACGCTATTGGACTTCGAAATGACTGCGGGTCGACTATGCTTTTATGTCCCACCATTTAATCAAGAGAAATGGTTGCGGCGATTTAATTTTATGGAAGCCGCCGGTGATCGCTGGTGGCCAATTTATGGAGGTATATACTTTCTACAGGCCATCAAACGCGTTCATGGCATGCGTATAATTAAACCAAAATGGAATGGTAAACTTGCGGTCAAAAAAAGAATTGCCCAAGTCACATAAAAACTTAACAATAAAATGACTAAAGAAAAAACACAGATAACTTCTGGTAATAAAATTAAGATGCGCAATTAAAAAATGAAAGAAGACTTTCATAATACAAGTGAATTTGGTAGCTTGGTTGAGATTTTCACCGATGGAGCCTGCAAGGGCAACCCAGGTATTGGTGGCTGGGGCGCTTTATTACAATACGGAGAACGAACGCTTGAGTTGTCTGGAGGTGAGAAACTGACTACTAATAATCGAATGGAGCTACTTGCGGTAATAAGAGCTTTAGAGGCATTAACACGATCAAGTAAAATCCGACTATATACTGACTCGCAGTATGTACAAAAAGGCATTAGTCAATGGATACACTCATGGAAGAAACGCAATTGGACGGGCGTTAACAAGAAGCCCATAAAGAATGATGATCTCTGGAAACAGCTCGATCAGCTAGCAAAATTACATCGAATTGAATGGCTTTGGGTACGTGGTCATTCTGGGCATAAAGGTAATGAAAAAGCCGACCAACTTGCCAATTATGGGGCAGAATCAATTATTAAAGATATATAATTAAGTTTTGAAAATAAACCAGTTTCAGCTTCTCAACTCTATTAGTTAATAAAAGATATGCGTCAAATTTTTTTGGACACCGAAACGACTGGATTAGAAGCGACGCTTGGTCATCGCATTATCGAAATCGCAGCACTAGAGATGTTGGACAGAAAATTAACAGGCTCTTACTTCCATCGCTACCTTAATCCTGGACGGGAGAGTGATATCGGTGCATTAAAAATACATGGTCTCACCAGTGCATTTCTCGAAGATAAAGAAAAATTTGGTGACATCGCTCAAGAATTGCTTGAGTTCATTGACGGAGCCGAACTTCTCATACATAACGCGCCTTTTGATGTTAACTTTCTTAATCATGAATTAGGGTTAATTAAATTACAATCGCTCAATCAATATTGTCACTCGATTACCGATACTCTCAATATGGCAAAGGAGTTATATCCCGGTAAAAAAAATAATCTCAATGCTTTATGTGAGCGGTATCAAATAGACAATTCTAGACGCACCTTGCATGGAGCATTATTAGACGCAGAATTACTGGTCGATGTCTACATTGCCATGACTCGGGGTCAAGATAATTTATTAATTGAGACGGAGATTTTTTCATCGACGTCTCATTCCGTCGATAACCAGAATGGTCTGCAATTAACACTGCTGAAGGCCGATATTAAAGAATTAGAGTTGCACGCACAACAACTAGAGATGATCCAACATGAGAGCAAAAATCATTGCTTATGGAAACGTCTTGAAAATTCATAAAGTAAAATAAAATCGGAAACTACAACGGGCCCAGCCTTTACTCCTTGATGACTTTCTTCAATTTTCTATTAGAAAAAATATTACATGAGGCTCTTAAAAGACTTTTTAATAATTTAGCTACATCAGGTAAATCTAGATGCAACATTGACACCAGAATACACAAATATCTACACTACCTTCTTCTGGAATTTACCAAATAACACAGTCTTTATAAAATTATTTTGCATATCTATGGAATATTGAGAAATAAATAATGCTTTCAATTTTGGCGCTAACTATCAAAAAAATAATTACACTCCTGGTGCTAGTCGGCCCTATCTCGATGATTCCAATTTTTCTTGCCAATACAGATGGACTTGATTTACGCAAAAAATTCCAGTTTGCTAGGACCATAGGAATCAGCGTTACGTTAGTGCTATTAATAGCAACATTCCTCGGAATGCCTATCCTGGAATTGCTTGGTATATCACTCGGAGCAATGCAAATTGGGGGAGGGATTATTGTTTTATTATTAGCAATAGCTATGGTTCTTGGGAAAGAATCTACTTTTAAAGGATCGCCATTTATCGTCGAATATGAGGCAAAGGAAATATCTATTGTTCCTCTGGCGGTGCCACTTCTGGCTGGACCAGCGGCATTCAGTTACGTCATGGGTAACGGCACATGGAACTCTTCTGCAGATCTAATTCATATTGTTTTACCCACCATAGCCGTGGGTATTGCTTGTTGGTTCACTTTTCACATGGCCAGTCAAGCGGAAAAGAAAATTCGACAGTCTACTCTGGATGTTGTGCAACGTATTGGGGGGTTTATTCTTGCAGCAATAGCCATAGAGATGATAGCCATTGGTCTGCGTGGATTATTTCCGATATTAGTTACGACCTAATCTGACAATTAATTTTAAAACAAAGCGCGGCACTTCCAGAAAAAGATCAGAAAGAGCTTTCTTCTCACAGATATACCAAATTTATTATTAGATTATAGAAAATAAAAGTTTAATTTCTATATATACAACATCAATCTTTTTCATCGGCACATTACTATTTATTTGAGGCACTCACACAGTGCGCAAAATAAGAGCTCTATTGAAGCTAACAATCGTTACTCAGTTTCCTAGAAAATTTCCTAGAAATTAGGCGAAACCAAGAATCAATAAATTTTATTTAACTGTTATTTCAATTGTCTTACTAAGTTTTTCGCCATAGGACTGATGGGCGCCGTTAGCAAATTGCAAGCTAAGCTTATGTTTTCCTGGGAGCAAAGTAATTTCTGTCTCAGTTTGACCCTGACCAAAATGTTTGTGTGTGTCGTCTTTTGGAATGACAATACCATTGGCAATGTCTTCAGTATCAATTAATAAATGATGGTGTCCAGTATTCACAGTCATATCTCCAGATGGTGCAATAGTCATGCCTGAAATCATAAAAACAACTTTGAATGGACTGATTACCGTGGTGTCATTTTTAGGCTCGAAAAAATCTACTGACTGAGCAGATACCGAAGTCGTAAATAATATAAAGATAATGGGCACTAGTAGTGCATAAGATCTCATAATCATAATTAATCTTCCTTAAAGTTTAGGAGGTTACTACACGCTGATGAATGTGACATTCTATCGTTGAATCAGTTCAATTAAAGATAAAAGAATGAGAATTTATACTTTTGATTTTAATCATATTAAAGAAATCAAAATGCCGCTAGAAAGAAGAAGCCTATTATCTAAAGAAATCACGTAAAATGAAATTTTCTTAATAATTAATATTCTTATATGATCCGCACTCGTTTTGCACCCAGTCCAACAGGATATCTTCACATTGGTGGCGCTCGTACCGCTCTATTCTCATGGGCCTACGCTCGCAGACATGGTGGAAAATTTGTTTTGCGCATTGAAGACACAGATCTTGAACGTTCTAACACACAATCTACTCAAGCAATAATTGATGGAATGGCGTGGTTAGGTATTGATTACGATGAAGGGCCATTTTATCAGATGCAACGATTAGAACGCTATCGTGAAGCGGCAGAGCAATTACTGCGTTCAGGAGATGCTTACCATTGTTACGCCAGTAAAAATGAATTAGAGATCATGCGCGAACAGCAACGGGCCGCTGGATTAAAGCCGAGATACGATGGACGCTGGCGTGACTCTAAAAAGACTCCCCCAATTGGCATTAAGCCCGTAATAAGACTGAAAAATCCAACGTCTGGCAATGTTGTCTTCAATGACTTAATTAAAGGTCCCATTACAGTAACTAATAACGAACTTGATGACTTGGTTCTGATGCGTGCAGATGGAATACCCACTTATAACTTCGGTGTTGTCTTAGATGATCTTGATATGGGTATTAGTCACGTAATTCGTGGTGACGATCACGTTAACAATACCCCGCGTCAGATTAATATTTTAATGGCGCTGGGTGGATCGCTGCCGCAGTATGCCCATGTACCAATGATATTAGGGACCGATGGTGAGCGCCTGTCTAAGCGTCATAGCGCGGTCTCAGTGATGCAGTATCAGGATGAAGGCTATCTACCAGAAGCTTTAATAAATTATCTAGCCCGGCTTGGTTGGTCACATGGTAATGAGGAATTATTTAGCCGAAAACAACTGATTGAATGGTTTGATCTGGAATCGATTAATTGTTCTCCAGCAAGATTTAATCTGGGAAAATTACAATGGATTAATCAACATTATCTAAAAATATCAAATGATGCTTACTTAATGCAGCTTGTTACTCCTTTACTTGAGAAACGTGGTTGTAATGTTATAAATGGACCGGATTTGAAGAAAATTGTAAATATTATAAAAGAAAGGGTTAGTACAATTATGCAGCTTGCTGATGAGTCATCCTATTTTTTTGTCTACCAACAACCTTCTGATGAGCTGAAAACCCAGTATTTGGGAATTGAGACAAAGGCGTTAACAGAAGATCTAAAGAAAATATTTGCCGTTACAAAATGGAATCGTCAGGCTATTCATGATGCAATTAAGGTCATTGCAAGTGCCCACAATATAAAGCTGCCAAAAGTAGCCATGCCCTTACGGGTAATGATAACGGGTAGAACTCAAACGCCATCAATAGATTCAGTGTTAGAATTAATTGGAAAAGAAGAGGTACTTAAACGTATGAATTTTCAAGTATAGAACTCCTTGATCTGATTGCTTCTTTACATTAATGAGAGGTCTCAGTATAATTTCTCTTCTTTTTGTTTGGGGGTATAGCTCAGCTGGGAGAGCGCTTGCATGGCATGCAAGAGGTCAGCGGTTCGATCCCGCTTAT
>Ga0049085_10000147_pt1 | contig 29996 bp, 29 predicted proteins | sample GreLakmeSU08MSRF_FD_66721 | JGI IMG/M metagenome (GOLD analysis project Ga0049085, IMG submission 66721) | Freshwater lentic microbial communities from great Laurentian Lakes, MI, USA - Great Lakes metaG SU08MSRF | ecosystem: Environmental > Aquatic > Freshwater > Lake | place: Great Lakes... | reverse complement strand
TCGTTGGCTCCGTCAACGTCGACTTCGTGGTGACCGTTGAGCGCCTCCCGCAGGCAGGACAGACCGTCTCGGGTGGCTCCTTCGAGCGTTTTGGAGGGGGCAAGGGTGCGAACCAGGCGGTGGCGGCGGCACGGGCGGGAGCGCAGGTGCAGCTGGTGGGGTGCGTTGGTGCCGACAACGACGGTGTAACTGCACTCGCTGAACTCGCCTCCGAATTGGTAGACACGACGCACGTGCGTCAGACCAGCGCCGCTGCGACCGGTGTGGCGTTGATTACCGTGGCGGCCGACGGTGGAAATCAGATTGCAGTCGCTCCCGGTGCAAATCGCCTTGTTGAGGATTTCCCCGAGGCAACACTTGCTGGCGCTCGCGGCACACTGCTGCTGTCGTTCGAGGCGCTCGACCCGGTCCTCTGTCAGGCGGCTGAGGCTGCGGTGGCGGCTGGCTGGAGCATCGTTGTCAATCCAGCGCCATGGCGCCCACTGCCAGCTCGCCTACTCGCGTGTCACCCGCTGCTCGTGCCAAACCAGCATGAGGCGACCGATCTCACGGGCGAGAACAACCCCGAGCGGGCCGCGGCGCTCCTCCACCAACTGACCGGCGCTGCGGTGATTGTCACGCTTGGACAAAAGGGGGCGTTGCTGTGCTCGGCCGACGGCGTGGAGCACATCGCTGCGCCGATCGTTGACGCCGTCGACACGACGGGTGCCGGCGACTGCCTGTGTGGCACGCTCGCCGCGAGCATCGCAGAGGGCTTGCCGCTCGCCGAAGCGCTGGCAGTCGCCGTGGCGGCCGCGTCGCAAAGCACGCTCACGCGGGGCGCTAGGTGACGTTGAGCGTCCGCGTGTGCACTGCATTGACGCCGTAGCCGCGGCTGTTCCACGCGACCGAGTCGGGTTGCGTGTTGCCCTTGCGATCGGTGGCACGCGCGCGCACCGTGTGTGTGCCGGGGGCAAGGTCGATCGTGTGTGCAAACTGCGTCGGGGCATGAATACCCGGGCCAGGCTCCGTGCGAACCCGTTGCCATTCCCCGTCGTCGACTTGGAGCTCGACGGGACCAATGCCGCCGACGCCACCCCAGGCCGTTCCAGCCACCACCACCGTGCCTGCGTGGATCGTCTCGGACTCGCTGGGCGACGTAATCAGCGAGTGCGTGGGCATTACGGTCAGCTCACGGCCCGGTCCCTCGTCACCCGCCTCCTTGACGCGATAGTCGACCGCCTGGAAGTAGCCGTCGAACGCGTGGCTGACAAACTCGATACGGCTGAGCCACTTGACCGACGACACGGCGTACCACCCTGGGACGACAGCACGGAGTGGGGCGCCATGCTCGGGCGTCAACCCCTTTCCGTTCATCGACCAGGCGAGGATCATCTCGCGCACCACGGGATCGCGCAAAGGGATTGCGCGCGCAAACGCCTCTGGGTCAGTGCGTCCCTCAACATCGCCGGCGTCCGCACCGGTCAAGACGATGTGGGTTGCCTCGGGAAGCGGGCGCACAATCTCAAAAAGGTCTGCCAGTTGTGCGCCCGCCCAGCGAGCGTGGCTGACCGCGCCGAGCTGCCACGGCACGCCGGGTGCCGAAGGGTCGAGCTCCATGCGGCGGTGCCCGGCGCATTCGAGCGTGACGTGCGTCGAGATCTGCGACAGCTTGCGAAAGTCGTTGAGCGTCCAACGCACCGAGCGCTTGACGAGCCCTGTGATCTCGACTGCATGCAGATCCGCGTCGAGCTGGGGTACGCCGAAGTGGCTGCGAACGAAATGCTCACCTGTCGGCACCGTGTCGCGCCCGAGTGAGGCGAGAGGCGCAGCAAAGCAGCCCGGCGAGATCTCCGGCGAAACGTGCTGCACTAGGCCTCCGTGCGCAAGGCGCGAACCAGGCCAATGGCGAGAAACACGCTGGGCCAGACGATCAACGCGACGATCGCAATCGCAATGCTGGTATCGCCACCGTCGGAGACGCGGGTGAGTGCCGAATCGAGCAGCCAGGGCTTGACGCCTGGCACGGCGAGAGTGATCAGGTTAAACAGGCTGATACCAATCAGGTTGAGTCCGAGCGCGATGGCAATCGCGCCACCTGTCGAGCGAATCGCCACGCCGATGCCGTAGGCAATCAAGGCGTAGATGCCGACGGTGAGCACGAGGCTGAGCAGCAGGCGTCCGACCTCGCTCGCCGTAACGCTCGGCTCGCCTGCGTGCGGGAGAATTAGCGCGCCAATCAGCAGGAGCACGAAGGCCGGAAGCGCCACACCGATTGCCACGATCGCGAGCACGGGGATTCTCGTGAGAAAGAGCCGCAGGCGCGAAAAGCCGGTCAGCAAGATGTACCGCAGCGTGCCGCTGGCAACATCTTCGGCACCAAAGATCGCACCGATCACCGTGCCGAACACGACCGAGATGATGCCGATGATCGAAACAAACGAGAAGAACGAAGCGCCACCCACGATCGGGTGTTCAACCGCATTGCGGGTGTGTAGGAACATCAGGACGGCTGCGAGCACCAGCACGATTGCGACCGGAACGAGCACGCTCGTCAGGATCAGCCCGCGACGAGCAAGCATGCGGCGCAGGTCGGCGCGGGCGACGGCGATCATGCCTGACCCGCCTCGTGCACGAGCGATAGATAGCGCTCCTCAAGCGAATCCTCGCGTGGTTCGAGTCGGCTGACGGCGAGCCCGGCCTCGATCAGTTTGCGATTGACGCCGGCGCGCGTCTCTGCCGAATCGGGAGCCAACTGCACCGACAGCGTGCCGTTGGCCAAGACGGTCACGGATGAGACCGTCGGCAGCCCGCGAAGCAACGCTTCGGCGCGCGCTGGGTCGTCACATTCAACCCTCAACTCGCGCCCGCCAGCGGCAATCAGATCGGCCAACGTCCCCGACGTGATCACACGGCCCTGGTTGACGATCGCGAGGTCGTCACAAATCTTTTCGATCTCGTCGAGCAGGTGCGACGAAATGAACACGGCGCGACCATCCTGCTCGACGAGCGAGCGGATCAGGACGCGAAACTCGGCGACCCCATCTGGGTCGAGACCGTTCGTTGGCTCGTCCAAGACGAGCACCTCCGGATCGGACAAGAGTGCTCGCGCGACGCCAAGGCGCTGGCGCATGCCGAGCGAGTAGGCCGAAACCTTGTCGCCGGCGCGCGCGTCGAGCCCCACGCGGGACAGTAAGGCGGGCACGCGGGTGAGCGCGTCAGCACCAACGTAGGCTGCCCACAGTTCGAGATTTTGGCGGCCGCTGAGGTAGCCGTAGAAGCGAGGCTCCTCGACGATCGCGCCCACGCGGGCGAGTGCGGCGGCGGGTTCGCGGCTGATGTCGTAGCCGCGCACCGTGATGCTGCCGCTCGTCGGGCGAGCGAGCCCGAGGAGGCAACGAATCAGCGTCGTCTTGCCAGCGCCGTTGGGGCCAAGGAAGCCGTAGCAGCGGCCAGGCTCGACGGTCAACGTGATGTTATCGAGAGCAGTGCGTTTGCCGAAGGTGCGGGTGACACCCTCGCAGCGAATGATCGGATCAGCCATCGCGCAAAGCGTGACAGATGCGATCACCGTGCGCGGATTAGGGCTAGGACTTCGGTGGATCCGCGGGACGGTCGATCACAAACTCTGTCAGCCCCCGCCCGGCCTCGATCTCTTGTAGGTCGTGCTCGGCCGTCTCGAGGTAGCCACGGAGTGCCTGCTCTAGACCTTTACCTTCGCGCAGGAGACCAATCGTTTCCTCGACGCTCAGCTCGGCCTCGCCGAGTCGCTCGGCAATCGCCTCGAGTCGCTCAAGGCCGTTCTCAAACGACACGTGTTGTGGCTTACTCATTGCTCGGTCTCCGTCTCGTCTGGGTGGACGTGCTCGATGGTTGCAGCAAGCGTTCCGCCCTTCAACTGAATGGTCACATGTTGTCCGGCAGCGAGGCCGTCGGTGCTGGGCACGAGGTCGCCCGTCGCGAGGCGAACCAGCGCGAACCCGCGTTCGCGCCAATCGCGTGCCCGCACGAGGTTGAGCGCGCCGGTGAGTGAAGTCGCACCGAGCGCCAGTTGGTGGCGCAGGGCACCAGTCGCGCGGCCAAGGCGTTCGCGGACGGCATCGAGTGAGGCTGCGCGAGGGAAGGCCTGCAGTGCCTGAACCATCGTCGTGGTGCTCCGCGTGATGCGTTCGCGCGGCGTGGTCGCCGCGATCATCAGTGCGTGGGAGAGTGACTGTCCGGCAAGGTCGATGCGTCCGAGACGGGCAATCAGCGCGGCCTGTCCCGCCGGGCGCATCGCGCTGCGGTCGATCTGAGCCTCGGCTGTTGCGAGCAGACCCCACGCGATGCCCGTCAGCTCCGCGATGCGACGGTCGATCCGTTCGACAAGCTCGGCGGCGCTCGGGACGACGCGCTCAGCGGCCCGGGCGGGTACCTCGGCGGCAGCACTGGCAACGTGGTCGCAGTTCGGACGCTGCTTGGTGTGGCCGATCGACGTCACGACCGGCGTTCCGAGTGCAGCGATTGCGCGGCAGAGGCGCTCATCAGAGAAGGGCAGTAGGTCTTCGACGCTGCCGCCGCCACGCGCCAGAATGATCACATCCACGTCGGGCTCCATGTCGAGCCGCGCCAAGGCGTCGATCAACTCGGGCACGGCGTTGACGCCTTGAACGAGGGAGTACGAAACGGCGATCCGGGTTGGCGCAAAGCGATCCCGAAGGGCGCGGATGACATCTGCCTCAGCATCCGAGCCGCGGCCAGTCACGAGCCCGACACGGCGAGGGAAGCGCGGTAGTGGCAGCTTGTGCTCCGGGTCGGTGAGCCCATCTGCCACCAAGCGTGCGAGCGTCTCGTGGACGCGTGCGAGCAGCTCGCCTTCACCGGCGCCGCGAATCGCATTGACATCGAGCGAGACCGAACCGTTCTTGGCGTAGACGCGAATTTTTGAGTAGCGGGCCTGGATTAGTTGGCCCTCGTGCGGCAGCTCAGCAATTCGGTCGGCATTGCTCTTCCAGATCACGCACTTGACGAGCGCCTCGCCGTCGGTCAGATCGAGATAGACGTGCCCTGACGACGCGCGAAAGCACTTCTGTACCTCGGCCTCGACAACGCCGCCACCCAAGTCCTCGAGCGCCCCCTCGACGCGGCGCCAGATCGCACTGGGCGATTCGGCAACCGCGTCGACGGTGGGGATCTCCACGCGCTAGGAGACGGCTTTGACTGTTTCGGCGATCGTCTCGGCCGTCGGGACCGAGCCGCCCAGAACCTTCTCGCCCTTGGGACCGGTGATGACGAACGCCGGCGTGCCACCGAAGCCCTGCTGGGCCGCGACGACTTGGACGTCCTGAATCTCGGGGCTCCAGAGAGCCTCGTTCTGGCGGTCCTTATCGAACGTGGTCAGATCGAGACCGAGCGCCGTGGCGATGCCGTTGCAGAAGGCAGGCGTTGCATACTCGGTCATCTCGTCCTGCTGGTTGATGTACCAGATGTCCTGATACTCGAACAGCTTGTTCTGTTGCTGGGCTGCGATGCCACACTGGGCCGCCAGCACGGAATCCGTGCCGAGGATGGGCCAGATCCTAAACTGATACTTGGCCTGGCCGGACTTGACGAGGTCGGTGATTACCTGAGGCATGAAGTCGAGAGCGAAACTCTGACAGGCTGGACAACGTAGGTCGGCGTACTCCGTGATCGTCACCGGCGCGGCTGGATCGCCGAGCGTGTTGCCGTTCTGAGGGATGCCCTCAAAGCGTGCGGCGACCTCTGTGACGCCCTTCAACTTGCCGGCTGCGACGTCGGTCGCGCTGGCACCGCTCCCACTGCTGGGGGTGCTCGACTGCTGGGAGAAGTAGATCAGGACACCAGCAGCAATCACGGCGACGACAGCGGCGACACCGATGATCAGCCAGAGGTTGCGGCGCGACCCACCATCCTTGGTGTATGGCTTCTTCGGGGGAGGTGGTGTTTTTGCTGTGTCGGCCATGGTCTGTCCTCGTCGGTCTCGGATGCGTGCCCAATCCTAGCGTGCGTACGGCATGTAGAGGATTAGGCGGACATCACATCCGCGCGGTTGTGATGTCCTCTTGTTGCCCAGCGACCGTTGGTCTAGGGGACATCACAACCGCGCGGATGTGATGTCCGCCTAGGGCTTACGCGATCGTGACGTCGTCGCAGAGGTAGACGTCCTGGATCGCGTTGAGGAGTGCAATGCCCTCGTTGCGCGGTCGCTGGAACGCCTTGCGACCCGAGATCATGCCCATGCCGCCAGCGCGCTTGTTGACGACCGCCGTCGAGACTGCGTCGTGCAGATCGTTGTCGCCGGAGGCACCACCCGAGTTGATCAGTCCTGCGCGACCCATGTAGCACCCAGCGAGCTGATAGCGGGTCATGTCGATCGGGTGGGGCGTCATCAGGTTCTCGTAGACGCGCTTATCGGTCTTACCAAAGTTGATATCGAGGAAGCCTGGGGCCGCCGTCTCCGGCGCCTTCTGCTTGATGATGTCGGCTTGGATCGTGACGCCGAGGTGGTTGGCCTGGCTCGTCAGATCGGCGGCGGCGTGATAGTCCGGGCCGCCATCCTTCGGGGAGAAGGCGCTGTTGCGGAGGTAGCACCACAGCACCGTCGCCATGCCCAACTCGTGGGCGGCCTGGAAGGCGTCGGAGACCTCCATGATCTGACGCTTCGACTCTTCCGAACCAAAGTAGACCGTGGCGCCGACCGCGACCGCGCCCATCTCGAACGCCTGATTGACCGAGGCGAACATGATCTGGTCGTAGCCATTCGGATAGCTGAGGAACTCGTTGTGGTTGAGCTTCAGCATCATCGGAATGCGATGTGCGTACTTGCGAGACACCGAGCCAAGCACTCCCAAGGTCGAGGCCACTGCGTTGCAGCCACCCTCAATCGCGAGCTCGACAATGTTGGCCGGGTCGAAGTAGTCGGGGTTCTTCGCGAACGAGGCGCCTGCGGAATGCTCGATGCCCTGATCGACCGGCAGGATCGAGAGGTAGCCGGTGCCGCCGAGGCGCCCAGCGTTGTACATCGTCTGCAGATTGCGGAGCACGGGCACGGAGCGATCACTGTCGCGCATCACACGCTCAACGAAGTCGGGGCCCGGAAGGTGCAGACGATCCTTGTCGATCGTCGTGCAGGTGTGTCCGAGCAGATCGTCGGCTTTATCGCCGAGGATCTCGCTAATTCCATCGATGCCCATGCCAGCCACAGTTGTTCCCTCCAGTACGTATGTTTGCAGAATACCGATTCAGTCGAAGTACGTGTCCTCGTGACGATAAGGAGGTGCGCAGCAGCACAGCAGACGGAGGTCTGTGTGTGCAGAAATCTGGTGCCAGGCGCCGGGTGGAATCAAAATCGCATCACCTGGTGCCACGTCGCGCTGTTCGCCGTCAAGTTCCATCGTGGCCGTGCCCTCGAGGATGAAGTAGATCTCTTCTGCCGCCCCGTGGTAGTGGCGGACGGTGGCTGTACCAGCCGGCAAGGAGGCCTCGGCAAGGCTCTGATTCCGCGTCGGTTGATGCACGACGTTGAGGAGTTCGCGAATGGTCGAGCCGTCTGCGGTCACGAATGGTTCCGCGTCGGCGTTGAGGTTGCGTACCTGCACGGCTAGCCTCGCTGTTCGAGTTGGGTGAGGGCGAAGCGGGCCGAGCCGCGCAGCGCGCAGAGGTCGTCGAGGATCACACGCACCGCCATTCGCTCGAGCAGACCGTCGTACCGCCCCTTGGCCTGAAACGCCTGCAAGAAGCCGCCGCGCCGAAGAATTGGCAGGATCTGCGGAGCGATGCCGCCACCGATGTACATGCCTCCCGTCGAAAGCAAGACGAGTGCGAGATTGCCGGCTTGTGCACCGTACGCGTGGACGAACATCTCCAGCGCGAGATCGGCGCTGGGGTCGGAGCCTGCCAGGGCTGCCTGTGAGATCGCAACCCCAGGATTGCCAGCGGTCATCGCGGCCAACAGGTCGGCTCCGGCCTGTGCACGCCCCGTCTGTGTGACGAACTCCCAAATGTGTACGAGACCGGGGCCAGAGACCACGCGCTCGGCGCTGACGTGCTCCCAGTCGGGGTGCTGCTCGCGGAGGTACAGCAATAGTGCGTCCTCATGGGAGCCGCGCGGGCCATAGTCGATATGGCCACCTTCGCTGGCGAACGGTTGCCAGCGGTCGCCGATTGCAACCATGCCAGCAATGCCAAGACCTGTGCCCGCCGAACAGACTGCGCGATTGCCTCCGAGTCCAATCGTGTCCGGCTGCAGTTCCTCGAATTGATCGGGCCCGAGCTCGCTGATGCCCCAGGCGTTGGCCAGCAGGTCGTTGAGTAGGAATCCCTCGGCATGGCCAATTGCAGAACGCACCTCGTCCTCGGAGACTGCCCAGGGGAGGTTGATTGGGTTCGACTTGCCACCGACAACGGGAGCGGCAATACCGATCGCCGCGACGGCAACATCGCCTGGATAATCGAGCAGATACTGCGCGACAAGTGCTTCAAGTGAGGCCGAGCCGGGCACGTCGTAGACGTGCTGATCTTCCAATACGACGGGACCGGCGCTCGCGCGAACGCGGGCAAGGCGTGCGTGCGTACCGCCGATATCGCCGGCGAGAACCGTCGACTCACTCACGCGACGATGGCCACCCGGTCCAGCGCCTGCAAGGCATCCTCATACCCAAGTGGTGCGGCATAGACCGTGTCAAGGGCCTCGTGCAGTTGGCCCGAGCTACACGGATCGCCACTGCCGGGAGAGATCGTCATACCAGCAACCGAGACGCCCTCGACCGGTGCGTGGCCTGCACCAGGACGCAGCGTCACGTTGACGTCGGCGCGCACAGCAATCCAGGCGGCGAGCAGCATGGCGGACGGCGAGTGTACGTCGCCGACGACATCACCCGATGGAACAAACGCAAGCGTTCCCTGTGCCTGTTCGGACTGAAAGCCTGCACTGATGCGTCGCCGCCACTCGAGCGTGCGGAGCCAGGCGAGGTCGCGAGACGGATGCTTGAGCGCAACCTCGTGGGCGAAGGCGATGGCGCGGGCGGGGTCGGGGTCTCGATCGCTATCGAAGACGGTCACGTGAGCGGTCTCGGAGAGCGAAAGCGCGACCTCTCCATGGTCGTAGCCCGGCAACCAGGCGACCGTTGGAAGCCCGCGGGCGAGCAGCGGAGCGACCAGCGAGCGCGCATGCGCGAGACGACTGGTGTTCGCGTGGATATTGATGTCCTCGACGAGCACGTGCATGCCGGCGTCGCCCACTTCGATCAGGCGCACACGAACCTCGGCATCGAGCCGGTCTTCTTTGTGCTCGATCAAGCGAATCATGCGTGCTGGGTGCAGCGCAGTCTCGCGCGTGCCGGCCTGGTGCGCAGTTGCGCGGTGCGGATCGGGAGCGACGATCAGGTTCATCGTGCGCAACGAAACGTGATCGCCACCGAGGTGATCGGCTTGGCGCAGCAGTCGGCCAATCGAGTCAGCGACGACATCGGTCGACGTGTCAGAAGCCTTCCAATGCAACCCGGCATCGAGCTCTTTCGACGTGGAGATCGCGCGCGTCATAGTCGACGCCACTTTCTGCCGTCGGCTCGAATCAACGCTTCGGCCGAATCTGGCCCATGCGTGCCCGCGGCATACGGCTCGAGTGGAACCTCATTCTGCTTCCACGCCTCAATCACTGGATCGACGATCCGCCAAGCCTGTTCGACCTCATCGGCTCGGGTAAACAGGGTTGCATCGCCACGCAGCGCATCGAGAATGAGACGCTCGTAGGCCTCTGGCGTTTCGCGGGTAAACGTCTCGCCGTAGAGGAAGTCCATCCGGACGGGGCGGAGTTGTGTCTCCGCGCCGGGGGCCTTCGCTTCGATGCGGAGGGAGGCGCCCTCGTTTGGCTGGATCGACAGCGTCAGCAGGTTCGGCCGGATGCTCTGAGCGACCTTCGGATCCGAGAAGGGCATATGCGGCACGGGGCGGAAGGCGATCGTGATCTCCGTCGAGCGGCGGGGCATGCGCTTGCCGGCTCGCACATAGAACGGTGTGCCAGCCCAGCGCCAGTTGTTGACCTCGAGTTTGAGTGCGGCGTACGTCTCGGTGGTCGACGTGGCAGGCACGTTGGGCTCCTCGAGGTATCCCGGGACGTGGCCTCCGTCGACATCGCCCGCCGCGTACTGACCGCGTGCCGAGCCAACGCAGCGAATCGACTTTAATGCCTTCTCTTTTTCGTCACGGATCGAATCGGCATCAAACGTCGCCGGTGGCTCCATCGCCGTCAAGGCGACTAGCTGCATGGCGTGATTCTGGATGATGTCGCGGATCGCGCCCGACTGGTCGTAGTAGCCAGCACGCGTACCGATGCCGAGATCTTCGGCTGCCGTGATCTGCACGTGATCGATGTAGCGTCGGTTCCAGAGCGGCTCAAAGATCCCGTTTGCAAAGCGGAAGACCAAAAGGTTCTGGACCGTCTCCTTGCCGAGGTAGTGGTCGAGGCGCAGGATGTGCGACTCGTCGAAGGCGGCTGTCACCTCGTCGTTGAGTGCAATCGCCGATTCGAGATCATGGCCAAATGGCTTCTCAATCATCAAGACAGACTCGGGCTCGGCACCGCGTGCGAGGCCGACGCTGTGCAGCGAATCGCCGATTGGACCGAAGAAGCGGGGCGCGACAGCGAGATAGAAAAGGCGACGGGTCGGGCCACCGAGCGCAGTGTCGCCAGCAGTCAGGTTCTGCTTGAGCTTGTCGAACAGCGCCGGCTTCGTGAAGTCGCCTTGGATGTAGTCGACTTTCTCGAGCAGGCTGTTGAGGACCTTGTCGTCAACGCCGCTGCGCGAATACTTCGTGATCACGTCGATCATGTGGTCGCGGAAGTTGTGCTCCGGCATGCTGCTGCCGACGCCGAGCAGGCGAAAGCGTTCGGGCAGGCGCCCTTCGGCGTAGAGGTTGTAGACCGCGGGCAGGAGTTTCTTCGCCGCGAGGTCGCCCGATGCGCCAAACAACACGTAGGTTGCGGGCTTGACCTCGACACCAGGTACGTCGGCGGCGAAGGGATTTTCTGGTTCTGCTGCGGGCATCTGGGCGGCCTCCTGCGCGACAGCCTAACCCCTTCTGCAAGCGGGAGTGTGCCTTGCTGGTGAACGTTCAGCACAACGTACGCTTTCGCTCCGCCGGGTTTCCGCGTAGGCTTCCTCGCAGACCGCGACGGCAGTCGTCACGGTCGGGGGAGGTTCTCGTGGGAGACGTTGCATTCCATACGGCGACGACAGTCGATGAGGCGCTAGCGCTACTTGGCGACGGCTCCGATGCGCGCGTCGTTGCAGGTGGCTCGGATTTGATCGTGCAGGCACGCCATGGGAAGTCGCTACCGGGCACGGTGATTGCGATTCATCGCATCGATGCGCTGCGGAGTCTCACCTCGAACGGCGACTTGGTCGTTGGCGCGTTGACGTCCCACGCAACGCTCTGCGCCGATGACGCCGTGCGTAGTAATTGGACTGCCATTGCCGATGCCTCTGCGCTGGTCGGTTCGCACGCAACCCGCAACGTCGGCACGCTTGGTGGCAACGTGATGAATGCTTCGCCGGCGATGGAGACGGGCGGTCCGTTGATCGTGCTGGGTGCCTCCGTCACGCTCCGTTCCGCCGCGGGCGACCGCGAAGTCGCGATTGAAGAGTTGTGGACCGGTCCTGGCAAAACGTCGGCCAAGCCGGGCGAGATTTGCGTTGCCGTCACCGTGCCGGCACAGCCTGCACACACGGGCAGTGCCTACGTTCGCCTCGAGTACCGCCGGGCGATGGAGATCGCGATTGTCGGTGCCAGTGCCTGCGTCACGCTTGACGATGACGGCAACGTGACGGCTGCGAAGGTTGCCCTGACGGCGCTCGCGCCAACGATCATTCGCAGCCCCGCCGCTGAGGCCGCAATCATCGGCACCGATGGCAACGATGAGGCGCTCGCTGCGGTTACCGCTGGTGCCTCGGCAGACGCCAAGCCAATTTCGGATCTTCGCGCCAACGAGGACTATCGTCGCGCGATGGCCGGTGTGATCGCCAAGCGCGCTGTTGCTGTGGCTGCACAGCGTGCTCGCGGCGAGGAGTTTCCGATTCCCGCCACTCCCGTATTCATGAAGGGCTCCGGACAATGAAGCACGCAGCGACACTGACCGTCAATGGCATGGCCTATCCGGTCGAGCTCGAGGGTGACACGACACTCGTCCGCGCGATTCGCGACGACATCGGTCTGACCGGCACCAAGGAGGGCTGCGACGACTGCGAGTGCGGCGCCTGCATGGTGATGATCGACGGACGTCCCGTCAATTCCTGCACCTACCTCGCGCTGCAGGCCGTTGGCTCTGAGGTAACGACGGTTGAGGGGCTTGCCGACGGCGAGACGCTCAGCAACCTTCAGTCCGCCTTCCTCGATCAGGGTGGCGTCCAGTGCGGTTTCTGTACGCCGGGCATGCTCGTTTCTGCGCATGCGTTGCTGCGCGAGAATGCTGATCCCACGGAAGAGGAGGTCCGCCTCGCGCTCGGCGGCAACCTTTGCCGGTGCACTGGCTACACGAAGATCGCCAGCGCCGTGATGCAGGCAGCAAAAGCCTCCGTCTAATTCGTTGGTAATGGGGTGGCGGACATGACAAGTGCGCACTTGTCATGTCCGCCACCCGAATCTTTGTGGGTGGATTGGCGTGATCTCCCACGCGACCCAACCGCGGCGATAGGCTGCGGCTAATGGATGCGTCGAAAAGCCAATTTCCTGTCTACGACGCCGCTGGTGCGAAGGCAGTCGATGCGCAGGCGATCGCGCTCCTCGGGGGCTCGGGAGAGAGTCTGATGCGGAGCGCAGCCGCGGCTGCGGCGCGGGTGGTGCGAGGGCATTTCGCCCGCGCGCGGCACGTCGTGGTCGTCGCCGGTAGTGGCAACAACGGTGGCGACGGCTACGAGGTTGCGCGCCTGCTGCAGGCTCGTGGTCGCAGCGTGCGGATCGTCGGAGTGAGCGCGCGCCCAGCGAGTGGCGACGCCGCAACGATGCTGGCCGGAGCGATTGCGGCTGGAGTCGCACTGATCGAGCGGCCCGACGGCCTGATCGCCGACGATCTCGGCGACGCAGATTTGATTGTGGATGCGCTGCTGGGAACGGGGACGACGGGTGCCGCGACCGGCGCTGTTGCCGAGGCGATCACTGCCATCTGTGCCTCCGGGCTTGCGGTCCTCGCTCTTGACATTCCGAGTGGAGTCGACGCCTCGACAGGGGAAGTGCTGGGAGCAGCCGTGCGCGCGGACGTAACCGTCAGCTTCGCTGCCGCCAAGCTTGGACTATTGATCGCCCCTGGGTGCGAACTCGCCGGCAAGGTAATCGTCGTACCGATTGGAATTCCCGCTGCGGTTGACGTTGCCCCGGTCGCCATTGCAGTTGCGGACTGTCGCGACCTGTTGCCCAGCCGCGGCATGGGTGGTTCGAAGTACGACGCGGGCGCTGTGCTCGTGATTGGTGGCTCTGTGGGTATGGCAGGTGCACCCGCGCTCGTCGCTGGAGCGGCCTTGCGTGCTGGAGCGGGTGTCGTGACTGTGCTCGTCCCCGAGGCCATTCAAGCGACGGTTGCTGGGAGCCTCCACGAGGCAATGGTGCGACCACTCGCCTCGTCTCGTGTCGATCGTCAGATTGCTGAGTATGCAGAGCGGGCACGCGCCGTCGTGCTTGGTCCCGGGCTCGGGCGCGAACCAGGAACCGACGAGCTGGTACGTGCCACGCTCGTGCTCGACCGACCATTGGTTGTCGACGCGGACGCGCTCTGGTGGGTTGCCCGCGAGCCTGCCTTGCTGCGTCAGCGCACAGCCCCGACCGTGATCACTCCGCATGCCGGTGAGGCCGCGAAACTGCTCGGCGTAGAGACAGACTGGATTGCTGAACATCGTCTGGCGACTGTTCGGGCGCTTGTCGAAACGACGGGGGCGGTGGCGCTCCTAAAGGGACGTGACACGCTCGTGCTGTCGCCCGAGGGGCGGCTCGGGATTCGAGCGCTTGACTCGGCGGCGTTGGCCACGGCTGGATCGGGCGACGTGCTCGCCGGCATCATCGGCGCCTGCCTCGCTCGCGGAGCGGATTCGTGGACGGCGGCAATTGCTGGAGCGGCTGCTCATGTGCAGAGTGCGCGTACCGCCACGGCCGTACGCAGAGGCGGGGCTATCATTGCGGGAGACCTCATCGAGCACCTACGTGTGCTCGGACGACCTGGGAGCACGCTGTGATCGACCGCCCTGTGCGCGAATTGATGGACCCCACGACACCAACCGTCGCGCCCGACACGACGATCAAGGACCTCGTGCACCTGTTGGCGACGAAAAATCTAGACGGTGTTGCTGTGGTCGACGGAGGCAATGCAGTCGTCGGTGTGGTGACTGCACAGGACATGTTGTTCCAAGAGGTCGAGGCGGATGAGCACGTGCCCTACGTCGCACCGTTCCTTGATTGGATGGTGTACGTGCAGAGTCTCGGCTCGTGGGAGCGGCACATTGAGAAGGCGTTTGCCGTGACCGTTTCGGACCTGATGACGACGGACGTGATCACCGCGACAGCCGATGAGGCTCTGCATGAGGCTGCCAAGCGCATGGCCAAGGATGGTGTCTCGCAGCTACCGGTTCTCGAGCATGGTGTCTACGTCGGCATGCTGACGCGTGGTCATGTCGTCGTCGCGCTGAATCGCTTTGAGTTTGGTGGGGAAGTCACATAGCGGCGCAGCGTCATCGCAGCCTGGTCGAGATCGATCTGGCTGCTGTCACGGCCAACGTCCAACGCCTGTTGGATGCCGCCGGGGGCGCCGAGGTGTGGGCGGTGATCAAGGCCAATGCGTATGGACATGGCGCGATTGACGTGGCCCACGCTGCGATCGCCGCGGGTGCCACGAAGCTCTGCACGGCGACGCTTGACGAAGCGCGTGCCGTGCACGTCGAACTATCGACCGTACCGTTGCTCGTGTTGTCGCCGCTGACAGCGGGAGAGGAAGCTGCGGTCGCCGAGGTTGGCTGTGCAGTGACGGTCTCGACGCTCGAGGGCTGGGATCGTTTACGTGACCACCATGAGGTCGATGTGCACGTCAAGGTCGACACGGGGATGGGGCGGTGGGGCCTGAGTGCGGACGAGGCGCTGGCGGTTGCCGATCAGATCGTGAGCGGGCCACGTCCCGAGCGGTTGGCTGGCCTGATGAGTCATCTCGCCACGGCCGATGAGGCCGATCGCAGCTTCGTCGATCAGCAGGCCGAGGCCTTTCGTGCCATCGCCGCTGTTTTTCCCCCTTGTCCGCGGCATCTCTCGAACTCCGCCGCGACGCTCCGCTATCCGGAGCTCGCCTTCGATGCAGTACGGCCAGGACTCGCTGTCTATGGGATTGATCCGCTCGGCGTGTCTGGAGCGGATTGTGGGCTCCTGCCGGTGATGCGCTGGACCAGCACGGTCCGCAGCCTGCGGGCGCTGGCGGTGGGCGAATCGACGGGGTACGGTCGCCGTTTCGTGGCTGCCGAGCCGTGTCGCGTCGCCCTCGTCCCAATTGGCTACGCCGATGGCTACCCCCGCCGGCTCTCGGGTATTGGCGAGGTGCTGATCCGCGGGCAGCGCTGCAGCGTGGCCGCGACTGTGTCGATGGATCAGCTGACTGTTGTGCTGCCTGAGGGGCTTGAGGTGAAGGAGGGCGACGAGGTCGTACTGCTTGGTGTTGACGGCGATGACGTCGTCTCGGCCGAAGAACTCGCGCGCCACGTCCTCACCGTGCCGTACGAGATTGTTTGCGGTGTGCGGCCGCGCTCGAGCGCTAGGACCGTAAGGTGTTGTAGTGACTCAACCAGTTGATCCGCGGCTGGCGCGTGCGCTGATTCCGCTGCAGGAGGCATTTGCAGGCGATGGTGACCTGTGGCTCGTGGGCGGCGCGGTTCGCGACGTGCTGCTCGATCGCCCCCTGTCCGACTGGGATCTTGTCACCACGGGTGACGCCGAACGCACAGCGCGTACCTACTCGAAGGCGATCGGTGCGCCCGTGTTTCCGCTCTCGGAGCGGCATGGCGCCTGGCGTGTCGTTGGTGAGGACCACGAGGTCGACATCACGGGTGCGCCGGATGGCATCACGGCCGACCTCTTGCGGCGCGACCTCACGATCAACGCGATTGCAGTGCGGGTCGCGGACGGCGAGACGTTAGCGGTCCCGGGAGCTCTTGACGATCTCGAGGACCGCATCCTGCGCGTCGTTGCAGATTCGTCGTTTCGTGATGACCCGTTGCGGCTGCTGCGCCTCGTTCGATTGTCCGTCGAGCTGGACCTTGCGGTTGCGCCCGAAACCGTTGCGCTTGCTCAGCGCGATGCGGCCCTCGCGGCCGAGCCGGCGGGAGAGCGGCAGCGGGCGGAGCTCGAGCGAATTCTCGTGTCGCAAGATCCCGTCGATGGGCTTCGATTTCTCGACCAGTTGGGACTTCTCGGCGTCGTGTTGCCTGAGGTCAAGGCCTTGGCCGCTGTCGAGCAAAACCGTTATCACCATCTCGATGTGCTCGATCACACGCTGCAGGTGCTCGATGCGGCGACCGATCTGATCGAGCAACCAGAGTTTGCGTTTGGCGAGGCTGCCCCGGCTGTGGCGACTGCACTTTCGGAGCTCCTCGATGCCGACTGCGATGTTGCGTTGGCCGTGCGCTGGGGCGCGTTGTTGCACGACATCGCTAAGCCCTACACCCGAACAGAGTTCGAGAACGGCCACATTGGCTTTCCTGGGCATGCCCAGCAAGGTGCCGAGTTGGCCACCGCGATTCTCGAACGCTTGCGGTACAGCACCGCGATGCAAAAGTGTGTGGCACTGCTCGTGCGAGAGCATTTACGGCTTGGATTTCTCGTTCCAGATGGAGCGTTGGACGCGCGTGCCGTGCACCGCTATCGCGTCGCGACCGATCCCTGGGCCATCGCGAGCGTGGTTGTGTCGCTGGCAGATCGCTGGTCGACGCGCGGAACCCGCGCTCGGCAGCGCTGGATCCGTCGTCATGAGCAGCTCGCGATTGAGATGACGCAGGCGCTTGCTCTGCCTATGCCCGCACCGCTGCTGCGCGGCGATACGCTCGCCGAGGCGCTCGGCTGTGAGCCGGGTCCCGTGATCGGAGCCCTGCTTGCACAGATCGCGGAGGAGCAGGCCGCCGGCACCATCTCAAATGAGGCCGAGGCGATTGCCTTCGCGCGAACCCAACCGCCTGCGCCAACGGCGTAGCGCTCGCGATACCGTTCGCCTGATGGCTAACGACGTACAAGAGTCTCTGCCCGCCGAGGTCGCGGAGCTCGCGAAGTCCGGCGCGCTGATGGTTGACGTGCGCGAGCAGCAGGAGTGGGACGCAGGGCACATTTCCGGCGCCGTGCACCTCCCGCTGAGCGAACTGCCAAACCGCTGGAAAGAGCTTCCCGACGCAGATTGCACCATCTTTATTTGTCGCTCTGGCGGTCGCTCACAGGCGGCAGCAGAGGCCTTCGCGGCAGCAGGCCGCAGTGGCTGCATCAACCTTGTCAGTGGCGTTCAGGGTTGGGTTCAGGCCAGTTTGCCGTTCGATGGCACCGTTGTCTAAAGGGTTTAGCAAGCCGCACCACCGTCAAAAGGTCGCCGCGACGGTACACTTACGTCTGCTGATCCAGCACTACGACAAGATTCTCGTCGTGGAACCAGCTACAGGAATGCCACCCGGATGCCCACCGCCCGCACCCGCCTCGCTCGCCGAATCATTCCGTTTGTCCTCGTCGTGCTCGCGATCGTGCTCGTCACCTTCTCGATGCGCGCGCAGGCGCAGGTCGAGTCGGCGCAGTCGCAATCCTCAGATCGGTCGGTCGTCATTCAGGAGTTTGCGCAGCGCGCCACGCAACCTGTGCGAGATCTGATCGGCTGGTTTGGCGACGTTCGTACTGCGCGGCAAGAACGCGACCAACTGGCGCAGGAGAATGCTGTGCTGCGGTCCGACCTCGCAAAAGCAGAAGTGAATCAGCAGGATGGTGAGGAACTGCGAGGGCTACTCGACTACGTTCGCTCGCCGGCCTTTCCGCAGATCAACAACTATCAGCCCCGCGCGGCACGCGTTGTTGCTCGCTCGCCATCGCTGACGTCGAGCAGTGTCGTCGTCGACGCAGGTGACGCTGTCGGCGTCAAAGTCGGGGATCCCGTGTTGGTCGGTGTGGCGCAGTCGGCGGACATTGGTGGTGCTGCGTTGATTGGTCGCGTCGAGCGGACGACGCCAGAGACAGCCGTGATTTCGCTGTTGTCGAATGCCAGCGTGGCGGTTGGTGCGACCGTCTCGGGGCGGCGAGGCGCAGACGGTATCTTGCAGCCGAGCGCAGCCGATCCCTCCGTGCTAGTGCTCGGATTCGTGCGGGGCTCAAGTGTTGTTAAACCTGGTGATCGTGTGATCACCAGTGGCTTCCTTGATCCCTCGGGCAAGCTTGAATCTGCCTATCCGCGTGGTCTGCCAATTGGGGTCGTGAGCGAGGCTCGGCAGAGCGACGCAAACACCTATAAGAGCGTGTTGGTCGTGCCGTGGGTCGAGCTCGGATCGTTTGCGAACGTGGTCATTTTGACGGGCGCAGGTGGCACCTCGTGAGTGCGACGGAGGCGACGTTCGAGGCCGCAGACGACGACGAGTTTTCTGATGCCTACGTGGTCGAAGACAGTGCTCGTCGCCGGCCGAACTGGATCTCGACCCTAGCGATTCCTCTGCTTGTTCTGGTGGTTGCGATCTACCTGCAGATTGCCTTGGCGATCGATGCGCGCGTGTTGGGCGCGATTCCAAACTTTGCGCTGGTGGTGCTCGTTGCCTTCGCCCTGCGCTTTGGTCCCGCGTGGGCTGCTGCCGTCGGGTTCGTGGCCGGGGTCCTAATCGACATTGCCGTGCAGGCCCCGCTCGGCATGTCGTCACTGGTGTTGACGCCAATTGGGTGGGGAGTCGGCGTCTTTTCGCAACGACGGCGACGCGTATCACTCGCGATGGCGGTGGTCGTGCTGGTGGTTGCGGCCGTCATCTGTCTGGCTGCCGACATTGTCGTAACGACTGTCATTCAGAGTGAGTCGATTGCGTGGAGTTCGATTGCCATCGCTGGCACGGCTGGGGTGATGTTCACGGTTCTCGTTGGCATCATCATGCTGCCAATGTTGCGGCGACTGATGGGCGTGCCGGTTGGGGGAGCCGTATGAGTACGCCATCGGTTGACGAGCCAACGATCGTCCAGCCGCCGCCACCGGAGCAGCCGCTCGTGACCGCCGAAGTGTTTGATCGCGATGGCGCGGCGCGGCGTGTCGCTGTCCTCGGTGGGGTTGCGATTGTGATCGTGGTGATTCTGATTCTGCGCCTGTGGTCGTTGCAGGTCCTCGATGTTCAGACGTATCGGGCCCAGGCTAACTCGAATGGTCTGCGCAGCATCGATGTGCCGGCTTCGCGTGGGCAGATTCTCGATGCGCAGGGCAAGCTATTGGTTGGCAGTCGACCTTCGAACGCGGTTGCGATTGATCCAACGCGGTTTCCCGATTTGCTGACGCTATGTGGTCGCGATGTCGCGGGCCCCGTCGATGGTCGGACGAGTAATGAGCGAGCGCTTGCGATTTCGGCAGCCTTGATCGAGGCAGCCAGGTTCTCGAAGGCGCGGCGGGTGGCACGCATTGCGGCCATCCAGAGAGAGCTCGATGGCACAGAGCAGGTACGCGCCTGGGCCGGCTGCACGAAGCAGTATCCGCAGCTCGCTGAGCTCGCACAGGTGTCAGGAATTACGGTTGTCGAGCTGGAAGATGCCATTCATACGGCTGCGATTAGGGCTCCGTTCGATTCGATTGTGCTGGCCAAAGACGTCGACCGCAACGTGCTGTTCTACCTCAAGGAACGCGCTGCCCAGTACCCGGGAGTGCGAATTGTCGAAGGCACGGCACGGGCCTACCGCACCTCTCGCGGCACGCAAGGGAAGACGTACCCGTTGGCTCCGCACCTCTGGGGCGAACTCGCCGAAGTTTCCGCAGAACAGATCAAGGATCAGGTCACCTACCGCAATGCCGAGCCTGGCGATCTCGTTGGTCAGCGTGGGGTGGAGCGATACTTTGATCGTTACCTCCGTGGCACGAGTGGCTTGTTGCAGCGACGCGTCAACGCGTTTGGCGATCCGGTGGGTGCGATTGTGCGCTCGCAGGCCGCTCGCCCGGGCGACAACATTCGCCTGACGATCGACGCGGGAATCCAGTCAGCAGCGGAGACGGCGCTGCGCGAAGCCATTGCCTACGCGAAGACGCATGGGCATCCAGCAGCAGAGGGTGGTGCGATCATTGCGATGGACCCCCGCACCGGCGCGATTCGTGCAATGGCCTCGAATCCGGGCTTTGATCCGGCAATCTTGGCTGGACCAGGGGGCCAGAAGTACTGGAACTCGTTGGTGCGCAACACCAAGGCTTCACCACTGCTTGATCGTGCGATGACGGGGCTCTACCCGGCCGGCTCGACCTTCAAGCCTGTGACTGCAATTGCCTCCGTTGAGGGCCGCGTGGCCAAGTCCGACAGCGTCATCCAGTGCACTCCAGAGGTCACAATTGACGGTCAGACGTATCGCAACTTCGAATCGGGCATCAACGAACCGATGAACTTGGTGCAGGCCATGACTGCCTCGTGCGACACCTATTTTTACGAACTTGGTAAGCGCCTCTACGAAGCGACGCCGAAGAGTGGGCAGTTCGAGCCCCAGCCGCTGTGGGCGCGGCGGCTTGGCTTTGGTGCCTCGACCGGCATTGACATCGGTGGCGATGCTGCTGGCAACGTGCCCGACGCCGCCTATAAGAAGCGGCGCTTTGGCGACGATCGCGTCCACAACCGCTGGACGTCAGGCGATTCAATTTTGCAGTCAATTGGTCAGGGCGATCTCGAGGTGACCCCACTCCAAATTGCGCGCCTTTACGCCCTCATTGCCAACGGTGGGACGCTTGTGCAGCCACACGTTGGCGCGTCAGTCTATGGGCAGGATGGAACGATGCGCGAGAAGCTCGAGTCGGCGCCGGGCGAGAAAGTTGCTGTCGATCCCTACATATTGGCAACCATCCGTAAAGGCCTCGAAGGTGTCACGCAAGATCCGGATGGCACTGCGTACACGGCGTTCAAGGGCTTTCCAATTTTGGTGGCCGGTAAGACGGGCACAGCCGAGAAGCTTGGCAAGCGCGACTTTGCCTGGTTCGCTGGCTACGCACCTGCGACGAATCCGACGCTGGTCGTGGTCTGCGTGATCGAGCAGGGCGGCTTCGGTGGTGTGACAGCCGCGCCGGCTGTGCGACAGGTGATGGCGCAGGCCTTTGGCGTGCAAGAGGCGACGATCGGCCAAATCTCGAGCGCAGAAAAGGCGGGTGTCTACTTTGGTCCCGCCCTCGGCACCGATCCCGCCCAAGAGGTGCAGGCGCAGGATTCGTCGTCGAGCACGCAGCCAGCAACCACCACGCAAGGGTCGACCCGATGACCCTTGCCTTGCTTCTCCGGCGGGTCGACTGGCTTCTGGTTGCTGCAGTTCTGTTGCTGCTGATGATCGGACAGCGCGCCGTGCGAGCCGCAACCGTCAACGATCTACTCGGCGATCCAGGCTTCTTCGATCGCCGCCACATCATCTACATCGTCGCTGGCCTCGGCTTTGCCGCCGTCGCGATGGTGATCGACCCGCGCATTTACCGCCGACTGTTCTGGTTCATCTACGGCTCCACGATCGGGCTGCTGATCATCGTGCTTGGCTTCTCGGCGGCTCGCGGCTCGCAGCGCTGGATTCCGCTGCCATTCTTCACGTTGCAGCCATCCGAGCTCGGCAAGGTGACGATGATCGTCTGCCTGTCAATCATCATCGCGGACTGTGTTCGTCGTGGTATTCGCGGCTGGGGTATGGCGACGCGGGCCGGGCTACTAATGCTGCCACCGTTCGCGTTGGTGTTTATCCAGCCAGATCTAGGCACGTCGATCGTCTATATCGCGATTACGCTCACGGTCCTCGTCGTGGCGGGTCTGCCGGGTCGGAGCGTGGCCGTGCTCGGTGGAGTTGCGGTCGCCTTGGTCGTGCTCGTGCTTGGCATCCTGCCCTCGATCGGGCTCCCGCTCTTGCGGCCGTATCAGGCAGAGCGAATCACGGCCTTCCTTGATCCTCAGGGTGGTAGCGACGCGGCCTACCAGGCGCAACAATCGATGATCGCAATCGGGTCGGGTGGCCTGGCTGGGCGTGGCGGGGGCGTCAGTCAGACGGCCGGTAGCTTCTTGCCAGAGCATCACACGGACTTCGTCTTTGCGGTGGTGGGAGAGAATCGCGGCTTTGTTGGCTCGGCAATCGTCGTGCTGCTGTATCTCTTGATCTTCTGGCGGGTCGGACGGATGATCCCGCGGGCACGCAACCTCGAGGAGTCATTCATCGCCGCTGGCGTGTTCGGTCTGCTGCTGACGCAGGTCGCCATCAATATCGGGATGAATCTCGGGATCGCACCGACGACGGGTATTCCCCTGCCATTTATGACGTACGGGGGGTCCAACACGATCACAAACCTGACTGCTGTGGGTCTGGTGCTGGCGGTGGGTGCCCGGATCGTGCGCGAGCAGGCGCTGGTGCCAGGCTGGCAGGAACGCCCTCGGAGCCGACTCGCCGATCCACTTGAGGCACCGAGCGACGCTGTCTGACGGGTGGTTCGAGCCATCCCGCTAGACTCACGGGGTGGCTCAGCCCGTTTTTAAACAGCAGATGCGCGTCAAGCAGGGCTCCCTGCGGCGTCAGCTCAACGGGCCTGAACGAACGTTGTCCCGGCACGATCTACGCACCAGCAGGCTCGAAGGTGCGATCGGCCGGGTAGATCCAATCACGGGGGACGTGCTCGAGGCCGCGTGGCGTGCAGGTGCATGCTTCGACGCCTGGACGGAGCACCACCGCGAGGACGCGTACAGGACGGCGTTGAGCGCTGCCGGACGCGACCTCGAGGTGGAGGCGACGCAAGAGCACGACCCTCTCGACCCGCTGGCGTGCGATCACGTGCGCAGCGGTGTGACCAAGGAGTTCCTGCTGGATGAGTGGTGGCAGCGTCGCGCCGAACGGCCGACCGGGGATTGCCGAGGGAGTGGCTGGTGCGATTACAGCGTCCCTATCGGGCCCGTTCGGAACCGGTTGGTGGCGGCCTAGTGCCACGCATCCTGCAGTGCATGCCGTGAGGATCGAGCTTCGCCTCGCCATCCGGGACCGTGCGCGGTACCTCAGCCAGCTCGAGCTCGTGGGTGACAGCCACGACCTCGACGACCTCGTTGTCCGACTCGCCGCGAACTGTCCGCGTGGAGTCGTCCCGCTCGAAGCCTGTCTCGCCGGTCCTCCGACCGCCGTCACGGGTGCGACCTATCGCATCGTGTTCGATGCGCCGGGCGAAACACTCGCCCAGGCCGTTGCCGCCGATCGTGCGGCCTCGGAATTACTGATACCGCGGTGCAGCCCTATGCAGCACCGCGCTGTTGATGTTCGCCGCTACGCACCCGAGCTTCAGCTCGATGGCGACGCGGCGATCGTTCAGATCGCCATCGATGACGATGGCTCTGCCAAGCCCAGTGAGGTTGTGCGCGCGCTTGCGAGCTGCGCGCCCGACGCATTCGCTGTGGCTGGCATCACCCGACGAGCGGTCCACGCCGCGCCGAAACCGGTGCGAGTGGGGGCCACGGAGACCACATGAAGAAAATCCTGATATCTGCCGATGCGTATGAGACAAAGGCAGCCCTGATTGAAGACGACCGCGTCGTCGAGACGTACATCGAGCGCGACGAGCGCCGATCCTTGCTCGGCAACATCTACCTTGCCAAGGTCGACACCGTGTTGCCCGGCATGGAGGCGGCTTTCGTCGATGCTGGCATGGACAAGAACGCGTTCCTGCACGTCGCCGAGATCCGCATCGACGGACTCGATCAACGTGCGCGCCGCTCCAAGCGGATCCAAGACCTCGTCAAGGGCGGCCAGTCGCTGCTCGTGCAGGTGACGAAGGACCCGATGAAAACGAAGGGCGCCCGCGTCACGATGGACGTGTCGTTGGCGGGCCGGTTCCTCGTCTACGTGCCAGACGGCGAGGGTGGCGGTGTCTCGAAGCGCCTTCCCGACGGCGAGCGCGATCGTCTGCGCGAGCTCGTCAAGCAGCTGACACCGCGTCTTGGTGGCGGTCTGATCGTACGCACGGCTGCGCGTGGAGCAGAACTCGTCGAGTTGGAGCGTGACCTCGCGTTGCTCGAAGATCAATGGGAGGGTGTGATCGAGCGCTGCAAGACCGCTGTGGCGCCGTCGGCCATTCATACTGAAGTCGATATTGCTCTGAGCCTCGTGCGTGACGATTTTCGCCAGGATGTCGACGAGTTGATCGTCGACGACGAGGCGACCTACGATCGCATCGTCTCGTACGTGCAGGAGCGCAGCCCCGAGCTCGTCACGCGCGTCCATCGCCACACGGCCCAGACCGAGCTGCTGCGGCGCTACGGCGTCGACGAGGCGATCGAGAGCACGCTCAAGCGTCGCGTCGATCTTCCCTCGGGCGGCTACCTCTTGTTCGACTACGCAGAGGCCTTCACGATCGTCGACGTCAATACCGGCCGCTTTGTCGGCAAGGGACGGCTCGAAGACACGATCGTGCATAACAACCTCGAGGCGGCCCGCGAGGTCGTTCGTCAGCTGCGGCTGCGCGATCTCGGCGGCATCATCGTGATCGACTTCGTCGACATGGAGTCGAAGACGAATCGTGACGCCGTCATCACGGCGCTCAAGGAAGAGCTTGCCAAGGATCGCTCGAAGGTCTACCTCGTCTCGATCAGCCCGTTGGGCCTCGTCGAGATGACACGCCAGAATGTGACCGACGGCGTGCGCGAGATCATGACGAGCGAGTGCGCCACCTGTGCGGGCGAGGGTCGCGTCCTCAGTGACGAGACGCTTGCGCTCGACAATCTGCGCCAGATGCGCCGTCACGCGGTGCAATCGGCCTCTGAGGCCTTTCTGATCGAGGTTGATCCCTCTGTGGCTGCACGGATGATCGGCCCCGGCGGTAGACGCCTCGAAGAGCTCGAGAAGGCAACGGGTAAACATTTCTCGATCGTGGCCACCGATGGCGTGCCGCGCGAGCGCTGCTCGTTCCTGAAGGAAGGCACCGTCTCTGAGGTGCTCGAGGACGCGATTCCCGTCGAGGCAGGACAGGAGCTCGAGGTTTCGCTCTCCGAGCCGCATATGTACCAGGCAGCCGATGCGGTTGCCGTACTCGAGGGTGGCTACCGCGTGGTCGTTGCCGGAGCCGGCCCGTACCTCGGCGAGAAGCAGCGCATCAAGATCGAACGGATTGGTCGACTCGAGGCGCACGCAGTGCTGCTCGACGCGAAGCCAATCACCGAGGAAGAGATGATCAAGATGGTTGATCCTCGCAGCGACGTGCATGAGCCGCCGCGCCTCGTGGGCGAGCGGATCGACCTTGAGGGCAAGAAGCGCAAGGGCAAGCGCAGCCGCACGCCATCGGCGACGATCGATACGCCCACCGGCGATATGACGGCATCCGTCGGCGAAGAGACGGAGCCGCTCGATTTGCCGGAAGAGCCCGAAGTGGTCGTGGTTGAGGGCGAAGAGTCCGAGGCCACGCCGAAACGTCGTCGCAGCCGGAGTACGGCTGCGTCCGACTCGTCGGTCGATGGTGACGACGAAGACGACGAAGACGACGAAGACGACGAGGACGACGACGAGGATCAGGACGGGGAGGAGGCGACCGCAGAAGGCGGCGCTCCCAAGAAGCGTCGTCGTCGTGGTCGTCGCGGTGGTCGCGGTCGTTCCACAGGCGGGTCCGGTGCAGCACATGCACCAGGCGATGCGCCGGCCGTGGATGGCGAAGAGCCAGCCCCACGTGCCGCTCAGCCCGCTCGAGAGGGCGCAGCTGAGGGTGCCGATGGCGATGGACCCGTTCGACCGAAGCGACGTCGCAGCCGCGGTGGTCGTGGTCGCTCGCGGAGTGGGAGTGGTGCAGGCGCAGCCAATGGCAATGGCGAAGGCAGCACGCAGGAGTCGCGTGGTCAAAATTCGCGCTCGAGGCCTACTGAAGCCGCTCCAGCAGCGAAAACAGAGGCACCAGCAGCAGCCAAGCCGGCCGCTCCAGCCAAGCCAAAGCGCGGTCTTTTGGGCCGTATCCTCGGCAAGGACTGACGGTAAACAGCAGAGAGGCGGAGCCTTGCGCTTCGCTTCTCTGTTATGTTCCGGCCCGTTGTCGCCGGTGGCGACCCGTACGAAAGTCTCGCATCGATGTTTGCTGTAATCGCCCTCGGAGGAAAGCAATACCGCGTCACCAAGGGTGAGCGGATTGTTGTGGATCGCGTGGCGCTGGACGAGGGTGCAACCCTCAAGCCGCCTGTGGTTCTCGCATCGGATGGCAAGCAGACACTTGCGACGGAATCCGAGCTCAAGCCTGTGACCGTCTCCGTGCGCGTCAAGGAGCACAAGCTCGGCCCGAAGATCAATATCCGCACGTATCGCTCGAAGAAGAGCAGTGCCCGTCGTATGGGCTACCGCTCGAAGCAGACCGTCGTTGAGGTAGAGACGATCGCCTTCGGCAAGAAGGGAACTGAAGATGGCGCATAAAAAAGGACTCGGCTCCTCGAAGAACGGCCGCGACTCCAATTCCCAGCGACTTGGTGTCAAGGTTTTCGCAGGCCAGGCAATCCGCGCAGGTGGCATCATCGTTCGTCAGCGTGGCACCCGCTTTAACCCGGGCGCAGGCACTGGCATCGGCGTCGACCACACGATCTTCGCCACGTGCGATGGTGTCGTGGACTTTGGTCAGCGTCGCGGCAAGCGCATCATCTCGGTCGCACCGGCCGAGGGGTAGTCGGCAGGGCGTAGCCCGTGTTCTCCGACCGGGCGACGATCTACGCCGCGGCGGGTCGAGGCGGCGATGGAGCTGTCGCGTTTCGACGCGAGAAGTTCGTGCCGCGCGGCGGTCCGTCGGGTGGCGACGGCGGCGATGGTGGCAGCGTCATTCTCGTTGCCGATCCGTCGCTCCGTGACCTCACCAATGTCCGCAACAACCCGCACCTGAAGGCCGAGGACGGCCATAGCGGGGAGGGTTCCAACCGCACGGGCTCGATGGGGCTGGACACGATTATTCCTGTTCCCGTCGGTACGCAGGTGTTGGACGACGATGAGGTCGTGATTGTCGATCTCGCTGCGCCGGGTGCCTCCGCCACGATTGCGCATGGTGGCCATGGCGGATCTGGCAACCGCCGCTTTCGGACCTCGGTCCGCCAAGCACCGCGTACGGCAGAGTTCGGTGGCCTCGGCGACGACTACACGCTCGTCCTGCAGCTCAAGCTGCTGGCCGATGCCGCGCTGCTTGGCTTTCCGAACATCGGTAAGTCGTCGCTCCTGCGACGCATCTCGAATGCCAAGCCGAAGGTCGCGGATTATCCATTCACCACAATCGAGCCAGTGCTTGGCATTGTCGATCTCGCCGTTGACCGTCAGATCACCGTGATGGACGTCCCCGGGCTGCTCGAGGGGGCCGCCGAGGGGCATGGCCTTGGACTCGACTTCCTGGCCCATCTCGAGCGCGCCAAGCTGCTCTTGCACGTCGTTGATGCCGGTCTACCCGTTGAGGAGTCGATCGAGGCCTTCGTGGCGATCCATCGCGAGCTCGAGCTGTATCAGGAAGACCTCTCGACGCGGCCACGTCTCGTGGTGCTCAACCGCATCGACCTCAGCGGCGAAGCGGATCGCGACGTGCTCGTCAACGAGCTCGCGGAGGCGCTGGACGCACTCGGCGACATTTCCGCGATGCGCAACGTGCTGCGCGACGAAGCGACAGGCAAGCCATGGATCGTGCCGGTCTCGTGTGTGACGGGCGAAGGTGTGCCCGAGTTGATGAGCACGCTTGGACGCGTGGTGCCGGAGCCCGAGATCACACCTGCCGCCGAGGCCGAGTTGGCTCAGTACCTCGTCTATCGTCCGGGTCGCTCTGGCAGCGCCAACGTGCGTGTGCTGCGCGACGAGACGGGTGTGCGCATCATTGGTGCCACGATCGAAGAGGACATCAAGCGGATGGACGATGAGGCGGCGACGCAGGCTGTGGCGCACTACGTTGAGACGCGCCGGCTGACGCCACTGCTCGTGCGCGCTGGCGGCAAGAACGGCATCATCGTCAAGATCGGCGATCGCGAGGTTCCGTACCGTGCCTAGTTCGAGTCGCATCGGCGTGCTTGGCTCGCTCTGCAATCCACCGCACCTCGGGCATGCAGCCTTGGCGCGGGTGGCGGCCGAGCAGCTCGACCTCGAGTGCGTCTTGCTGGTACCGACAGGGGTTCCCGCTCATCGCGAGCCGCCTGCCGTGTCTGCAGGAATGCGCTTGCGGCTCGCACAGGCCGCTGCGGTCGACGAGCCTGTCCTGCTGGCCTCGAGCGTTGAGGTCGATCGTGCGGGTCCGTCGTACATGGCTGACACGCTGGCACAGTTGGCCCGTGCCGCGGGTGATGTCGAACTCGTCCTGCTGCTGGGTGTAGACCAGTACGCGACGCTCGATGAGTGGCACGACCCAGAGCGCCTTCGGGGCCTTGCCACGATTGCCGTGGCGCCCCGTCCAGGTGTCGAGATTGTCGCTGGCTCGGCAATCCTGATCGCGATGCCAGAGATGGACATTGCCAGTTCCGTGATTCGGCGTCGTATTGCCTCAGGGGAGTCGATTGACGGTCTTGTTTCGCCCTCCGTGGCGGCGCTGATCGCCGCTGAGGGTCTGTATCAATCTGGTGGTGCCGGATGATCCGTCGGCCAGCCGTGATACGTTCCGCCTGTGCTTGGAGCAAGGGACTGAACCACTGAGCGATACCACCGTTCTCGCTGAGCAGGCTGCCTCTATTGGTGCGGACAAGCTCGCGACGGACATCGTTCTGCTCGATATGCGCGGCGTCGTCGCGTACACCGACTGGTTCGTCGTCATGACTGGGAGTAACACCCGCCAGGTTCAGGCCATCGCCGAGGAGGTTGGGCTGCGGATGAAGCGCGAGCATGGCCTGATCCCTCTGCGCACTGAGGGCATGAAGGAAGGCACCTGGGTGTTGATCGACTTTCTCGACATCGTCGTTCACGTCTTCGTGCCCGAGTCGCGCGAGTTGTATCGCCTTGACGAGTTGTGGGGCCAAGTCCCACACACGCTCGTCGCTGAGGGCTAGAGCCACGCGCATACGCTCGTCGCTGAGGGGTAGCGACACGCGGCGAGAGTAGTAGTGGCACGGTCTGTCTAGGCGTTCATAGCCGGCTTGCTATCGTGCGCTGCTGACGGGGCCATAGCTCAGCTGGGAGAGCGTCTGGCTGGCAGCCAGAAGGTCAGGGGTTCGATCCCCCTTGGCTCCATCGTCGATCAACTTCCTATTGGGGTCAGACCCTTTTAGGAAGTTGGCTCACCTCCCCGAGCAATCGAGCGACCTCTAACTTCCTAAAAGGGTCTGACCCCAATAGGAAGTTGATCGCCTCCCCGAGTAATCGAGCGGCCTCTAACTTCCTAAAAGGGTCTGACCCCAATAGGAAGTTGATCACCGAGCCTTCTTGCGCTTGAGCTTGGCTTTGGTCGCTTTGGGTCGAGGCACCTGCCTTGGCGCTTCAGGCGTTGCACCTGGAGCTCGTGGTGCGGAGGGCGCTGCTGGTTTCGCAGGAGCGGCAGGAGCGCCGGGGACCGTCGGGGTCCGCAGATCAGCGGCCGGGTTCGGGGTCGTGGTGCGTGGCGGTGCTGCACCCAGCAGTGTCTCGCCGATGTATCCCGCTGCGGTCGTACCGGGCGGGATCACAAAGATCGCCGAGGCCGTGTGCGTGATGTACTCGTTGAGGGCGTCGCTTGCCGCCAGGCGCGTCTGGAGTGGGATGAACTGCCTGCGAGCATCGCGCTGGAAGGAGATAAACACCAAGCCAGCGTTGTACTCGCCGGTTGTGTCGAGGCCGTCGTGGAACGAGAAGCCACGACGGAAGACTCGCTCATCCTCGCTGTCCTGCCCCGTTCGCGGGTTAGCCAGTCGGATATGGGCTGTGACGGG
>Ga0049085_10000146_pt1 | contig 30056 bp, 30 predicted proteins | sample GreLakmeSU08MSRF_FD_66721 | JGI IMG/M metagenome (GOLD analysis project Ga0049085, IMG submission 66721) | Freshwater lentic microbial communities from great Laurentian Lakes, MI, USA - Great Lakes metaG SU08MSRF | ecosystem: Environmental > Aquatic > Freshwater > Lake | place: Great Lakes... | reverse complement strand
TATTTTTTTGATTGCATCCGGCAGCAGCGTGTGCCCGTGCCGGGCGCGGCGGAAGGCTTATGCAACATGCGCATTGTGGATGCTGCGTACGAGAGTGCGCGCACCAGCGAAGTAGTGCACTTATAGCCGCATCTCTGCCGGCTGCGCTTACGCTGCTCCAGTGGGCAGCAGCGTAAGCGCATTCCGCCTGCATTCTGCACTAAGCACTAGCGCGAAAATTACACTCACACTGCGGGGTAACCAATAGGCGGCAAACAGAGGACTTTGCCGCTGCTAGCTACAAGCGGAGAAATACCAGCCCGCAGCATGTCCGCAGCCACAGTAATCTGCGGCAAAGCTGGCGCCGCGCGGGGCGCTGGTCTGGCAGGCGTGTGCTAATCCGGGAAACCGTAGCGCTGCAGGCCGGCGCGCACATCGCGGTACGTCAGCGGCACAAACTCGCCCAGCACGCGCCGCATGTCTTTCAAGTTGCGCTGCAGGGCGACGCCGTGGCGCGCTGCTCACCGATGCCATGCGCGCAGCGCTGGCACCGGAGGCGCCCGGTGCGCGGCTTGTGCCGCTCAACAGCTCGCCGGCCACCGGCGGCGTGCTGCTGGCGATGCGCGCAGCCGGCTTGGATGCCGGCGCAGCGCGCAACTGATGCAGCGCACGGCTGCATTTATTGGCCAGCCATGATGCCCGGCGCAGAATTTGTTTTGCCCACCGCGCATATACTGCCCAACATCGGCGTCATCGGCATGAAGATGCTGCGAGGCGCTAAAATGAACGACATGAGACTATTGGAGAAAGACGGTCATACCTATTCTCAGGCCGCCTTCAAATGGGCTCTTGCCAGTGGTTGCGTCGACGCCACCGTCATTTCGATGACGTCCGTCGAGACCATTGACGAGTACCTTGGCGATTCCGGTCAACGGCAGGTCACTGCCTACGACTTCGACCTGCTCGAACAGTATGTCCGCCTCACAGACCTGACCTACTGTCGCCATGCCTGCAACGACTGTCAGGGAGCATGTCCCTATGGTGTGCCGATAGCTGATATGCTTCGCACCCGTATGTATGCAACGGACTATGGCGATCTGACATTTGCACGAAGCGAATATGCGCAACTTGGCGATCCTGCGAACGCCTGTCTTTCGTGCGATGGAAAACCAGGTCAGGTTGCCTGCACCCACGGCATTCAAATTGTCAGGTGGTGCGGTCCGACTCACGTCATGTTGAGCTGACCGTAGCCGGAAAAACACGCAAGGAAATCCATGCATATCCATCTCGACCTTGTCGGCGGACTGTCCGGCGACATGTTTATCGGCGCCATGCTAGATTGCTTTGCAGACCAGCGTGCATCGCTGTCCCGCATCATCGATGATGCCGGCTTTCACGACCTGGTCGTCGTGTCATCGACACCAGCAAACGATGGCACGCTGACGGGAACACGATTCAAAGTGGCGGCAAGTAGCGATGCCCATGGGCACCATCACCGCCATTTCAGAGAAATCGAGGGCATTCTGACGGCGGCGTCGCTGCCCGATGACACCCGACGCCATGCGCTCGGTATTTTCGAGCTGCTCGTGGAGGCGGAAGCGGAAATTCACGGTACGACGGTTTCGGAGATCGCGTTTCATGAAGTCGGCGCCTGGGACTCCATCGCTGATATCGTTTGCGCCGCGCATATGATTGCCACCGTGGGCGTTGACTCCTGGAGCGTGGGGCAGTTGCCGCTCGGCCGGGGCATGGTCAACACGGCCCACGGCAGATTGCCGGTACCGGCGCCGGCAACTGCGTTACTGTTGCGTGGCTACGAATTTGCCGACGATGGCATCGAGGGCGAACGCATCACCCCGACTGGAGCCGCAATCCTGAAGTACCTGGCGCCGACCCAGGATAACTGGCCCCGCAGTATGAAACTCAAAGCCACAGGGCACGGCTTCGGAACGAGGAAGTTCCCAGGAATTTCCAACGTCGTTCGGGTGCTGGTGTTTGAGACCGAGACCGGCGCTGGCAACTGGCTCGAGGACGATGTCGTGCAGCTGGAGTTCGAAGTTGATGACCAGCCACCCGAGGAGCTGGCTGTCGCACTGGATCGGCTGCGGTTGCTGAACGGCGTACTCGATCTGGTACAGACCAGCGTCTATGGCAAGAAAGGTCGACAAATGCTTGCGATCCGGATACTTGTGGAGCCTGGCCACACGGAGCTGATCACCCGCGCCTGCTTCGATGAGACCTCGACCCTCGGCATCAGACGGCAGGAAGCTCGCCGCAGTATACTGCGGCGGGCAGAAACCGTGATCAGCCGCGATGGCATAAACTATCGGTTAAAGATTGCAGAGCGACCCTTCGGTCTGACAGCGAAGCTGGAACAGGAAGATGCCCTGTTGCTGCCCGGCGATCGCCGGTCCCGTCTTGCCCAGCGACACACTCTGGAACAGGAAGCCATTACATGGTACGAGCAAAGTGACAAACCTGGCAAAGCTTGAAGCCTGCCTCGGGACCCTTGGCCCCATCGCCGTGGCGGTGAGCGGCGGTGTAGACAGCATGACCCTGGCCGTGGTGGCGCATCGCGTCAATCCGCGCTCACAGATGTTCCATGCGCTTTCCCCCGCGGTACCGGCTCAGGCGACGGCACGGGTCAAGCGCTATGCCGGGCTGATGCATTGGAACCTACATCTGATCGATGCTGGCGAGACCTCGGACCCGCTGTACATCGCCAATCCGGCGAACCGCTGTTATTTCTGCAAGACCAACCTGTATGACACGGTCGTCCGCCATACGGATCTGCCAGTGGTCTCCGGCACCAACCTGGACGATCTCGGTGACTACCGGCCCGGCTTGATCGCCGCCAGTGAACATGGGGTACGCCACCCGTTCGTTGAGGCTGGAATCACCAAGCCGATGCTGCGCGAGATTGCCCGTTCGCTCGACCTGCACGACCTGCACGATCTTCCGGCGGCACCCTGTCTCTCGAGCCGAGTGACGACAGGCATTAAGATTGACCCTAGGGTGCTGCCTTTGATCAATGCGGCGGAGCTGGCGTTGTGGCGCTGCCTGTCGGAGTCGCTCCCGGTCAAGGGGATTCGCTGTCGTGTCCGCCCGGCTGCCATTGCCATTGAGGTGGAGACCGACGCGACCATCGATGACGCCGCAAACTACGCCATTTCCGCACGAGCGATAGTGACTTCGATCTTCTCTGCCGGTGACTTTGTCCATCTTTGTCCGAAGGTGACGCTCGAACAGTACCGACGTGGCAGCGCCTTTCTCATTGACGCCCTGTAGATGGGATAGGCAGCACCATGTCCGTGGATGACCAGATCAACCTGGACCTCGATCGCCACAGCCGCACGGGTCTGGCCGAGGCCATCTTATGTGAAGGCAAGTCAGTCGACCAGCTACGCGCCATCTGCAACCGTATCCAGGCCGACGACAAGCCAATGTTGTTTACCCGACTCGGTTCAGAAGCCTTCGCCGCGCTCGATACCTCGCACCCCGGGTTGATGCAATATGATGCCATCTCCCGCACAGCGTTTGTGCAGCCCCGTACGTTGATCGGCCCGACCATGGTCGCCATTGTGGCTGGCGGCACTTCCGATGTCCCTGTGGCTCGGGAAGCCGCGCGCAGCCTTGCCTTCTACGGTTATCCGAGCCTTGCAATCGACGATGTCGGGGTCGCTGGATTGTGGCGACTGATGGCGCGCCTGCCCGACATTCGTCAGCACAAGATCGTGATCTGCCTCGCCGGCATGGATGCGGCACTGCCCACCGTCCTCGGCGGGTTGATATCCTCGGTGATCATCGCGGTGCCCACCTCTGTGGGCTACGGTATGGCGAAGGGCGGCGAGACCGCGCTCCGGGCCCTGCTTGTCAGTTGTGCGTCGGGCATCAACGTCGTCAATATCGACAACGGCTTTGGCGCCGCGTGTGCGGCGATCAGGATTCTGAATCAATTCGCGTCGACCGAGAGATCCGAGGCGACATCACCTGCGAGGAAGCCATGATGATCAAACGGATAAGAAATTCAAGCGCCCCTACACCTCCGCCTAATAGACACACACCATCCTCTTGTTAAGATTATCAAGCACATATTTCTGCTCGCCTCCACCCAACCATTGTCTTGGAGGCATAGAAACAGTTTGCGCAAGTTTTGAAAGAATTGACCGGCCTAACAAGCAGAAACTGAACAACTTCGATACGTCGGCATTAGTCGTACACAACTCTCACCGCACCCTGCCAGCGCCTGAACCACGCCCCGCCACATGTGCCACTTACGCAGCGCCATCGACCGCCTGGCGAATTTCTTTTTCGCTGATCACGAGCGGCGGGGTTTTGAGCCACGCCGTTTGAAAGGTCGAACCGCTGCTATCATCAATAAATTATGAGACGAGACCACTCCATTCCCCGCGGCGAGGCGCATCGCCTGCGTCACCAATCCATTGTGCTTGAAGGCAATTCGCTGGACGATCCGACCGCGCGCGAATTGCATATTTGGACGCCTCCAGGCTGGAGCCATACAGAACGGCTACCCCTGCTGGTTGATCTCACCGGCTACTGGGGCTGCGGGATGAACCATACCAACTGGAAGCCGGGCTCCGAAAACGTGCCGGAGCGGCTTGATCGGCTCGCGCACGAAGGCATGGCGCGTTGCGTGGTGGCGTTCCCCGATTGCTTCACCAAGCTCTACGGCAATCAGTATCTGAACAGCGAAGGCTCGGGCCGCTACGCGGATTACGTTTGCGATGAGATCGTTCCGTTTGTTGAAGCCAAGTTCAATTGCGGTGGTGATCGCAAGCGCGGCGTGTTCGGCAAGTCCTCGGGCGGGTATGGCGCAGCCTGGCACGGCATGAACCGCTCCGATTTCTGGAGCGCGATTTCGATCAACAGCGGCGATATGGGATTCGATGCGCTCTACATCCCGACATTGTACGATGATGTCGATGCATTGCGGCCGTTCAATTACTCGATCGAGAAATGGATCAAGCATGTCGAAGCCAAGTCGAAGATGAAAGACAAGGATCGCATGATCCTGATGGATTTCGGCCAAGCGGCTTTCTACGATCCTGATCCCACGCAATTTCGCAACATGCGTCTGCCGCTCGATCCGCACACTGGCGAATTGATCCCGGAGCGTTGGGACAATTGGATGAAGCACGATCCGGTGGTGATGTTCGATACGCTGGGTGAGAACCTCCGTAAGCTGAAGCTGCTGTACATGGATTGCGGCTGGTCGGATCAGTTCCGGATTCACTTTGGGATGCGGCGGTTTGCAAAGAAGCTTAAGGCCGCTGGCATCGCGCATACGTACGAAGAGTACGACGATGATCACACCGATGTGGACTATCGGATGGATGTGTTCTTGCCATTGATGGCGAGGACGCTAACCGCATGACGTTGCCTGAGCTTTCCATCACTCTAGTCCTAATATTGGTGTGCGCTGATGTCAAGAAGTAGGTTTCTTCGAGCAAATCTACTGTCTTGCCATGCTTCGCGACACGATCATTCTATTGTGCGACAGAGTCGAGCAGTGTCAAAGTTCAAAATGCATATGGATTACAAAAGCCGCACACTATTTACGGCGAGATCACATTGTTCCCGTTATTTGGGTCACTCCGATTGCAACGGCGAAGTCGATTTGGGCAGCTCTTTTGAACGCGTCCGAAAAATCAGAGGCCAGGCGACGGGCGTTACACATCGATTGCGGCTCTGTTCACACAACCTCGTCCTGCCATTGGTTGATTGTCTGAACCGAAACTTCGCCCCGGTGCAAGACCAGCCGGTACTTCAAAATCAAAGGTTTATCCACTAAGACATCGACGGGTTCCCTACCGGGAAAGACTGGGTTTTGCATGCTGCATGCGCGACGCAAAATCCATGGGCGGGGGAAGCCGGGGATCGATGGGTGACTCAAGATCGTCACCCCGCTCGGTTTAGCTGGTTCCGCTGTATTCAACGGATTCAGCGGTCTTAACTCGCGAAAATCGCCGCTGATGTCGAGCCAGCGGCCGGCAGCGACGGCCGTAGTGGCGGGTTCCACGTCGCCATTCTCGCTGCTGAATTTCATGGTCGGATTCAAGCGAATGCGAGGCGCAAAACCGCCGTAGCCTTTCGCGTCGTTCGATCCGCCGAGCTTTAAGTTTGGCTCCAACGCCTGGATGCGAATCGTGAAGTCGATCATGCGTTGAGTCGGCGTCGCGCGATGGACTCTAATGCTGGTCTGTTCTTTGACGAACGGTTTGGGGCCTTGGTCATCGTCCGTCCAATCAGGCGACAACCAAAACACTTCGACGTTCAAACCGGCGGAGTCATTCTCGACGGCTCGCTCGACTGACTTGACGTCCCAAACAAATCGTTTGCACTCCCAGGAATCACCGATTTGTTTGTCGCCGATGATGACCTGATGCCACGCCCAGAAGATACCTCGATGGTGACCGTGATCAGCAGGAAAATCCTCGGTAATCACACGACCATCCAAGTCGTACAACGGATGCACGTAGTTCGCTCGCGGCCACTTGCCATCGGCTGACTTCGATTGCTGCTGATAAAACAACACCGGAGATTCACCTTCGGAAATCTGATATCCCACCTCGCATGCGTCGATGCGAAATCTGTCGCCTGCTGCTTTATCAGCGTTTGGCATCTTGCTCATACAAATCCAGATCACTTACAGCACGGCGAAGTCTTGCCACATAGTTGATTGCCAACGAGGCGGATAGGAATTTCAAGCGCCCAAGCACCTCCACATAATACACTGTGACCCCGCGCTTGCCAATTTGAATCCTGCGCTAGCCCCCAACCAGCCAGTGTCTTGGACTCAGAGACTACACTTACTCATTTCCGGAAAGGCTTGTCTGGCGTAATGCGTACGGCTCGCTGCTCGGCTTGGGGTTGATCCCGATGGCGATCGGGTACACAGTTTACAACGCCGCGCTGCGCTGCACCAATGTCTCCATCGTCAATTGGATCGCCGCGCATGAAGCGACCAAGGAATTGGCTTGATGCTCATTAAGGAAATAGCCAGCCCTTCGGTCTTGGTCGGCATTATCGTGGCCTTGGTTGGGGTTATTATGTTAATCTACGTAACGCTTTGCCTGCTAAAAACGTTAAAATCTTACAGAGAGGTTGCTAAATGGACTACGAACCGTTAGAAAAAGTTCGCAAAGAATTGAAAGTGAAATGGCAACGTCCGCGGATCGATACTGAAAGACTGCGCCAACTTAACGAGCGCAGCGATGCGCAGGGATGGTTTCAGGCCGGTGGGCATTTGCTCCTATGGCTGGTGACGGGTACTTTTGTCTACTATTTTTGGTCGCAGTCCCTGTGGCTGGCGTTTCTAATTGCCCTCTTTTGGCACGGCGTTGTAGCTAGCTTTTTCATCGCGGGTGCACACGAATTGGTGCATAGCACTGTTTTCAAGACCAAAATACTCAACCAGATCTTCCTTTACATCTACAGTTGTTTCGGTTGGTTTGACATGTTTGATTATGCCGCCAGCCATACCTATCACCATCGCTACACGCTGCACCCAGATGGCGATCGGGAAAATCTGCTGCCGATTTCACCGCTAGTCGGCCCTTTCTTTTTGGTGCAATTGCTGACGATCAACTTGATGACACAGACGGGGCGTACCTTCGGCAAAGGCGGATTGTTTTCCACCATTTATCTTACGTACTTGAATGCGCTGGGCCGGGTTGGCTCTTTGGAAATACCCACCCAGGAGTGGCAACAGGCATTGCACGAAGATCAACCAGAACTGCATAAAAGCTCCATTTGGTGGGCGCGCTTTTTGCTATTCTTCCACAGCCTTGTTGTTCTGGCTTCGATTGTGAGCGGCTACTGGGTCTTTGCATTGATCATTTCCTTTTCGCCCTTCATTGCCAGCTGGTGTGCCTATGCGCTGGGCATGCCCCAGCACTGTGGATTGAAAGAGAATGACAACGATTTTCGTAAAGCGGTGCGCTCGGTGAAACCCAATCCGCTCTTCGAGTTTTTGTACTGGCGCATGAACTGGCACACGGAGCATCACATGTTTGCCGGGGTGCCCTGCTATAACTTGAAAGCGCTCTATTACGAAATCGCTGAACAAATGCCCAAGCCACGCACATTGATTGAAGCCTGGCGTGAAATGCGTGCCACTTGGCAGCGACAACAAAGCGACCCGGCATACTTTTTTGATACACCCGTTCCACCCATCGCTAGTGTGGTACATACGGGCGCTAGTAATGAGGCGCTGGAAAGCTCAATCGGAGATTTAGCGCCAAAAGGATTACGATAACTTGAGTATTTATCACAACCGCCCGACGGCGGTGGAAATGCACGCCATGAAGGCCCGTGGGCGGAAAGGAAATTCAAGCGCCAAAGCACCTCCACATAATCCACTGTGACCATGCGCTTGCCAATTGGAGCCCTGCGCTAGCCCCCAACCAACCAGTGTCTTGGAGCCAGAGACTACATTTACGCAATTTAGGAATCGATTGACCGGCCCGACAAGCAGAAATTACAAAAATTCTATGCGCCGGCACCGGCAGTCCACAGCTCTCACCGCACCCTGCCAGCGCTTGCACCACAACCACAAACGCTCCGCCGCATGTGCCACTTACGCAGCTCGCGGATACCAGCCCGCAGTCCGCTCTGGCCGCCAGCGTTGATAAACCGCGGCGCGCTGCACTCCGCAACTACGGACGGCGATCACCCCCGGCATGCAAGCGGCGCTGCTCATATTCAAGACCCTATCTAAACTTCAAACAGCCGGGCGCGATCCTCAGAAACCACACGCGTCTCCGCTGCGCCGATACTGCGCACCTGAGTCTTCGGCGAGTACATACCCTTCCAAACTGCATAGCTGCCGCTATCATGTTCGCTGTGCTCATCTGGGCATGATCCACCACCACCTCACCGGGTGACCACACCGGCAGCGGGTAGGCATGGGCGGTTATCGCCTGGTCCACTTGCCCGAGCAATTCGTGATGATCGCCAAGTGGTGCGACCCCGATTCGCTCCTATTTGAATGCTGCTGACCTTGCAATTTGGCTGTGAACCATTTTACTGAGGGGAAAATCAGGACGCGCATACAACGTCGGATCAGAAGAGCGGATGACTATTGCCGATGTTGCTGGAGCGGTGGCTTCGGCCTTCAACCCACGCCCCAGCGTGCCGATAAGTACAACTCCCTCGCACCGGCAACAACCCGAAAGCTACGTGCCATCCACTGAACGGGCACAACTGGAATTAGGCGTAAAGCAAACTGAAACCTTGCAAGTTGCCTTGGCCCGCACAATTGCATGGAATCGCACCGGTTTGACTGCGAATAGGCACAACTCGTGATGGGGCTCTCACGAGTTGATTGACAGTCGATAACTTACAACACTTTGCTCTAATACAGTATTTAGATGACCAGTAAAGTCGGTGGTTCAGTCCAGCGAAACTTCTCACCCTTCCACCCCTCGCAGCATCTGCGCGATATTGGCGCTGCCCGTAGTACCCACTTCCGAAACGGTTATGGCAGCCGCCAGATTTCCAATTTCCACAGCCTCGTGCGGCTCAGCACCAGCACACAGCGCCGCCGTGAGCGTTGCCATGAATGCATCACCCGCACCTACCGGATCGATGGGCCCCGCAATAGAAGGGGCCACAATATGCTGTGCACCGGTTGCCGTGCACAGCAGCGCACCGCGCTCCGCCAGTGTGATGCACACTGCCCGCCCGCATGTCGCCTGCAGCTCGGCGCCCGCAGCCGCCAGCGACGCCAGATCGGTGGACTTTGAATCGCGACCGGTGGCGGCCAATGCCTCGTGCTGGTTGGGCTTCAGTAGCATATTGCGGAAAGAGCCGATGCGCGCCCGCGAATCCACTGCGAACACCAGCTGCGAATGGGCAGCTGCCGCCGCTGTGAGTTCCGCCCGCATGTGGCTGCCAATCACACCGCACTCCGGCTGCACCACCTGATCCGCAATGATCACGCCCTGAACATCCTGCAGTGCAACACGCAGCCGGTTGCGCAACTCAGCCTGGATTGCATCCGGCAGCGCTGCGCGATTCTTTATGTCCATGCGGTTCAGCTCGCGCGCCTGTGCCGCGCCATGCAGCATGGGTTTGTAGTAGGCCGGGGTGTGCAAGCCCGGCGCCTGCAGCAAGTGCGTGGTGTCAATTGCATGGGCAGCCAGCGCCTGAAGCAAATCATGGCCCTCGCCATCAACGCCTGCCACGCCCATTGCCCGCACGCGCACGCCCAGCGCACGCAGATTAACGGCCACCGTGCCGGCTGCGCCCGGACTGCAAGTTACCTGCACCACCTGATGCGCAACCAGGCCGGTCTCCAGCGAAGGCTCGGCCAGCGCCTCGTCAATGTGCAGGTACTTATCCAGAAAAAAGTCGCCGACCACCAGCACCGTCAGCTGCGCGCAGCGTTCCAGTAATGCCTGCAAGCGCGCGCGCTTCATAGGGCTGCAATTACGCGCTGATGAAACGCAGCAAAGGTGTCACGATACTGCCCGCGCACATAAAAACTTTCGCCGCCATCCGCCACCGTGCGCACCAGGAGAGTTTTGTAAGGCCGGAAGAAGTACTCTGCGGAGTTGCGGGATGCCTCAAAAGATGGGTCCGGCCCCAAGTCCGGCAAGTCAAAGACCGCCGTCGCAAAGCGGTTGATCTGCTCGCCGCGCTGGCGCGCCACGTTGCGCACCATCGCCAGTGATTTAAGAAAGACCTCCGGCGCCATCACATGCGAGCTGACTCCCAGCAGTGCCCCGCCCTGTAGTTGCGCAAGACTGTGCGTAAACACAAGAAAATCCGTGTAAGAGGCAGCGCCATACGCAGCGCCATCGCAATTGGGATGCTCATGGATGATGTCCTGCCCGATGCTCACATGCACCGTCACGGGCACACGTAAACGCCAGCCCGCCGCCAGGATGCTGTCCGCGCTGTACGGCAATCCACCTTCTGCAATAAAGCGCCCAAACGCCTCCCCCAACCCCATGCCGGTGCGCGCCGCCTCCACCGCCACATCATTCAGCCGCCCGGTCTCCTGCCACAACCCAAACTGCCCCTCCGTAATGTAACGCGACACACTCTCCGTCGTCGCGCCAATCAGCGCAAGCTCATACTCATGGATCGGGCAGGAGCCATTCATTGCCACATGCCGCACGATGCCACGCTCCATCAGGTCAATTACCAGCCGGCCGAGGCCTTGCTTCACCACATGCCCGCCGTGCATCAGGATCAGCGGCGCCCCGCGCCGATGCGCCGCCACCACGCGTTCCACAAACGCGTCCAGTGCCGCACTCTGCAGTGGCGGCAGCGGATCGCCGGGGTTGAGCATTTCACTGCGCGTAAAGTCATGCTTGCGCTCTGCAAGCGGGCGCAGCTGAAGATGTGAACGGTCAAATCTTGGGTAAGCCATGGGACTGCTTCAGTTTGCGGCGGCGGGCTGCCCGCTGATGGCTTGCAGCAACGGTGCGGCGGCCGTGTAGTCAGTCACCACCAGGTGCGCGCCGGCAGCCAGCAGCCGCTCCCGTTTGCCGGCGTCCGGTCCGGCGCCAGCCAACTCATTAAAAGCAACGCCAATTGCAAAGCCGCCCGCAGCACATACGGCTTGCATATCGATCGCGCCATCGCCAAATCCAAAAAGCTGCGCGCCGCTGCATCCGGACTCCGCCAGCACTTGGGCCACCAAAGCATGCTTGTCGCGCAGCAAGTTGTCCGGCCACGCGCCATAAATTCCGGCAAACGCACCGGCAATTCCAAGCGCCTGCGCTTCTGCGCGCACAGCCGCTTCATCGCTGCCGGACCCAATGTAGCACTGCACATCCCGCTGGCGCAGCAGCGCCAGAAACTCTGCCGCGCCGGGAACCAGTAAATCTGCCGGCTGGGCGCTGCCCAATTGCAGCGCCTGCACGCGTGCCTCCACCCGCTCGCCAATATGGTCTGCAAATTGCTCCTTGTAGTCTGCCGCTGGCAGCGCCCGGCCACCGCGCTGTTCCACTTCTGCAACCAGCCACTCCATCTGCAAAATAGTTGGCCGCCCGGACAGGCCCTCGATCGCATCCGCAACGCGCTCGCTGAGTGCCGGGTGTGCTGCAGCCGCAACCGCCGTTCCGAGCAGCACCTCCAGCATGTGGTCGGCCATCACCGTCTGCCACCCGCTGCGAATGCGCGAGAGTGTGCCATCAAAGTCAAAGAATGCCACTGGGCGCGGGTTGCTCATAAAGTTGCCACCACAGGATGCCGAAGATTAAATTGAAGCCCGCCGGAATTTCGGCTGTGCTCGTCCAGACCCGTCAACTTTAACTGCCACGCACCCGCCAGCTTCGCAACGCCACCCGCCTGCCAGACCAGCATGACCAATGCCAGGTAAATCACCGGGATCATTTCTCCATAAACGCGCATTTCATCTAGCACCCCCTCTGTGCCCAATACCAGCATTTGCACTACGCAGACCAACAGTGCGCGGCGCAGAAAAGGCAGCGCAAGCTTGCGCTGCCAAATTACAACCGGAATCCAAATGCCGACGAAATTTATCAGATACGGGGCCAGCCTGCAAGCGCCTCGATATTTACCCGCGGTTCGCTCACTTTCCCCCAACCAGCAAACTTGTTACAATCGGATCGTTTTAACCGTGCCCAGTTTTCCAAAACTGGAAACCAAACCTCACCGCTATCATCCAACCATCTCACCCCATTTCCCAAAGGATACCTCCGTGAAATTCGAACACGCCGCCATTAACGTACCCGATGTGAAAGCCGCGGCCCAGTGGTACGTGGACAACCTGGAAATGCGCATCGTCATCGCCGGGCAGGCCGCGCCCTATATGACATTCATCGCCGACAGTGCGGGCAGCATGATTGAACTTTACACCCGCACGGACATCGCTCTCCCGGACTACAGCGCCATCGACCACTCAAACCTGCACTTCGCCTTTGCCGTGGAGGATATGGAAGCCACCCGGGACGCACTGGTGGTATCCGGCGCAACAGTTGTCGGTCAGATCAACACCACCCCGGCTGGGGATCAACTGCTCTTCCTGCGCGACCCCTGGCAAGTGCCTATTCAGATCGTCAAGCGCAAGAAGCCGATGATCTAAAAGAGAGGTGAACGCAGAGATTGCACAACTTCTATACGCCGGCACAGCAGTCTCCAACGCTCACCGCAGCCCGCCGGAGCCACCACCACACCCACCCACGCTCCACCGCATGAGCCACTTACGCAGCGCTGGTTGACAACCCCAAGGTCTGCCCGGAACTCCTGTTCCAGGTTCAGATCTACATCCGCACCCGAAGGGTTAGTCCACAGACCATGACCCTTTTCCGCCCCAAGGTTTGCCGTCTGGCCAAACTCAAGTACAACCACTGCCTCAAACACCCCTTCCGCAGCAGCCGCCTGCTATCCATTCATCGCCAGAGGTAGACGGCCGCGCTTCTGAGAACTGATTGTCGGGTTGGTCCAGCCCGTACGTTTCAGCCCGCGGCTGATCGAATTCGGCACCCGCTGCAGACTGCGCCTAATGACCCGCACTGGCAGCCCAATTAAAGAATAGATCCGTGTACGTTCCTCACAACTCAAGTATTAGTGGTCAGTTCCCATGGCAACACATTATCTCCAGATAAGTGCTGCTATTCGTATTTGAGGCTACCCGCGTAAATATTATCCTCTGTAGGCCAATATAACTAGAGGTTTTTGATGTTCATTTCAGAAACAGCACTAGCCTAGTCGCTCAATTTTTTTATGCACCAAAGTTCTCTTAACATTTTTTATACCAGTACTTGGTTTAACACAATTGCCTAAATCAACATCACCAGCGAACATTTATTTTGAATATTTTTCGGACAGCTTCAAAAATTGTTCGAATTCTTTATCCTCAATTCCAACTGTTATTTTTGGATCATTAAATGTTTTGTTAATAGTATCCTCATGAAATTCCTTGAAAGCATTCACTCTTTCAGCCTGTAGTTTTGCAAATTCCTTCTTGAAGTCTCTATAAATTCTTGCGTGTCTAGGTACATGCCCGCGAGTGTAACCTAAAACATCGTTAGCAAATAAATATTGTCCATCACAACCAGATCCACTTCCCATAGAAAGAGTCATTATATTGACTTTGTTAGTAATAACTTCTGCAACTTTTTGGGGAACAACTTCTAACTCAACTCCGATGGCGCCAGCTTCCTGCAACTCGAGCGCATTTTGTAAAACTCTAATTGCTCCCTCTGCTGTTTTTCCTTGCGCCTTAAAGCCACCAATCCATGTAGCAATACCTGGAACTAAACCAACATGACTATTTACGGGAATAAACTCATCTCTAAGAGCCCTAATCCATTTACAACTCCAATTTCCACCGTATATAACGTCAACTCCAATATCTAGATACTTATGACATAATTTCATCACTTCATACTCTGACGCACCTCTAACAGGCGGTCCTGATTGCATAAAACAAGTCGGTGCAGCTTGTCTAATTCTTTTTAGTTCATCAAATGAGTTATAAACTTCATACTGTGGAGAATCGTGAGATGCACAAATCATATCAATGCCTGCTTCCTCAGCTGCCGCAGCCTCATCTGCGTTGTGAACATACAGTACACTTAGTTGTCTTTTACCCTTACATTGTAAATAATCGTAAACTGTTAGCTTTTTTCTAGTCATAATCAATTCCTATAACATTTTAGTATCTTAATATAGACGAAATCATTTTCAAGTTTTACAGGATATGTTTCTAAAACTTTGGAGGCAGGAGGACTTACAGCTTTGCCGGACTTAATATTGAAAATTCTCTGCTAAAGTGGGCGTTCCATGTCGCCATCCGTCATAAAACCAACTGATAGGAAATTCAAGCTCCCCGACTTCTCCGCATAATACACCCGCTCCGCAATTTCTTCAAGCTTATCAGCCACCAATTTGCGCTAGCCCCCACCCAACCATTGTCTTAGAGTCAGGAGCTACACTTGCTCATTTCAGGAAAGGATTGACCGGAATATGTAGAAATTGCACAACTTCGATACGTCGGCATCAGCAGTCCACAACGCTCACTGCACCCTGCCAGCGCCTGAACCACGCCCGCCAGCGCTTCGCTGCATGTGCCACTTGCGAAGCGCAGTTTTACAACTCCATGGTCTGATCAAACTCCAGCTCCAGAACCGGATCTGCATCTGCACCTGCGGGGTGCGTCCACTGATCATGACCCGCTTCCGCCGCAAGGTTTGCGGTCTGGTCAAACTCTAGTTCAGAAATTGCCTCAAACACCCCTTCTGGAGCAGCCAGCTGCTGTGCCTTCATCGCCACCGGTGGTGAACCCCAGCAACTGCGCCCACATATAGCGCGCCCCCTGTCCCGGCCGCGTGGCACCGGCAACTTCGCACACCGTCTTTGGCCGGGATGCCTTGCTCCCCGCCGTCAGCTTCCGGCCGGCCTGCGCCGTCACCAGCGCCCGCCACGGCGAGTTCAGCGCCAGTACCCAAAAGTAGCGGTGCCGATACTTGCGCGGCGGCGGTATCAACACCGCTATCCGATCCAGAAAATCTGTGGCGCTCAGGTGTAGTTTAGTTTACGAGGAATAATGGGCGCTTGCCGTGTAGCACAGCAATGATGTTCTCGCACGCCAGGCGCGACATTTTGGACCGTGTTGCGAAGGTGGCACTCCCGAGATGGGGCGCGAAGACAGCATTGTCGCACTTCAGTAGTGGATCATCGGGCGCGATTGGTTCCACCTCGAACACATCGATGGCCGCACCCGCAATCGTTCCTGCACGCAAGGATGCTGCCAATTCTGCCTGCTTGATGATTGCGCCTCGCGCGCAATTCACCAGAATAGCAGTCCGCTTCATGAGGCCGAGCTCGCGCGTGCCGATCATACCCCTTGTCTCGGCGTTCAGCACGCAATTGATGCTCACGAAGTCGGACTGTGCTAAGAGTTCGTCCAACGGCACGTAGGTTGCCCCGGTTTCCGCTTCGGCTTCCAGTCGTCGAGTAGGCCCGGAGTAGAGGATGCTCATTCTGAATCCTTGCGCACGTCGTGCCACCGCCGTCCCGATCGCGCCCATGCCAATGACCCCCAAAGTTGTACGGTTGATTTCGGTGCCGAGCAAGAATCCCGGGTTATACCGCTTCCAATCGCCCGAACGAACGTACCTGTCGCCCTTCGGTACATTGCGTGCCATTCCCAGCAGGAGTGCCCAGACCTGATCTGCCGTCGCCTCCGTCAGAATTCCCGGCGTATTGCAGACGGCGATGCCCCGCTTGGTCGCTTCGGCAACGTCAACGTAATCAAATCCAACGCCGAATCCGGAAATCACTTTGAGGTTAATGGCAAGGCTCATCGCCTCTAGGTCCAGGCGGTCCGATGGCGGAAGCGCCAGAACGGCCGCTGCCCCATCCGCCAATTCCCGAAGCAGGACCTCGCGCGGTGCTCCGTCTGGCCCATCCCAAACATGTACTTTGAAGTGTTCCCGCAGCAACGAAATCCCAGCCTCCGGGAACCCCCACGAACAAAACACTACTGGACGATCATCAGCCATGGTAGTGCACATCTGCCGCGTTAGTACTTCCAGAGCCAGCGGTGCGCCTCTTGTGTCCGCTGCCCCGACGCAACTCCGGTCGAATGGACAGGAAATTCAAGCCCCGATGCATCCAGCAATGGTAACTGCTGCCCCCGCACTGGTCAATGTCCACTTTGTGCTCACCTAGAAGCAGCCATTGTCCAATGATTAAACTCCAGTTCCGGTATCGGCTCTGCATCCGCACGCGCGGGGTGCGTCCACTGATCTGACCCGCTTCCGCCGCAATGTTTGCCGTCTGGTCAAACTCTAGTTCATGAATTGCCTCAAACACCCCTTCCGGAGCAGTCAGCTGCTGTCTATTCATCGCCAAGCGGTGGTGAGCGCGCCGGTGCGATTACCGGTGCAGTTGTTCGCTCGCCTACATGTTCCAGTATCTGCCGCGCCGGCGACGGCTCTGTGATGAGCCCTACCAGGTACACCCGCCCGCCGCACCTGCTGCACTGGAGCGCAAACACTCCGTAGATGCGCGCTATCAACTGCGCCCACACATAGCGCGCCCCCTGTCCCGTCCGTGTGGTGCCGGCAACTTCGCGCACCGGCTTTGGCTGGGGTGCTTTGCTCCCCGCCGTCAGCAGCCGGCCGGCCTGTGCCGTCACCAGCGCCCGCCACGGCGAATTCGGCGCCAGTACCCCAAAGTAGCGGTGCCGATACTTGCGCGGCGGCGGTATCAACGCCGCTATCCGATCCAGAACTTCGCTGGCGCTCAGGCTGGAACGGTGGGCGCGCTGCGTACCGACCGATATCGTCAACCCACCCGCGGCGGCAACTTCGGCAGCACGATTGGGCCGGGTTGCCACATCTGGCTTGACGGTGGGTCGCGCCGCATTTGCCGTCAGCAATTTTACTTTCCGCTCACATTATAGTAAGATAGACTGTCGGCCTCAAATCCGAAGTGCAACACTTATCTGGAGATAATGTGTTGCCATGGGAACGAACTACAAATACTTGAGCTGTGAAGAACGCCCTCCGATCCAGTTTAGCCTTGAGCAGGGCTGCACGCTGCGGGTAATTGCGCGCAGCCTGCAGCGGGTGCCGAGTTCTATCAGTCGTGAGCTGCAACGCAACGGCTGGACCAACCCGACAACGGGTCTCCGGAAGCGCGGCCGTCCGCCGCTGGCCGGTGGCTATCGCGCACCGCTTGCGCAACAGCGCGCCGCCCGGCTGGCGAGAACGGCACGCTGCCCATCGCGTCTGGCCCAAGCTGGCCCACTGTGGGGCTACGGCGCACGATTGTTGTGCGATCGGCATTCGCTGCAACAGATCTCGGGCATACTGTGCCGAATGCAGCCGGACGACCCGATGCTCCAGGTCAGCCATGAGACCAGCTACACCGCGCTTTACGCCATGCCGCGCGGTGAGTTGCGTACCGAGTTAATCGCCTGCCTGCGCCAATGTCACAAGAGTCGGCGACCGCGCGCTCGGGGTACAGATCAGCGCGGCACCATTCCGAACATGGTCAGCAGCCATATGCACCCTCCGGAAATCCAAGACCGCGTCATGCCTGGCCATTGGGAGTGCGATCTGATCAAGGGAGCGCGCAATGCGTCCGTCGTTGGTACGCTGGTTGAGCGAAGCACGCTCTTCGGCGCACTGGCAAAAATGGATCATGCAACTGCCGCTGCGGCAGTCATTGGATTTACGGGTACTCAACCGCATCAACGCGCAGCGGCGTCTGCCCCTGACCTACGATCGGGGGCGTAAAATGGCTCAGCCCGAACGGCTCACCAAGATGACCGGCATCAAGGTCTACTTCACCGACCCGCACAGTCCGTGGCAGCGCGGCAGCAACGAGAACACCAACGGCTTGCTCAGGCAGTATTTCCCCAGGCGAACAGACCTCTCCGGTTTCAGTCAAATCGAGCTAGATGCCGGCGCCTGGCAACTTAATACCCGTCCGCGTAAGAGCCTCGGCTGGAACTGCCCTGCAGAACTGTTTATGCCTGACTCCTTTGACTTTTTTCAGCATCATCATCAACTCGTTGCACTTCGAACTTGAAACCGCCACCATCTACCATCCGCACCGTGCACTTCAAGCTGACCAGAGAGCAAAAAGAACTATGAATGCTCTCGTATCGCCACCGGCGGTTGAACTGATCGACCCGCTGGCTATGCTCAAGCCGCGGCGTAAAATTACCGGCATCTCAGCGATTTTGTTACCCTTTCAGGAAGACTGTACCATCGACTGGGAGAGCTTTTGTGCGCATGTCGCCCGTACGGCTGATTATGGCATTGCCCCCGCTGTCAATATGGACACCGGCTATGTCAACCTGATCGATCAGAACACGCGGCGTGCGGTATTGGCGCGCACCCAGGAAACCTTGGGCAACCGCCCTTTTTTCGCCGGCGCTTTTGTGCCGGCTCATCCCGGCGATGCGTGGAATCCGCTTGCGACCCAGCAACAGATGGCGCTGATCCAGCACTATGGCGGCACGCCGGTGGTCTTCCAATCCTACCCGCTGACCAGCCAGACTCCCGATCGGATAGTCACCAGCTATGCCGAATTGGGGCGGGACTGCCCGGCCTTTATTGCCTTCGAACTAGGAAAAATGTTTGCCCCCTTTGGCCAAATTTACGATCTGGAAACCTATGACGGGCTGCTCTCAGTGCCTCAGTGCATCGGAGCCAAACATTCGTCGCTACACCGCGATCAAGAGTGGCAACGCCTCCTTCTGCGTGATCGTGTGCGGCCCGACTTCAAAGTTTTCACCGGCAACGACCTGGCCGTTGATATGGTCATCTATGGCAGCGATTATCTGCTGGGGCTGAGCACCTTTGCGCCCGATCTCTTTGCCAAACGGGATGCGATGTGGGAAGCGGGCGATCCGGGCTTTTATGAACTCAATGACCTGATTCAATACCTGGGCTTTTTTGCCTTCCGCCCGGCGGTGCCGGCCTACAAACACAGCGCCGCCATATTTCTAAAACTGCGCGGCTGGATCAGGTCTGACACCCCGCACCCCAACGGCGACCGCCGTCCTGAGAGCGACCGGGCGGTGTTGCGCGATATTGCTGAACGGCTAGGTGTCTTGGAGACGTAATTCATGGCAACCTTTCGGCGCGTGGCCGCGCTAAAAACAGCCAAGGATTTTCAGGACTATGTGACGGAGTTGGGCATTACGCTGCCCTTTGACGCCGAGGTTCAGAATGGCCCTGCCTCGCCACTGGCGCAGCTTTTTGATACAGGAAAGTACACCCTTGGCAACCGCTTTGCTGTTTTGCCCATGGAAGGCTGGGATGGCAATACCGACGGCAGCCCCAATGAACTGGTGGAGCGGCGCTGGACGCGCTTCGGGCGGAGTGGAGCCAAGTTGATCTGGGGCTGTGAAGCCGTCGCGGTGCGGCTGGATGGTCGCGCCAACCCCAATCAGTTAACGCTGTTGCCGGAGACAGTCGGGGCCATTGCCGGCTTGCGTGAACGGCTGGTGCAGAGCCATGCCGCAGCCTATGGCAACGGTGACGATCTGCTGATCGGAGTGCAGCTCACCCATTCCGGGCGCTTTTGCCGACCCAACAACAAACAGTTGGAGCCGGCCATTCTCTACCGTCATCCGCTGCTCGACAAGCGCTTTCACATCACTTCCGATGCGGTTGTAATGAGTGATGATGACATTAAGCGCTTGATCGAGGATTTCCTCAAAGCGGCCAAACTAGCCCAGCAAGCCGGTTTTACCTTTGTCGATCTCAAGCACTGTCATGGCTATCTGGGGCACGAATTCCTCAGTGCCATTGACCGCCCTGGCCTCTACGGCGGCAGCTTTGAAAATCGCACCCGTTTCCTGCGCGAGTTGGTGGATGGCATCCGCAGTGAAGTACCGGGGTTGGACATCGGCGTGCGGTTGAGTGCGATTGACTTTGTCCCTTTCCAGCCAGGGAACAATGCCGAACGCAGTGGCGTATCAACGCCGTATCAGGGTGAACGCTACCCCTATGCTTTTGGCGGTGACGGCACCGGTGTCGGCATGGACTTGACCGAGCCGCTGGCCTTTCTCGATCTGTTGCAGGCGCTGGACATTAACCTGACCTGTATCACCGTGGGCAGTCCCTACTATAACCCGCACATTCAGCGTCCGGCCTTTTTCCCGCCTTCCGATGGTTATCAGTTATTGGAAGATCCGCTGGTGGGCGTAGCCAGACAGATCAAACTGGTGGCCGAACTTAAGAACTTGCGGCCCACCTTGACCTATGTTGGATCGGGCTATTCCTATCTCCAAGATTGGTTCCCTAACGTGGCCCAAGCAGTGGTGCGCACTGGTGGCGCCGACTTTGTCGGTATCGGGCGCATGGTGCTCAGCTATCCTGCCATTTGCGCCGATATCCTACAGGGGAAACGCCTGCAGCGCAAACAGATCTGCCGCACCTTTAGCGACTGTACCACCGCCCCGCGCAACGGCATGATTTCCGGCTGTTTCCCGCTCGATGATTTTTATAAGGCGCGGCCGGAGTATGAGAAGTTACAGGAGATCAAGAGCGCACAGGGCAGCTAGACGATCAGAAAGTAGGGTCGTTCCGTTGCGGGCACCCGCAAGGGAACGACCCTACGACTACCGGATTTGGTTGTCAAAATTTATCAAGACAAGTGCAGCGGTGTCTATACTAGAGGTCGAATCATGAACGAATAGAAAATAGCACGAATCTGTTGGATTTCGGCTACTCAAGGTGGCCGTAAACAGCCCTCAACTGGCCTGCGTTATTTGACTATCGACAGATTCCATGAATTATGGTTGTCGTGGGATTGGGCAACTAACCGATTACTCGCCAATCGCTACCTATTTAACGGATAGGAATTTCAAGCGCGATGACACCTCCGCATAATACCCCCCTCTTGTCAGGCTTATTAAGCACCAATTTCCGCTAGCCCCCACCCAACCATTGTCTTAGAGCCAGAGACTGCATTCACTCAATTTAGGATAGGATTAACCGACCTAGCAAGCAGAATTACACAAATTCTATGCGCCGGCATTGGCAGACCGCAACTCTCGCCGCACCGTGCCGGCGCCTGAACCACACCCACCAGCGCTTCGCTGCATGTAGCGCTTGCGAAACGCAGTTTTACAACCCCAAGGTCTGATCAAGCTCCAGTTCCGAGATCGGCTCTGCATCCGCACGCGCGGGGTGCGTCCACTGATCATGACCCGCTTCCTTCGCCAGGTTTGCCGTCTGGTCAAACTCTAGTTCAGGAATTGCCTCAAACACCCGTTCCGGAGCAGCCAGCTGCTGTCCATTCATCGCCAGCGGAGGTGAGCGCCAGCAACTGCGCCCACACATAGCGCGCCCCCTGTCCCGTCCGCGTGGCGCCGGCAACTGCGCGCACCGGCTTTGGCCGGGGTGCCTTGCTCCCTGCCGTCACCAGCGCCCGCCCAGCTCGATCCTGCGCGGCGACCCGCACGCCCGCATGCACTGAAGCAGAGGACAGTGGCGACTCAGCCGGTGACGGAGGTCGTCTGATTCTGTGGCTGATATTCCCGTCGTCGCAGGAACCGCTCACCAATATCGTAATCCGGCTGGCTGGAAACATAGCGCCACAGTTCAACCCGCTTCATGATTTCGTAACGGTGTTCGCCACTTTCCCACCGGTGATTGGTGGATAAAATGCGTCCGATCTCCGGATCATCCATGTCCGAAGTGTCAAAATGCCGGATTTGAGGCTGGGAGGGATTGAGACGCAACTTGAACATATAGCGGTCTTGGTCTGTATGGTTGCTCCGTGCCCCGTGCCACACGCGCGTATTCCATACATACATGGTGCCCGCCGGGCAGGTGGCCCAGATCTTGCCCGCCATATGCTGGTAGCCCTTAATCTCGCCGGTTCTCACATTCCTAAAGTGTGATCCCGGCATAAGAAACGTGCCCCCCATTTCATCCGGGGTGTCAGCAGGAAAAAACGACAGTTGGATATCAAAATAATTCCGGCGGAAGTCGATCACTGAATCCTGGTGCATATCCGGTCCATGCATAGTGTGGGCCTTGACCAAATGCGGGAAATGGTGATCGTAGAGGGGATCAGGCCCAACCAGCGAGTGAATAAGGCCTTTAACCTTCGGCAGCCGAAAGACCTCCCCTAATGCCGTATCCTTTGGCCAGGTCTCCTCAAATGGGGTCCCCACTGCCAGATAACCGCCGAAATCTTGCATCTCTACCCTACTTGCCCTGCACAGATCCTCCGGGACCATATCCTCGTATTTCAGGTAGCCTGATGCTACGAAACGAGCCATATCCTTAGATGAAATCAGATGTTCCATTGGTAAGCCCTCTACGCTTCAGGTTGCAATTCACTGAATCTTGAAAAGACGGTCTGATAGGGAAATGGCCCCAGTTCATAACCGTCCGCTTCTGACCGATGTTTATATTCGCTCATTTGAATGACCTGCCATCCATCCCGCATGGCGGCCATCGCATTTTTGTAAGGAGGATTTTCCTCTTCGATCAGATTTTTAATCCCTGTGCCTTTCGAGGCATCATATCTCGCCCACGCAACAGGGGTCACGTCGAGGGCCGGACTCGTCTGGAAAAATACAGGAATGTCTTGAACCTGCGCCATAAATAACCTCTCCTGTCACCTTAAGGATCCTAACAAACAAGACGGCATTACTATAATTCAAAAAGATGTTTGGTCAAGTACATCTGTGATTCTCATGTCACGGACCAAACGGACCAACAGTTCTTCCTAGTCTGAGATAGTATAGCGGACTGGGTGAAGTGGTGCTCGTCTCGATAGAGGTTCGTGTCTTCTCGCACCAGTTAGAACGCCTCGCCGATGATCCGCAGCATGTTCAGGCCTAGGATTTGCACTTTGTCCTGCTCGGGAATCTGCGCGAACGCGATGCGACCCACCGCCACGGCCGGCTCCAAAAAAGTGGAATCGGTTCCGAACAGCAGATGTTCGCTGCCTGCGTCAGCCACGGCGCGTTCCAATGCCCCATACCAGGCCATGGAAACCGCCAGATCCAGGAACACGTTGGGGCGCGTTTTGGCGACGCGCAGGTAATCCAGCGGCGCGATGCCCCGCCATGCCGCTGCCGAATGCGCCTGGATAAATTGAGCGCGCGGGTAGCGCTGGCTGACGCGATCCAAATAGTCAGCCGAACCCCAATTGTGCGAAAGCACAACGAGGCCATGTTCGTGGGCGTAGCCCAATGCTGCCTCGTACGCAGGCCCATCTGGGGGGTACTCGTGACCGGTAGTGTAGAACTTGAGGCCGATGAACGGGGCGGCCGCGAAGCAGCGCTCGATCTCCGGAAGGATATCCTCGGGGTAGTGTGGGTTGACGACGACATAGCCGCGCACACGGCCAGGGTGTTCGAGCATGGCGCTGGCGATGCGCTCGTTACCCATGCGGTAGTCGGCGTAGATGGCCTCCAGTGCGCTCAGGCAGAGCGTCTCGATGCCGAGACGATCAGCATGAGCGATCATCTCCACTATGCCCGTTTCCGGGATGTGGAGAGACGCGTGATGACCCACGTGGGCATGGCAATCAACCACCCGCACTTCCGAGAGCGGCAGGCCCCGCAATACAGATCGGGCAAAACGATCCGGGTAGATTGGCATGCTCATGGACGCACCTCCTGCAACAAACGCTCCAGGTTCCCACTGGCTACCATCTGCTGCTCGATAGCTGAAAGGCCGCTGTAATTCAGTGTTGCGATGGGTGGACCCGGAGCATAGACAGGCATCCCTGTGCCGAAGATGAGACGTCGCGCGCCAAAGCGCGCGACCAGGGCTTGCAGGCCGCGATGCCCGAAGTAATACGACGTTTCGACGTACAAGTTCTCGTGATGGGCAAGCATCGGGTAGAGCTCGCGATCAACCATCAAGCCCAGCCGGATCAGCGCCACCGGCAGCACCGGGAAAGCAGTGCAGATCTCATGCACGCCGTCCCAGTCAATATGCGTGCGGTCGCCCCAGGCTGAGAGGCCAAAGTCGAGCAGCACCGGTATCCGGTGCTCGGCCAGGCGTTCAAGAAGCGGGCCGAGGGTTCGCACACGCACCGCGTAGCCGTGGGCGCGCGGCATCAGGCGGGCTGCCCGCACACCGCGCTGCATCATCTCGTTGACCAGCGTTACCGGGGAGTCCATCTCTCCGGTCCCTGGCGGCAAAAGCACCCACGCAGGGTGGATGCCCCGCTCGACATCCGTCTCAGCGAGCAGCCGCTGGTTGGCGGCGACGAGGTCTGCATTGATCGCTGCCGGAGAGTACACCAGGGCAGCGCTGACGCCGCAGGCGGACATGGCGGCGGCCAAGCCTGCGGCGTCGGTGAACGCACTGGGTTGACGCACTGGCGGCCGTCCTAGGCAGGCATTAGCATCGAACAAGCGCATGTTTTGCATAACCTTTCTCCTAACCCGGACAAATCAGACCCAAAGAGAGATGAGTCCACGCCCCGCTCGGGGTCAGATTGCCGTCCTACGCACCATCGCGCGCCAGCGCCAGCCCACGCTCTATGAGCGCGTGCAGTTGCGTGATGTGTTCCGGGGACGGGTCAATGAGGGGCGGCCGCACGCCGCCGGCAGGCTGGCCGCGCAGTTTCAGCCCAGCCTTGACCAGTGCGACTCCATAGCCGAGCGTCTGCATGCGCAACTCAGTGTAGGGCCGGTAGAACCCGTCCGTCAGGCACGCCAACCGCGGCGCATCCCCAACTTCCAGCGCATGGTACAACGCCCAGGAGACCTCAGGGAGGAAATCAATCACGCCCGGTGAGTAGGGACGTATGCCGGCCTCGTAGTAGGACGGGGCGAACATCTCGGCCGATGGCATACCGTTCATAAGCAGAAAGGCCTCGCCCAGCAGATCCCGCATCTGCTTGAGTGCCTGCAGGTCTCCGTGTCCATCCTTCACCCCGATGATGTTGGGGCAAGCATCAACCAGCCGTGCGACAGTGCCGGGCTCGAGCAGAGCATTGTCCCGTTGGTAGATCATGACTGCGAGAGTCGTTGACTCGGCGATGGCCCGATAGTGCAAGATTAACCCTTCTTGCGGGCCGGTGATGAGATAGGGAGGAAACACCAGTACGCCGTCGGCGCCCTGCGCCTCGGCCGCAGCGACGAACTGCACGGCCTGTCTGGTGCCATAGCCGACGCCAGCCAGCACGGGCACGTCTCGGCCCACCGTCTCCACAGCCGCCCTGACTACGGCTGCGTATTCACTCAACTCCAGCGACCAAAACTCCCCTGTGCCGCAGCCTACAAAGAAACAGGATGGTTTGTCGGGGAATCCGCCGGCGAGATAGCGGAGGTGCTCGCGCAAGCGCGGAAGATCAGGAGCGCCGGCGGGGGAGAATGGTGTACATACGAAAGGCAGAAGCCCTCCTACTTCGTATCGCAGTTCGTGCGGTGATCTTTTCACGATGGGATAGCCTTCAATCAACCCGGCCGGCTGTCAGGCCCGCCATTCCGTCGCGTACAACGGTGCAAGCTGGTTATGTACCCGAAGATAGGCGCCGAACAGCCGATCATAGAGCGCCTGGTTCTCGGGGATGGGCGCAATCGCCGTTCCGCTGCCCCAGCGGGTGATGGCAACCGCATGCGGCTCTGCGACCATCCCCAGCCCCACCAGCCCCAACAAGGCCGCGCCATAGGAAGAATCAATGCCCGGCGCCACCAGTAATGATCGCCCGAGCACGTCCGCCATGATCTGCACCCAAAGACGGCTCAGAGCGCCTCCACCCAGCGCAGTCAAGGGGTCATCAGACACCCCAAGGTCGGTCAGCACCGAAAAGGCGTCGCGGACTGAAAACGCCGCGCCCTCATAGACGGCGCGTGCGAAGTGACCGGGCCCATGCTGTATGGTGATACCCACAAAGCTGGCTCGCAGTCCGGGATCCCAATAGGGGGCACGTTCGCCCATCAGGTAGGGATGAAACAGGAGGCCACCGCAGCCGGGCGGCACAGCGGCTGCCCACTCATCCCACTGCTCGTAGTTGACAGTCTGGCCACCGGTCAGCGCCTGGCTGGCCCAACGTACGGCGGACGCACAGGAATTCGTGCCCGCCTGGCAGTACCACAGGGGGGCCAGCGGGTGCGGGTAGGTGATCAAGCGCGGATCGGGCTGCGGTCGCGACACGACCAACTGCAGACCGCCGGCAGTGGCGAGCCGCAGCACGCAATTACCAGAACGCAGCGCCCCGGCGCCGTACATTTCCGCGGCGCTATCCAGGGTGCCGAGGACGATCGGCGTACCGCTCAGCAGCCCAAGTGGGGCTGCCGCAGCCTCCGTTAGCCGGCCCGCCACAGTAGTCGCGGGCCGGACCTCGGGCAAACTCTCGGGTGAGATGCCCGCCAGGGCGCATAAGTCGGAGCTCCACTGCCCAGAGATGGCATCGTAGAGCAATGACGATACCGCTGTCGCGGGATCAGTTAGGGCGTGGCCGGTCAACCTCTCGATCACGTAGTCCTTCGAGAGCATGAGGCGCCGCACGCGCGCCCAGTTCTCCGGTTCCTTCGCACGGATCCAGAGCAGATGAGGCAACAGCCACGTCGTCGAGACCCCCTGGTAGGTCAGGCTCAGGATTTCCGTCGAGTGGCGCCGCGCCAACCAGGCTGCCTCTTCTGCCGAGCGTTGGTCATTCCAAAGAATGGCGCGCCGTACCGGACGGTTATGTTGATCGAGCAGAACACCGATGTGTGCAGCGCTGGAGAACGAGAGACCCGCGATCCGGCTCGGTGGCAGGCCTGTCGTCGCAAGTACTTTCCCGGTCACCGCACGCACGGCGGCAAGCCAGTCATCCGGCTCCTGCTCTGCCCACGCTGGAGCGGGGCAGTGGGTGGGATATGGATAGCGCGCCGAAGCGGCGATCTCCCCGTCATGTGAAACCAGGCAAGCCTTGCACTCACTCGTGCCAAGGTCAATGCCCAGCATATATTCGGAATCGGGTCGCACCTATCAGCCTCTTTGCAACGGATGGTCAAGTCGGTCTGGCGGCGCAGGCCACTTTCTGCGCCACCCAGGATAATTTACCAGTGCCTCATTCAGCTGGATTCTGAAGAAACGGTCACAGGCCACCGCGGTCTCTGCAACCTCGGCAAGGTTGGACTCCGCCGACCAGAGATAGCCGACAAAAGTCAGCTTCGCGCTGGTAGCTGCGGTTTCCAACCGTCCGACCTGGTCGCCAAGTATGGCTTGACCGACATTCTATGCGGCCAACGCGGCCAGCAGCGCCTTGAGATAGCCGACAGAATAGCCCCAGCCCACGTCCTTGGTTGCGTTGTCGCCGGGTAGAAATGGGATGTGGTCCGCGTTGATGTAGCCGTTGAAGCCTATTTTGGCAAGTTCCTGGAGGATCTTGAAAAGATTGAGATCACCGTCGTCCAGCAGCATTTCCTCGTACCCGCCACTACTGGGCATACTGCCGCGCACATTCCGCATGTGGATCATGGCCAGCTTGCCCATCCGGCCGAAGTGGTTGATCTCGTCTATCACGAGCGCGCTGCCCCCGGCCTGTGCCCGCGCGCCGATGCAGTACACCAAGCCCACCTGCGGACTTGGGAAGGTATCCAACATCCGCTGCATCCCGGCCCCGCCCAGCGGCGCGCCGGCGTTCGGTGGATCGGATGGGTGAACTGTCAGCTTGATGTCGTGCTCCTCCGCAATGGGTACCAGCCGCTCGAACGCCCGGCAGAAGCGGTCCCACCAGCGGTCCAACTCGGCGCGCGAGGGGATGTTGACCACACCACTCGCCAGGCTCTCCGCTCTGGCCAGGTACCCACCCCGATGCGCGACCATGTACTTCTCCATCGTCCCTTCGAACGCTTCACCCTCCACACACAGCCGGCCGATCGGCACGCGCGCCTCGCCCAGGACCCGTAACGCCTTGCCGACGTTCTCCAGTTCATCTTCTGCACCAACAAGATCATCCACATAGATCCTAGTCAGGCTGGGCAGGGTCGCCCGATTGATGTCGAGGCCGAACGAACGCAGGCGGCGGCGCAGCGCTTTCACCCCTTCCAGGTCCGGGTAGCCGTGCTCCGCCACCCCGGGCATCTCGTGAGCATGGTTGAAGTCAATCGCATCCACGCCCAGGGCCGCGCGCTGGCGGAGGAAGGTATCGGTGAGCTCCGCATTGTGAGTGAAGGCTGAAATAAGCATCATGGGTAATCCTCTAAATATCGACTATAGTGCAGCGGTCGAGCGGGCGGCTGCGACGGCTGCCAGTAATGTTTCCTGCACATCTTCGGCAGTGTGTGCATAGGAGAGCAACCAGGGCCCGGTACTGAACACGCCCTGCCGAAAAAGTGCGGTGTAGAACGACCGGTACAACACCTGCTCGCGTTCCGTATCGCCGGTCTTGAAGGTCAGATTGAAGTATGGCGGCAGGCCGCTGATAAGGCCGGGCAGGCGATACTCGTATAGGATTTCTGCCAGGCCGTCCATCAGCCGGCGCCCCATGCGCCAGACTTCGGCATGGACCGGCTCGTCGCGCAGGATGCGCAGGGTTGCCAGGGCGGCGGCCAACGACAGGGTCTCACCGGCATAGGTGGTGGTGTAGATGGTGCGGTCGAGCGCCACCATGTATTGCGCGCGGCCGGTGAACGCCGCCAGCGGAAAGCCGTTGGCCAACGCCTTGGCGTACGCCGCCAGGTCGGGGGTGATGCCGAAGTACTCGGCGCCGCCCCCGCGCGCCAGTCGGAACCCCGTCAGCACCTCGTCGAAGATCAACACCGCGCCCTGCGCCGTCGTGATGTCGCGCGCCGCCCGCGGGAAACGGCCGCTGTCATCCGCTCCCCAGTCGTACGGCAGCGTCACCACTCCTGCGATCTGGCCCGGGTGCTCCTCGAACAGCCGGCCCAACGTGTCAACATCTCCATAGGGGCAGTGCAGTGTTAGCGCGCGTAGAGCTGCAGGCACCCCCAGGCTCTGAGCCGATGCCACCGGGTCTTGCCAGCCGTGGTAGCCGGTGATGACGATCAGGTCGCGGCCGGTATGTGCGCGCGCCAGGCGGATGCAGGCCATCACCGCCTCCCCACCGGTCTTGGTAAACCGCACCCTTTCCGCGCCGGGCACCATGTCGCGTATCAACTCGGCCACCTCGACCTCGAGGGGGCTAGCCATCGAAAAGAGCACTCCCTTTTCGAGCTGCGCGCGCACGGCCGCTTCGACCGCCGCATGGCGATGCCCCAGGAAAATTGGCCCCAGTGAGCACCGATAGTCAATGTACTCGCGGCCATCCACGTCAACGATGCGACACCCCTCGGCTCTCTCGATGAAGGCCGGCATCTCCTCCGACAGCGCAGGCACCAGGCGTTTGGCGTTCGTCTGGGTGCCCCACGGTATGACTTCCTCGGCCCGCGCCCACCATTCGGCGTTCTTGGGGTGCATGCCCGCTGCTTCTTTAGCTGTCCGCGATGCGGAATGAGAAGATCTCGGCATCTCGGAGATAGAATTTGATCTTCACGATGCCGGGGATCATGTTCACGCCGGTCCGTCCCTGCCATGCGAAGACGTGGCTGACGGCATCGCCGGTGAAGACATCGCATTTGTCGCGGGAGAAATCCGCCCACACGTTGTTCCAGTTGTCGCTGATCTCCGCGGCGATGAAGC
>Ga0049085_10000145_pt1 | contig 30099 bp, 26 predicted proteins | sample GreLakmeSU08MSRF_FD_66721 | JGI IMG/M metagenome (GOLD analysis project Ga0049085, IMG submission 66721) | Freshwater lentic microbial communities from great Laurentian Lakes, MI, USA - Great Lakes metaG SU08MSRF | ecosystem: Environmental > Aquatic > Freshwater > Lake | place: Great Lakes... | reverse complement strand
CCGTGGCGCCGGCGAGCGAGGGCTCCACCTCGGCCCACGACAGCATCAGCTCTGCGGGCTTCGCCTTCAGAATGGCGGCGCCTTTTGCCGAACGCTCGACGGCGTCGGCGTGCGAGGTCTGCACCTGTTCCCACGCCGCCTCGATCTGCTTTTGCACATCGGCAGGTTCAAAGACGACGAGGCGGTGATCGCGAGAAAGCCGGACGTAGTCGAAGAGGGTGGCGGAGATCGACAAACCTAAAGGTTTGTCGCCACCAGGCGCGGATTCGCGCACAGGTATCAGGCCGAAGCGGTCGAGGGTTTCTACCGACCGTTGCGTGCCAGGGTCGAAGCGGCGGATCGACTCCACGGTGTCGCCGATGAACTCGATGCGGATCGGCAGCTCTTCGCCGGCCGGGAAGATGTCGAGAATGCCGCCGCGGCGCGCGAACTCGCCATGCGCGTCGACTGGATCCGCCGGCTCGTAGCCGCCCGCCACCAGCGTGTTTGCCAGGGCCTGCGGATCGATGTCGATGCCAGGGGTGATTTCGTAGGACGACAACAGCAACGACGCCGGCTCGGGCAGCTTGGTCAGCAGCGCCGGCGCCGACGCCACCACCATGCGGACCTTCTGGGTCACGAGCGCGTGCAGCGCCCGCGCGCGGGCGGAAGCAACCTTCAGGTGCGGCTGGAAGCCGCGATAGGGATCGACCTGCGGCGATGGGAACGGCAGCACCTGCTGCTCGACCACGGCATCCGCGGAACCCTCGAGCGCACCCAGGAAGAAGCGGATGTCGCTGACGATGGTCTCGATCTCGGCGTCGGTCGGCACCACCAGCAGGACGACGCCGTCGCGCAGGCCTCGAGCCATTGCGGCCACGGCCATCGCCCGTACAGGGGGCGTCACGCCGCTGATGCGCCGGGAGGGGGTTGCCAGCCCACTTTGCCCGAGAACCGAGATCAGCAGCGACCGTAACGCAAGTGACGGAGCGCTAGACATGCACGAACTTTCTAGTGTCTCACGGTCGGATCGGGGTCAGACCCCGGCTCGAATGCGCTCCACGATGGCCGTCGTCGAGTAGCCCGTGGCCAACTCAATACGGACCACCTTGCCGCCGCGGGCTTCGACAACGTCCCGCCCAACGATTGCGTGCTCACCCCAGTCGGCGCCCTTGACGAGAACATCAGGCTGAATCGCCGTGATGATGGCGTGCGGCGTGTCCTCGTCAAACACCACGACCGCGTCGACCGACTTCAGGGCGGCGAGCACTTCGGCGCGCTCGCCGTCAGGATTGATCGGCCGATTCGCCGCCTTGCCAAGCGCCCGCGACGAGCGATCGCTGTTGACGCCAACAATCAGCAGGTCGCCCAGGGCGCGGGCGTCGCGCAGATAGCGGACATGGCCGGGGTGCAGGACGTCGAAGACGCCGTTGGTGAAGACGATGGTCTGTCCAGAGCGTCGAGCGCGGTCAACCAACGCAACGGCGTCGTCGCGCGTCATTATTCCGCCTTGAAGGTAATCCCGCCGCCGAAGTCCCAGCGGTGAGCGGGACGGTAGATGCCAACATCGCGGACCCGCGACTTGATCCGGAACGTGTAGAGCAGCCGGTGGTAATCGTATGGATAGCCGTCGGCCTTGTGGGCCGCCAGGTCCAGCCGGTAGGTGCCTTCGATCAGGTCGAGACTGTCCATCTCAAAGGTCACCGAGCACTCACCCACGATCTGGCTGGGCTGGAACTCCTCGAGATTCGTGTTGGTGCCGTAGATGCACACGCCGTCGGCATTGAACAGGCCGAGGCCGAACACGAAGTCGGTGATCGGCTCCTTGGCCGTCATCGTCATGTGCACCTTGATGTCGTCGCCACTCTGGAACACATGGCCCGACTCGCCGTCGGGCCCGCTGATCGACACCTTGGTAATCTCGATCTCGCGCGTGCCCCACCGGCCTTCGGTGGCCTTGAACCCATCGCGGGTCGTCTCGGCGTCATCCACCGGATTCAGCGGCGCCTCTTCCGGATCCCGGACCCCGGACCCCGGATCCCGTTCCTCGGCCACCGGGGGAGCGCCGGTCACGTTCTTCGCGGACGCCGCGAGCCTCGCGGCCTCCGCTTTAGCCAGCGAATGCTGTTCGCTGTCTTCGACGTTCATGACGTAGGCGGCCACCACTTTCTTGGGGTCGCCTTCACCCTTCGAGATGCCCTTGTCCAGCCAGTGGGCCTCGTCGCAGAACTTCTCGACCAGGTCGAGCGAGTGCGTCACGAGCAGAATCGACTTATTGCGACGACGGAACTCCGAGAATTTGTCGAGGCACTTGTGGGTGAAACCCTGGTCGCCGACCGCCAGCACTTCGTCCACCAGCAGGACTTCCGGGTCGACGTGAATCGCGACCGCGAAACCCAGGCGCATGTACATGCCCGACGAATAGGTCTTGACCGGCGCGTCGATGAAGTCCTGCATCTCGGCAAACTCGACGATCTCGTCGAAGCGACGTTGGACCTCCTTCTTGCTGAGGCCAAGCATGATGCCGTTGATGAAGATGTTTTCGCGGCCGGAAATCTCCGGGTGGAAGCCCGCGCCCAGTTCAATCAAGGCCGAGATGCGACCGTCGACCTTGACCTCGCCCTCGGTCGGCCGGGTGATGCCGGCCACGCACTTGAGCAGCGTGCTCTTGCCCGAGCCGTTGCTGCCAATCACGCCGTAGGTGCAGCCCTTCGGAACCGAGAACGACACGTTGCGCAACGCCTGGAAGGTTTCATCGGGCTTCAAGTCACCGAGCAGGCTGCCGTCAAGCAACGCGGACTTGAGCGTGGCAAACTGCCGCCGCCGCGCGTAGCGCCGGTAGATCTTCGAGACGTTGATGACATCAATCGCCGGCGTCATACTTCTTCAGCAAAGCTATCCCGCAACCGATCGAACACAAAGTAGCCCGCCAGGAACACGACGATCGAGCCGGCGCCGAGAGCCAGCAGCCAGCGCTGGTGGCCGAACGGACCGTCGAAGAACAGGACCTCCTGGTACGACCGCATCAGGTGGGTCATGGGGTTGATGTTCAACCACCACCGCATGTCGGCCGGCGCCATCTCGACCGAGTAGATGATCGGCGTCGCAAAAAACCACAGCGTGAGCAGGTTGCCGAGCAAGTCCTTGAGGTCACGGAAGTGAACCGTCAGCGCCGACAGGAAGAACGCCAAGCCGGTGCTCAAGATCAATTGCACCAACACGATCACCGGCAACCACAGCAACTCGACGGGATCGATCGGCCGCTGGTAATAGAAGACGAAAGCCGCCAAAATCGGCAGGCCGAGGAAGAAATGCACCATGTTCGCCAGCACGGTGACGATCGGCAGCACCTCCGCCGGAAACAGCACTTTCTTGATCAGGTTACCGCCGGCGATCAGCGTGTTGGACGACTCGAGCAGCGACGAGGAAAACCAGGTCCACGGCAGGATGCCGCAAAACATGAACAGCGCGAACGGCTCCATGCTGGCCGGGTGGCTCGACGGCAGCACCTTCGTGAACACGAACGTGTAGATGAAAAGGAGGAGCGCCGGGTTGAAAAACGACCAGAAGAAGCCGAGGACAGATCCGCGGTAGCGCGCCTTCAGATCGCGGACGACGAGCGTCTGGATCAGCGCACGATAGCGAGCGAGCTTCGCGAGACTGCTAAACACCGCCTCTGCGGCTTTCCGCCTGCAATTGCTGCAACGTGCGGAGCATGGCCAGCCGCGCACGCCCGAAGTCGATATCGTGGGGCACGGCGCCCATCACTTCTTCCGCCCGCTTCATGCCGGCCTCGGCGCGGGCCTGGTCGAGATCTTCAGCGCGCTCGGCCACCTGAGCCAGCACCGACACCTTGCCGGGCAGCACTTCGACGAAGCCGACCGACACCAGCAAGCTGTGCTTCTCGGCACCCTGCCGATACCACATGGCGCCGGTCCGAAGCGCGGTGAAGAACGGCGTGTGCCCGGGCAGCACGCCGAAGTCCCCTTCCGCGCCCGGCAACGACACCTCGTCCACTTCCTGTGAAATGGAGGCGTCGGGCGAGACGATGTGCAGCGTGAGCTTGGTCGGTAAGGCCATGGCTATTGCTTCAGGGTCTTCGCCTTGGCGATCGCTTCGTCGATGGTACCGACCAGGTAGAACGCCTGTTCCGACAAGCCGTCGTGCTTGCCTTCGGCAATTTCCTTGAAGCCGCGGATGGTCTCCTCGATGGTGACGTATTTGCCTTCGAGGCCGGTGAACTGCGAGGCGACGAAGAACGGCTGCGACAGGAAGCGCTGGATCTTGCGCGCGCGAGAGACCGCCAGCTTGTCTTCTTCCGACAGTTCGTCGATACCCAGAATCGCGATGATGTCCTGCAGGTCCTTGTAGCGCTGCAGGATCTGCTTCACCTGGCGGGCGACGTTGTAATGCTCGTCACCGATCACGCGCGGGTCAAGAATGCGCGACGACGACGCGAGCGGATCAACCGCCGGGTAGATGCCGAGTTCGGCAATCTGGCGCGACAGGTTGGTGGTCGCATCCAGGTGGGCGAACGTCGTCGCCGGCGCCGGGTCGGTGTAGTCGTCGGCAGGCACATAGATGGCCTGCACCGAGGTAATTGAGCCTTTCTTGGTCGAAGTGATGCGTTCCTGCAGCGCGCCCATTTCCGACAGCAGTGTTGGCTGGTAACCGACGGCCGACGGCATGCGGCCGAGCAGCGCCGACACTTCGGAACCCGCCTGCGTGAAGCGGAAAATATTGTCGATGAACAGGAGCACGTCCTTGTTCTCGGCGTCGCGGAAGTACTCGGCCACCGTCAGCGCCGACAGGCCGACGCGCAGGCGCGCTCCTGGCGGTTCCGTCATCTGGCCGTAGACCAGGGCGGCGCGGCTCTTCGACATCTCTTTCATGTCGATCACGCCCGACTCCTGGAATTCGAGCCACAAGTCGTTGCCCTCGCGGGTGCGTTCGCCGACGCCCGCGAACACCGACACCCCGCCGTGTTTCATGGCGATGTTGTTGATCAGTTCCATGATGATCACGGTCTTGCCGACGCCGGCGCCACCGAACAGACCGATCTTGCCGCCCTGCAGGTACGGCTCGAGCAGGTCGATGACCTTGATGCCGGTCTCGAACATCTTCAGTTCCGTTGACTGGTCTTCCAGCTTCGGAGCGGGACGATGAATCGGCCAGTGTTCCTTCGACTTGACCGGCTGGTCAGGGAAGTCGACCGGCTCGCCCAGCACGTTCAGCACACGGCCGAGCGTTTCGGGACCAACCGGCACCAGGATCGGCGCGCCGGTGTCGATCACACTCATGCCGCGCTGCAAGCCGTCGGTCGGCTTCATCGCGACGGTGCGCACGCGGCCTTCGCCCAGGTGCTGCTCGACTTCCGCGATGATGTCCACCTTCTCGCCACCCGACGACCCATCGTCGAAGATGCGGACGGCGTTGTAGATGGCCGGCAGGTGCCCGCCCTCATACTCGACGTCGATAACCGGCCCGATGACCTGGATGACCTTACCGACTTTTAGATCTGCTGCTGCTGTAGCCATATGTGTTTTGCCGGCGGCACTAAAGTGCCGCCCTCCTGGCATGAGCCCTAGGTTGCCTGGGCTCCTGAAACCACTTCGATAATTTCTCGCGTGATAGCGGCCTGACGAACCTTGTTCATGTAGAGCGTCAGGCGATCCACCATTTCCTTGGCATTGCGCGTCGCGCTATCCATCGACTGCATGCGCGCGGCATGTTCGGCGGCGGATGATTCAAGTAAGGCGCGGTTGACCTGCACGGCCACGTGCATCGGCAACAGGGTGTTGAGCAGCTGCTGCGGGTCGGGTTCGAACAGGTAGTCCGCACCTTGGAGCGCCTGCCTCGCCGTAGCCCCCTCGTCCGTGTCTTCGGGGCGTAGGCGGGGAATCGGCAACAGTTTTTCGATCACTACCCGCTGCGAAATCACCGACTTGAACTCGTTGTAGACCAGGTAGACCGAGCTGATGTCGGGTCCCAGGAATTCCTTGATCGCGGTCGCGGCAATCGCCTGCGCGTGCGACCACTTGACGTTCTGGAACAGGCCGACTTCCTCGTACAGCACGTCGAAGCCGCGACGCAGGAAGAAGTCGCGCGCCTTGCGGCCGACCAGTGCCATGGCGACGTCGCGACCATCCGGAGACTTCGGCTGGTCGATCGAAAACTGCAGCGCCGCCTTGGCGACATTGGTGTTGAAACCGCCGCACAGACCGCGGTCCGCCGTGATCACGATGATCAGCGTGCGCGCCGCCAACGGGTCGTCGTTCAACAGCGGATGCGCGGCGTGGTCGGTGCGAGTCGCCAGGTTATTGAACACCCGCAGCATCTCTTGCGCGTACGGGCGGCTCTTGAGAATCCGCTCCTGGGCACGGCGCAGCTTGGACGAGGAGACCATCTTCATGGCCTTCGTGATCTGCTGCGTCGACTTGACCGCGCGAACGCGACGACGGATGTCGAGAAGTGACGGCATCGGTTACGCCTTCGCGAGGCTGCCCTTCATGGCCACGAAGTGTTCGCCGAATTCCTTCAACGCCGCGTTCAAGTCGTTCTTGAGCGCGTCGTCCAACTGCTTCTTCTCGCGGATCGCCTGCAGCACGTTGCCGTGGCGGGTCTGCATGAACTTGACCAGCTCGTCTTGCGCGGCACCGACGTCGGCGACGGCAATGCTGTCGAGGAAGCCGTTAACGCCGGCATAGAGAATGGTGACCTGTTGCTCAACGGCGAGCGGCGCGTACTGCTTCTGCTTCAGCACCTCGACGAGACGGGCGCCGCGATTGAGCTGGTTCTGGGTCGCCTTGTCGAGGTCGCTCGAGCCGAACTGCGCGAAGGCCGACAGCTCGCGATACTGCGCGAGGTCGAGCCGCAGGGTGCCGGCCACCTGGCGCATGGCCTTGATCTGTGCCGAGCCGCCGACGCGCGAGACCGAATTGCCGACGTTGATGGCCGGGCGCACACCCTGGTTGAACAGGTCGGCTTCCAGGAAGATCTGGCCGTCGGTGATCGAAATGACGTTGGTCGGGATGTACGCCGACAAGTCGCCGGCCTGGGTTTCGATGATCGGTAAAGAGGTCAGCGAGCCGCCGCCCAGTTTGTCGTTCAGCTTCGCCGCTCTCTCCAGCAAGCGCGAGTGCAGGTAGAAGACGTCGCCGGGATAGGCCTCGCGGCCGGGCGGACGCCGCAGCAGCAGCGAAATTTCACGATACGACTGCGCGTGCTTTGACAGGTCGTCGTAAATCAGCAGTGCGTGACGGCCGCTGTCGCGGAAGTACTCGCCCATGGCCGTCGCCGAGTACGGGCTGATGTAAAGCATCGGCGCCGGGTCCGAGGCGGTCGCGGCGACCACGATGGTGTAGCGCATGGCGTCGGCTTCTTCCAGCGTGCGCACGACCTGCGCCACCGTCGACTGCTTCTGGCCAATCGCGTTGTAGATACAGATGACGCCGGTGTCCTTCTGGTTCAGGATGGCGTCGAGGGCGACCGCGGTCTTGCCGGTCTGGCGGTCGCCGATGATCAGTTCGCGCTGGCCGCGGCCAATCGGCACCATGCCGTCGATCGACTTGAGGCCGGTCTGCATCGGCTCGCGCACCGGCTGGCGATCGACGACGCCAGGCGCAATGCGCTCGATCGGCGACAGCTTTTTGGTGAGAATCGGACCCTTACCGTCGATCGGCTGGCCGAGCGCATTGACCACGCGGCCGAGCATTTCTTCGCCGACCGGAACCGAGATGATGCGGCCGGTGCGCTTGACCGGGTCGCCTTCCTTGATCGCGGTGAAGTCGCCCAGCAGCACCGTGCCGACACTGTCTTCTTCAAGGTTGAGCGCGATGCCGAACACCCCGTGCGGGAATTCAAGCATTTCGCCCGCCATCGCGCGCTGGCAGCCGTGAATGCGCGCGATGCCGTCGCCCACTGACACTACGGTGCCGGTCTCGGCGACATCCACCGCAACGGCAAAGCTGCCAATCTGCTCGCGGATGATCTTGGAAATCTCGTCGGCTTTTATGCTCATAAGCTTCTTGTCGGGGTCCGAATTCTTACTGTCGGTCGAGCAGCTGTGCCCTCATGCGAGACAGCTGTGTTCTCACACTACCGTCGTACACCGTGCTGCCGATCTTCGCGACGACGCCACCAAGCAGGGCGGGGTCGACGCTGACCGACAGCTCCACTTGCTTGCCGGTGACCTTACCGAGACTCGCCGCCAGTGCCTGCGTCTGTTCCGGCGTCAACGCCGTCGCGCTCGTCACTTCGGCGCGGACGATGTTCAGGTGCGCGAGCAGGCGTTCGCGATAGGCCGTCGACAGGTCGGGAATGAGGTCGAGCTTGCGGCTCTCGGCCAGCAGGACCATCAGCTTCTTCACCGGCGTGGCGACGCCCATTTTGTCGGCCACCGCTTCCATCAGCGACTGGCGCATCGCTTCGGTCACGCCGGTGCGGCCGGCGGCCGGCGCCAGGTCGGGGCTGGCGCTCAGCATGTCGACGACGGCGTGCAGGTCGCGATCGATTTGCGCCAGATCATTTTTCTCTTCGACGGCGACGTCGAACAGGGCTTTGGCGTAACGATTGGCCGATGTTCTCAGGGACATTAGGCTTGGGCCTTGGGGCTTGGGGCTTGGCCCGTTTTTACCTGCTTCAAGTAGTTGTCGACGAGATGGGCTTGATCGGCCGGCGTCGTTTCTTTCTTGATCCGCTCGGTAGCCAGCTGCACCGACAAATCGGCGGCGTGCTCAACGAGATCCTTCTTGGCGAGCCGCACCTGCAGTTCGATCTCGCGGCGCGTCTGATCGAGCAGGCGTTCTCGGTCGGCATCGGCGGCGGCGGCAATGCGTTTCTCTTCGGCCGCAATCTCAGCGGCGCCGCGGGTGCGCAGCGTGCTCAACTCACCGGGGAGCGCCTGGAGTTTCTGTTCGATGGTCGCCAGCTGCGCCGTGGCCGTGGCCTTGAGCGCGGCGGCTTCGACCAGATCCTTGCGGATGGTGGCGCTGCGGCTGGCGAGATAGTCCTTCAGCGGGCCGTTGCCGAAGTAGTAGATGACGCCAACGAAGATGATGAAATTGGCGACCGGCCAACCCATCCCGAGAATCATCTCGCCAATGCTCTGCTCGTGATGGCCGCTTTCAGCCGCTTGCATCACGGTCGAGAACGTCAGCACGCTGGCCGCGGTCAGCGGGACTTTTAGTTTGTTCTTTAATTCACAAGCGGCGAGGACTGTGGTCGGCACTGCTGTTCCTGCCTGGTGACTAGAAGGCTCGGCCGAGCACGCGGGTAACGATGGCGCCGGCCAGGTTGTTGGCATCACGATCAAGCGATTCGCGCGCGGTCTGTGATTCCTGTTGCACGCGGACGGTGGCGGCTTTCAGTTCCTGTTCGGCCGTAGCGCGCGTGGCGGCGATCAGCGTGGCGCGCTTGTCGAGCGCAACCTTTCGCATCTCGTCCATCTGGCCGTACACCTCGGTCCGCGCGGCGTTGAATTTCTGGTCGTACTCGGCGGCCGCGGCGGTCGCCTTCTGCGAGGCGGAATCGGCCAACTCGCGCGCACCGCGAACGGCGTTCGTGCGTTGATCGATGACCTGCAGGATGGGCTTGAACACCAGGCTGTTGAGCAGGTAGGTGCACAGAAGCAGGAACGCGACGACCCAAAGGGCGGTGATGTCTGGTGTTAACAAACAAGTAAATGTATCACGGCGGGCCGGGATCCGGGGTCCGGGGCCCGGGATCCGGACACCGCATTTTGAGCCGGATCCCGGACCCCGGACCCCGGAACAAAGCTCCTGTTTTGGGCGAACGCCAGAATTAAGTAACTGTCAGGCGTTTGGCGCCTCCGGGTTCGACCGTGCCAACAAAGACAGCAGGAACTCCGGCCTTCGTCAGGGCAGCCAGGGCTTGCCCGGCATGGGCGGGGTCCACCGACAGGAACAAACCGCCCGAAGTCTGGGGGTCGAAAACCAGGTCTTGAAGTTCAGCCGCCACTAGGGCGCCGATTTCGACCCCCGTGGCGAAGTGCTGCCGGTTGGTCCCCATCCCGCCGGACTTGTTGGCCGCCACCATCTCGATGACGCCCGGAATGAGCGGCAGCGCTGCGGCGTCAATCACCAGGGTCACGTGGCTTGCTGCGGCCATCTCCGAAGCGTGACCTGCCAATCCGAATCCGGTGATGTCGGTGCACGCGTGGATGCCGTCGAGACCGGCGATGGCTTCGGCAGCGGCCTTGTTCAGCGTCAGCATGGACGCGACCGCGTGTTCCACGACGCCGGCTGGCGCGCGGCCGAACTTGATCGCGGTTCCGACAATGCCGGTGCCGAGCGGTTTGGTCAGGATCAGGCGATCGCCGACCCTGGCGCCGGCGTTGGTGAGAATGCGTTTGGAATCGACCGCGCCGGTCACCGAATAGCCGAACTTGATCTCGGCGTCCCTCACGGTGTGTCCGCCAAGTAGCGCCACGCCCGCTTCACGCAGCTTGTCGAACCCACCGCGGAAGATCTGGGCGATGTCTTCGGTCAGCAGGCCTTCGTCCGGGAACGCGGCGATCGCCAGCGCCGTCAGCGGTCGACCGCCCATCGCATAGACATCGCTCAAGGAATTGGCGGCGGCAATCTGTCCATAGAGATACGGGTCGTCGACGATCGGCGTGAAGAAATCTACCGTCTGCACCAGCGCCGGACCACTCTCCCACGCGTACACACCGGCATCGTCCGCCGTCCTGTAGTCAACCAGGATGCGTGGGTCGGTTTGAATTGGTATGCCGCTCAGGACCTGAGCGAGCTCGCCAGCAGCGAGTTTGCTCGCTCAACCCGCGCAGCTGACCATTTCGGTCAGCCGGCGCCTTTGTTGTTCAGTCATTGATGAAACCTAACACGAAGGTCACAAAGAACACGAAGATTGCCTTTTCAAAAAAAGGGTTTAGCTTCGTGGCCTTCGCGATCTTCGTGTTACTTCTTTTCTGTCAGGAATTCGTAGATTCGCTGTAGCTCGGCCTCGTTGGTGAAGCTGATGGCGATCGTGCCGCCCTTGCCGCGGCGCTTGATCTCAACTGGTGTGCCGAGCGACAGGCGCAACTGCTCTTCCGCGGCGCGGACGTGCACGTCTTTTTTCGCCGCCGGCTTCTTCCCGGCCTCGGGGCCCTGGCGTGCAATCTCGCCTTTGACCAGCGCTTCGGTTTCGCGCACTGACAATCCGCGCGAGACCACGTCTCGGGCGAGGCGACGTTGATCGCCGTCGGTGGGCAGGGCGACGATGGCGCGAGCGTGGCCCATCGAGAGCACGCCCGACGAAACGTTGGCGCGCACTTCGTCGGGAAGCTTCAACAGGCGCAGGTAATTCGCCACCGTCGCGCGGTCCTTGCCCACCTGCACGGCGATCTCGTCCTGCTTCAGGTGAAACTCGTCGATCAGCCGCTGGTAGCCGGCCGCGGCTTCCATGGGGTTCAGGTCTTCGCGCTGGATGTTTTCAATCAGCGCCATCTCGAGCAGCCGCTTCTTGTCGCCGCTGGCGATCTCCTTGACGACGACCGGCACTTTGGTCAGTTGAGCGCGTTGCGCGGCGCGCCAGCGCCGTTCGCCGGCGATGATCTGGTAGCGATCGCGCGCGGTGCCGGTGGTGGCGAGTTTGCGGACGATGATGGGCTGAATCACGCCGTTGGTGCGGATCGATCGCGCCAGGTCTTCGAGGCGCTCGTCGTCCATGTGGCCGCGCGGCTGGTAGTGATTGGGCTCGAGCAGGTCGATATCAACGTCGAGCGAAGCGCGCGGGGTGATTAACGCGTCGGTCGCATCTGGAATCAGCGCGCTAAGGCCTTTGCCGAGAGCAGGTCGTTTCTCCATAACTAGTGTTCGTTCGTCGTTTGCCGTTCACCGTTGTTTTTCGCGAGCAGTTCGTTGGTGAATGAGAAGTAGGCTTCGGCGCCGCGCGAGCGGGCGTCGTAGGTTACCGCGGGCAACCCGTGGCTGGGCGCTTCGGCCAGCCGCACGTTGCGGGGAATGACGGTCTGGTAGACCTTCTCTTTGAAGAACTCGCGCACGTCGCGGCCGACCTGCTGGCCCAGGTTGGTGCGCTCATCGTTCATGGTGAGCAGCACACCTTCGATGTCGAGCGCGGGGTTGAGCGAGGCGCGAACGCGGCGCATGGTGCCGACCAGATCGGCCAGGCCTTCGAGCGCGAAGTACTCGCAGTGCAGCGGGATCAACACGCGGTCGGCGGCGACGAGCGCGTTCAGCGTGAGCAGGCCGAGCGATGGCGGCGAGTCGATGATCATGAAGTCGAAGTGATCGCGGAGCGGTTGCAGCAGGCGCTGCAAACGTCGCTCGCGATCTTGAAAGGCGATCAATTCGATTTCCGCGCCGGCGAGTTCGCGATTGGCGGGGATGAGCGAGAGACGTTCGACGCTGGTCGGCAGGATGAAGCTGTCGGGGGCCTCACCGTTCGAGGCCGTGAGCGCCTCGTAAATCGTTCCGCTCAAGGCGCGCTCGCCTTTGCGACCAATGCCGCTCGTCGCGTTGGCTTGGGGATCGCAATCAACGAGCAACACGGTGCGGCCCGCGATGGCGAGTGCCGCCGCCAGGTTAATCGCCGTGGTGGTCTTGCCGACGCCGCCTTTTTGATTGGTGACGGCGATGATCTTGGCCATTATTTTGGTGTTTGACCTATACAACTAGTTACGTGAGACGGAAGTAGAGAATAACACGACCCTGGATCCGGGGTCCGGGACCCGTATTTCTCACACCCGCGTTTTGCTGAGCACGACGAGCTTGCTGTGCAGGGCGTCGACGAGGGGGTAGCTCGCCATCCACGCCAGCGGCGGCGGCGGTTCCGTTTCCACCGTGCTTGTTCCCGATCCTCTAAAGAGAAAGATTTTTCCGCCAGGCTTTAGAAAGGCCTGCAGCGTGAGCAGGGTTCGCGTTTCAATGCGAACCGCTCGCACCGAGACCAGGTCAAGCGACTCGTGGAGTTCTGGCCTTGGAAGCAGTTCTTCGAATCGTGCGGTCTCCACTTCGGCGTCGCGGAGGGCGAGGGTGCGAACCGCCTCTCTGAGGAAGACCGCTTTTCGAGTCTTCACTTCGACCAGGCGTACGTGGAGGTTGGGCCTGGCGAGTTTGAGAGGAATTGCGGGTGAGCCGCCGCCAGAGCCGGCGTCAAGCAGCGCCCTTGCGGTCTCGGGGACGTAACGTGAGGCGACGACCGGTTCAATCAACAGCCGATCGATGGCTTCGTCTTCACCGGCCGGCGTCAGCTGGAACGCGGTGAGGTTGATCTTCGCGTTCCACTTGGTCAGGAGCTGATAGTAGGTCTCGAGGCCGTCAACAAGAGCCGGCTCGAGCGAGATGTTGGCTGCCTTCGCCCGACGCTTTAGCCGCTCCCGGAACTCTCGATTCGCCACACCCGAGAGTATTAGCCACAGAGGATACCGAGGACACAGAGAAATTCTTTCGAAAATGCTAGTTGCGTGGCTAATTCCTAGAATCGGTTCAGGTATGCACCGACGACGGCCACGGCCGCGGGTGTGACGCCGGGGATTCGCTGGGCTTGGCCGAGTGTTTCGGGGCGGGCCTCTGCGAAGCGCTGGACCATCTCTCGCGACAGGCCTGGGACGCGTTCGAAGGGGAACGTCTCGGGAATTTTTCGCCGCTCGGCGTGCTGGGCGCGGGTCACTGCCTGTTGTTGTCTCAGCAGGTAGCCCTCGTATTTGAGGGTGGTCTCGACCGACGATACGTCAAGCAGGTGATCCTGCTCGGAGGTGTCGATGGCCACGTCCCCGTCGGCCATCATGCCTGCCAGAGTAAGTTCCGGACGCCTGAGGGCCTGGGCTGCGGTGACTTTTGCGCCACCCTCGACCCGGACCCAACTGCGCCGCAGGCGCTCCACGTTAAGCTCGTAGCGCGCCTGCCGGCCCGAAAACCGCTCCCATCGCTCATTTCCGACCAAACCAAGGTCGCGGCCCTTCGGAGTCAGCCTGAGGTCGGCGTTGTCGGTGCGCAGGAGGAGGCGGTATTCGGCTCTGGAGGTGAACATCCGGTAGGGCTCGAGGCATCCTTTCGTGACCAGGTCGTCGACCATGATGCCCAAATACGCTTCATTCCGGCCCAGGACGAGTGCCGGCCGGCCCGAGACGGACTGTGAGGCGTTGATGCCGGCAAGCAGCCCTTGCCCCGCCGCTTCCTCGTATCCAGACGTGCCGTTGATTTGCCCGGCAAAGAACAGGCCCGGCACGCGGTGCATTTCCAGAGAGGAACGCAGTTCGGTGGGCTGAACAAAGTCGTACTCCACGGCATAGCCGGGGCGGAGCATCTCGGCAGACTCGAGGCCCGGCAGGGCACGCACCAGTTCTCGCTGGGTCTCGGCCGGAAGGCTCATGGAGAAGCCGTTGACGTAGATTTCCTCCACATCCAGGCCCTCGGGCTCGAGATAGATCTGGTGGCGCTCCCGATCCGGGAAGCGCATCACCTTGTCCTCGAGCGACGGGCAGTAGCGGGGTCCGATTCCGGCAATCTGGCCGTTATAGAGCGGCGACGCCGAGATGTTGGCTCGAACCAGTTGATGCACCCGGTCGGTGGTGTGCAGCAGGTGGCAAACCGCGGTGTTCTCCGGCGACATGGTGGAGATAAATGAGAACGAAACAGGTTTTAGGTCGCCATGTTCCACGTGGAACACGCCTGATTTCACGCCTCCGGCAAAGTCGATGGACTTGCGGGCCAGCCGTGGGGGCGTTCCGGTCTTCAGCCGACCCCAGCGCACGCCGAGGCCCTTGATTGATTGAGCCAGATCTCGCGATGGCGGTTCATCCGCCCGGCCGGCAGGACGCTGTTCGCGGCCGACGTGAACCAGTCCATTCAGGAAGGTCCCGGTCGTGATGACCAGCGCCCGGCACCGATAGACCATTCCATCCTCAAGCGCCAGGCCAGCCACGCGGCCCGCATCCAGCACAATCCGGCCGGCGCGGCCGATGATCCAGTGAATATTCGGCTCGGATTCGAGCTCAGCGCGAACCCACGCCGCATATCGCGGCTTGTCGGCCTGCGCCCGCGGCGACCACACCGCCGGCCCGCGGCTGCGGTTCAGAAGCTTGAATTGGATGCCTGTAGCGTCGATTGCGCGGCCCATCAATCCGCCTAGCGCATCGATTTCTCGAACCAGATGTCCCTTCGCCGTCCCACCAACGGCGGGATTGCATGGCATGTGCGCAACGGTTTCTCGACTGAGCGTGCACAAGCCAACGCTCCGCCCCAGCCGCGCCGCCGCCCACGCCGCCTCGACCCCGGCGTGCCCGGAGCCGATGACGATTACATCTAATTCGCTTATCATTTATGTCTAATTGATTACCTATTTGCGATGACTAAACCGCCCCGCCATTTTCGCACGGCCAGCGCGGTAGCCGCGGCCTGCTACTTCCCTATGCAGAACTTCGCGAAGATGTGATGCAGCAGATCGTCGCTCGTGCGGCGGCCGGTGATCTCCTGCAGCGCCTGTCCCGCGTCCTGGAGATCGAGCAATGGAAATTCCTCGGACACCTCGGCGGCCAGTGCTTCGGTCGCGCACAGCAGGGCGGCGCGGGCACGCTCAAGCAGAACCGTGTGGCGAACGTTGCTTACCGCAGGTTGATCGCGTGGGCCGGAGACTTCGGCGGCGAGCTCGTTCGCGATCGCCGCGATCAGCTCGTCAAGTCCCGCGCCCGTGCGTGCGGAGATCGCCACCCCGGCCTCGGTGATCACACCGGGCAGATCGGACTTGTTCAACACCACAACGCGCGGCTGCACCGCGGTCTCGGCGAGCAGGTCGCGATCTTCGGCCGTGATCGCGCGCGAGCGATCAAGCACGACCAGCACCAGGTCGGCCACGCGCAGGGTCGCGCGGGTCCGGCTCACGCCCTCCTGTTCGATCACATCGGCAGTCTCGCGCACGCCAGCCGTGTCGATTAGCGCCAGTGAGAGCCCGCCGATCTCGGCCCGCTCCGTGAGCAGGTCCCGAGTCGTGCCGGCAAGGGCGGTGACGATGGCCCGATTCGCGTTCAAGAGCGCATTGAACAGGCTCGACTTGCCAACATTGGGCGCACCGACAATGGCCACTTGCGCACCCTCGCGGACCAGCCGCCCTCGGGCCGAGTGGGCGAGCAACGCCTCGATCCGATCGATCACCGACGCCAGCGCCACCCTGGCCTCGGCCGCGCCGACGAAGTGGTAGCCCTCATCCGGAAAATCCAGCGATGCCTCGAGCTTCGCGATCACGTCGAACAAGTCGCTCTCGATGCGGCCGATCGCGGCGGTGAGCGTGCCTTCGAGTTGATCGAACGCCACTCGCGCCTGCCGCGGCGTCACCGCGTCGATCAGATCGGCGACGGCCTCGGCCTGGATCAAATCGATCTTGCCGTTAAGGAAGGCACGCAGGGTAAACTCGCCGGGCTCGGCCAGACGCGCACCGGCGTCGATGGCCCGGCGCAGGATCGAGGACAGCACGACCGGGCTGCCGTGCGCGGAAATTTCAGTGACGTCTTCGCCCGTGTAAGACGAAGGTGACGGGAAGAAGGTCACCACGACGTGATCCCCGGTCCCGCTCACGCCGGACGCCACTTCTATTCTGGCGAAGGTGGCGTGCCGCGCTTTGAAAGGTGTCGCACGGCCGACCAGCGCGCCGGCGACCCGCGCGGCGTCAGGACCACTGATGCGAATGACGCCCAGACCCCCGCGTCCCGCGGGGGTGGCAATCGCAACAATCGTGTCCGAGGTGGAAAACATGTCCGGATCCCGAATCCCGGAATCCCGGAATCCCGGCCAGGTTACTTGACGGAAATGATGACCGTCTTCTCGAACGCGTCGCCGATGCTTTCCGTGGTCACCTTCTCGACCTCGGCCACGGCCAGATGGACGATGCGGCGCTCGTAAGGATTGAGCGGCCCGATCTCCTGCGCCAGGCCACTGTCCTTGGCTTTGCCGGCCAGGAACAACGCCATCTGCTTCAGTTCATCGTCCTTGCCCTTGCGGTAGCCCATGCAGTCCACGACCAGCCGCCGGCCCTCGGCCGCTTCGTGCCGGTAAATAGCCGCCACGATGTGCTGCAGCGCAGCGAGGCCTTCACCCTGCTTGCGGATCAGCACGTTGCCGTCCTCGCCGTTCAGGTTGATGCGCACGCCGTCGGGCATCTCTTCGGCCGACGCTTCGAGATCAAGGTCCATCGCATCGACGACCTTCTGAACGAATCCGGTGATATCTGCTGTCGCCATAGTTACCTCTATCGGTCTGCCCTGCCCCGCCATCGCTCGCTCTTCACAGCGACGGCGGCCCTATTTTGCAATGCGCTTTGCCGGCGCGCCAATCAAATAGTTGGTCGCGTACTGCTGCCCGATGGTCCACACCGTGCTGACCAGCCAGTAAATCACCAGGCCGCTCGGGAACGACAGCGACATGAAGCTGAACATGATCGGCATGAACATCATGATCTTCTGCTGTGCCGGGTCGGCCGTCGTCGGCGTCATCTTGGTCTGCCAGAACTGCGCCACGCCCATCAGGATCGGTGTGACGAAGTACGGGTCCGGGGCCGACAGGTTGGTGATCCACGCAAAGAAGTCCGCGCCGCGGATTTCGATGGCCACCGACAGCATGGCGTAGAACGCAAACAGGAACGGCATGGTCAGCAGCATCGGCACGCAGCCGCTGGCCGGGTTCACTCCCTTGGTCTTGTAGAGCTCCATGACCTCGGTGTTCATCTTCTGCCGCTCCGGGTCCGTGATCTTGTACTTCGCGTAGCGATCCTGGATCGCCTTCATCTGCGGCTGCAGTTCCTGCATCTTCTTCATCGACACCACGCTCTTGTGGCGGAGCGGGAACATCGCGAGGTTGATCAGGATGGTCAGGACGACGATGGCCCAGCCCCAGTTGCCGACAAAGCCGTGAACCCACTGGAGGGCACCAAGCAGCGGCACCGCCAGCAACGAGAACATGCCGAAGTGAATCGCGCGCGTGAGCTCGCTGTCGATGGCCTTCAGATCCTCAAGCGCCTTGGGGCCGAAGAAGAACTGCGACTTCTCAGGCGGGGCCTGGAAGCGCACCGAGTAGGTCATGTAGGTCGCAAACCGCGTCGGCTCGTTCAATACCGGCACGTTGACCGGGGCGTAGTCGATGCGGAACGGCACCGGCGACCCCTGATTCAACAACAGCGACGCGAAGTAGTGGTCCGAGGTGCCGGCGTAGCGGAACGTCCCTTCCTGTGAACCGGCCTCCGTCGGCGCCACGCGTTCGACCGCGCCGTCCTTGTAGATCATCGGTTGGGCCGAGACAACGCTGTTCGGAGAGAAGAACGATGACGGCGGGCGGTGGGCGATTTCGTCACCAAGGCCGGGGCCCCAGTGAATGACGGGGTTCAGGCGCGCCTGACCCAACTGCACCACGGTGCTGAAGGTGACGAGATAGCCCTTTGGCTCGATCACAAACGTCTTGGTGACGCTCAGTCCATCGGAAGCCGAGAGCTCAAACGTGATCGTCTGGGCCGAGGTGGTGGCGTCGATGCTGTCCGCCGCGGCCACGACGCGATAGAGGCTGTTGTTGATCCGATCGGTGACCGCCGCGTCGTCCACCACCAGCGTGAACGGCTTCACGACATCGTCGCCAATGCCTTGCGGCACCAGGTCGAGCGGGGTGCCAGGTTCGTTGCGGTAGTCCTTCAGCATCCAGTGCAAGAGTCGGCCGCCACGATTGCTGAACGTGGCACGGACGGTGGTGGTCTCGACCACGATCTCGCGCACCGCCGTTTCACCAACGATCACCGTCGGGCCGCCCACCTCCGCGCCAGGCGCTACGGTGGGTAACCCTGGCGTGGCGATGCCGGAGACAGGCTTATCCCCCATAGCTGCGCTCTGAATCGCAGCCGGAGCGGAGGGGGCGTTTGACGACTGCGTGAGCGCCGCCATGCTGCCGGGCGCCGGCGTCGCGGTGCCGGGGGCTTGCCCCGCCGTAGCTCCACTCTGCGATTCAAGTGGAGCGGAGGGGGGAGGCATTACAAAGCGCTGAAACAGGAACAGCACCAGGAATGACAGCGTGATGGCGATGAGGACTCTACGTTCCATGGGGACTTCGATGATCTCGTGATCTTGTGGATCTGGTGATTGGATGATTTAAGAGTGCGGCACCGGGTCGTAGCCGTGGCCGCCCAACGGGTGGCAACGGCACAACCGCTTGGCCCCGAGCCAGCCGCCATGAATGACGCCGTGGCGCGTGATCGACTCGCTCATGTAGTCGGCGCAGCCGGGCATGTAGCGGCAGCTGCCGGCAAACAGCGGCGAGAGCACGATCTTGTATCCGCGAACAAGTGCAAGCGCAATTCGCGCGGCCCTACTCACCGTGACTTACCTTTGGAGAGCAAGGACAAAAACTCGGCCTCGACGCGGGCATAGGGTGCTGAGATCATGTCACGGCGGGGAACGACAACCACATCGATCGCGCCTTCCGGTTTGTGATGGCGAAACAACTCGCGGGCGATCCTTTTAGCCCGGTTGCGCTCGACCGACGCGCCCATCTTCCTGGTCGCGGCAATCCCGAGACGCGCCGGTCCTGCCTCTCGATCCCTCGTGAACATGGTCATGAGGCGGCCAGACCGCTTGAAACCTGTCTTGTAGATGAGTTCGAAGTCGGCCCGCTTGCGAACATGCTCGGCTGGTAAGAACCTGGCCATCGCTCAGCTGGCTTGGGACCTGTGGCTTGAGACCTGCGGCTTGAACTTCAAGCCTCAAGTCTCAAGACTCAAGCCTATTTTTCGTCGGAAACCGTGAGCCGCTTGCGGCCCTTGGCGCGGCGGCGTTTCAGAACCTGCCGGCCGTCCTTGGTTGCCATACGAACCAGGAAGCCATGCGTTTTCGCGCGGCGCCGGGTATTTGGTTGAAACGTACGCTTGCCCTTCTTAGATCTCGCCATATTCTCCTCAGTCGAACTAACGATTATAGACGAGTTTTCTGGATCCTGGGTCCTGGATCCAGGGGTCCGGTCAAAAAAGACCTTCGATCCCGGATCCCGGACGCCCCCCGCATGTTAAAGTGAGCGTCCTCCCGGTTGCTGTCTCCGAAAGATTTCCACACCTGTGGAAAAGCTTGTGGAAAAGCACTGGGTTCCATAAAAATAAGTCCTTTATAATCAAAACTTTGTAGTGATGCCGAGCGCCACAATTTGGGACCAGGTTCTCAGCCGGATTGAAGATCAGGTCGGCCGGCATAGCTTCTCGACCTGGTTCAAGCCGACCTCTCTCTTGTCGGACGGAGGCCAGACCCTCTCTATCCGGGTTCCGAACCTGTTGTTTGTGGAATGGCTCCCCAGGCACTATTCGGTCGTGCTGGCCGAGGCCATGCGCGAGGTGGGCCGCCCGGACGCCAAACTGGTGTTCGTGCCCGACGCGGCGGCCGGTGCCGGTCGGTCTGCGGCTGCGGGCTGGACCGAGGCACCCGGTGCCCCAGAGGCGCCGCCGCCGCAGGTGATGGTGACAAATAGCGAGCCGGAACCGGTGCGGGCCGGCAGCCTGATCCCGCGCTACACCTTCGACACTTTTATTGTCGGGCCGTCGAATCAGTTTGCGCATGCAGCCTGCCGGGCGGTGGCGGAAACGCCGTCACGGTCGTACAACCCGCTGTTCATCCATGGCGGCGTCGGCCTGGGCAAGACGCACCTGATGCACGCGATTGGCCACTACGTCGTCCAGCATCATCCCGGGCTCGTGCTCACCTATATCTCGTCCGAGCGCTTCATGAACGAGATGATTAACGCCGTGCGGTTCGATCGCATCCTGGATTTCCGTTCGCGGTATCGCAGCGTCGACGTCCTGCTGGTGGATGACATTCAGTTCGTGTCGGGCAAGGAAGGCACGCAGAACGAGTTTTTTCACACTTTCAACGCACTACACGATGCGCAGAAACAGATCGTAATAAGCAGCGACCGACCGCCCCATGAAATTCCGGCGCTTGAAGAGCGCTTGCGCTCGCGCTTTGAGTGGGGGTTGATTGCCGACATTCAATCGCCGGATCTCGAGACAAAAGTCGCCATTCTAAAGAAGAAGGCCGAGGGCGAAGCACTGCAGTTACCCGACCACGTCGCCATGTATATGGCCACGCGGATTAAGTCGAACATTCGCGAATTGGAAGGGTCACTGATCCGGCTGATCGCCTACGCCTCGCTCACCGGTAAACCGTTGACGATTGAACTTGCGCAGGACGTGTTGCGCAACGTCATCGATCACGATGAGAAGGCCGTCACGATCGAGCAGATTCAGAAATTTGTCGCCGACTACTACCAGATGAAGCCGTCCGAGATTCGGGCGCGTAATAACTCGAAATCAGTGGCCATGCCACGGCAAATTGCAATGTATCTCTGTAAGGCGCTGACGCACGCGTCGTTACCTGAGATCGGTCGCAGCTTTGGCGGCAAGCATCACTCGACCGTGATCCACTCGATCAAGAAGATCGAGGAATTACGCAAGAACAAACCGGAGTTCGATCACCAGGTAAAGAACCTGTTGGAACAATTCAAGTAGTGATCCCGGGACCCTGATCCCGGATCCCGGCCTTCTCCACAACCTCAACTGTTAATGGTTTGTGGAAGGCTGCGGATTGGGCGAAAGCCCCCGGACTTCGCGTCTGCTACCGCGCATCTTATCCACAGAAATATTCACAGTTTAAATATTTGATTAATAAGGCTTTACGGCCGCTGGAAATTTTATAAACAGGACCTATTTCCTGTATACTTTAATGTCTTCGACTTTTCTCTAATTATAAGAAGGTAGCCGCGCTATGGAACTGGTCGCCAGGAAAGCCGATCTTGTGCGGGAACTACAATTTTTCCAGCAGATCGTCGAGCGCAAAAACACAATTCCCATTCTGGCGAACGTCCTGCTGGAAGCAACCGGCAACGAAGTGACGTTGCTCGCCACCGACCTCGAAGTTGCGCTACGCAGCCGCTGTGAGGCCGTAGTGGCCAAGCCAGGCTCGGTCACGCTGCCGGCAAAGAAGTTCTACGAAGTGGTACGTTCGTTACCGGACGGCGACGTGAACATCGAAACCGACAAGGGCGGCACGACCGTCAAGGTATCGGGCGGTCAGTTCAGCTCGAAAATGCCGACGCTGCCGCGCGAAGACTTTCCGAGCCTGCCCGAAGCCGGCGGCGGCGCGAAGGCCACCATTAAAGCCAAGTCGCTCAAACAAATGGTGGCGTTGACGCAGTTTGCCATCACCGGCGAAGACACGCGCTACTACTTGAACGGCGCCCAGTTTGTCCTGCGGCCGGACAGTATGACGTTTGTCGCGACCGACGGCCATCGCCTGGCCCTGGTCAATGTCAACCACGAAGGTGCCAAGGGCGACGACATTAAGGCGATCCTGCCGCGCAAAACATTGGCCGAACTGGGGCGCCTACTTGCCGACAGCGACATCGACGTCAAATACGAGCGCGGCGAGAATCACTTGTTCTTCGAGATCGGACCTCGCCTGCTGATCTCGCGCATGATCGACGGGCAGTTTCCCGCCTACGAAAAAGTCATTCCCAAAGGCAACGACAAGCACGTCGAGTTCGAACGCGATCGGTTGACACAAGCCGTCAAGCGTGTGGCCATTCTTTCGAACGAGCGTTCGCGGGCGGTCAAGATGATTCTCGACAAGGGCAAGGTCGAAGTCACGTCAAGCAGCCCGGAGTTTGGCGAAGCGCGCGAACCCATCGCGATTGAATACAACGGGCCCCAGCTCACCATCTGCTTCAACGCGCAGTACGTTCTCGACTTCCTCGCAGTCATCGAAACGGAAGTGGTGGCGCTCGAACTCAAGGACGAAGTGAGCCAGGCGGTGATGAAGCCCGTTGGCGCCGAAGGCTACGACTACACCTACGTCATCATGCCGATGCGCGTGTGAACGAAGACATGTCCCAAACGGAACCACCAGAAAACCAGGCCGGTCTCGGCGGCGCGGACGGCAACGCGAGCAACGGCAACGCAGACTACGGCGCGGAGAGCATTAAGGTCCTTGAGGGCCTCGAGGCGGTTCGCAAGCGCCCGGCGATGTACATCGGCTCCACCGGGCCGGCCGGCTTACATCATCTCGTCTACGAAATCGTCGACAACTCGATCGACGAAGCCCTCGCCGGCTACTGCACCGAAGTCAACGTCACAATTCACCTCGACAACTCGGTCACCGTGATCGACAACGGCCGCGGCATTCCGACCGACATGCACGAGAGCGGCCGCCCGGCGGCCGAAATCGCGCTGACCGTGCTGCACGCCGGCGGCAAGTTCGACAACAGCAGCTACAAGGTGTCCGGCGGCCTGCACGGCGTCGGCGTCTCGGTCGTCAACGCGCTGTCGGAACGGCTCGAGCTCGAGATCTGGCGCAACCACCAGACCCATCAACAGAGCTACGAGCGCGGCAAGCCGATCAACGACCTGGTGGTGACCGGCACCACCCAACGCCGCGGCACGAAAGTCACGTTCAAGCCCGACGCGCAGATTTTCGAGACCACCGACTACAGCTTCGATACGCTCGCCCAGCGGCTGCGCGAACTGGCGTTCCTGAATGCCGGCCTGATTGTCACCCTCGAGGATGAGCGCGACAGCGGCAAGAACCACCGCTTTCACTACGACGGCGGCATCATGTCGTTCGTCGAGCACTTGAACAAGAACAAGGGCGTGATCAACGAGAAGGTCGTCTTCATGCACGGCGTTCGCGACGGCATCGATGCCGAGATCGCGCTGCAGTGGAACGACAGCTATAACCCGGTTGAGTTCTCATTCGCCAACAACATCAATACGCACGAAGGCGGCACGCACCTGTCGGGCTTTCGCGCGGCGCTCACGCGCACCGTGAATGCCTACGCGAATGCCAACAACCTGGTCAGGGATCTGAAAGACGCGACCATCAGCGGTGACGACATCCGCGAAGGCATGACCGCCGTCATCAGCGTCAAGATTCCAAACCCCCAGTTCGAAGGCCAGACCAAGACCAAGCTCGGCAACACCGAAGTCAAGGGCATCGTCGAAGCGATCGTCAACGACAAACTGGGCGCGTTCCTCGAAGAGAACCCCGCGATCGCCAAGAAGATCGTCCAGAAGACGGTGGACGCCGCCCGGGCCCGCGATGCCGCCCGCAAGGCCCGCGACCTGGTGCGCCGCAAGGGCGCGCTCGATGGCTTGTCGCTGCCCGGTAAGCTCGCCGACTGCCAGGAGCGCGACCCCGCCCAGGCCGAAATCTATATTGTCGAAGGCGAATCGGCAGGTGGTTCCGCGAAGCAGGGCCGTGACCGGCGCTTCCAGGCGATTCTGCCGATCAAGGGCAAGATCCTGAACGTCGAGCGGGCGCGGCTCGACCGCATGCTGAGCTCAGACGAAATCAAGACAATGATCGCGGCACTTGGTTGCGGCATTGGCACCGACGACTTCGACATCGACAAGCTGCGCTACCACCGCGTCATCATCATGACCGACGCCGATGTCGACGGCTCGCACATCCGCACGTTGCTGTTGACCTTTTTCTATCGCCAGATGCCGATGCTGGTGGACCGCGGCCACATCTATATCGCGCAGCCGCCGCTGTTCCGCGCCAAGCGCGGCAAGTCGGAAACGTTCATCAAGGACGAGCGGGCGCTCGAGACGTTCCTGGTGCATCGCGCGGTTGAGTCGCGCGCGGTGCGGTCGGCCGACGGCGTGGAATATGTTGGCGCCGACCTCGAGAAGCTGCTGCACGGCATCATCGCCTACCGCAACGTGCTGTCGACGGTTGAACGCCGCGGCCACGCCCGTGATGTGGTCGAAGCGCTGCTCGACCGGAGCGCGCGCGACCGCGGCTTCTTCGAACAACAAGAAGGCTTGCAGGGCCTGGCCGACCAGGTGACGACGCCGGCCCGCGACGTCACGCTTGAGCGCGACGAAGAACACAATACGTGGAACCTGCGCATTGACGATCGCGCCACCGGCTATTCGCGCCTCGACAAGATTGGTTACGAGTTCGTGACCGGTGGTGAGTACCGAACCCTTGCCGCCAGCTACGCGGACATCAAGGAGGTGGTCCGCGCCATGCGGACGGCCCCGGTTGAAGTGCGCGTGCTTGCTGGTGGAAAAGCCGAAGAAGCGGAAGACGTCGAACTGGCCGACGAGGGCCTGACGGCTGACGAGAAAGACGCCCTCGGCGCGATTGGCGTAGCGCCGGCCTCACCCGCCCAACCCGCCCCAAAAGGCGGCCCGGTAGCGATCCGCAGCATTGACGAGTTCATCGAACATTTCATCGCGCTTGGCCGCAAGGGCGTCGCCATCAACCGCTACAAGGGTCTCGGCGAAATGAATCCCGAAACCCTGTGGAGCACGACAATGAACCCGGAGATTCGGTCGTTGCTGCAGGTGCGCGCCGAAGATCACACCGAAGCCGATTCGATGTTCACGACGCTGATGGGCGACCAGGTCGAACCACGCCGCAAGTTCATCGAAGATAACGCTCTCGACGTCAAGAACCTCGACATCTAAACATCCATGTCCCAGACCGAGCAGAATCGTACGCCCGTCAATATCGAAGACGAGATGAAGCGCTCGTACCTGGATTACGCCATGAGCGTCATCATCGGGCGCGCGCTGCCTGACGTCCGCGACGGCCTGAAGCCGGCGCATCGCCGCGTGTTGTATGCGATGAGCCAGATGGGCCTCGCCTCGAACCGCGCCTATCGCAAGTGCGCGAAGGTGATCGGCGAAGTGATCGGCAATTACCACCCGCACGGTGACCAGCCGGCGTACGACACGCTGGTGCGTCTCGCGCAGGACTTCAACATGCGTAAGACCCTGGTCGACGGCCAGGGTAACTTCGGCTCGGTCGATGGCGATCCGCCAGCCGCCTATCGATACACGGAAGCCAGGCTCGAGGCCCTTGCTGAAAGCCTGATGCAGGACCTCGACAAGGACACCGTCGACTACGTCCCGAACTTCGACGAGACGACGACCGAGCCGACGGTGTTTCCGGCGACGTATCCGAACCTGCTGGTCAACGGCTCGACCGGCATCGCGGTCGGCATGGCCACCAACATCCCGCCCCACAACCTGGGCGAGGTGATCGACGGCGTCATCTGGATTATCGAGAACACGCTGATGGGATCTGGTGCGACGAGTGCGTCAGGTGCGTCGGGTGACGATTCAAACCCCAAGCCCCAAGCCCCAAGTCCTGTCTATACCCGCGAGCAGAAGCTCAAGGAACTGATTCGCATTATTCCCGGTCCCGATTTCCCGACCGGCGGCAGCATTGTCGGCAAGCGCGGCATCCACGAGGCGTTTCTAACCGGCCGCGGCTCGATTCAGGTGCGCGCCAAGACCGAGATCGAGACCACCAAGAAGGGCGATCGCCAGCAAATCATCGTTCACGAGATTCCGTATCAGCTGAACAAGACGCGATTGCTCGAACGCATCGCGGAACTGGTGCGCGACAAGTCGCTCGAAGGCATTTCCGACTTGCGCGACGAATCAGACCGCGACGGCATGCGGATTGTGATCGAGTTGAAGCGCGGTGAAATTGGCGAGGTGGTGCTGAACAACCTCTACAAGCAGACCCAGCTTCAGCAGTCGTTCGGCATCATTATGCTGGCGATTGTGGCCGGCCGGCCCAAGGTCCTGAACCTGCTCGAGGTGATCGAGCTCTTCATCGACTTCCGCCGTGAAGTGGTCCGCCGGCGTATTGAGTTCGAGCTGCGCAAGGCCGAGGCGCGCGCGCACATTCTTGACGGCTTGAAGATCGCCCTCGATCACCTCGACGCGGTGATTAAACTGATTCGTGGATCGAAGAATCCGCCCGAAGCCAAGGCCGGCCTGGTCACGCAGTTCGCGCTATCCGAAATCCAGGCGCAGGCGATTCTCGACCTGCAACTGCAGCGCCTCACCGGCCTCGAGCGCGATAAGATCCTGGGCGAGCTGGCCGAGCTGATGGCGCTCGTCGCCAAGCTCAAGAACATCCTGGCCAACCAGCCGTTGTTGCTGCAGATCATCCTCGACGAGTTGCGCGCCGTGAAGACGAAGTTCGCCGATCCGCGCCGGACGATGCTGATCGAGGACGAGAGCGAGATCAGCATGATGGACCTGATCGCAGACGAGGACGTCGCGATCTCGGTCACCGATACCGGCTACATCAAGCGAACCCCGATCACGACTTACCGCACGCAGAACCGCGGTGGCAAGGGCCGCATCGGCATGCGCAAGCGCGACGAGGACGTGGTCAACCACCTATTCGTGGCCTCGACCCACTCGTTCCTGGTGGTGTTCTCGGACCGCGGCCGCGCGTATTGGCTGAAGGTCTATGAGATTCCGGACGTCGGCGCCGACGGCAAGGGCAAGTCGGTGGCGAACCTGGTGCAGATGGAAGCCGGCGAGAAGATCGCCGCCATGCTGGCGATCAAGGAATTCGACGAGACGCACTTCATTGTGATGGGCACCCGCAAGGGCACCATCAAGAAGACCGAGTTGTCGGCGTTCTCGAATCCCCGCGCCGGCGGCATTATCGCCATGGGCATCGACGAAGGTGATGCCGTCATCGACGTGCAGATGTCCGACGGCACGAGCGAAATCTTCATCGGCACCAAGGCCGGCAAGGCGATCCGCTTCGGCGAAGGCGACGTGCGCGGTATGGGCCGCACGGCATACGGCGTCCGCGGCATCCAGTTGCGCGAGGGCGATGAAGTGGTGGCGATGCAGGTGGCCAAGGCCGGCGGCACGCTGCTGACGGTGACCGAAAAGGGCTACGCCAAGAACACGTTGCTCGACGAGTATCGCGTCACCGGCCGCGGCGGCCTCGGCGTGAAAAACGTCGAAGTGACCGAAAAGAACGGCCCGGTCGTTGCAATTACACAGGTCCACGACAACGAAGAGCTGCTCGTGATCACCGAGCAGGGCAAGATTCTGCGCACCGCCGCTAATGAGATTCGCACCATCGGCCGCGCCACGCAGGGTGTTCGCCTGATGGACCTGGAGGGCGACGACAAGATCGTCTCGGTGGCGCTCGTCGAGAAGGCTGAGGAAATGGTTCCCGAGTCAGGAGAATCCGAATGAAGAAGCTAGCCGCCGCGCTTTTGCTTGTTCCCGCGACCATCATCGTCGTTGGTTGCTCACGCCCGCCCGAGCAGCAGTTCCTGACGCAGTACTTCCGCGCCGCCAAGGCGCGCGACAACACGACGGTGGGCCGCATGGCAGCGGTCGAAATCGATCCGCGCACACAGGGCTCGATCGAGGATTTCTCGATCACGACCATTGGCGAAGAGACGCGCATCCCGCTGACCTTCACGCCGCTGATCGAGGCTGAAGCCAAGGCCAAGGAAATCGAACAAGCCTTCCTCAAGACCAAGATCGACTACCAGAACGCCAACATCAAGCTGATTGAAGAAGTCCTGAAAATTGAGCAGATGAACCCGACGGCGAAGCTCACGCCGGCGCAGGAAAAAATCAAGCTCGAGTGGAATAAGTGGCGCGAAGGCATTTCATCGCATGCCAAAGCCACAGCTTCAGCAACGGCGGCCATCAAGCAGTCAACCGGTCTGGCCGAAGCCTCGCTGACTCAGCCAGGGCAGCCGGCATTCGACCCGAAGACGTTTTCTGGTGAGACCGTCACCAAGGACGTCGTAGTGGCGGCGACGTTCAAGTCGCCCGATGGCACGACCGCGGCGAAGACGCTGACGGTGACCATCGAGCGCGTGGCCGGCAATGGCCGCGAGGGGCGGCCGATCATTACGAAGATCGCCGGTTTGTAGGTTCAGGACCCGATGTGGCGGACGTGTTGCTGGCTGAACGCGACCGGCTGCCGAAAGACCTGACGCCGTCGACGTTCTATCGCGAGGCCGACGCGGTGACCGCCCGCGACAGCGCGCTTTGGAGCCTAGACTCGTTCCAGCTTCGCGTACTTCGCGCGAAGCGTCTTGGTTCCCACCGAGTTGAAGCGAACGACCAACTTCTGGTCGTCCTCCAGATCCTCGACGCTGACCACCGTGCCAGAGCCAAACTGGGTGTGCTTCACACGCGCGCCGGGCCGCAGGCCGGGCGTCTGGTCTTCTTCTTCGTACTTGAAGTTCTGCGTCGGCACCTTCGCGCCGTCATCCTGACGACCCGCCCGGTATCCGGCGGCAGGCTGACGCGGGCGGCCATAAGGATTGGCGCGATATTCCCCCCACTGGCTACCGCGTGAACCGGACGAGTAAGACGACGACACCGCAGGCAGGTCCTGCTCCACCAGGTCGAGCGGAATCTCTTCGATGAACCGTGACGGCTCGGTGTTCTGATACTCACCGAACACTCGGCGCCGGGCGGCGCTGGTGATGACCAACTGCTTTCGCGCGCGGGTGATGCCGACGTAGAGGAGGCGACGCTCCTCTTCCATCTCGGCTTCGTCCTCGCGCGAGCGAGAGTGCGGAAACAGGCCCTCTTCCAGCCCGGCCAGGACGACGGTCGGGAACTCGAGGCCTTTGGCCGAGTGCAGCGTCATCATCATCACGCGCGGTTCGATCTTGCCCTGCTCCTTGTCGACGTCCGACAGCAGCGACAGGCGATCGACGAACCCGCCAAGCGACGGCTCGTGCTCGCGCGACTCGTACTCACGTGCGGCCGAGACCAGCTCCATCAAGTTCTCGATGCGGCCTTCCGACTCTTCACTGCGGTCTTCTCGCAGGTCGCGCAGGTAGCCGGACTGGTCCAGCACCTTGCCCAGCAGAATCGAGACCGGTTCGTTCCTGGCGACCTCCGCCAGTGTCGTGATCATGTCCCTGAAGGCCGCGAGCGACGTGCCCTGGCGCGAGCTCAAGCGGCGGCCGTCTACCGCGACGACCAGCTTGGTCCAGAGTGAATTAGTCGCGACCGTGGGCGCAAGGCCGGCAAACAGCGGCGGCAGGTTGGCGTCTTCTTCAGACACATCGACGCCCTCGAGCGCATCCATCACGCCCTTGCCGATGCCACGGGCGGGCGTATTAATGACCCGCCGAAGGGCGACATCGTCGTGCGGATTCAGGATCAGTTTCAAATAACTGAGCGCGTCCTTGATTTCACGACGCTCGTAGAAGCCGACGCCGCCAAGGACGACGTAGGGGATGCCGGCCGCCCTCAGTGAATCTTCAACCGCTCGCGACTGGGCGTTAGTGCGGTACAGCACCGCGGTCAGCGACCGGG
>Ga0049085_10000144_pt1 | contig 30167 bp, 18 predicted proteins | sample GreLakmeSU08MSRF_FD_66721 | JGI IMG/M metagenome (GOLD analysis project Ga0049085, IMG submission 66721) | Freshwater lentic microbial communities from great Laurentian Lakes, MI, USA - Great Lakes metaG SU08MSRF | ecosystem: Environmental > Aquatic > Freshwater > Lake | place: Great Lakes... | reverse complement strand
CGGCGTCTTCTGCGACATCAAGCGCCTCGGCACCGGCAAGGGTTCCAACAAGGGGAGGAAGCTCGACCTCGCGCTCATCGTCTCCGAGGTGCCTGCGACCGTTGCCGGGCTGTTCACGACGAATCAAATCTGTGCCGCCCCGGTGAAAGTCTGCGTGCCTCGGGTGCGGAAAGGCCGCGCCCAGGCCATCGTGGTGAACTCCGGCAACGCCAATGCCTGCACGGGCAAGCAGGGCATGAAGGACGCACTGGAGATGACGGCCCTCGCCGCGCAACTGCTTCACCTGTCTGCCGGTCACGTGCTCGTCGGCAGCACCGGACGCATCGGCGTGAACCTGCCGATGGAAAATGTGCGCGCGGGAATTCGTGACGCGGCGCAACTCCTCGGGAACGATCCTGCGCACGCTGCCAAGACCACCGAGGCCATCATGACGAGCGATACGCGGCCCAAGCAGATGGCCGTGGAGTTCAAGTTGGGCGGTCAGGCTGTCCGCATCGGCGGCATCTGCAAGGGCGCGGGGATGATTCAGCCCGGCATGAGCGCCACGGGCGCTCGTCCCGCCGCCGTGCCGCTCCATGCCACGATGCTCTGCTTCATCACCACCGACGCCGCCATCGAGGCGGAGGCGCTCCAGGCCGCGCTTCAGGAAGCCGTCGCCCACAGCTTCAACCGCATCACCGTTGATGGCGACATGAGCACGAATGACACCGTGCTGGTGCTGGCGAACGGGTTGGCGAAAAATTCTTTAATCGTCGGAGATGAGGTAACGAGTCTCAAATCAAAGAAAGAGAAAGTCAGAGACTCCTCACGTCGTCTCTTACAGGAATTTGAACTTTTCCAGTCCGCGTTAAATCACGTCTGTCTCGAACTTGCGAAGATGATTGTGCGCGATGGGGAAGGGGTTTCCCGCTTCGTCACTATTCGCGTCAGCGGTGCGAAAAATTTTACCGATGCTGATGCCGCCACCCGCGCGGTGGCCAACAGCGCGCTCGTCAAGACAAGCTGGCACGGGGGCGATCCGAACTGGGGCCGCATCATTGACGCGCTCGGCTACAGCGCCGCGACGGTGGTGGAGGACCGGGTGGACATCGGCTACAGCGCGCCCGGCGGCAAAAAAATTCTCCACTCCCTCAAACGCGGCCAACCGACGAAGACGACCTTCAAAGATTTGTGCGCCGCCGTCGCGCCCAGGGAATTCGACCTGCACATCAACCTGAATATCGGCAAGTCCTGCGCGCTGATGTACGCCGCCGATCTGACGGAGGAATACGTGGAGTTCAACAAAGGCGACGTGACCGACCCGACGACGTTGGGAGGTTAAAGTTCCCGCTTGGAATTTAATCATCCCACCAGCCGGTACCAGTTGTCGCGTTGCCGTGCTTCGTAGCCGAGGTCGATGATGAGGCGTTGCATGTCGGCCACGCCCATGCAGAAGGTGGTGCCGGCTTGGCTCACAACGTTTTCCTCGATCATGATGCTGCCGAGATCGTTCGCGCCGTACTTCAACGCGATCTGGCCGATCTCCTGGCCTTGCGTGACCCAAGAGCTTTGGATGTTCGGAATGTTGTCGAGATAGAGACGCGCGAGAGCCTGCATCCGGAGGTATTCGTGCGCGCCGACGGTCGGAGCTTTCAGTTTGGTGTGTTCGGCCTGAAACGTCCACGCAATGAAGGCGGTGAAGCCGGGGGAAAAGGGGAAGTTGGAAAGCGGGAAAGCGGAAACGGGGAGGGAGCCTCCAGGTGCGCCTGCTTTTGTTTCCGCCTTCTCGCTTTCCGCTTTCCGCTTTGCTGAGAGGTCCTGCTGCGCGCGGACGCGCTCTAGATGTTCAATTCGTTCTTCCACCGTTTCAACATGGCCGAACATCATCGTGGCCGTGCTGGCGAGGCCGAGTCGGTGCGCGGCATCCATCACGCCCAGCCATTCGTCGCTCATGGCCTTGAGCGGGGCGATGCGCTGTCGGACGCGGTCCACGAGAATTTCTCCGCCGCCGCCAGGAATGGAGCCAAGCCCGGCCTGCACAAAATCGCGGATGATCTGTTCGACGGGTTCGCCGAACACGTCGCGAAAATGGATGAACTCGCTGGGGCTGAAACCGTGAATGTTGATCTGCGGGAACTTCGTTTTGATGTGCGAAAGCAGATCGAGATACCACTGCTTGGTCAGCTTCGGATGATGTCCGCCTTGCATCAAAATCTGCGTGCCGCCGAGCGCGAGGGTTTCCTCGATTTTTTTGTCCATCTCGGCGTGGGTGATGACGTAACTGTCGTCGTCCTTTTCGCTCCGCCAGAACGCGCAGAATTTGCAATAAACGTTGCAGACGTTCGTGTAGTTGACGTTGCGGTCCACGATGTAGGTGACGATCTCGTGGCCGCGCCCGTCGAAGTCGCCGGCCTTGGCGAGGGCGCGACGGCGGTCGGCGAGCGCGCCGAGTTCTTCGAGCGGCAGGCCGTAAAGGCGCCGTGCTTCGGCCTGGTCGATGCGCCGGCCATCCCAGACTTTCTGCAACAACTCGTCGAGTGACGCGTCGAAAATCATGGAGGGAATCTAGTGGAACGGGCGGGACAGACAAGCTTTGTGGCGGAGTGCGACCGGCTCCCAGGTCGCAGCGTGTGGGGTGATGGTGAGGAGCGGCGTAACGCGGTTGTTCAGGCGGTGTCCCGCCGCTCCGAAGAACACGGGCGGGACGCCCCGTGAACTCGCAGGGGAGGACGCCCGCGCTCCCGCCGCTGGAATGCCGACTTCAGCCGGCAGAAGCCGGATGCGTAGTCCGGTAAAAAATAACTCCCGCTCCGGCGCAGCGGCTTTCGGGAGGAGGCCGCATTTCCCCGGAAGGCAAGAAGGCGGCTCTCAGCCGAGGAGCCGCCACGCCAATTTTGCCGCGATCTCGAGACGGATTGAATTAGCGACCGACAGGTTCTTTCGCCGACTCGGTCAGCTTTTTCTTCGCGTCGTCGTGGGGTTCCACCCTGGTCTGGCCAACGTCCTTGATCTCCACCGTGGTGGTGCGGTCGATGTCGCGCTCGTTGGCGTTGAAGGTCATTTTGCCGGAGACGGCCAGCTCGTATTTCGCCAATTGCCCGCCCTTGAGCCAGACTTTCAAAATGGCCTTGGCATTCGTCGGGGTGGGGGCCGGGTCGTTGCCGCCCGGACGGCGGCGGAAGGTGAGCAGTTCTTTCGCGCCTTCTTCGGAGACCGTGCCGGCGATGAAGTCGCCATCGCCTTTTTTCATCTCCTTCACCTTGCCGAGCAGGTCGCCGAGGAAATCGGCCGGTGTCTTGGTGCCGAGCAGGAATCGGCCGGCCATGAGGCTGCGGTTGGAGCCGGTGCCCGCTGCGCCGCCCCGGGCGGGCACGGGCAGCTCAGCGGCGGTTTTCCAGCCTTCCTCGGTTTTCACCACGCCGTTGGTGCTCTTGAGGACCACCTCGGTGGTTTGATCGTTGTTCTGCTGGGTGAGGAAAGTGAAACCGTTTTTCTCGGTGCGGCCGGTGGTGGGGCCGGCGTTGAACTGCGCGCCGGGCGATTTGACGGTGGAGACCCAGGTGTAGTTCGGTTTGTCGGCGAGGGTTTTGATGGCGGCTTTCACGTCATCAATTGGCTCCGCGGCCAGGAGCGGCAGCGCGCAGAAGGTGGTCAGGATGGGCAGTAGGATTTTTTTCATGGGATGGTTGGTGGTGGGAAGAGCAGGGGAGCGGTGACTGAAACCTACTGGATGGCGCGGCGCACGTTCTGGAGCAACTGGAGGAGGCCATTTCCGCCACGGAATCCGCGGCCACGGCCGGGCGGCGGCGGGGTCAAGTTCCGGCTCAGGCTGTCACCGAGCTGGCTCTGATTCAGGGCACCGGTCTGGTCGGCATCAGCCAATTTGAACCAGTTCGCAAAGCCGTTAGTGTATTCTGTTTTGCTGACAATGCCGCTCTGGTTGCCGTCGAGCGCGTTCATGAAAGCGCCTCCCAAAACCGGGCCTAGGCCGGGAACTGCGGGCGGGGCATCACCTTCCGGCGGTGCGAACTTGCTTTCCACGCCGGCCTGCATTTCCTGGCCGTTCAGCGCGCCGGATTTTGTTTTGTCCCATTCGGTGAACCATTTTTCGCCGAGCGCGAGAAATTCCGACTGGCTCAGTTTGGCGTCGCGGTTCTGGTCGCCGTCGCGAAAAAACACTGGTGCGAGCATCAGGCCGGGTATGGCCGGCGCCATTTGCTCCGGTCGCGCGCCTGGCCCGGGCTGATCGCCGCGCGGTTGGCCCATACCCATGCCGCGCAGCACGGCCAAGCCTTCGCTTTTGCCAGCGAGTTGGTCGGTGATGGATTGCGCACGCACGGTCACGAATGGCTTGACCGGCTTGTTCAAATCAAACGCCGGCACCGCGCCGCCGCCACCACCACGACCGCCGCGTCCGCCACCACCACCGCCCCGTCCGTTCGCGACGGTTTCGCCGGCCACGACTTTGTCGAACTGCGTCAGCTTGTCGGCGGATTCTTCCTCCACCGCGTCGCGGAGGGCGGCGGCGAGTTCGTCCACCTGCTTGTGAAAACGCTCCGGCCGAAAAATCGATTTACTGAATTCTTCCAGCCGCGCGCGATAGGCTTTCTGAAACGCCTCGACCTTGAAGACCCGGTCGAGGAAGCGGTTCTCGCCCGGCCACGGCTTTTTGATGCTCAGTTGTTCGCGCTGTTCCTGCGTGCCCACCATCGTGAACTGTCCGAACGAGTGATCCAGATCCCAGGGGATGAATTGAAACTTGTTCGACTGCGGATGGAGATAAACGTAGAAGTTTTGTCCGTTGTCCAAAAGGCTGTCGAAGGTGCTCAGATAAACCGTCACCGCCATGAAGCGCGCGAAAGCCTCAAGATCGAGGAAGCCGCCCAGCTCCGCCGCGAACTTCGCGTCGCCCGCGTTGGACACCAGCTTGCCGAAGTCGATCACGCGCTGATGCTGGGCTGCTGTGAGATCGGTTTTCGCGTCGTAGATTTGCTGGTACTTCTCCCAGTCGTCGCCGAGATAACTGAACAGCTCGCGCGTGACCGGCTTGAAGATCGCGCCCTGCTTCGTGCCGAACCGGTCCTGGGCGAAAGCGTTGTCCACGCACTCCATCAGTGAGTAGAGGCCAAGGTAGGTGCGATCATGGACGCCGGACACGGTCAGATAAACCTTGGCGTAGGCGTTGCGCGGGGCGGGGACGCCGGCCTCACGGTAGAGCCGGTAGGACAACGACTCGTTCATCCAGCTCGGATCGGCGACGTTGTTGTGAAAATTCAGTTTGGAAATTTCCGCCAGCTTCTGGCCCTGGACGAAGCCGTTCAAGTCCGCCTTGAGCGGGCGTTTCAAGCTGCCCTGTGACCGCATGTAGGTGCCGTTGCCCTTGTAGCGCGCGGCGACGTTGGTGAAGCGCCGGCCGGCGAATTCGAGATCAGCGTGGACGTAATCGAACTCCAAGCCGCGCGCCGCCGCCAGACCGTTGCGTCCGCCTTCCGGCCCCAGCAATCTGATGCCGCCCGCTCCGCCCGGGCCGCGTCCGCCAGCACCACGGCCGCCCGTTTGCGAGGGCTCCATCGCCTTCCATTGATCCTTCGTGAAAGTGAAGTGCGCCGTCCACACGTTGGTGGCGCCATACAGTTCGTTCGTCTTCAGGGCGGGTTTTTTGGGGGCGTCCGCGGCGGGGAGGAGGATCGCGCCGAAAATGATCGCCACGGCAAAGGTCATGATCACCACACGAAAAGCGCCGCCCGGTTGGCGGGGGATCTGGGGCCGAACTGCGGGTGACTCATTCAACATGCAGATTACATGACCTTTCCCGGACGCAAATGGTTACAACTTGGCCACAATTAAACACCGGGCGCGGCCCGGCAGCAGCCGTAACGATCAACCGCCGATCTGCGCGGTGTAATCCGCCGGACTGTGCAGCACGGACAACTCGGCGGGATTCGCCAGCCTGATCTGATAAAACCAGCCGTCGCCGTAGGGCTGGTCGTTTACGAGCGAGGGCTGGCTGGAGAGTTTCTCGTTCACCGCGATGACTTCGCCGGAGACGGGCGAGTAAATATCGCTGGCGGTCTTGACCGACTCGACCACGGCGCAGGCCTCGCCGGCCCTGAGCTGCCGGCCGGCGGCGGGCGTCTCGACGAACACGATGTCCGTCAGCTCGTGCTGCGCATGGTCGGTGATGCCCACGGTGGCGACGCCGCCGGCGACGCGCACCCATTCGTGAGACTTGGCGTATTTCAGATCAGCAGGGACTTTTGTGCTCATAAATTTCGCCGAGATTCTTGCCCGGCCCGCGCGCCGAAAGCCAACGAAAATTTTCGCGGGCGTTGGCGGCGCCACTGATTCCGCCGTGAAAATCCCCTCTACCCGCCGCGGGCCGCACGGGACAAGCCGAAAGTGGCGCGGGCGCGGGCAGTGTTGGGCGTAGCGGCGAGCATCCTGCTTGGCGTAGAGGGCGTGCGTCCCGCCGCCCGGATAAAACGCAGCGAAGTCCACAAGGTGTTGTGCATGTCACATGGCCGATCCGCTCCGCACCCCCATCCGCCGGGCGGGACGCGCCCGCTCCACGGCCGGTAGGATGCCCGCCGCTCCGGGGCTTGCCACCGGCCAGCGCGATTAGTCCAACTGGAGGACGCGGTAGAAGCGCTGGGGATGAGCGCTGATGTGGTCGATGACGGTGATGGTGGAGGTCAAGGCTTGCTGCGCGGGGGTAAGTTCGGTCCACAGGAGGTCGTTGAGGTCGTTCTTATATTCGACGCGGTAGCTTCGACCCACCGTGACGGCTAGGGTGAACGAGAGGTCGCCGTTGGGCGCGTGGCTAAGTCCACCCAAGAGGAGGGGCATCCGCACGACGAGCTGGAAGGTGCGGCTGGCATTGAGGGTGAGGGGGCCGTTGTCGGTCGCGCGCAGGGTCAGGGTGTTGGTGCTCGGAAACTGGAGCGAGGTGGGGGTCCACAGGAACTGGCCGGTGGAGGAGTCAAGGGTCGCGCCCGCCGGTGCGCCGAGGTCGAGCGAGTAAGTGAGGGTCTGGGGCGGCAAATCGGGGTCGGTGGCGCTCGCGATAAACTTGTAGGGCAGGCCCACGAAGGCGACGCCGCTCGAGATGGGGTTTAGGAGTGGCGCACGGTTGAGCGGAGGCGAGTTGGTAGCCCGCGGGGTCGGGCTGAGGAGGAAGTAACTCGCGCCCGGACCGTCGGGGAAGCGGCCTTGGGTGACATCGGGGAGCTGTTGAGTGAAGGTGAGGGCGTCGATGAGCGTGCCGTTCGGGGAGTAAAGCGCGATGGCTTCTCCCGCCTGCATAAGCTTAAAACTGACGTGGAGATCGGGCTGGTTGGTGTGATTGAGACCCGGCTCACCGTCGGCCCAGACGAGGAGGAAGCCATGTGCGGAGATGCTGATGCCCTCGGGAATCTGGAACTGGAGTGGGTTGGCCAGGTTGTCCGTGAGGTAATAGCCGCCCAGTTGCGCGGGGGCGTCGCCAGGGTTGTAGAGTTCGAACCAATCGTCGTATTTGTTGCCGTTGGCAGTGTTGAGGAGGGTGTGGGTGTTGGCGGCCATCCACTCGTTGAGGTGGATGACCAGCGGGGCGGCGAGGTTGCGGTTAGTTCCGCGTGGGGTGGGCTGGTAAAAGGACTGGCGGTAGAAGGGTTGGGCATCGGGGAAGTCGCCGTAGGAGTAGTTGGGCGGGAGTGCGGAGTAGTTAAGGTAGTCCATGACGCGGGGTAGGGTGTTGGTAGTCGAACCGCCGCCGCCTGCGGACTGCACGACCAGTTCGGTGTAGCCGACGTAGCCGTTTTGCTGGGCGCCGAAGGCGAAGCGGACGGATTTGGCATTGACGGACGCGGGGGTGAGGCGGACCCAGGTGCTGTTCCCGCCCGGATGGAAGGCGACGGTAGCGAGATTGATAAAAGTGCCGGGGGCGGCGGCAGTGGCATAGGAGACGGTGTAGTCCTGCCAGATGCGACCGCTGTCGCCCCAGCCAGAAAAGACGTCGATGGTGCCGAGATTTTGACTGGTGGGAAAAGTGTAGGTGAGAGTCCAGTTGTTTTGGATGGCGACGGAGCCAGGACCGCCGCCGCCGGAGGGAGGAACGAGGCCGAAGGAGCCATCGGTGAGGGTGGACCAACTGGTAGAGGTGCCGCCGCCGCCATCGGGGGGACTGGCGGGAGCGCCGCCGGAGAGGGTGAGGGTGGTGCCGGGGCTGGCGAGGAGGTTAAACGCGGCGGGGATGACATCGGACTGATAGCCGGAGCTACCTTGGCCGAAAGTGCCGGCGCTTTCTGAGGCGTTGCCCGGGCCGTTGGTGTTGGCCACGATGGCATCGAGCCGGGCGAGAGCGATGGAGCCAGTGCCGGGAGCGAGAGAGAAGCTGGTGTGGAGTTCGGAGAGGGTGGAGAGGTTGGTCAGACCGTCGGTAAAGATGAGTTTGAACTGGCCGGGAGAGATGAAAGCGCCGGCGGGGAAGGCCCAGTGGGTAAGGTTGGAGTAAGACGCGGTGAGATAGAGATTGGTGAGAGTGACGGAGTTGGTAGATGGGTTATAGAGTTCCACCCAAGCGGTGCGTTGGCCGGCGCTGTTGGTGGGGCCGGTGAGATTCTCAGCCTGGACCTCGTTCAACCAAAGGGTGGGGAAGGAGGGCAGGGTGGCGGCCAGGTTGTTGTTAGCACCCGGAGTGCGAAAAGCGGTGCCGACGACGGTGACGGCCGGGATGGTGGTGGGAGGGGTGCTGGAATCGGGGGTGAACGGCGGGGTGAGGATGGCGGCCGGTATGGAGGAACTGCCGATGGTGCTGCTCTGGAAGCGGGCGAAGAGGTTGGTGCAGTTAAAGGTGGGCCGATACCAGAAACTGAAGGTGCAGATCTGGCCGTTGGTGGGGCCGGGGATGTCTTTGTAAAGGAGGCGGGCGAGGGCGAAGCTGGAGCTGTTGGTGCTAACGATGCGCAGGCTATTGCTGCCGGAGTGAGCATTGGTCTGGCTGATGACACTGTTGGTGTGGTAGAGGCCGACGACAGTGAAGAAGTTGGTGAGGGCGGGCGCGCCGGGGAGCGGGGTCTCGAAATCGCCGTTGACGATGTAGTTGGTGCCAGTTTCGGCGACGTTGCCGCTGGCGAGGTAGAGATCGTCGAGGTAGGCCTCGCCCACTTCGCCGAGGTAGAGGAGAAGGCGGGAGGGGTTGCCGATGGTGCCGGAGACGGAGGCGAAGCGCAGGTTGTAATTGGTGGTGCCGGGGACTAGCATGCCGGGAATGTTGGTGCCGGGGGTGAAACTGCCGGGGATGTAGCTGCTGGCCCAGTTGCCGACACGGCTGTTGTCCTGGAGGGGATCAATCAATTGCAGAGAGGAGCCGGTGCCGTTGGCGTTGGTGGACCAAGGCGCGGTGTTTTCGTAGCGGATCTGGTCGATGATGACGTCTTGCGCGGGAGTGGCTCCAGGCTGGGTGAGAGTAAGGGTCTCGCCGTCGTTTTGCAGTGCGCCGTCGAACTGGCCGAAGGGGGCTGGTGCGCCGGGATAAGCGGCCAGATAGGTCGGGAGGCTGCGCGCGAGCACGAGGTATTGCCCGCCGGTGAGGTAGCTGCCAAACGGAAAGGTGTAGTCCAGCCCGTTGATGCGCCAGCCGGACAAATCGAAGGCCGTGGACGGGGAAGTGTTGAGCAGTTCGACGTAGGCGGCGTCCGGCCAGGCGGGGTTGAACATGATTTCGTTGAAGACAACCTTGCCGACGGCGGACGGGGACGAGTTGGTGTAACTGACGGTGATGGTCTTGGTGAAGTTAGTGAGGGGTTGGTCGCGCACGTTGTAGGCGAGGAGGCTCAGGATGTTGGTGGGCGCGCTCATGGGCACGCGGAGGGTCCAGCCGGTGAGGGAGGTCCAGGTGACGGGCCAGGCGACACCGTTGAGCCAGATGGTTTTCACCTGCACGGGCGCGGTGCCGGAGAGGGTGACGAGGTTAGTGCCGGTGATGATGAAGTTGGTGCCGGTGACGGCGAAGGGGGCGTTGCCGCCGAGGCCGTTGATGGTGTTTTTGGCATGGTCGCCGCGTTGCTGGATGTAGTTCAGGCCGCCCGCGCTGGTGAAATCCTGTCCTAGGGTGAAGTCGTCGTAGCGGTTGAACCAGTGGATCATGTAGGCGGTGTTGAAGACGGTGTTCACCTGGTCGAGCATGTGGCCGTAGAAGAGGCGCTGGATGGAGGGGACGGCGTTGACGATGCGTCCAACGTTTTGGTCGCCGATCAGGCCGGAGGTGGAGCCGCGGTTGAAGGAGAAATCCATGTCCCACAGAAAGTAGAGCATCCGCAGATCAGACGGGCGCTGATAGGCCATGAGATTGTGGTTGTTTCCGAATGAATACATGTCGCCCACGCCCATGAGGCTGACGAGCGCGTAGGAGCGCATCCATTCATCCCAGTCGGTGGTGAGGCTGGTCTGCGGTTCAAGCGCCGCGCCGCCGAGGCTCCAGCTTTTGGCGAAGGTGATGAACCGGCTGTAGTCATCCGTGTTCCGATGGTTTTTGAGGATGAAATTGTAGCGGTAGGTTTCCTTGTTGCTGCCGAGGTCGCCGAAGTCCACGCCTTGCACATTGTCCGGCTGCGGAAGTTTGTAGCCGGCGCCGTTGGCGCTGGTCGGGTAGTAGATCAGCTCCAGCTCGAAGAGTGTTCCGTCGGAGCCGTTCTCGAAGGCGGTGTCGAGAAACTCGTCCTCGAAGCGCGGCGAGAAGATCGCCTGTCCAGTCTGCGCGTTCTGCGGCGCGAGCACGCGGCAGATGTCGGGGTGCGTCATCGGCACGCCTGATTGGAGCGCCATGTGGCGGAGCAAAATTTCCTCGCAGGTCGGACGCCCGCTGTTGGAACGGTCGATCAACATGACTGGATGGACGCCGCGGAACAGGTCGTCCGGCTGGAACACAAGGTGGAAGCCGACGCGGCCCGGATCGTTGCGCCCGCGCTGGCTGCTCTTGAGATGCACGGATACGTCGTAGTAGGCACGGCTTTCGTTGTAGATCACGGTGCAGGGCAGGAGTTCGTTGCTCATCACGTTGGTGTCGGCATGGAGGAGGGAGGTGTTGGCGGGCGTGAGGATGATGCGGACGTTGTGGGTGAGGGCGAGGTTGGCCTGGCCGTCGTTGACCTTGTAGAGCGCGCCGGAATTGGTCTTGGCGGCGGGGAAAGTCGAAGCCGCGCCCAACCCGTCCACGGCGAGTACGTAAAATTGCACCACCGTGCTGGCCGCCTGTCCGGGAATGCTGCCCGAGTAAAGCCCGCCGCCGGTCGCGGTCATCGCCGCACTCGACCACGCGCCGCCGTTAGCGGACCACCAGACCTGGCAGTTGGTGACGCCTTGCGCGTCTTGAGCAACGACGGAAACCGTGACCGCCGCATTGGCCGCCGGCACGACCGGCGAGTGCTGGAACTGCGCGAAGGCCGGCCCGACATTGGTGGCGTAACGGGAATTTTGTGCGCCGGGTGTGCCGTTGAGCACGGCGGCCGTGAGTTCGGTGGAGCGCGCGACGCGGTTGAAGTAGAGGCGCGTGTTCAACCGGTTGTTCCCCGCGATGTGCCGCGCGCGGAAGGAGATTTCGTAGAGCGCGCCGTTGATCACGCTGAGGCCGCCGGTGAGCGTGGCTTCCAGGTGATTGTGCATGTGCTCCTGCGGGCCGGTCGCGATGAGGTGCAGGACGTGGTTGCCGGCGCTGTCCGGATCGTTTTCCACGCGGCTACGGGAATGGTTGCCGACATTCCGCCAGCCAGTCAGGCCGTTCTCGAAGTTGCCATTCGCAATGAGCTGCACCGGGGCGTTGCTCGGCGATTGCACCACGCTGATGTCGTCTATCCAGCACTCGCCATCGCCGAGCAGGCCGAGAACGAAGTCGCGCCATTGCCCATCCGGGCCGGAGGTCACGCTCGCGCTGGCAGTCATGCTGTAGGTGTAAGTCTGCCAGGAAGCTTTGCCCGCCTCGTTGCTCGCCGCCCAGGCTTCGGCCTTCGAGTTGTCGGCGCTGGGGTCGCGCAGTTCGAGGCTGGAGCCGCCGCCGCTGGCGAAGGCGGGCCAGCGTCCGCTGTCGAAGTAACGAACCTGGTCGGCCGGATTGCCGACGGGATCGCGCAGGATGATGGTGTCGCCGCGGCCGGAAAGGTTCTTGCTGAAATCCCCCACGATGGTGATAGCCGGATAAAGGGAGCGCAGGTAAGCCGAGTCCTTGGCCACGACGAGATAGCCGCCGGGCGCGAGCGTCTGGCTGGCGAAACGATAGGTGATGCCGTCGTCGAGTTCCCAGTCGGCGAGATCCACGGAGTAGGTGCTCCGGTTGTAAAGTTCGAGCCATGATTCTTTCGAGGCGGCGGGCGGCAGGCCATTCGTGCCGGGCACGTCGCGGTGGTTGTACATGATTTCGTTGATCACGATCTCACTGCGGAGCGCGAAGCTGTTCGACGCGCCGGGCGTGCCGACGTTTGGAAACAGATACGGCCCGGTGCCATCGGGCCAACGGCCGCGCGCCGCCTTCTTCACCACCACGGCGTCGAGCACGTTGGTGCGTGACGGTGAGAGCAGATAAAGTTTGTCGCCGGATTCCGGATGGAAACCGAGCGTCGTGTTGGAAACCGCGAGAAAGGCGCCGACGGCCAGCGCCGGGCCGGCGGGGAAAACGTATTCATGGTTCGTCGCGCCGTCATGCACGATGACGCAGCCGTTCAGTGACTGGCTGTTCGTCCCGGAGTTGACCAGCTCCAGCCAGAACCCGGCGTTGGTCGAGACGGACAATTCATTGAAGACCAGGCCGCGCGGCGGGACGGCGGGAAAGTTGGTCCGGCCCGGGGTGCCGCCGACCTGCGCGCTCCACGTCCAGTTCGCCGCCGGCCCGCTGGCGGAATCTGGATCGCGCTTGGCCAGCGACACGCCCGAGCCGTCGGGTGCGACCGGCCAGTCGCCTTCGGTGCCGTATTTCACTTCATCTACCACGCGTCCGCTGTTGTTGCGGAGGCGCAAGGTTTCGCCGTTGTTGCCGAGCCGGTTGGTCCCGGTGAACGGGCCGAAGACATTTGTGCTGATTCCCGTCAGCGCCGTCAGGGTCGCGGGCGACGCGGCGACGAGCACGAATCCGCCCCCGCGCACGATGGTGTTTGAGGCAAAGGTGAAGGCGCTCCCGCCGGTGATCGACCAGCCGGAGAGGTCCACGTCCACGGCCATCTGGTTGCGCAGTTCGACCCACTCGAACAGCGTCTCGTTGGTCGCGGGGTGGTACATGATCTCGTTGAAGACCACGGAGGTGTCGGCGCGCAGGGATGATGTCGTGCCCAGCGTGAGCAGGATGGCGAGGAGGGAAAAAAATTTCATGGATCGGAGCTGGCTCCGGGCGGGCAGGGGAGCGGAGTGAAAATGTCGGGCTGAAGGGAGACTGGCTTTTGCGGCCCTGCGGTACAGGCAGAGGCGCTTTGAGTTTGGATTCACCGGAGCATTGTTCCGCATCGCCGGAGAACTTCAATCACGCTTTGCAGAAATTCCGTCCACCACTCCTTGGACCTGGCGGCTGGACATTGCGCGCATCATCGCGGAGGCGCGGAGATGCGCTGGGCGGAGCCGTGTTGCTGATCACCCGCCGTTCCGTGATCGAACCGACGGGAAGAACTCTCGCGCCGCGCTGCGTTCTCCGCGTCAGTTCCGCACCGGCTCCACGGCCGGGGGGACGCCCGCCGCTACGGAACCTGTTTCACGGCCTGCTGTGCCGTGATCAGATCAGTGAGGAGATTTTGGGCGTCCTGCGCGCTGGATCGCAGAGCCTGCTCCCTTTCTTCCGGCGTGAGATTTTTGTCCTCCATGATTTTGTCGCGCTTGGCCGCCTGCTCACGATAAGCTTCGTAGAGCCGCCAGATGGCTTTCTCATCGAGCTTGTAGTTCGCGGCCTGTCTCACGGCCTGCTGGTAGGACGGATCGCGGCTCACCAGATAGAGCTTGAACCGTTCGGGTGGCAGCACCTCCTGAACGACTTGGTCGCAATCTTTTTGAAATTCATCGCGCTGCCGGAGACTCAACGCCCGCTCCTGGCCATACTCCAGTTGCATCCGGACCTTGAGCGGATCCAGCACGCGAAAGACTTTCTTGAACTCCTCCTCGCTGGGGTTGAAGGCGCGCAAATCCTGCCGCAGCGTGGCCGCGGTCGCGCTGGTGCGGACCAGATATTCCTCCAGCTCGCCCGGCGTCAACACCTGCCGGAGCTGGCTGCGCATCTCCTCGCGCATCTTGACCTCCTCGACCGGATCGCGCGGCCGGCCCTCGGCCTGGCAGGCCGCCTGGTAGGCCCTCAGCCGCTTGGGCAATTCCAGCGTGATCTCGATCACCCGGCTGTGCTTCTCCAACGGGAACACGCCCAGCACGGGGCCGGTCAGCGCGTGCCGGAGGCCGGACACCAGCGGCAGCAGCTTGAACTTGTTCGTCTGGTTGGCGCCCAGATGGCGGGCGAGCAACTCCGCCCGCAGCGTCTCGCGGCCGAGTTGTTGTTCCGCCTCGATTTCCGCCGCCACGCGCAACACCGCGTTCGACTTCCACCATTGGACATCGAACTCCATTGCCTCCTGCAGCCGTTTCTGGTCGAACAACTCGTTGACATCGCCGACCACCAGCTCGCGCAGCCGGTTCTCCGGGCAGCCCGCCGCCCGCAAGGCCTTCAGGTAATCCCCATATTCCGGCAGTTCAAGATTCTGCCAGGTAAACGTCCGTCGTCCGCCCGGGGACGTGACCCCTGCGGTGGCGTTGGTGACGGGGGCCGCCGGGTTCGTGGTGGCGACCGCGGCCGGCAACGGGGACACCGCCGATGGCTCCTGGTCATCCGCCGCCAGCAAAGCTCCCGCCAGCAGCGCCGACCCGAGCAGCCCCAATCCTTGAGCACGCCCGCCTCGGAACGGATTCCTCCCCGCCCACGAGCGCGCCGGGGATTGGGAAACCGGCGAAAGGCCGGGGCGCAGCCGGCGCAATTTTTTCGGGAAAATCATATTCGATGATTCTGCGTTTCCGTTGGTCCGCGTCAATCACGATTCCCTGATTCGTGCAGCGTCTTGCCAGACCGGCGCGGGCCGGAACTTTCCCGCCGCTGCCCGCCTCCGGCCCGGAGGGCGGGGCGGAGCGCGACCCGTCCCCGGTCGCAGCGCGTGGGGAGGGCTGGCACCGCGAAATTTATCCGCGTCATCTGTTAGTTCACGCGCTGCGGGCGAGGCCCGGCCCGCAGGCTCGACGGAGTCGCGTTCCACCGGGCAGGCCGCGCCGTGGGGCGGGCGCTCAGATGGCGCGCAGTTTGCCGAGGAGGTCTTTGCTCTCGACGTTCTCGCCGACTTGGACGTTGATCTCGCTGACGACGCCGTCGTTGGCGGCGTAGATGGTGGTTTGCATCTTCATCGCTTCCATGGTGAAGAGTTTGTCGCCCTTGGTGACTTTCGCTCCGACGTTGGTGTTGATGCTGGTGATGATGCCGGGGATGGGCGCGGCGGATTGGAGGGGGTCGGCGGGGTCGGCCTTGGGGCGCGACTTGGTGATGACCTTGGCGGTCTGGTCGGCAATGTTGGTGACGCGGGTGACGCCGTTCAATTCGAAGGTGACGGGGCGGCGTCCGTCTCTGTCTACTTCGCCCTTGCTGATGAGGCGGATGAAGAGGGTCTTGCCGGGTTCGATTTCGACGCTCATTTCCTCGCCCGGCTTGAGGCCGTAGAAGAACGCGCCGGTGGGGAGGATGCTGACGTCGCCGGATTGGTGGCAGAATTTGAAGAATTCGGCGAAGACGTCGGGATACATCAGGTGGCTGTAGAGGTCGTCGTCGGTGACGTCGCGTTTGAGTTTGTGGGCGAGGGATTTTTTCTCGGCGGCGAGGTGGAGGGGGGGGAGGTTGGCGCCGGGGCGGCCTTTGAGGGGCTTTTCTTTGCCAAGGACGACGCGTTGGATGGCTTTGGGCCAGCCGCCGAGGGGTTGGCCGAGGCCGCCGCGGAGGAGGTCTTTGACGCTGTCGGGAAAGGGGGTGACGCCGGGTTCGAGGTTGACGACGTCGGCGGGTTTGATGCCGCGGGTGAAGAGGAAGAGGGCGAGGTCGCCGACGACTTTGCTGCTGGGGGTGACTTTGACGATGTCGCCGAGGAGTTGGTTGACCTCGGCGTAGGAGCGCGCGATCTCGGGCCAGCGTTGGGCGAGGCCCATGCTGGCGGCTTGTTCCTTGAGGTTGGTGTATTGGCCGCCGGGCATTTCGTGGAGATAGACTTCGGCGCTGCCGGTCTTGGGGGCGGTGTCGAAGGGTTGGTAGAGTTCGCGCACTTGCTCCCAGTAGTCGGAGAATTCGTTCAAGGCCGGGAGGTCGAGGCCGGTGGCGCGCGGGGTGTGCTGCAAGGCGGCGACGATGGAGTTCAGGTTGGGCTGCGAGGTGGAGCCGCTCATGGAGGCGATGGCGAGGTCAACGATGTCCACGCCGGCTTCGGACGCCTTGAGGATGCTGGCGGAGTTGACGCCGCTGGTGTCGTGGGTGTGGAAGTGGATGGGGAGGTCGGTGGCGTTCTTGAGGGTGCGGACGAGGAGGTGGGCGGCGTAGGGGCGGCAGAGGCCGGCCATGTCTTTGATCGCGAGCACGTGCGCGCCCATGCGTTCCAGTTCCTTCGCGAGCTGGACGTAGTATTTTAGGGAGTATTTGGAGCGTTTCGGATCGAGGATGTCCCCGGTGTAGCAGATGGCGGCCTCGCAGAGGGCGTGGGTATCCTGCACGGCTTCCATGGCGACCTTGAGGTTGGGCAGGTAGTTCAGGGAGTCGAAGATGCGGAAGATGTCCATGCCCGCCTCGGCGGAGTGTTTGACGAAGCCGGCTACGACGTTGTCGGGATAATTGCTGTAGCCGACGGCGTTGCTGCCGCGGAAGAGCATTTGGAAGCAGATGTTCGGCACACGCGCGCGGAGCAGGCGGAGGCGCTGCCAGGGATCATCGCGCAGGAAGCGCATGGAGGTGTCGAAGGTGGCGCCGCCCCACATTTCGAGGGAGAAGAGTTCGGGGGTGCGGCGCGCGACGGCGTCGGCCACGGCGAGCATGTCGTAGCTGCGGACGCGCGTGGCCATGAGGGATTGATGGGCGTCGCGGAAGGTGGTGTCGGTGACGAGGAGGCGCTTCTGCTTGCGCGTCCATTCGGCGAATTTGCGGGGGCCGAGTTCGAGGAGGAGCTGGCGGGTGCCTTTGGCGGGGACGGCCTTGTGGTCGTAGGCGGGGGACTTGATGTGCGGGGCGGGGCCGGAAGGCTTGTGGCCTTTGGCGTGGGGGTTGCCGTTGACGATGACGTCGCCGATGAAGTTGAGGAGCTTGGTCGCGCGGTCGCGGCGGGGCGTGAAGGCAAAGAGCTCCGGCGTGTGGTCGATGAGCGTGGTGGTCGCCTGGCCGGTGCGGAAGGTTTCGTTGGCGATGAGATTTTCCAGGAAGGGGATGTTCGTCTTGACGCCGCGGATGCGGAATTCGCGCAGCGAGCGGTCCATGCGTTGCAGCGCGATGTCGAAGGTCTGGCCCGAGGTGGTGAGTTTCACCAGCAGCGAATCGTAGAACGGCGTGATGACCGCACCCGCGTAGCCCATGCCGCCGTCGAGCCGCACGCCGAAGCCGCCGGCGCTGCGGTAGGTGAGGATTTTGCCGTAGTCCGGCGTGAATTTGTTTTCCGGATCCTCGGTGGTGATGCGCGACTGCACGGCGAAGCCCTGGCGCGGAATCTGGTCCTGCGGCGGCAGACCAACCGCCGGGCCGAACATGACGTGGCCTTGCGCGATGAGGATCTGCGCGCGCACGAGGTCGATGCCGGTGATGACCTCGGTGACGGTGTGCTCGACCTGGATGCGCGGGTTCATCTCGATGAAGAACCATTCGTGGCGGTCGAGGTCGTAGAGAAATTCCACGGTGCCGGCGTTGTCGTAGCCGATCTCCTGCGCGAGACGCGCGGCGGCGAGACACAGCTCCTGGCGAACGTGGTCGTCCAGCCCGACGCTCGGCGCGATCTCGACGACCTTCTGATGCCGCCGTTGCACCGAGCAGTCGCGCTCATGCAGGTGCAGCATGTTCCCGTGCTTGTCACCGAGCACCTGCACCTCGATGTGCTTGGCGCGCGGAATATATTTTTCGAGAAAGACGGCGGAGTTGCCAAACGCGCGGCCCGCCTCGGCCTGCGCCTCGTCGAGGAGGTCGGCGAGGTCGGAGGCTTTCGTGACGACGCGCATCCCGCGCCCGCCGCCGCCGAAGGCCGCCTTGATGATGAGCGGGAAGCCGATTTCCTTCGCGGTCTGCAACGCGTCAGCGCGGTCGCTGATGGGATTCTCGGTGCCGGGCAGGGTGGGGACGTGGAGCTTCTGCGCCAGCGCGCGGGCGGTGGTTTTGTCGCCCATCATGTCGAGCAGCTCGGGCTTCGGCCCGACAAAGGTGATGCCGGCCTGGGCGCAGGCGCGCGCGAACTCGGCATTCTCGGAGAGGAATCCGTAGCCGGGATGGATGAGATCGACGCCCTTCTCCTTGGCGAGCGCGACGATGCCGGGAATGTCGAGATACGCGCCGACCGGCCCCTTGCCTTCGCCGATGAGATAGGCCTCGTCCGCCTTGAAGCGGTGGACGGCGAGCCGGTCCTCCTGCGCGTAGATGGCGACGGTGCGGAGGCCAAGTTCGGTGGCGGCGCGGAAAACGCGGATGGCGATTTCGCTGCGGTTGGCGACGAGCAGTTTTTTGAAAACGCGCGCACCAGGCTGGGTGGATTGGTCGGAACTTAGGTCGGTTTTGGTCGGACTCATAATGCGGTGGCGTTTATAGAGAACGTCCGCGCGGATGGCAAATGGAGATGCGGGAAATCAGCGTGGGGGCGATGTTCATGACTGTCCCGCATGAAAATTCTGGAACAAGCCGGGCGCTTCGGGCAGGTTGATCGTCGTTCCTCCCGCACCGGCAATCCCCGGACGAGGGCCGCCAGTATGTTTATGAAGAAACCTCCGCAGATGAACCGCCGGGTGGCGCTCCAAAACTTGAGCGCGGGCAGCCTGCTTGCCCTCGGACTCTGGCCCGGCGCGGTGCGCGCGGAGGGCAGGGGAGACTCGTTCCGTTTCCTGGTCATCAATGACACGCATTACCTGAGCGAGGCGTGCGGCGAGTGGCTGGCGGACGTCGTCCGGCAGATGAAAAAGGAGCAGGCCGAGTTTTGCCTGCACGCCGGCGACCTCACCGAGTTCGGCCAGCAAAAACATCTCGGAGCCGTGCGCGAGGTTTTTCAAGGGCTGGGACTGCCCTTCCATCCCGTCATCGGCAACCACGATTACGCCACGCCAACCGACCGCAAGGGCTACGAGCAGGCTTTCCCGCAGCGGATCAACTATCATTTCGAGAACGGCGGCTGGCAGTTCGTGGGCCTTGATTCCAGCGACGGGCAGAACTACGAGAAGACGAAAATCCAGCCGGCGACCTTCGCCTGGCTCGACGACCATTTGAAAAAGCTGGACCAGAAAAAGCCCACCGCCATCGTGACCCATTTCCCGCTGGGCGAAGGCGTGACCTACCGCCCGAAGAACGCCGACGACCTGCTCGACCGTTTCCGGGAGTTTAATTTGCAGGCGGTCTTCTCCGGCCACTTTCACGGCGTCACCGAGCGCAAGCGCGGCGGGGCGACGCTGACCACCAATCGTTGCTGCGCCTTGAAGCGCGCCAATCACGACCAGACCACGGAGAAAGGCTACTTCGTCTGCACGGCCCGCGCCGGCCGGATCACCCGTGAGTTTGTGGAGTATAAGCCCGCTTGAGCATGGGCATTTTCCGCGCACCGGCCAGCCACATGAGAAAACTTCCTGGCAGATTCTTCGTCGGCGCGTGGCTGCTCACGTTTATCTGCTCCCCGCTTCCCGCCGCCGTCACCAACCAGTTCCGCCCCTGGACCGAATACAAAACCATCCTGTGGATCGGCGACACCGCCTACAAAAAACCGGAGAAAGTCCCGCTCTTTTTTCAGCGCCTGCGCGAGATGGGCGTCAACACCGCCATGGTCCACGGCGACGGCAACCTCCAGCCGCTGCTGGAAAACAAATTTCCCTACTACGTCGAGAATATGGTCAACCGCGGGCTGTGCCTGAAGTGGAGTTCCAAGGTCACGGACTGGGACAAGTTCGTGACGGTCTGGGCGAAGAGCGGCCGGCCCGACGCCGCGCTCGTGCGCGACTACTGCCTGGACGACCCGCAGTGGCGCGACTGGGCGCGCAAGGAAATGCAGTCGCTCGTCCGCAAAAACATGACCAACGCCCCGCTCGCCTACGACATCCGCGACGAGCTTTCCACGACCGTGTCCGCGAACCCGTTCGACTACGATTTCCATCCCATCACGCTGGCGAAATTTCGTGTCTGGCTGAAGACGCAATACCCCGACCTCGCCGCGCTCAACGCCGGCTGGGAAACGAAGTTCGCGACCTGGGACACGGTGAGGCCGTTTACCACCGACCAGATCAAGAACCGCATGGCCAGCGGCGACGCCCTGCCGCGCGGCCAACCAGACTGGCAGGCGGTGCAGAGCATCAAGTTCAATCCCGCCACCGCGCGGCAGAGTCCGACGCGCTGGAATTTCGCGCCGTGGTGCGACTTCCGCACCTACATGGACATTTCGCTGGCGGGCGCGCTAGACGACCTGCGCCAGGCCGCGCACGCCCTTGATCCGCGGACGCCCGTCGGCATTGAAGGCACGCAGATGCCGAGCGCGTTTGGCGGCTATGATCTGTGGCGTCTGTCGCAGGTGCTCGACTGGGTGGAGCCGTATGACATCGCCAACGCGCGGGAAATTTTCGGCTCGTTCATGCCCGGCCGGCCAATGATGACGACCGTCGGCGAGAGCGACCCGAACCACGCGCGCCGCCGGCTCTGGCATTTGCTCCTCGAAGGCGACCGCGGCTGCATCGTCTGGTGGAGCGAGGATTGCATCGACTGGAAAAGCGACGGCTACGCGCTGACCGCCAAAGGCAGGGCGCTCGCGCCGGTGCTCAAGGAGATGACTTCACCGCTCGCGCAAATTTTTCTGCGCGCGACCCGCGAGCGGGACCCGGTCTTCATTCACTACTCGCAGCCGAGCATCCAGGTGGACTGGCTGCTGGAGTCCACCTTGGACGGCTCGACGTGGCTACGCCGCTTCTCCAGCTTCGAGGCGGAGCACAACCGCATGGCGAAGGTGCGGAACAGTTGGCTGAAGGCGTTTCAGGATTTGGGATATTCGCCGCAGTTTGTTTCAAGTGTGCAGCTCGAACGTGACGCCTTGCTCGCGAACCAAAATGGCGTGCTGGTGTTGCCGCAGTCCTATGCGCTCTCGGGGAAGGAGGTCGCCGCCATCCGGCAGTTCGCGCAGTTCACCCAGCAGCGCGAGATCGCCCATGAAATTTACGCGGACGGCACGCCGGGATTGTTCGATGAGCATGGACGGCTGCGCGTCCGCAATGAGTTGGAGGATTTGTTTCCTCCCAGCCTCTCGGCGGACGCGAGCCGGGTGGTGCTGGCCAATAGCACCGCCCAGCCCGCGCGTGCGGCGGACATCGCGCGCTTCGGCCGGGATCGCGTGCAGCCGGGCGCGAACGAGGACTGGACGGGGTGGATTCAGAAGCACACCCGCCATCTGGCGCCACCCGTGACCTTGCCCGTCGAAGCCCGGACGCGCATCCACCGTTACCAGCTCGGCACCGCCCGCCTCGTCGCCTTTGAGCGCAATGTAAATTACCAGATGAGCGAAGACCTCAAGCAGGCGGGCGGAAACGAAACCCTCGAAAAGCCCATTGACCTCGAGGCGAAGCTGGCGCAACCCGCGCACGTCTATGATCTGCGGACACAAACTTACCTGGGCCGCACCGACAAAATCAACTTCCACCTCGACCCGTGGCAGCCGTCCCTCTTCGCGCTGCTGCCGAAAAAAATTCCCGCCGACAAACTCATCTCCACCTTGCAACAGGCCGCCGGTCGCCAGCCGTAGGCTACGATGGAGACACGGTGCAAGCGCGTGGCGGCGACGCGGCACGCCCGACATCCGCAGCGACGGCAGCATGGGCCGGTGCAAGGAACGGGAGATTGACGCCGTCATGGCCCGCAAGTAACGATTGCCCGCCGCTATGGCTGGACTGATCGCCCCCACAACGCTCGAGCAAATCCGCGCCGCCAGTGACATCGTGGATGTCATCGGCGCCTACGTGCCGCTCAAACGCGCCGGCGCGAACTTCACCGCCCTCTGCCCGTTTCACCGGGAAAAGTCCCCCAGCTTCAACGTCAATCCGCACAAGCAGATCTATTACTGCTTCGGCTGCCACAAGGGCGGCGACGTCTTCTCCTTCGTTAAGGAATACGAAAACATCACCTTCGTCGATGCCGTCAAGCGCCTGGCCGAGCGGGCCAACATCGCGCTCGAATTCGACAACAACCCCGGCGCGCAGCAGGCCAAACATCTCAAAGAATCGCTCTGGCAGATTCACGAACAGATCTGCCAGCGCTGGCAGGCCTGTCTCGCCAACGAGGCCGCCGGCCAACTCGCGCGCGACTACCTGCAAAAGCGCGGCGTTTCCGACGAGGCGGTGAAACTCTTCCGTCTCGGGGCCGCGCCCGACGCCTGGGACGACACCGTGAACTGGGCGAAAAGCAAAGGCCACGACATCGGCCTGATGGAGCAGTCCGGTTTGATTGTGAAAAAGGAGGAGACCGGCCGCCACTACGACCGGTTTCGCGGACGCCTGATGTTTCCGATTTGCGACGAGCAGGCCCGCGTCATCGGCTTCAGCGGACGCATCCTCGCCGGCGACGAGAAAACCGCCAAGTACGTCAACTCCCCCGAGACGCCGATCTTCTCCAAGGGAAAAGTCTTCTTCGGCCTCGACAAGTCGAAGCGCGCGCTGCTCGACGCCGGGGTCGCCGTGGTCTGCGAGGGCCAGCTCGATTTGATCGCCTGCTACATGGGCGGGGTGCAGAACATCGTCGCGCCGCAGGGCACCGCGCTCACGGCCGATCACGCGCGCATTTTGAAACGCTACGTCGAGGAGGTCGTGCTCTGTTTCGACGCCGACAACGCCGGGCAGAACGCGGCGGTCCGCTCGCTCGACAGCCTGCTCTCCGCCGGCCTGGCCATTCGCGTGGCCAGCGTGCCGTCCGGCAAGGACCCCGACCAGTTCATCAAGGAAAGCGGCGGCCCCGCCTTCCAGCAGTTGATCGAAGGCGCCGAGGGTTTTTTCGATTTTTATTTGAAACGGCTCTGCGCGACCAACGACCCGGCGACCGACCGCGGCCGGCTCGCCGTGCTTCGCGAATTCGGCGAGGCCCTGCACAAGACGCGCAACGCCGTGCTCATCGACAAGTACGCGCAGAAGACCGCGCTGCGGCTGGGCGTCTCAGCCGAGGCGGTGCGCGCGGAATTCAAGAAGGCGACGAAGCCCGTCGAGGAGCGCGAGGCGGACGAGCCGATGCCGGAGGAGGAATCCGTCGCGCCGCCCTCGCCGCATGAAGAGCAGCTCATGAAACTTTTGCTGGCCGGGGACGAGCGCGTCGAGTGGATCGCCGCGCACTTACAGACGGACTGGCTTTCCCATCCGATCGCCCGCCGGATCATCACGCGCCGGCTGGACGCGCAGTCGACCGGCCGCTGGCCGGGAGCGGCCGCGTTTCTCTCCGAGTTTCAAGACGACCCCGCCGCGCAGCAATTGCTCTCGCGCACGCTGGCCGACAGCCGGAAAATTCCGAACCCCGAGCAGCAGTGCGCCGACATCGTGCTGAGCCTCCGCAACCAGTCGATCTCCCGCGAGATGGCCGCGCTCACGCAGCGGCTCTCGCAGCCGGAGGCGGGGGACGCGGAGCGCGCCGAATTGTTTGCCCGGCAGCAGCAGCTGCGCAGGCAGAGGAGCACGCCGCTGGTGCCGCTGGCGGATGAATTGTAGGGGCGTGCTTTCGCCTGGGGACGCGCAGTTCCGGCTGGTCAGCCCTTCGGCTCATCCTTGCCCATCGCCTTCCTGATGGCGGGGACTTGTTCCAGCAGCTTCTCGAACTTCACGCCGGTCAGGCTCTCCAGCACGGGCGGCAACTGCGCGATGATCTGCGTCACGTCGCCGGTCAGCTTGCTCGCGCCGCCGCCAGGGCCGTTGCCGGAATTGATGATGACGATCTTCTCGGTCTTTGACAGCGGTTCGCTGATCTTGCCGGCCACTTCCGGCAGCACGCGTACGATCATCTCGATGACGGCGGCCTCGTTGTATTGCTTGAAGGACTCGGCCTTGGCCTGCATCGCGGAGGCGGTCGCCTTGCCCTGGGCCTCGATGACGGAGGCTTCGGCCAGACCGCGCGCCTTGTTGGCATCGGCTTCGGCGAGACCGGTGGCCTTGACGACATCGGCGGCGGCAAAACCGGTGGCCTTGGTGGCGGCGGCGGCACCGGCGGCTTCGGCTTCGAGCTGGAATTTTTTCGCGTTGGCGAGGGTCTCGACTTTGTAGCGCTCGGCGTCGGCGGGCTTCTGGACGTTGGCCTCCAGCTCGCGCTGTTTGCGTTTGATTTCCTGCTCCTGCAACTCGATCTGTTTTTGCTTCTCAATGATCTGCACCTGCACTTCTTCGGCCTTCACGAGCTGGCCGGTCTTGAATTTCTGCAAATCATAGGCGAGGTCGGACTCGGCTTTCTTCTGGTTCACCGTGGCCTGGTATTGCGCGACGTTCGACTGGTAGTCCCGCTGGGCCTCCGCGATTTTCGAGTCGGCGGCAAACTTGGCCTCCTGTCCGGCTTGCGTGGCTTGGGAGGATTTGATCATCGCGTCCCGGTCGGCTTCGGCCTGGGCGATCTGGGCATCGCGTTTGACCTGGGCGATGCGCGGCTTGCCGAGGGCGTCGAGGTAGCCCTGCGTGTCGCGGATGTCGCGGATGGTGAAGCTGACGATGCCGAGGCCCATGTTAGCCATGTCACCGGCGGCCACTTCCTGCACCTTGGCGGCGAAGGCGTCGCGGTTCTGGTAAATCTCCTCGACGGTCATCGTGCCGAGAATCGCGCGGAGATGACCTTCCATCGTCTGCATCGCGATGTTCATGATCGCGGCGGTGTCCTTGCTGAGGAACTGCTCGGCGGCGGTGGCGATGGAGATGTCGTCGCCCTTGACCTTGATCTGCGCGACGCCATCGACCTTCACCGGCACGCCCTTGCTGGTGTAAACCTCCGGCGTCTGCACGTCGATGGTCAGCAGTTCGAGCGAGAGGATGTCCACCTTTTCCACGACCGGGACGACGAACGTGCCGCCGCCCTTGACGATGCGGAAGCCCCGCTCGCGCTCGATGCCGTCGGGGTCGATGACCTTTTTCTTGCGGCCGGAAACGATGAGCACCTCGTTGGGGCCGACCTTGGTGTAGCGGCTGGCCCAGATGATGATGAAAACGAAGACGACGAAGAGAATGCCGACGGTGACCAGAGCGGCGACGCCCATGCTGCCGATGTCGAAGGCGAGAAGCGGATTAAGTTTCATGGTTTTTTGATTTTAGGGTTGGGAAAATTTCGGTCAGGTCGCGACGACGTAGAACTGCGAACCGACGACACGGGTGATTTTGACGGTGCGCCCGTTGGCGATGGCGGCTCCATTTTCCTCGCGGGCCGGCGCGGTGTAGCGGGTGCCGCCTTGCACGTAGGCGATTTCACCGACGGCCCCGGCGGGAATCGGCGTGATGACGCTGGCGGTCTGCCCGGTCAGGGACGAGACCTGCGATTCGCTGGAGCTTTGCGTGGCGCGAAAGATGGACCGGAACAACATCAGCACGCCGGCGGCGATGATGAAGCCGCCGAGCAAGGACAGCGGCGCGCTGATCCACGGACTGCGGGTGGCCTCGATCTTGGAGAACACCATGCCCAGCCCGCCGAAGGCCGTGACGAATGAGGCGATGATGGTGGGGCTGAGCGGGGAAAACCCCGGCATGTCGTGCCCGTCCGCCCCGGCTCCAACGTCGGCGTGGACGTCCGCGTCATGCCCGCCGCCGAAGAGATGCGACGCGAGCGCGCTGATAAGGGTGAACAAAAGTCCGACTCCGAAGCAGACGAGGTAAACGAGAAAGGTCATGGCTTGGCTTGGTTTCTGTTGGCGCTAGTTAATGGTTCGGCGGTCATTCCAGCAAGCACGAAAGGAGAAGGATAAACCATTTGCAATCGAGTTCATCCCAAAGCCGGGGCAAAACCCGCCACCGCGGCGGGGCTTTCAGAGACATATTTGTTTACGTCAAAGTTTTCATGCAACGCGGCCATGAAACCGGAACGCGGGCGGGCGATCATTTATAATTTAACGGGGTGTTTGTAGAATTGGACGCGGCGGCGTTGGAAAGCTCACCGGTCCAGATAGCGTTGCCGCCACGCCGGCCACGATGCTGTCGGTGCGCTCCGCGTCCGCGCTCGGCACGCCGAAGCCGAGACATTCGAGGACTTGCGGGTGCGCGAGTCGCAGCCGCTCGATGGTTTCGGGGAAAATTTTCCGGCCCGCCACGTTGATCTGGTCGCCGGCGCGATCACGCAGAAAAACAAGACCGTCGCTCAACTCCATCAGATCGTTCGTGCGATGGTAGCCGTGGGCGAGGGCCGGGCCAGGCTCCGGCAAATACGTTTCGGCCACCGCCGCTCCGCCGGGCAGGGGCGGCGAGTTGATCAAACGTCCATTCGCGTCCGGTGGCCGTTTCGCGCAACGCCCAGGCGGTGCGCCTCTCCCGCGCGATTTTCCGCCAGCGTTTGTAAAGCATTGTCAGCTTGGCAGCCGATCGGTAGCGTGCGCCGCGAGTGTGAATGTCCAGTCGATGAATTTTCCCGTTCGCATCCGGCGCGTGGTGTCGCTGACGCCGTGGTTTTTGATTTTGCTGCTGGCGCTGCTGGCCGGCGGCTGCGCCAGCTCGCGTCCAATGCGAATTCACGCCCCACGTTCACAGCTTCTCCCGCCCCGCGTAGCCGCTGTCGAGGTCGTGCCAGAATTCGATGTCCTCGTCGTCCGTCTCCCAGCAGAAAAAAACCTCCTTGCCGCCGATGATCGCGGGGAAATCAATCAGGCTGCGGTCGAGATCCTTGATCTGAATCTCCCGGGTTTCAAATTCGCGGAGGAGCGCCTTGATGGCCGCGAGGTGTTTCACCTGGTTGTTCGCCAGGTCGCCGCCCACGTCGTCGCCCGCCGCGAGAAGCTGCGCGATGCGCTGGTCGGTCTGGAGGAGTTGGCGGCGGGACGTGTTTAATTTCCCCAGCCAGTCGCGGATCTGGGGGAGCAGGGCGCGGGCTTCGTCGCGCGTGTAATGTTGGCGGAACTGCATCTTACGGCCCTTGGTTCTGGCCCGGCGCGGCGCGCAGTTTTTTCTCGATGGCCGGGCTTGGTCCGAGGCTGAGGGCCTTGCGCCAGGCAGCGCGGGCCTTGTCGTGCTCCTTGAGCGCGGCGTGAACATCGCCGAGGTGATCGAACAGGGTGGCGTCCGGCTCCTCGGTCAGCTCGATGGATTTGAGGATGTGCTTGAGCGCCTCGCGCGGCTGGCCCTGCTTGAAGAGCACCCAGCCGAGGCTGTCGAGGTAGGCGCCGTTCTTCGGCTCGAGCCGCAGGGCGTGATCGATCAGCTCGCGGGCCTTGGTCAGGTTGGTGCCGTGCTCGGCCCACATGTAGCCGAGATAGTTCAGGCACTCGGCAAAGTCGGGCGAGAGCTGGAGGCTTTTGAAAAAATACTTCTCGGCCTGGGCGATGTTGCCGGCGCGCTCATGGGTGGAGCCGATCTGGAAATAAAACGTGTGGTTGAGGCGGTTGGTGTCGGTGACGTCGGCCACGATCTCGGCGCGGGTGTAGTGGCGGAGGGCGTTGGTGTAGTCCTTGAGGCGCGTCCAGGCGATGGCGGAGAAAAATTCGCCGACGAAGCTCTGCCCAAACTTGACCCGCGCGCGGTCGAGGTGATCCAGCGCGCCCCGCGGCTTGTTCAGCGCGACCTGCGCGGCGGCCAGGTCGTAATAGGCCTGCTCGAAGCCGGGGTTGAGGAGGATGGTTTTTTGGTAGCACTCGCCGGCGCGCTCGTAGCGCTTGTCTTCGTAGGCGAGCGTGCCGAGAAAATACCAGGCCTGCGGGCTGGTGGGGTTGTCGCGCACGATGGCCTCGAGCTGTTCGGCGGCGCGCTTCTTGTCCTGGTCGCGCAGATAAACGTCGGCGAGTTTTTCGTGGATGTCCGGCAGGTCCGGATAGCGTTTCAGCAGCTTCAAATAAACGGCCGCCGCCTTTTTGGTTTCACCGAGCTTGCTGAAGCCGTCGGCGAGTTTTTGCAGGACGAAGAGGTTGGTGGGATTGAGCTTGTCCGCGCCGTGCAAGGCGGCGAGCGCGGCGTTGCGGGCGGCGAGGTTGGCCGCGCTGTTGGTTGTTTTGGCCGCGCGGTTTTGCGCGAAGTGCAGGTCGGCCAGATCGACAAGGAAGGCGGCGTCGGGCTGGGGTTGGCGGGCGGCCTCGGAGATGACCTTGCCGGCCTCGTTGGTGCGGCCGGTCTGCGAGTAGAGGAGGAAAAGGTTCTGGTAGCCGGCGATGAAGCGCGGAGATTTTTTAATCGCCATCCGGTTCGCGTCAATGGCCGCATTGGTCCGGCCCATCTGCAGATAGACATAGCCGAGCCGCGCGGAAACGAGGCCGGTGGAGTTCGGTTCCGCCGCCGCCTTCTGGAGCAGCTCCGCCGCCCGGTCGAACTGCCGGTCTTGGATGAAACGGCGGGAGAGATCGAGGGCGAGGACTTCGTCGCCGGGATTGGCGAGCACGGCCAGGTAATACTCGTCGAGCGCGCGGGCCGGCTGCCGGTTCAGGTCGAAGGCGAAGCCGGCGGCAAACCGGGCATGGGCTTCGGCGCGCTTTTCCAGATCGGCGTGAGATTCCGCCGCCGGGGCCGGAGGGGGAACAGCGGCGGGGGCGGCGGGCCCATGGCGGGCGGTCTGGCAGCCGGAGAGGCCAACCAGCCCCAGCGCCAGAAGCGCGAGAGAAAGGCGTTGCAACATGGCTCAGGTTACTGGCAACCGTGATGAACGCAACCCGCCACCGGGGCGGGCGCGGGCCGCGCGCCTACTTCTGCCAGGTGCGCTTTTTGTGCCGGTTGGCGCGGAGCTTCTTGCGCCGTTTGTGTTTGTTAATTTTGCTTTTCCGGCGTTTTTTCAGTGAACCCATAGGTTGTTTTTTAACGGACTCGTCAAACGGATCAATACACGACTTTGTTCAACGGATATTCGATGATGCCTTCGGCCCCGGCGGCCTTCAACTGCGGAATCAATTCGCGAACCACATGCTCGTCGATGATCGTTTCCACCGCCACCCACCCGGACTGGCTCAAATTTGAGATGGTTGGATTACGCAATGCCGGGAGACTTTGCAACAACATTGCCAAACGTTTTTGCTCGATGTTCATTTTTAGGCCGACCTTGGTCTCGGCTTCGAGCGCGCCCTGGAGCAGCAGGGAGAGGGTTTCGATCTTCTTCCGCTTCCACGAATCCTTCCAGGAATCGCGGTTGGCGACGAGGCGCGGCGTGGAGACGAGCAGCTCGTCCACGATGCGCAGATTGTTCGCCCGAAGCGAAGAACCGGTCTCGGTGACCTCGACGATGGCGTCCACCAGCTCGTGGGCCTTCACCTCGGTCGCGCCCCAGGAGAATTCCACCTCGGCCTTCACGCCGTGCTTCTTCAAATATTTCTTCGTCAGGTTGACCACTTCGGTGGCGATGCGCTTTCCGTGCAGATCCTTCACCGATTTCACCGGGGAATTTTCCGGCACGCACAAGACCCAGCGGGCCGGGCGGCGCGAGACCTTGCTGAACAGAAACTCGCTGACCTCGTGAACCTTCGAGCCGTTCTCCACGATCCAGTCGTGTCCGGTGATGCCGCAGTCGAGATAGCCGTGCTCGACGTAGCGGCTGATTTCCTGCGCGCGGATCAGGCGGATCTCCATCTCCTCATCGTCCACGTAAGGGACGTAGGAGCGGCTGCTGACGGAAATGTTCCAGCCGGCCTTGGCCATCTTTTCGATGGTGGCGTCCTGCAGGCTGCCCTTGGGCAGGCCAAAACGTAATTTGTTCTTCATTCCGACTCTTTCTTGAAAGCTGGTTGTGCCGCCGCGGTTGCTTTCGGCGCGCTGTTCATGCGACCCGCACCGTCTGCCGGCCGCGCACGAGCACCTGGCCGCGGGCCAGCGCTGCCATGGCCGCCGGATACAGCCGCCGCTCGGCC
>Ga0049085_10000141_pt1 | contig 30468 bp, 19 predicted proteins | sample GreLakmeSU08MSRF_FD_66721 | JGI IMG/M metagenome (GOLD analysis project Ga0049085, IMG submission 66721) | Freshwater lentic microbial communities from great Laurentian Lakes, MI, USA - Great Lakes metaG SU08MSRF | ecosystem: Environmental > Aquatic > Freshwater > Lake | place: Great Lakes... | reverse complement strand
GAGAAATCTTTTTGACTCAAGGGCTTTTAGAGAAAAAGATGGGGTAGTTTCTGTTTTGCTACCTGATTCGTCTAGAATTAAATTAGCTACCGATCTTATTCCTACTGGTTTCATCCCGCCAGAACTTAATCCTGTTGAAGTCATGAATGCAGCTGGAGTACGAAAAAAATTTCATCAAGTGGACTATACTCTTAGGGGAAAAATAATGCAGATAAGAGCAGACGCAGCGGCAACATATAAGGCTGCACTCGGTACCTTCGATATGGATGACTCTGGTCTTCCTTCGATGTTCACATTTCGAGATGCAGATGGTAGAACTAGAATAACAATGCAGACGATGCGTGACCCAAAGGGCTCACAGGAAATGATCTTTCAGCGACCAAAGTTACACGATGCGGAAACATTGAAAAGAACGTTGGGAGCAGATAACGAAAATATAATCCGTCAAGCACAAATGACTAGATCAAGTTCAGCAAATTTTGACGAGTTAATTGATTTGATGAGTGGAATTAATGGAATGGATCCCGACAAATCTAGAAATACTATGCAATTAGCCTTAGATGTGCTCACCAGTGACCTAGATCAATCTGCTCTTGATGCAAGAATGAAAACTATTGCTACAACACTAGAGGATCAACAATTTGCTTTAGAAACAGCCGTAAGAGTAGTTAGAGAGGGAATGTTTGGCAAAGACGCACTCGGCTTATCTTCGAGGGTAGCTTTACCTTCCATGAGAGAAAGTCTTTTGCACCAATTAGTTGATTCTGGTTCAGCATCTTTGAGGGGTCAAGATGTAATAGATAAAACGGATCCGATGGGGAGGCCTGTGGGTTTCACGCAGAGCTTAAGCCCTGAAAAGGGGGCTCCTTACCCTTATGCAAACTATCAAGAGCTTCCAAGGGTGCCTGATAGGGTCGATCCAGAAAAAGTAGACCATGTGTATGAACTCACTAATAATTCGTATGCCCAGTATGGCGCAAAAAGAGGATTAAGCGCCGATGAACTTTCTATTGTTACCAAGGAAACTCCCGCTGGTGAAGCACTTAGAAGAGAATTGGGCATTAATTTGGTTAGTGCACGAGCGGCCGCAAGAGACGCAATAGAAAATTTTAAGCGATATGTTGACGCGGATAGTTTGAGTGATGCCGAAAACTCAATTGGTGTATCAATAAATAGAATTTCTCCAGCCAATTTTTTGTCTAATCAACTAGAAGATAATAGAAAAGAAATTGGCCTACGAGCTCGGCCGCATCACTGGTGCGACGAAATTTGTTGAAGACAATTTAGCATCCAATAGATTTTCAGCGGGTATTGTTCCTCCTTCTGATATAGTTGACATAGTAAATCAAATGTCTGGAAGTACAAAGGTAGAAGCACTCCCACTTGATGGACCAGACCGACAAAGATTGCAAGCAGCGTATGAGGCTATTGCCAATGAGATGAATCGCTTAAAAAAAACAGATGATAGTCCCGTCAGATTAGCCACCGCCGACAATCTTCATGAATTCTCCATTCCTCCTGGGGTTATTAGTAGAGCGCAATTGATGCAACAGTCAAGACAATTGGCTGCCCAAAGGTCTATGTCTATGGCTTTGGGTGTTGCGGATGAAGAGCTTCCAGGTTTTGATCCAACACAACTTTCAACAGGCCGATATGGAAGAATGAATTCAAAAGCAATTATAGAAGGAATAAAAGAAGCGCAGATAAAAGAATATGAATTTCAAATTCAACGAATGAACGCTTCTGGTATAAGTGGTTTGGACGTAGGAAGAGTGCAGCAATCCTTAAATAATCTCAGGAGTGCTGATGAGGCAACCCTAAGAAGATTGTTTGCAATGGGAACCGGAAAAATATCTGAACAATTCGCATCTTTTAGTGCATCCGCAGAATTAGGTGAGAGCGCAAAAGGGATGATGGGCGCAGCAGCAATTAGGACTCCAAAATCTTTATTAGAGCAATTGCAACCTGTTTCCGCTCCAAAGTACACTGCAAACGTAAGATCTTTTTTACAGTCGGAACCAATGAGAAAAATTTTTGAGGAGTACGCTGCTTTGGATTTAGATGTGGGGAGGCTACCAAACGTAATCACAGACTTTCAAATAGGGGAAGTTGCAGGAGACATATCAATAAATATATCAAGGGGAATTTCAGCCATTAAAGAAATTCACTCAGGAAGTGGAGCAAACGTTTTAGATATTGTTGATACATTCGAATCAGAGATGCAAAAACTTTATGGAAATATGCATACGGCACGTTTTTCTGGCGCTGGAGACGAGGGCGCAGAATCCACGATGTCAAGTTTGCATGAGTTGGCTGTACGAAGGAGGCATAATAGAGCAAATACTTTTGATAGGGAGGCGTTCGAATTGTTGCAAGAATCTTTCGGCATGTCGTTTAATGGAAAATCACTATTAGGCATGTCAAGCGAAGATGCACAATCACTATTGGACGCGTCAAGAGAAAGTGAATCAACATTGGGGGGAAAGCTATTTGACAAAGATGTTGAAGATTATTTAAGGTTAGTTTCTCAATCAGATTCAGACTCTCTAACTGGCCTTGGTGGCACTAAAGCAATGACTGAATCAAGCAGACTAGCTAGAGAATTGTTTAAACAAAAACAAATGCAAGAAGAAGGCATGAGGATTATTGAAGAGACAGATGAACTTGTGGGGCGTAGTAGTCCTGTCGCTGCATCTTTTGATGCCGACGATGCAAGGAGATTAGCATCGGAAATAGATTCGGCCTCAAGTGGTTTGTCCACAGAAGTTCCAGCATTACCAGGAAGCCCTTATAGAAGAATGTCAGATATGTTACGAGATAGTGAAAGCTCTTTGAGAAAAATTGTAGACTCAAGAGGATTTAGAGGTTTTGCCATAGGGGCAACTGCTTTAATAGCAGGAAGTTTTATCTATCAAAGTAAAAAGAACAAAGATATTACTCAGGAAAGTATTGGAGGACCTCCCCTTATGCCAGGAGGAAACCCGTATGAACAAAATTATCCAGAACTATCAACAGCAAAACAGGACTTTAGATTTAATAATCCTGGTTCTTCGGGTATGCAATTTAGAGTCAACACCAGTGGATCAATGCAAGATTTAAATAAGCTTAGAGGTTTGTTCGGTGATGTTGTTGACGGACCGATGGACGCTACTATGTATAATGGATTGCCCATGGCAGGTCAAGATCCATACTCTGATTTGGCTTCTAGATTTTAGGTATTTAAAATATGATATTAGGCGCTGACGCTCAAAATAAAAATCTTGTTGATGCAGGCAATAAAAGAATTGATACTTCCCCAAGAACAAAAACGTCAAACGCCCTTGCTGCCAAAATATCAACCTCAAAAACTGGGGGCTCTCATGAAAGTTCCGTTGTTCATGAACCCAGGTCATCTTTTGCTGGTGCAAAATCAGATCCAATTAAAGGATCAAAAGAAGGTTTAATGGATGGTGCTTCTACGACAATTCAAATGTCGGGAGATGGGTATGATAATCCTAGTATACAGAAAGCAAGATATGAAAAAACAGAAATGGGATTTAAGCAAAATATTAATTTATTCAATAATCTAAATAATTCACCGAAAAAGAATGGTATAATTAATAATCAAAGTTCAAGCTTTAATTTAAATAGTTCAGCTAATATGTTGAGAGAACACCTTCAAGCAGACGAATCATTGGGTAGATAATGGCAGAAGAATTAAATAGTTTAAATGTTTATGAGGATTCGGACTTAGCCCCTCTTTCTTCTTTGTTTCAGGAAATGGGTAATGACAGAAGTTTTTGGTCTAAAGTTGGCGGAGTTGCAGAAGATTCTTTGGGTTATTTTAATCAAGCCATGTTTTCATGGACAGGTCCTACTTACAGTAATTATAGAAATTCTTTTAATCAAGCAATAGACAGTGATATAAAGGGTGCGTTTGGCGCAGACTACTCTCAGGGCGACTTCTATAATTCGGATGAAGCTTTTATAAGATTGACTAGTTTTCGAAAATCTGAAATGGCTCACATTAAAGACGAAAACAATAGAAAAGTAATCTTTCAAAAAATTGGTCAATCTGGACTTTTGGATCTAGCACAAATGGCTGGTGGGATTCAAGAATTTGCCAGATTAAGATTTTTAAACGCAGAGTCCTTAAGAAAATCTGCTTCAGAGTTTAACAGTCCCATAAGAGATACTTTTTGGTTAGATAAATTAATTTCTGTAAAGAACTTTTTCTATAAAGATCCCTTTGCTTTGGCAACTGTATATAAGTATTTCCCAAATTTATATAGGCTATATATTACTGCTATAGCCGCAACTGCAGATTATGGTTACTCGTCAGAAGATCCGCTCAACAATCATGAGCAGATCATGGAAAATATGTTTAAAGCTTTTGGTACGGATGATCAAGGAAAAGCAACCTTTAAACCTGTGTGGGCAATAGATAATTTCTTAACATCTCAAAGGATAGAAAAAGAAATAGGAAGAATGAATTTTGGATCTTCTTCTCCACCAACAACTCCAGATGCTTTTCACTTAAGAATCGGTGCATCAAATTTCTATGTTCCTCCAGTTTCAATAAATGTTAATACGGGTTTTAAAACTGGTAGTTTGACTGGTCGGAGCAATAAGACAAAAAAGTTCTCCAAAATATAATACGGGCCATAAAGAAACAACAATTAACCTTAAACTATTTTTTCCAAACTATGAAGAGATATGGGGGATATCAATTGATGATGCAACAAAGGTAAGTCTCAATTCTAATTTTCTCATAGACTTTAAGGATCCCGCACATGAACAAAAGGTTGATAAGTTTTTGTCTTCTCTTAGGGGCTTAGTTGCAGCTTTTAAATATGCACCGATTCTTCCAATAAAAAATCATTATATTAATTCTGTCTTTGACATAACTGGCGTTGCGCTTTCTTCGATGACAATATCAACTGTTGCTAATTATCCATTTACTCTTGAGGTTGATTTAGAGCTTTTGCATTTTAACCACAAGCCATTTATCCCAATGATAAAAGACTTTAATCAAGCTATTGATTGGGGTAAGTTTAGACATTACATGGGAAGGGCTGCTGGATCTTTGTCCAATTCGGTGAACGCAGAGTTTCTGCTTAAAACGGTAGATGAACCAACAGTGTCTTTCAATGAACTGCCAGCACTTGAGCGTGACCGTGCTCGAAAAGAAAAAACTGGAGTTGGTTATATCAACGACGATAGCATGGACGAAGGTTATGATCAGTATGTCGTTACTCAATACGGTGCAATGCCTCAGGACAAAAGGTCATATAATAACGGCGTCTTAACAACAAATGTTTATAACGAATGGATTAATGGCAATGGAATATCTTTGTATATCCCCGCTGAAGTTCAATCTAAAATTTTTAGTCCAGATACTTCCATGTTTAGAACCGAAGAAGAAAAATCAATACAAACTAATCATAGATCTTTTTGGGATAACCTACTGGCTAAATTTGGCATAATTCCTACGCAGACTGAATTGTACAAAAACTTAGATACAGTTGTAACCAATAGTTTAAACATTTCATACTCAATGTCCTATAAGGATAGAGCTTCAAGAATAGTTGATCTTGCTCTTGCGGGAGTTAATGCAAAGGATATTTATCAAGCAACCTATGATTCTTTAGCAGTAAGCTATATTTCCAACAGTATCGGGTTGAGCAATGAAGCAAAAGACTATATCAGGAATAGAAAATCCCCTTCAGCAATACAAGTTCCAGCACAAACTTCAACCGAATTGACAGAAAAATTAAAAGCCGATAAATGGAAGTTGTATCTTGCATCCCAAGGGACAAAGGGCATGTTGGAATACTCTATTCATCAAAACGTTAAAGCACTTTTGAAAAAAAGCAATCAAGATTCAGAGGACGAGGAATCAAAAGAATATCAGCGTTTATATCGAATAGAAGAACAAAAGTTTATGAATGCTTTCTATAACAGCCTATACGAAAGGGTATTGGGTGATTCAAGCATAAGAGAATTGCTTGGGGCGCAATCAATAAGAGACGCACAAAAATTAGGACTTCCAGCTTTTTCAATTAGGGAATGGGATGTCCCAATGATGAAAATAGATTTAGATCCAGAAAAAGTTGTTGTGAACTCCATTGCTTTAAGTATGGGAAATAATTTGGCAAAACTTCAATTACAGATGCAAGATGAGCCAACCTATCAGTATATAGGTTCAAACGATTCAATGGTCAGTATTAACATGACTATATTTGGGGAACATGAATTAAGAAAAATAAAAAAGATGTTTGATTTTTTAAGTGGTTTAGCTCGTCTTGAACAGGCAGCTGGGGTCATAGGGTTTATGGGCATAAAAAATATAGTATGCGCATTGGCGGGAATAAAATATGTTCTTCCATTAAACTATACTGTTCAGACAATACAGGGCTATCCTCACGTATATAGCGTTCAGCTTATGTTAACGGACTTTGATATCTTCCAACAAAAACGAGAGACTATAAGTTCTGATGCTCAAGTGGCACTGATCAAAGAGTTTGGAACTAAAAAAAATCCATTCTTAAGACTAAAACAAAAGTGGGAAATTTTTAACGCCTATCCAGATCTTCCGTTAACAATATACAATCAAGAAACAAAAGAAGTTGTTGGATCTTTTGACCCAGATTTTTATTTTAGAAGTTTTGAAATGTTTGATGATGACATAGTCAAGAATGTAATAGATCCAGAACAATATTCTCTTCCTATAGATGATTGGTCTCAAGAAAAAGATCTATTAGTTGATCGAGGTTTATCTGCTGTTTATGTTGTTAAAAAAATTCTAGTAGAGAACAAGGGTGATATTAAAAAAGTTAAAGAATACTTAATTGATGATCTAAAATTTCCACCTGATCAAGCAATGAAAGTTTTTAGAATAGCTATTTTTGATTCTAATCATGAACTAGAGTTTCAAGATGATCTTCGTGCGTCAAGATATATAGCAAACAAATATCCAAAAGTTTGGAAAGATTTTGTAGAGGCATTTAAAGACGATGCTGGAATCGAATATAATTTTGAAGACGTTCAATTTAATACTAGATATGGAGTACTTAAAATAGGTGATGTTATTTCTGGTTCCGAAGCAGAAATAAGCAAGTTCAATAAGCTTATCGCAGACTCATTGGATGAATCGGAAGGTAAGGGACTTGCTTCTTTTGATCCCGATGCTGTTGATCATTTTGGCATTATGCATTTTGTCCCAGCTGCAGATTCGGGAACAACAAAAACAATACCAGCAATATATCAAACACCCGATGGTGGATATATTATGGGCTATTCCAACAGGGAAGATGGAAGGTTTTATGTAGCTAATGATTTCATAAAAATTGACTCGCAACGGAAAAGCAAAACATACCTCAAAAGTAACAACAATATCAGACACTCAAGTTCCAGAAAGAGACAAGCAATCTACCCATACTGGAGTTGCTGGAACATCTTCTTTGAGCAGCTACCAAAATGCCATGGGTACTTCTTCGACGGATAAAATGCAATCGGTTACTTCTGCTGGCACTCATAAGGGCGTGGCAAAACACTGGCAAAAAATGCTTATGGATACTCAATACAGGGATTTGTCAGGAAGAATGATTAGAGCATTTCCAACCTACATGCTTTGGCTAATAGATGATATGAACTTTTTTGCTGGCGTAAAACTTTTTGATAATTTTTATGGGCTGCAATCAGTCATAGACTTTTCTCTATCTTCTTCAGAGGACATATTGGGAGATACTTTGATGTTACGAATATCCAATACCTACTCAAAGCTATCAAAACCTTTGGCTACTCTTTCCTCTTTAGTCGGTGCTGACGGAGATTTAACCAATTCAATGTCACCGCAAGGCATCAAAGATGCAGCCACAAATCTTACAACAGGATCAGTAGAATTAATTGAAAGATTAATTACAAGGTCTCTAAATTTGAAATCACATATGAATTCTAGATATGTAACAGAAATAGAAAATATGAGACTAAAACCAGGCGTAAGAGTTCACTTAAGGGCAGGATATGGATCTAACCCTAATTCATTAGAAACTATCTTTAATGGGGTAATAGCAGAAGTAGAGCATGGGGAAATTATAACGGTTATTGCACAATCAGATGCGGTAGAGCTAAGTCCTATAATTAATAGTACTAAGAAGAAAGGGGATAGCGGAAAAATTGATGGAGGAATAAATACTGGACTCTGGATGTCTGAGCCAAGAGATTTAATGATAAGACTTTTGTCTATGGGAGCATCAAGAGTTAGGGAAGCGTTTTCTCACGCAACACGAGGCGCTGTATTTTCTGAAAATAAATTTGGGATAAGACACTTTGGATCAATATTATACGCACCACTAACTCCAGAAGAAGCTCAAAAATCTTCTCTGTATAAACAGAGCGTCATCAATGCTTTTAACGCAGTTGGCAAGAATCCGATAAGAGGCACAGTTGGTCTTGGCGTGAATGCAACGGCCAATGTGATTTCTGGTGGCACGCATATCGCAACAGGAGCAGTAATAAATTCAGGGCTTGAAGCTTTAAATCCAGGAGTTGGATCTGGTAATTACTATAGCGCTGGGTCTGATCCTGGAATTCAAAGTTTTGGTGGTTCTGTTAAAACTCCACTAGTTGGGGCTATGCAAACAATGTGGGCAAATTTTTCTACTCAAAGAGATCTAGAAATATTTAAGCGAAACATATATCCAGGAAACGGGATCGGAGTAGCACAATTCTTAGGCGGAGATTTAGACGATGGTTGGTCGACAATGTCCTCTATTGATGTCTCGGAAATTGATAACAAAAAATTTGGTTATTTAGATAGATTATCTGGAAGTTCTTGGTCGGGTTTGATACAAGAGTCTTCTAAGCCAGGCAGTATAGACGCTTCAAGCGCTCTAGAAAAAGCTACCGCAAAAAATATTTTAATTGATTCTAGTGGCGCTATAGGGACTTCCCAAATTTTAGCAGGTGCAGTAAGCGCAATAGCTGTAGTAGCTAATCCAACTCCTCTTACCATCGGTCTTGGCGCAGGGCTACTAAAGACTATGAGTGGACGTGGTGGGGCAAACCTCATGAAAACTCTAGGGTTAGTTTCCGACCTTGACGATGATATATATGACGAAGTTTCTTTTAGGGCTCAAACTTACATGAGAAGCGTTTGGGATATGTTTCAAATGTGTGCTCGCCTACTTCCCAATTACATTGTTGCGGTTAGACCATTCGAAGAAAGATCTACAATTTTTTATGGAAAACCTCATTGGCTGTACACATCTGGTGTAATGCCGATATCAACTGGTTTTCCAAGTGAAGAACAAGCAAAATTAAGCGGGACTTCTATTCCTGGATATGTTGCGCCAGATGATGAGTTGTCAAAACTCCTATATTCGATGAACCAAGAACTTGCCCCTAGCTCAGATGCAATAGCATCTTTGGATAGTAAAGAAAGTTCTTTGTCAGAATCTTTAGCTTCGACATCAAAAGATATGCTATCTTTTTCTGGTATTTTTAGACCTGCAAGAACTTTGCAATATACCGTTATAGACCTTAAGGATGTCACTCGTAATGTTTACCATGTAGGTGGTAAACCAATTTGCCGTCTACCAATTAACAAGGGAAGAGTTCAGGTTGGTTTCCATCTTCCGTTTAATTCCTCAGGAAGTGGCACGTCTAACGGTATTCAGTCTGGAAATACCGAACCTTCGTCGAACCACAAGCAAATAGCCCAATTGCCCATAAGATACTCTTATCCATTTTTTACAAATAGAACTTCTGGAACTCTACCTTCTTTAAATTTTGATAGAATTTTTAACAAAAATTCACAGTTTGAAATCAAAAAAAATATGAATAATCTTATCAAAATTGCTGAGCAGGAAAGCAATCTTGTTGCTACAACTCCTGGAAGAAAGAGTAATGGAAGTGTTGCTACTGCCGCCAGTAAAGCGCCTGGGACAGAACAAGTTGTTACTTTTAATTTTGACTTTGCTTCAAAGATTAAATTTTTAGGTCTAGATGCGATAATTGAGGGTACCGCAGCATTTGATCCTTCTGGCATTTTTGATCCAGAGGGACCTATAGGTGAGCGTTTTGCGAGTCAAGATATACAAATGCCGTATCCGATTGCTGTTGTTGGAGAGTTGTCTTCTGACCCAGCCATTTCTGGAAAAATACAATTAGAACCAGAGCTACAGCACTACTTTCAGGATCTTGATCCCGCTTATGATTTAATTGGGGAATATTATGCTGGAGTTGAATTAGATTTTAAAGAGTGGGGTATGCCCACTAATGCAGATGATGAACAGTTTTATATCGCAATGAGATGGCCGTATAATCCAGTAGAAGCCAGAGAAAAATACAATAAAAATAATGGTGCAACCAACTCTATGACAAGCGAAGTTTTACAGAAATTTCTTAAAATGTATAATTTCAATGAAAAAGATTTAATTGGAACTCCAGAAGATTACAAAAAAAGAAAAGTTTTAGTTTATAATCCAGAAAAAAAATTAGCAGTTGTTTGCACGCCTGCATACTTTTTATGGGGAGAAAAAGATGTCGACACTCATACTGGTTTATCTGCAATAGTTTCTCCAGATGCAGCTTACTTTTTAGGCTTACTTATTGACGACAAGGGAAGAATTATTGCTCCGATGGAAGATATAGGAGCAGTGCAAAATGGCGGTATTTGGTCTTCGGGCGGAAGTCAATATGCCAATATATCCATGGTAGAAAAAAATCTAACAGAATGCATGTTTACATTCGTTCCAGATAATGTTCCAGTTGGAGTTGTTACTAGCCAATATAGTCCAGCAATGAGATTTGAATCAAGATCGTCCTCTGGTTCTGGAGACGACACTTTTCTTATTGGATTTGGTGCATTTAAATCAAAATTGGGAGGGACTATTGGGGATGACGATATACTAGCGGCGATGCCAAACGGTAGGCCCGATGGAGTATCTTGGTCGACCACGGGTGCTATGACCATGACTGCAGACGGTATGGAAAGGGTTATAAATAATAATGGTATAAAAAACGAAATTAACTACGCATATTCGCGTGATGCACTTGAAGAAAAAACAATGATGGATTGGCAATTAGAGTGGAGTAAGGGCGGAAATTGGACTAAATATTTTGAATATCTTCATCCAGGAGAAGATGGCGAATCAAGAGTGCACGAGCTAGCTCAAGATAAACTGTTTGACAGATTGCAGGAAGATAAAAAAGAACGGCGGTAGGGACGAGTTTACGTCAGTGTATGATCCGTTAGATAATGTTTCAGTTGTAGCTAGGTCTTTTTATGACGAAAGATTTGACAGTCAAGTTAAAGTTATTGTTGGTGGAGGCAGAAAAGTTGGCGACGCACAACAGATATGGGATCAATTTAGATTTGGTTACCACAACTACGAAAGTGTTAAATCTATTTTTCAAAAAACCTATAACCTTGATCCTGACAGCGATGAAGAATCTTTTGATCCTATATTCAAATTATTAACTCAAAAAAACGATATTATTTTTGAAGACTTTGGTGCAGATAAATCAGGTCTTGAATTTAACACTCTACTAGGAGCCGACTGGATAAGTTCAACTGGTAAGGCGGCCTCTGTAACACCCGCTATAAATATAGCAATTGAGGAATACATAGATGGTGGGGTTGATGCGTTAGACGAAAATAAAAAACCAATTATTAATAAAGACGCAGGAATAGTTGACGTATATAATTTTTTGATTCAGAAAAAAGTCGATGGCCTAATGTCTTTAGTCGAAAATCATTTTAAAACCTATCAATACGCCGATAAAGATCTTGATAATCCATCTAATGTAGACGAAGAAACTAAAGCTTTACAGCTTTTAGCAAATATAAAAACACCTAAGCAATTATACCTTTTGTTGGTCGGAATATTTAGGCAGAAACTCTGGTCAGATCCTTATGCAAGGGCATGGTTAGTTTTAAGACCTGACAAAAAACGCTATAGCGCAACTGGATTTGGTGCAGCCCTTAATGTGGCCACAACGGTTGCAAACCCTGTAGCAGGCTCAGTTATGGCGGCTTTTGATTTGTTTGGTAACGACAATGACCAATGGAGTTTTAGGCAAGTAGATAACATATTCGCACAATTTATTAATTATGAAAAAGAGATTTCTTCAAACTCTAATGCTTTTATTAAGCTGCTAAAAGACAATGCTAAAGCAGGCAATAACTCTGGCAACTGGGTTACGGGAATTTTGGAAGATGTTGACAATTTTTGGGACAAAAATATAGGACCAATATTTAGCGCATTTGATGCTGCTCTGGGAAATTTATTAAACATGTTTAGATTATCAATGGCGCAAATGGGCTATGGATTAAAGGAGTTAGAAAATTTTACCAAGCAAGCAAACATATTAAATAAAGCATATAATGATTCAATATACTATTCTCTTGGAAGACCAGGAACTTTATTAAGGGCAGTAGACAATCCGTTTACAAGAGAGTATGGCGAACCAGTTGTTGAGATAAGAGAACCATTCCAAAGAATGCACTACCTCAGTTCATTTAGCCATATTATAGCAAATAATATAAAAGAGAATACATCTGGAGTTGCAACTCAAATAACAGCTGTTTCTGATGGAAAATTTCCAGTTACAGTTTCCCTTGATAAGGCAGCTCCCCCAGAAAAACAGGTAGAAAAAACTGTAGAGACAGGATTGTATTGGGACAATCCTAAGGGCGAAGGAGTCTTTGGAATATTGCATCCAATATTTCATCCACTAGAAACAGTTAGGGGCATATCAAAGCATGCGCAGGGTGAACCAGATGAGCTCACGGCAAGAAGAGTTGCTCTATCATATTTGAAAGAAAATCTTAAAGATATATATGGTGGAGAAATTATTGTTATTGGCAACACTTCCATAAGGCCATATGATCTTGTTTACTTAGCCGACGTATATAGTAGAATGTATGGGATATTTGAGGTAGAACAGGTTGTTCATCACTTTACTCCAGAAACAGGTTTTATCACAAGTATAACGCCCAATGCATTTGTGACGGTTAATGATCCAGCAAGATGGTTTATGTCGTCTTGGGCATCTTCGTGGTTTAGTACACAAAATTTAAGAAACGATACAAGAATACTTTTGGCTAATCAGTCTAATAATTCTATATTAAACATAAGTGGAGATGTGTCAATAGAGAATCTTTCAAGCATGCTAAAAGACCAAATGGTTGGCGGCATGCAGTATACGCACGGTAGTTCGGCCCTTCTTAAGGATATACAAGCCAACCAACTTGCGGACTCAATGCCAGAAACCTCAGATCGAATGAAGCAATTAATAGCCAACAACACAGGAAGGCAGGAAAGCTCAATGGGGGCAGCGATATTTGCTGGCCTTGTTATGCCGGCAGTTACGGCTGGAGCTACTGCGGCAGCAACTATTTTTGGCACACCTCTTGCTGGAGCGGCCGTTGCAGCAGGGCTAACGCTGGCAACGGATGCTGGTTGGAGCGCATGGAAATGGATAAGAAACAACGTACTTGATCAACACGGATGCTATATCCAGTATCTGAATAAAAATGGTCAAGCAATGGATGCTGGATTAGCTAATTTCCAGGGAATGGTAGTTGGTAAGCATCATTCTAAAAAACTTCTTCCTGGTCTTTTGGGGATAAGAACCAAGGTAATGACCGTTGATGGGCACCCCTATATAAGATCTGATGATTTGCTTAAGAGTATGGGTTGGAGGGAAAAGGAAATTTCAAGACTAGTTAGATATACAAGCTTAGAAAATGCAATTGTACATGCAGAAATTTTAAAGTATTCTGGTCTTGGTCCAGAAAAAACTGGCTTGAATCAAAGCTTCAAAACAATAGTTAAAGTAACTAAGATAGTTGACCGGAGATACTATAGATGTGATAGACATTTTAACGCCCAGAAAAAATATTACCCATAAGAATCCAAATGAAAATTCGTATAGAGTTAGATTTGAAGGAGTGCAGTCTGGAGAACTTAATAAGTTGGATGTTATGCCTGGTGAGGTTGCTATTACAAACCCAAATTCTGAAGGCGCAAAATCTCTAAAGTATGTTTCCGATGCATTAGAGGGTAAATTGATTGTTTTAAGAATTAATCCAAAAAATTCTTCAATAATATTAACGGCAGACGATGTAGAGGCTGGGGCTATTGCCAATACACCAGCTAATTATGCAGTGGCGATTAAAGGCAAAAATAACATTAGTAAAGACGAAAGATATATGGCATCTATTTTCTATAGAACAGACGAAAATAAACAAAATGCGCTAACCAATAAGGTTAGAGGAATATTTTTGAATATGCCAACACTAGATTCGATGAGGCGTATTGAGTATTTAAAAAACAAAACAAAAGAATTACTATCATTGAATAGTGTTATTGAAAGTAAGTTTGATGAAATTTTAGCCGCCATACAAGATTTGCCAAAAAGTAACAGTGCAATTTATTTTGACAAAGATGATTCCAACGATCCAATAAATGCCTTTAGTAACCCAGAAAAAGAATTGTTTGATTCACTAGTTTCTATATTGATATTGCAAGAAGTATACTCTACAGCTTCCGAATGGCCTTATATTGGTTGGGACGAGTACTATTCAGATGGAAGCCCAGTAACATTAAATTGGGAGCTAATCATTGCTGGTTTAGGTAGAGTTTATACAGAAACTCTCAATTTTATTAAAGGTCCAGCTTTAATTGATCCAAGTAGGTCAGTTGGAATAGGAAAAGAAGTATCAACTGAATTAGGCCAAGGGGTACGAGGTTAAACATGGCAGCAGATGATCCAATCAGCATAGACGATTTGACAAGCACAAAAAGTATAACAAACAAATTAGCTTCTTCGTTCTATCCGAATGAACAAATGGTTATCAACCATACCAGCCTTTCTCAACAGCCATACCAGGATAGGACTTTAAGAAGCGTTGATCCCCTTAAGATTATGCAGGCAGACGGGATATACAGGAATCCAGCATACGCCGTCAACGCGTATGCCCAAAGCACTCAGTCCGCAATGCATCGGAATATTAGCCGCACAAGCAGACATCGGAGACAACGTTAAGATTCTTGATCCGAATGATCCAAATGGAAAAAATGTTTTAACAGGAGCAACAGCCAAAGCTGAATTGGCTAAAAACTCAATACTTTTTACAGGCTATGCTCCAACTGGTTTTGACGTTTCGTTAAGGGCAATGAATGATAGCATCAATAACTCTGCCACTAATCCAAATTTAGATTCGGTTGGGATTATCAGCACCAGTACACGGGCAGAGTCTTGCCCACAGCCAGAAGGGATACTACGCTTCACAAAGTGGCATTACCTTAAATCGGAGGTTCAAGGCCGATTGCCTTAATTGAAATTTTAACTGAACAAGAAATTGAAACATACATTACAAAAACCAAAGAAATAAATGATAAAATAAATTTTGATGGCCAGATAAATCAAATGTCAATTAACTTTACCACAAATCCTCAAGGACAATCTTTAGCTTCTCTTAATTTTGAAATAAAACAATCTGGCAATTATGTTTCTGGATCTTATGAGTCTCTACCTGTACCTAAAGAATATTTAGGAACTGGCCAAAAAAATTCTTTTGTTGGTGCAGCTTTGCTAGAGCTGTTACTACAAATAACAGACAGAATTTATCTTAAGGGAGATACAGGCAATGGCAGGGGATTGGTGGGATCCAATTTTTCCGAATTGACTGGGACATCTAATTCTGTTAGCGATCACGCTTTTGGTAGAGCCATAGATATTTTTGATGTTGGAAACAACAGGGAAACATCATACCATTTATCAAAAAATATAGATAGCTACAGGCAGGGTTTAGATATATTCTTAAAAAATTTGCAGATTTTATCTAAGGAGTTACATCCAGATCTCATTATAGTTCATGACCTTTTAGCCGAAGAACTTGGAATAGAAGAAAAGGGTCTAGAAGATTCAAATTCGCCTATAAGAACAAGGTATCCGCATCTCGCTCCTTTCATAAACTTTGCGGTAGATGGAAGCCATAGAGATCATATTCACATTAGTTTTAGCGCACAAAGAGCTGGCTCATTTATTACCGCACAATTAGCATCTCAATTAACTGGAGGTGTTTCTGGTTTGTCTACTGATTTTAAGGCCGCAAATTTAGATAAATTTAAAACTAATTATTTTGGAAAAACAAATGAGCAGTTAACTCCAGACGAAGTAATGTCCCTGCTGTATACGGCTGGATTATTTTCAAGTGAACTTTCTGCAATGTTTGTTGGCATAGGCGAGAGGGAATCAAGGTGGGCACCTGGAGCATTAAACACAAAAAAAGATGGTGGGGATGGAGATTTCTCGTTCGGCGCCTTTCAATGCAACCTTCTGCCCAAGGCACACGGATCAAAAATATTTCAACTTAGATATAATAAAACTGGACAACCTCAAAATGACAGTGTTCTTGGTTTCAAGCTTGCGTACGCTATAGATGAAGATAATAACGTTGATTCACTTTCTCAAAAAGTTTTAAATCAAGCAACACAAGAAACTATTGATCAAAGAATTTTTATACCCTACAACCAAGCGTGGATGCTTGGAACAACAGCAGTTGGAGAAAAACAAGTAGCTCAAGCTCTTAAGGGAAAATTAATTGACTCATATGTTTTTTATCCATGGGGAGATTATCCCAATAAAGATAAAACGCCAAGATCAAAAGTAGGATTTATATTTGAGCTTAAGTTTTCAGTTATTTTGGCTGCTTATCTATTGGTAAATAACAACAAAGAAGATAATCTTAAAACTTGGATACGAACAAAATTTAAAGGCCATCCACCTTTTCCATATATAGAAAAATGGATGGATGGAGTTGTCTTCGATAAAGACGGAAACGAGAAGTAAAATGCCTGCAAATTATCCTAAATTTGACAAAAAAATAAATGATCATATTGATAGATCAAAATTTTTTCAATCAAAAAATCGACCAGGAACGATTATGTCATATAATTCGTACAACAATACGGCTACAATCCTCCTGGATGAAAAATTTTCCAGCGTGATAGGCAATGCTATAATGGATGTGCCATGTCCATTTATATATGGGGTTCAATCAGTAGCTCCAGCACCTGGAACACGATGCATGGTGGGCTTTAGGGACGAGAACGAATCCGAAGCCTATGTGATGATGTACTATAATGAACCCAGGTCATATAAAAATTCAATAAACAGAAATATATATACTGGCATACCAAAGTTTATGGAGTAGAAGATAGGTAACATGGAAGAAAATAGCCCTAATTCAAAAAAACCTTTTAACGAAGCTTTTGAGCTGCAAAAAAGAACAGAGTTTTCCAATAGGGAAGTTGGTTTAACTCATCCGGATAATAGCGCATTTATTAGGATCACAGATTCTGGATGTATAGAAATCTTTGCTGCCCCAGGCATAGGCTTAATAATGAATCCTAACACGCGCAGTATATCCTTCTTTTCAGATTCAATTAAGTTTTTTTCAAAAGAAGACGATGGCTTAAGGTGGAATGAAAAGTCTTTTAATCCTGCTGCAGACGCCTATAATGAGCCAGCTCTTTTAAAAACATCCGATTTTTCTAATAATCCCGCCTATCACAGGGTTGGTTATTACCTTAATAATATACAGGAAATTGAACAGAATCAAACGGATAACCCCATTACTATATCGGGTAGATATGCACTAGGAACCAAGGGCGTTGAGCAGCTCCCGTCTATTAACACTGGCAGATTTTCTGTAGAACAATCTGCTTTAATAGACAACTTTGCTCAGAATAACACGTCGGAACAAACTGAGTTATTAAAGGATTTTATGTCTTCTGGCTACTCTTACGAGGAATCAATTAAAAAAATTAAAGAAAAAGATTTTAATACTTCAAGTAATTCAAAAAACTTTTCATGGATTAAAGATGGTTTGGATAAATAATGAGTGATTTTTATTTTGATTTAAGTGGAGATATTTTAATTTCTTCCAACAAAGATATAGCCATCGCCCAAAGCGGTCAACAGCGAGACATGCAGCAAATATACCTTAGGCTAATGACGGAGCCAAATGATTTTACTATTTACCCAAGGTTAGGCTGTGATCTTTCTATGATAAGAGGCATGCCGCAAAATAGAGCAACTGCAGAAATAGGGAAAAGAATTATCAGAAATTCATTAGAAAATGAAGCAAACGGTGGAATCTTTAGGGGAAGATCAATATCGATTGATGCTGTTCCGATTTCTGCTACAGGCATAAGGTTTGATGTGCATATAGAAAATAATACTTCAGAACCAGTAACACTTTCTGTTGTTCAAGAGCTATAATATAAGGAGGATAAAATGCCTATAGTCTACAGTAAAACAAAAACAGAAATCTTGGGTAGGATGCTTCGAGCCTTAGAAAAAAATGCTGGCTTAACCGCAACCTATCCAGGCTCTATAGCAAGAGCTTTTGCCGAATCAGTTGCAACTGAAGTTGGCGACCTATACGATACTCTTAAGTTTGCCATTAATCAAACTTCAATGGCTACCGCTTCTGGAAGATCTTTAGATTTAATAGGAGAATTGTATGGCGTCCGAAGAGGTTTGGTAACACCCGAAGTAGAGCAAGAAAGATCAAGCTTTAATATAGAATTTTATCTTTCCGTACCTGGTGCAACTGATGTGATAATACCTCAGGACACTTTAATTTATAATGATGTAACAGAATTTGCCGAAAGACAATTCCAATATAGACTAGCTTCAAACGTCATAATAATTGCTGGGACAACAAAGGCTTTTGGCCGAATACAGCCGACGTTTACAAGTCAAGATTTTACTGCAGCAAAAAATTCTTTGACTAGACACAACTTTGTTTCGCAAGATGGGACCATAGTATATTGCTCGAATCCCAAAGAAGTATACTCAATGCCAGGCATGGAAGGAGATGACAATTACAGAAGAAGAATAAGCATGTCCATCAAAGAGCGTTCTTACGGAACGGCTGAATCTCTTCGTTTGAATGCCCTAGCATTTCCTGGGGTAAGAGATGTCAGGATCAGAGAATCGTCTTATGGACTTGGATCTTGTGACATAATTATAGTTCCAGAATCACAGAATTTAGATCCTTTGTTTGTTCAAGGGCTTGTAAGTAATTTGTCTGGCAAAAAACCTGTCGGTATAAAACTCAATATTAGAATAGCAGATAGGGTGCCAGTTAGCGTTGTGGCAAATATGGTTCTTCCTCAGGGTCTGTCTTCTGCGGCAATAAACGCTATTGAATTACAGGCGAGTACGTTTGTTAAGAGATATTTAAATTCTTTTACGATAGGCAGCGTTCTTTCTTTCAGCGAAATCGAATCTGCTATTAGATCCTCGTCCGACTTCATTAAGTCGATCAACATTCTCAGTGTTAGCTCTAGGGGCCAAGAAGTACCCAAGGGCGCATTTAGATTAAATACAGAAAGAGAATACTTAATAGCTGGAACTATATCTATATTTTCTGTTATAATGTCATCCCAAGGATATTAACCCGAAAGAGTGGTCAATGTGTTAGAGAAAACTTTTTTAGTAACTAAAAGCTATATAGTTAAAGCAAAAAATATGAGACATGCGCAAGGCCTTGTCGAGGGTGATGACGAATTGCCAGGAGCAATTTTAAACGAAGATCAAACAATTGAAGAAGTTGAGGAAAAAGAAGTCCCACAATATTTTTCTGCCGCCCAAGATTCATACTACAGTTCCTTTGATGAGTCGGAAATGTCAGAATCCCCGACATCTGAAGATGGCGGTCAAGTTTTTGCAAATGAAAGCCAGTATTCTACAATAGATTTTCTTCGTTCTGAAAATAAAAGACTAGCAAAACAATCAGAAAAATACAAAAATGTTAGCGAAGAAGCTTCAAAAACAATTTACAGAGCAGCATACGACGCTTTCGCTAATTTTAGATTGCCAGCTATACAAAAGAGAACTCCTAGAAAAATGGGAAATGGAACTCCAGAAACAGCTGTTGCCATTCTATCCGATTGGCAGCTCGGCAAAGTTACTCCAGATTATAATTCTGACGTACTAGCAAAAAGAATAGAGCTATATACAGAAAAAATGTTAGAAATAGTAGAAGTCCAAAGAGCAGATCATGCAGTCAATAACCTGCACGTATGGATGCTGGGAGACATTGTCGAAGGAGAGGAAATATTTCCTGGACAAAGCCATCTAATAGATTCTGGCATATATAGACAAGTAGGTATCAATGGACCAGAAATACTTTCTAAATTTTTTACAACAGCTTTAGAAAATTTTGATAAAGTAAATGTTACTGGGGTAATTGGAAACCATGGTTCTGTTGGTGGAAAAAATAGAAAAATGTACGACCCAGAATCAAACATGGATCGATTACTATATAGGATAGCTAGTTTAATTTTTGCTGGTAATCCAAGAATTCAGTTTAATATTCCTGATGGAAGAGGCGAAAGACACTGGTATGCTGTTGACAGAATAGGGAATTATTCGTCACTACTTATACACGGTGATCAACTTCCTTCTCCGTCAACGATTGCACCATATGCAAGAAAAGTTCTTGGCTGGAAAGATGGAGCAATCCCCGAAGATTTCCAAGATGTATTTATGGGCCATTACCATCAGCAGGCGAAGATGACATTGGGAAGTTCAACTCTGAGAATATCTGGCTCTCCAGAAAGCTATAATACATATGCGCAAGAATACTTTAATTCAATGAGTAGACCATGTCAACACCTGATGTTTGTGCACCCAGAAAATGGCGTGACTTCCGAGTATTCGGTTTGGTTAGACGCAGTTTAATAGTCCTAGGATGAGAAAATGAAAACTTATTTTTTAGCATTAAATAAATCTGACTTCAACATTGTTGGCAATGTTTGGACCTCTAATGCTTTGGATTTGTATTCAAATAAATTCTACAATAACTACTCTACCAAAAGGGCTTCTACTGGACTAAACATCCTTGGTGATCATACTTTTGTTGGAACAGAGGTTTTGTCTTCAGCTTCAACATTAGGGGAAGGTGCAACGCCTACAAACTATGGTGAAATAGTATTTGATGATTCTCAACGGAGATTACTTCTATTTCAATAAAGACAAAACCGATTCTCAAAGTCTTGTTTTTGATCTCGAAAGTTCTTCACCTTACTGGATTTTATCTCCAGACTCTGAAAGTCTTAAGTTTAATAGATTCATAGACACATCTAGCAGAATTGATATCATTGGATACAAGCACGCTTTTTCAAATCTTGTAGGGTCAGAAGTCCCAACAATTAGTTTAAAAATATTTTCCTCGCCTAAGAAAAATGCTTTAGAATCAGAATTTTCTCAACATGTAAACGTTGATCAAAAAACCACATTATTATTTATAAACAACGTCCAAAGATATTGTAAATTTGTTGTAGAAATTGATTCAGATTCGAATATAGCGTCTTCTGATTTTCTATTATTAATCCAGATAGAAATATCAGAAATAATAAGCCCAGTAATTACTGATCACGTAAGAAGTATTCTTTCCAGATTTCCTTCTTGGACAAAAATATATGGAGACTCTCTTGAGGGTGCAACTCCAGAATTAACGCTTCCCAGAACAAATGCTGGAAAAGTAATAAATGCACTGATCGGTGAAGATCTTGATGTGGTAGATGTTTTAATTTCAAAAATAGAATTAAATTCTTTTATTGAAACCTCAGAGGAATCACAAATAGCATGGCTTTATGCTTACAGCAACATTAGACCAGGTTTTTTAAAGGTTATTTCTGATAACATTGAAATGGCCAGAGTGTCGTCAATGAGAGAGCTGCTGCAGCAGAGAGCAACTGATTATGTATTCTACTATAATTTTTTAACAGCACAATTATTCACCCTGTTTAAGCCTGCTAAATTAGTTGTTGACGAAACTTTATACCAGTGTGAGATCGTTCAACAGATAAATTATTTTGATGAGTTTGGATTAAAGGTCGGCCTGCAAAGGCTTTATCTTGAAACAAATGACAATTTTAAAAAAAGAATACTTGATGTTTACCAGAACCCACCAGCGATTAATTTAGAGGGTTTAAAGAAAACTTTAAGAAGAGAGCTTGATATATGGAGGGCATTCGAAGCTACTCCAGACTCCTTGTATCTTGGTGCAACTCCAGAAATATTAGAAATATCTGATATGGAAAAAAATCAACAATATTTCAATAAAGAAGGTATTCCAACAGAAGATTTTAAAGATTTTGTAGAATACTTAAACAAAAAATATCCATCAAATTTTGGCTATATCAAATGGGGAGAAGCCTATTGGGATCCTGCAGGAACCAGAAGAGAAGGTTTTGCATCGCTACCTCAAATTGCAGACAGTGCTACCACGGAATATTATATTGAAAATTATCAACCTGGAGTTGGTGATTTCAATGACATAAAGCTTAAATTAGAAAAACTTGATTTTGGCACTGGGGATTACAGTTTTAAATTAAAAGCTTATGGATATAAAATTGATGGAGTCGCCTCAGCTTACGAGCCAGTAGAGATAGTTTATGATTCTTTTGTTTCATATCATGAAGATTATATCGAAAATGATGCTGCAACTATTTCCTACGATGTTGTTCTTGGACTAAATCTTCACGGGGACATACCAAATGATTCCGAATATAAAGCAAGATATAAAGTTCTTGTAAAAAATAACCATTCAAACTTGTCTAATGAGTTTATATCTAAGGATATTTTTGGTGCAACCAATTTCACTAATGGGGAATCAATATACTACAATATTGGTGGTACACCATATGTGAATACACTGCAATTAAATGCAACAGAGTCATATACCTTTACGCAAGTACCGTTATATGCTGTTGACACAATTACAGTCGATTTTATTGATGCTCAAAACTCATATGGTATTAGTGGAGATTACGGAAAAATTTCTTTTTTAAACAGCACGCCAAACCAATATGCCACAAGCACTTCGCCAACACTCAGTAAGAGTGCCGCACAAATAGATGATTCACCGTATGCAACAAAATTAAAAATTGCTTCCAAGATATATAACCCAACAAAAAAAAGATTGGTTAATACGCCCAAAATTAGATCTAACAGATTCGGCAACGTATTAAATTCATCTAACGATATTACTAAAAAATCTGACATACACATATCTCCTGCATCAATAATCAAAGATTTTACAATTCCATATGGTGCCACCCCATTATATGTTCATATAGAAAATGTTGTAGAGGGAGATTATGATATCGATGGTTCTTCTAGTCCATATCAGGGCTATGGAGGCATTGCGCTAAACAAACAGGATAATTTAAAATATTTAATTCCCTCTAGTGATAATATAGTTTTTCAATTTATAAATCCAAATTTTAGCACTCCACATCAACATAGCCATTACATAAATACTCTTGGTTCTTCTACAGTAAATTATAAATTTGTAGATGTTAAATTTCCTTATAATGCAACTCCAGATCTTCTTGTCATATCGTCTACTCCTAGTGAAAATTTTTATCCGTTCAATTACGAAACTTACAGTTCTTTTGATGCCGATTATATTGGTGAAATAGATTTTAGAATAACAAACGATGGAGTTATAACATCTGGCGCCACGAAGAACTACAACTTCTATAATGAGTTTCACCTGATAGGTGGATATGATTTTGAAAGATCCGATTTTGGTCTTGAAGAATACGCATCTTCTCCAAATCTAACCATTACGAGTATAGAGGCTTATTCTGAGAATGACGACATCATAGTAAGCACCGAAACGTTTGACGACAATCTCGAAAGTACTTTTGATCGTTTAAATAACTACGATAATGAAACCAATCAGTTTATTTCAAAGGACATATATTTTGACGTATCGCGTCCATCACGATTCAACGATAGAATTCACCCATCAATCGAAAGTGGTTTCATACATCTGAATGCAACTCCATATTATTTGTATGCGGATCCAGAAACAAAGTTCTATTATGATGAATCAGAATTTATTTTAGACAGTGTAGCAAGGCAGGGCGCTCCAATTTTGGTTGAGGTCGGATCTAATTCTGCTACTCCTACTCCTTACACGCAAGTAGCCTTTATGGACGAAGCTTCTCCTGGCGTATATTCCAAATTCAATCTTGAGTTTATTGAGGCTGTTTATGATAATTATTTAGCACTTGCGTATAGTGGCGTATTTGAAGTTTCGGTTTTGGATACCTACACTAATGACTATGTCATTCAAAATCAATCATATTCTTCCAATATAATAGAAACATTAAACATAAATGGTATTCCGCAAATAAAATCTGGAAGAACCTATAAGGTTAAGTATAGGTTACAAAACGTTTTTAATGCAGATAACCAATATTATAATGAGTTTGATAATTCCTATAGAACAAAAGTTACACTTTTAAGCACCCCAAATTATTCATATTACACAAAAGTTACCTACGAAAAATCAATGTTTGATTCCGATACAGTTTTTGATCAAGTGTCTTTGAATCCACTTCACTCTGCAATGAGTGAAGGTTATGTTTATTTTTCTACAACTGATTATCCCCTTTCTTCGGTTGAAGCTTATATTTCCCCTAAAGAAATACTTGATGACGGAAGTCAGTTCATTGCAATAAATATTTTTAGTATCGACGAAAACAATAACCCTAAACCTTTTATAGCCTATGAGGTAACTGGCCAAAATATTAACGCCACCCCCTCTTACGTTTACACAAATGAAGATGGATACGCAAGGGCGTATGGAAAATATATTGGAGTAGAAGTTTCAACACCAAGTTCGTATCCAATATTTGTTTCTCAAATTATTTCAGAAATGGATTCAACTCCAAATACTTCTGCGACAGTTTCCTACTACGTTAAGCCAACTACAATGACCCGTGAAAAACTTTTGGCTGAAGTTACTAAGAAAATAATTAATGCCGATGGCCAAGAAACTGTTTATGTATATGGTTCTGCAACACCTAATGCAAAAGTTTATTGGAGAAGAGCAAGAAATTTATTTGACGCCCTCCATACACCGTATAGCAATAGTCAAGTTTCGCCAGAACAACACGGGAAAGCAGGCATGACTACGGCAGACTCTTTGGGTAATTTTAATATTGGAGCGTATAGGGCCCAAAATGATGCCACTCCTGGTTATTGGTTTGTGGCTGTGGACACAGAAATGTTGCCCTCTGAAGCTCAAGGCACCCCTAATACTATAGCTGGGGATATAGTATACTGGTATGAGAGATATGATGTAAATCAGTCCAATTCATCAGAACCAGTCTTATCTGCAGCATTTGGAGAAAATACGGTGCGCTATCATTATTCCCTTGATTCTTCTTTTAAAAAGAACTATGAAACAGAAAAGGTTTACTATCAAGGTATATCGGGTAGTGGTTGGCAACTACCAAGGTGGTATCCGATAGATCGATATACCCAATATCAAATGGGACTTTTGGGTGCAACCCCCTATGTTGTTGATACTTACGAAAATCTTCATCCAGATTACGAAGAGGAATAAGCGTGCAAGAATTTAAAAAACATACACCAAACGGTGAGTTTGCTTTAAAAAAGGGCCCTTTCTTGCCTCTCGATGCTGCAAATCTCGGCTGGTTTAGTGCCGAGGAAGTTACCCCAGAAAACTTTCTATCTATATTAGACATGTCTAATATGGTACCAGAAAATGCTAATCAACTAAAAGCAGTAGACGACGATCTACTGATGTACGCAGACGAGTTTGGCGTTCTCAGGTACTTAAGCAACAACTCTCAAATGCATCAAGTCAAGCATTCTCCTGTTGTAAAAAATTCAGAGGTTTGTATCAGCAACCTTGTTATTGATTCTACCGATATTGTTAAATCTCCTTCAGAGGGATATAATTTTACAAACAAAGAGTATATACTATCCAATGATGCGCACGTACGCTTTGCCCATAGCATTTATGTTAGCAGATATTTTACTTTAATTTCTCGGAACCGCATCAACATATACGGGAGTTGAAACATCTCAACCAGTCAAAAATCCAGATCAATATAACATTAGGGTTATTGATTCTTCTGGCCATAAATATGTAGACGAATTTGGGCGTAATAAATATAGGGTTCATATCGAGCAGTATGCAACAGATTTTATCACTAGTTCTGTTGAGTTTTATAGAATAGTAGTCCTGCTAGATGTCCCTGACCCTATAGGCCTCTACCTCGTTTATGATAAATATGAAAAAAATGCCGATGGATTACCCTACGATCAGTTTTTGAACTATAAAGAATATATAAACACAGTGCCTACATACGATTATGTGGTTGAAGAGTCTGAGGTAATAGACCCAAGTTCTTATAATAGGAGAGTTTATTCTACGCAACTTTTTGCGCACAAAGAAAATACTCTTTTAAAAAATAATAAAAATGATGACGGGTGGAAAATAATTACGCCCAAGAAAGCCATACAGGATCCAAGGACATTCCAAAATTTTAATTGGAGACTTTTAGCAAAAATAAACTACAATTTTAGTAAGAACAAAGATACTCGAGATAATGAGCAAAGGGCAATCTTAAAGGTTGCAGTGCTATATTCGGGGTTAATAGAAAACATAGAAAACCCATATGTCTTTGGCAACCTTGAAGAGTCGGTAATGAATCAACAAAATTTTCTTTTTGAAAACCCTCTAGCATCTACTAATTTGACTAAAACAGAAAGATCTTATTGGGCTCTTAATATAGATGATTTTGTTTCAACTCAAATAGATCAGGCTAATCCAGACGCATTGTTGTACGATTTTTTGATTTGGACTCCTACTTCTTCGATCAGCGAACACCAAAAAAGAACCATAGACATGTTTCTTTCTAGCGGAATATCTGTTTTCATAGATTGTTCCAATCTAGATCAAAACAGTCTTACTTCTTCAGGTCTTTCTAATTTTGACTTTAGTCTTTCTGCAACGACAAATAATACAGGACTAATAAAAATAGTCAACGAATATGTTGACGGCAATCAGACTCTTAATGGCTGGGATATGGATGAGTATAACGAGTCTGTGATTAAAAATTTTGGAATATTCGGAGATAGAAGAAATATATTTACCCAAAATTCAGTTAATAAGATAAGAGTTTTTAATGGTGTGCCAGAAAGTGCGGACAATTCTGCTCAATCGATAGCCTATATACAGGATGGGGAAAAGAAATACAGCGCAATTCTAAAAGATAAATACGTGTCTAGTGCAGAGTTTTCTGCGCTTGCCGTATTTTGCCTAAATCCGTTTTTAACTTTTATTAATGACAACTATGGCGGAAGTGGAATTCCAGTCTCTGGAAAAAATAAAGGAGTTAATAACCTTTTTCCTAGAGGAACAGTTGGTAGTCAAACAGCTTTTCTCAGCGAGTCTGTGATTGGTCCAAATAAATTGTTCTACAATATTTTGTGCGAAACAAATAGAAATAAAGTTAATAGCCGTGAAAAATATAGTGAAAATTCTGTTGTTATCTGGAATGTTTCTCCATGGAGAAATTCTTGGACAATCAACGGTCGAACAAATGATGATGGAGAAGTTACAGTTCTTCTAGAGGATGAGAAAAAAACTTTTAATTTTTCACATAAACAATTTCAAAGACGGCGAAGTTTCCATAATGGATTTTATAAAGCCTAAATTTTGCAGGGAGATCAGCACTTCAATTGGAGACTTACTAATACAAGACCTTGAAGCAACTTCCACCGAAGCTGACTCAGCTACAATCATCAATGCTGATTTCAGCAACGTTGAATTTTATTTAGAATGTACAAATGATAATGTTGGATTTTTAAATTTTAATAGAATAACATCTACCGACTATTTATTTGGGGAAGTTAAAACATCATATGGAGTTTATCAGCTTTCTTCAGAAGCAAAGACTAAACTTTCAGATAGCTCCCTGTCTCTAGATGCATATTCAAATGTTTTTTCTAAAGAGTTTGACCTTTCTGCAATAAATTATCCCTATACATTTTTGGATTATTCTGACTATATTTCTCAGGTTAATTCAGTAATTAAGACACCAAATGAGTATTTGCCAGGAAGTCAATTCGTAAGAGATTACGACTATGCGTTTACCACACAACTTTTTATTACTGAAATTAAAAAAAATAGATTCAACTATGAAGTTAATTGGTCGACTCAATTTGAGGTTTCTCTTGATGGAAGTTCTGGGCCAATTTCAGTTGTTACGAAAAAAGCAGTTCCGGCAGAACCGGATGGATCTTCTGTTGCTAATTACGGGGCATACTCAGGGGATCGTGCAAATTATCCACTAAAGGCTATCAATAATAAAGAATCACCTTTTGATTCTTATTTGTATCCTACGAATATTTATTCTGTTACCGACTTATTGTATAGAAAATTTAAAGAAAGATCACACTCAAGAAATAACTTTCATTACACCAATGATCTTCCAATAACAAAATATTGGGACGAGTATAGACTTGGTAGATCTGGCAGCAAATCTTCTGGTAGTTCTCAAAGTGCTGGAAGTACCACAACGAATCAAACCGAATACATATCTTCTACGGTCACAAAAGTAGTAACAGTTCCAGGAGAATATTCTTTTACTGGGCCAATCATTCCCAACCAAATAGAAAAAAATAGAACTGAAATAAGAGATTATTTAAAGTATGGAGTAACCGATAGCTCAATTAACGCTCATAGTATTTCTTTTGCTAAATTATTGGAATACGAAAAATTATGGTGGATACAAAATCCAGAAAAACAGAACTCGATATCAACCGTAGAACAAGCCTACTTTAAATGGGAGATGTACTTTACCAATCTACTAACGCTTGTCCCGACAAAAGTAACGATGAAATCTACTAGCCCCCCCACAACTATTCCTGGTGGTCCACCTCAGCCTTATGAAAAAGTTTTAGAGCCCAAAGAAAGGTGGGATCTTTTGCACAAACTGTGGACAACAAATAGCACTTCTCTTACCCATAGATTCTGGGGCGTAAACAACAGTTATTTTGGGGATGTTACTTTGGATGTAAAGCGTTTTAAGGGATCTGTTGATGGAAGTAGTATTTGGAGCGACTCAACTACGCGGAATATTATTATTCACTGGACTTTTTAATCGCTTTTTACTTGTACATTCTTTTATGCAACCCATTTTAGCCACCAAGCTTATCGAAGAAGTTATACAAACCCCAGTTAATCCACGGTGGTTCCCCCGCAGGCGATGGTTCTAACTCGAGCTCAAGCTCAAGCTCATACGTACAGTATGTGCAATACACCCTGGCAAATAACGGTATTCCCATTACCGTTAACGGCATCTACGATGCTAAAACGGCCGCAGCTGTTAGACAGTTTCAGACAAATAAAAAATTAAATCTTATCGATGCAATAGTTGATTCAGAAACCAAATCTATTCTTGCTCTTTCCTGGTTAAATTTATACAAAAATCATCCAAAAAAGTTTCAAACTCTATTAGATAAAGCACCTGCTGGCGTAGGTAGATTCATACAAGCCGCTATAGTTTACTCGGATATAGGAAAAGCTTATGACGGCTCTAATTCTTCGGAATATAGAAGGATAAGCTATACGGGTATTCCTGGTCCTACCGCTATAACAGATCACATTGTTGTTGAGGTTCCTGGTGTTTTGACTCCATCTGGAGCTCCAATGCCATCGCAAGAAATAGTTTCCATAAACATTCAGGCTGGAGAGTGGCCTTTGGGTTTAAAAAACATTTGGATGTATACTCAGGATCTAGCTGGAAGCCAAGGCGAAACAGTAACCGTTGTTAACGGTGACGCCCTTGAGGTTATTGTAGTCAGTGAAGGTCTTGCTGCGGACACGCACAGGGTACCAGAGTTTAATCCGAATTCAATTAAAGCGTCGGCAAATCATAAGATTGTATCAGATAAACTTTTGTCACCAAACGAAAGTTATTCGATTCCTATTTCATCAAATCAAAAAATTAAATATGTTATGATAGAAGTTTACGGAAATTCTTTGACTATTGACAACTCGATATATGGCCCCAACGCAGAGGGTTTTTCTATTAAGGATATTAATTTTTCAATAAAAACACCCGTTAGAGGAAAGGGCGCACAAGAAGAAGAGTCTGAAGAGGGTCAACTATCATTTACGGCTACTGGATATGGAACTATATCAGGAAAAACCAATATTACCTCAGGAGACTTTGGTGTCTTTAAACTATCTTCGATCTCTGACGCAAACGCATATCCAGGATCTACAATCAAAGAAGTAAGATTAAACTCATTAGACCTAAAGTCAAATGTTGTGGACGATGACGGCGAATTTATCCTTGATGAGAATAACGAACCTATAGAAATATATATTGATCACCAAATTACAAGTTCGTTGATAGGGCCAAATTCGTCGGGGGAATTCAATAATGAAAAAATAATTTTTGAAAGTGACGGTGTTGAATATGTGGTAAATGCTCTTTCTGAATCTACTGGACTTTCTGAAATTAATCCTTCTATCACTAGCGTTTATAGAACAGGTGGACCAACAGCAGGAAAAAATCTAACACAATCAGAAATAAATTCGCAGTTCAGCATACT
>Ga0049085_10000140_pt1 | contig 30638 bp, 26 predicted proteins | sample GreLakmeSU08MSRF_FD_66721 | JGI IMG/M metagenome (GOLD analysis project Ga0049085, IMG submission 66721) | Freshwater lentic microbial communities from great Laurentian Lakes, MI, USA - Great Lakes metaG SU08MSRF | ecosystem: Environmental > Aquatic > Freshwater > Lake | place: Great Lakes... | reverse complement strand
AAAAGCGTGACCCCTAATTCATTTTCATACTCGTTTGTAGCATGCAATTGGATTTGTTTTTGCCACACTGTAGCCATTTTGGCTGGGTCTTCTTGCTTAAGATCGCTAGAAATTTGCAAATTCATCATCGCAAACCCTTCGCGAATTGCTTGATCAAATTCTTCTAGCTTTGGAAGCGATTTAATTTGCTGACCTTGCATTACAGTTAGAGCAGTACCAAAAATACGGTCGGCGCCAGGGTTGCTTGAAACTAAATGATATTGATGATCAAAAATACAAACGCCGGCCGTAAGACTATCTAAGACTGATTGTAAAAATGATTTTGAATCTTCAAGTGACGAACGGGCATCTGCAATTTGCTTCGTCATGATATTAAATTGGCGCGTTAGTAGGCCCAGCTCATCACCAGTATCAAGCTCTGGCTTGGGCGATAAATCTCCTTGCGCAACTGCCTCAGTACCACGCAATAGCATTAAGAGGGGTTTTGCCAACCCTCCACCCAAAAGAAGTGCCAGGCCTAATGCCACAAACAGTGCAAAGAATAAAGTTAGGGTTAAGGTACCGATATACATTTTGCGCAAGCCTGTGCGCCCTAGAGCCTTTTCTTGATAATCACTGTATGCAGATTGAATTGCCAAGGTATTTTTAGTGATGACCGGAGAAACCTGCTTCACTAACTGCAAATACCAAGCCTCTCGTGGTCCTTGAGGGCTTACCCCAAAGCTACTTGCAGGAGAAGTTCTGCCCTGACCGATGGGCAATAGCGCACGCAAAAAATAATTTTGTGAGCCATCTTCACCAATCCGCTCATCGATAATGCCGGCGCTGTTTAATTTATTGGCCTGCGCCAATAAGCTTGCGGTGGGTGGGACGGCAAGCTGAATATTATTGCCCGATACAGCAATAGCAATAAGTTGTTGACGGATATTATAAATAGCTAGTTCTTGTACATTGGCCTGATCTCTCAAACGAGATAGCAAAAGAGTTAATTCTGCTGGACTTGCATTATTGGGCAAACGAGCTATTTGTTCGGCAATATTACGCCCATCATCTTGTAATTCTTGCAAAGACATATCTAAGGTAGCGCGGCCCAACTCTAAAGCAGAGCTAAGTGCTGTTTCAATCTTCACATCAAACCAAGTTTCAATACTACGGGAGACAAATTGCCAAGAAACACCATATAAAATTACCCCCGGCACTACGCCGACCAAAGCAAAGATCATGGCTAATTTAACAATTAATCGAGTGCCAAAACGTTTTTCTTTCCAGCGCACCGCAATGACTGCGCCCAAAACTAAAATGATGGTGAACAAACACAATCCAACTACAACATTTGCGGCATAGAGCCAAATAAAATTATTATCAAAAAAAGCAGTGTTAGATGTGGCTACCGAAAGCAAAATTAGCAATGCCAGAGCTAAGAAGCCCGCGATAATTGCCACAATAGGTAAGGCGCGCCGTTTCCAGCCCTCTTGCACAAGTGCGGCAGTCCAACTAGCTGGAATGAGCCTATTGATCATTGCGCAATTACGTTTTGAAAACTAGGGGAAAAAGGAAAGCGTAACCAGTCGCTAGAAACATTCCAGTCCCGATTATTTAAGGCGTTTACTTGAAATGGTTTTGGTAGTTTGCTTAAATCTAAAGTCATCCGTAAGGCTGCAATATAGGTTTTGCCTAAATCAATATTAGCGCGCTCAATAATTCGCCAGCCGCCAATTGTTCCTGCTGCTTGCAGAGCCTCACGCATAGTAGCCACCGAAAAACTGAAGCCCTCTGAAGAAATACGATATTGCTTGGTTAAGGGCTGATATGAAACTCTGGTTAGCCGGGTTACTTGTGAGGGTCTTTCGTCAAACCAGTACCAACGTCCACGTGTGAGCTCAAATTCAGTTTGAAAAGACAAAACTAGACCTTTTTTTAGGGCATCTTCTAGGCCAGGTGACAACTCAATATTAAAAACAGCGTTTAAAAGCCAATCGGTTTCAACGCGCTCAATTTCGGCCGATTTGACTTTAATTCCTTCGGCATAAGCCCCCGAGCTCATTAGCAAGCCCAAGACCAGAAATAAACATCGGGCCAAGTTATTAAGTCGCCGGGTCATGACCCATTCTTTTTAAATAGAGCATAGTAAAAGCCATCGTACGTTTTGGCCGGCAGAATCTGGCCAATAGACTCTAATCGTAATGCATCGGCCTGGTTTGACTCAAACCAGGCCGCCTGTTCGTCGCCCTCGGCCGGGAAGAGGGAGCACGTTACGTATAACAATAAGCCGCCTGGCTTTAAAACCCGCCACATTGAGTTTAATAGGGCGCGCTGCTTTAACTGTAATTGTTCAATATCGTCTTTGCGGCGTAAAAATGGAATATCGGGATGACGCCGCACTACCCCTGAGGCTGAACAAGGGGCATCTAATAAAATCTTATCGAATAACTTGCCATCCCACCAATTGCTCAGGGTGGCATCTGCCTCTTTGATAATGTGGGTTGACGAGTTGAGCCCTAATCGCGCTAGATTGCCAGCAATTTTGCCAATGCGTTGTGGATCTATTTCTAAACTAAGCAACTCAATCTCGGCAAGTTCAAGTAAATGTGCAGTTTTCCCTCCTGGTGCCGCACAAGCATCTAGCACCCGGTCTCCCGGCTGAATGTCTAGTAAAAGCCCAGCAAGTTGGGCGGCAGCATCTTGAACCGAAACAAGACCGGCCATAAAGCCGGGGATTTCAGCAACTGGCCGTGGCACCTGTAAGTGCAGCGCGCCCGCTAGCGATTGCCCACCAATAGCGGGAATTTCCTCATATGCAAGGCCAGCTTGATCTAAAAGATCAAGATAAGCAGACCGAGATATTTTCCGCAAATTAATGCGTAAACTTAGCGGCGGATGCAATGCCTGATAAACGCAAATTTGCTCAAATTGCTTGGGGTAATTCATTTTCAATAGGTTTTGCCACCATGCTGGCAAATACAAGCTGCTGCCATTGTCAACTGCTTCGCTTGAATCGGCCAAGATAGCTGACGGCACGCTTAATTGCTGACTAATTTTTCGTAAAACTGCGTTTACTAAACCCTTGGCATGTTTAGTATAGATAGAGTTACCGCAGGCCTTCACTGCTTCATCTACTACAGTATGGTCAGGGTAGCCGCGCTTATTATTGTGGTGACGATTTATTAACAGCACAATAGCTACACTTAAAAGGCTGTCGAGTTCTTGTGGGGGAGCTCTGGGTACATATTTCTTAATTAGGTCATGCGCCCAGCACCATTTGCGCAAAGTTTCGAAAGTTAAACTCTGCACTATCGGGCGCTCGCGGGCCGGCAAAGCCTCGATCATTTGAGTTAGTGATTTGCCGGCCATTACCCCTTCTATTGCTTGGGTTGACAGGCTGATAGCCTTTGCTAAGCCAATACTTTGTGAGGCAGAATTGCCGGGTTGGTCCATCAAGAAAGTGCGTTTTGAAATTGCTGCTCGCTTTTGCGCGCTAAACCTAAAAACCAAGCGCGTGCGCTCATTTTTTTCCCGCCTGGCTTTTGTACCTCAAGCAGCTCTATTACTCCTTCACCGCAAGCGACTAAAACCTCATTTTGACTGCCAATAAAAATCATCCCCACAACCGTAGTCTGCTCTTGTGTATTGGGCTGCACAATTTGTGAAAGCCAAATTTTTAGTTCTTCGCCATTTAATTGGGTGCTTGCACCGGGAAATGGATTTAACGCACGAATCTGCCGATCTATCTTTATCGCGCTTGCATGCCAATCAATCGCGCCTTCGCTCTTGAGAATTTTTGGTGCATAGCTAATGCCATTGAGCGACTGTGGGGTTCGCGTTAAAGCTTGTCCTTTTTGTATAGCGGCCAAACATTGGCTAATTAGTTTTGCGCCCATTAACGCCAAGCGATCATGCAAACTTGCGCTGGTTTCATTAGGGGCGATGGGGGTAACTTCGATCGCAACTTGATCTCCGGTATCTAGCCCCGCATCCATGCGCATAATAGTAATACCAGTATCACTATCACCTGCCTGTATTGCCCGCTGCAATGGTGCCGCTCCACGCCAACGAGGCAAGAGCGAGCCATGCACATTAAAGCAGCCAAAACGATCATTGGCCTCAGTCAAATCTAAAATAGTTTGTGGAATGAGTAGGCCATACGCTACCACTACCATCAGATCAAATTGAATCTGTGCGATAGCCTCAAAAGCGGCTTGACCAAAAGTATTTTTCTCTAAATCGCTTGGTTTAAGTTTTAAACTTTGCGGCTGTAACACTGGAATACCGCGTTCTACTGCAAGCGCCTTGACTGGGCTAATTTGCGTTTGCAGCCCTCTACCAGCAGGTCTATCAGGCTGAGTAAGTACTAACACCACTTCATGCCCGGCAGCTAAAATGGCGCGCAAAGAATGAGCAGCAAATTCGGGTGTTCCAGCAAAAATTACCTTCATGATTGGCTCAATCGAGTGAATAAGCTGCGCGCTTATTCACTCGCGGGTTAGCAAATCGAAGACGCGCTTTTTCATTTTTAAAGCAATGCGCGCACGCTTTAAGGGAGATAAATATTCAATGAAAACTTTACCGATTAAGTGATCCATTTCATGCTGTAGGCAAACTGCTAACAAACCTTCTGCCTCTAGCTCGAATTCATTCCCATTGGGATCTAATGCTTTAACTTTGACGCTTTCTGCGCGCTCAATTTCATCGAAATATTCGGGTACAGATAGGCAGCCCTCGCGCCAAACTTTTTTTTCCGTACTAGCCCAAACCAATTCAGGATTAATAAGAGCAATGAGTTGATTTTGTTCTTCCGTAATATCAATCACAATGATGCGCTCATGAATATCGACCTGCGTTGCCGCTAAGCCAACTCCCGGAGCGGCATACATGGTTTGGGCCATGTCGCTCACAATCTGTTGAATGCGTGAGTTGACCTGCGTCACCGGTTTAGCAATTTTGTGTAAGCGCTTATCAGGATATTTAAGGACTTCTAGTAGTGCCATGTAGGAATTATCCAACAGAGTAATAAAGCTGTCCTGACAGACAAAAATTTCTTGGTGCCGACAATCAATTAATGAATACAACAACGAGTTTGGCTATAAACCGTGAAGCCTCTAATTATCCACAACAACTGCTCGACTTACACGACCCGCCAAAAACGATTTATGTGTCGGGTGATGCTGCGGCAATTAATCAACAGCCCTTAATTGCCATCGTTGGTGCACGTGCTGCCTCGCGCCAGGGCTTACTAGATGCAAGCTTTCTGGCGCAGGGGCTGGCCCAACGGGGGTATGGGGTCGTTTCTGGCTTGGCCCTAGGGGTTGATGGAGCAGCCCACCGAGGCGCGCTGGCGGTCAATGGCTTCACCTTAGCAGTGGGTGCTACGGGGCTAGATGTGGTTTACCCCCCACAACATGGCCAGCTAGCCCAAGAAATTGCCTTAAATGGCCTGCTTTTATCCGAGTTTCCCCCGGGCATAGGCCCCAAGGCCTTTCATTTTCCTCGGCGCAACCGGCTCATTGCAGCCCTCTGCTTAGGGGTGGTTGTAGTTGAGGCGGCGGCAAAGTCAGGGTCCCTAATTACCGCCCATTTGGCAGCCGACTTAGGTCGTGAGGTCTTTGCCCTGCCTGGCTCAATTCATTCAACGCTGGCCATGGGATGCCACCGGCTGATCCAAACTGGGGCTAAGCTAGTGACCTGCATTGGCGATATTGTTGATGAGTTACCCCACTATCAGCAGCAACATAGCCTACTACCGCTAGCGCAAACTCAACTTAAGGCCGATTTATTGACAAAATCAGTCGTTTTATCCGCTTTGCCGCTTCTTAGGTGGGTAAATTATCACCCTAGCTCGATTGATGAAATCTGCCTTTTAAGCGGTATTTCAACCCAAGAGGCCCTAGTCCAAGCCTTACTGCTAGAGGCTAAAGGGCTTATCGAGCGACTGCCGGGCGAAAGGCTCAGATTGCTCCAAAAATAATGAATTTAGACTTTTGTTAAAACTTCGGGTAATAATAAAAAAGGGGTAAATATGCCGATGAGCAGCAAAATCGGTTTAAATTAGCTTCTTTTTAATAATTCTGATTTCTCTTTAAGTTTAACTTTAGGCATCCGCGTGGCAAAAGCACCTACCAAAACCAAACCCGCCGCTTCCATCGACGGTCAAACAAAAACTTTGATCATTGCTGAAAAGCCTTCGGTAGCGAATGATATTGCAAAGGCGCTTGGCGGCTTTCAGAAATACGACGACTACTTTGAAAATGCCGATTTTGTTATCTCTTCTGCAGTGGGCCATTTATTAGAAATTGCCGCGCCCGAAGAGTATGAGGTTAAGCGGGGAAAATGGTCGTTTGCCAATCTACCTGTTATTCCCCCCCATTTTGCTTTGCGTCCAATTGTTAAAACTGAATCACGCCTCAAGGTATTGCAAAAACTTATTAAACGCAAAGACATCAGCGGCCTAATTAATGCATGCGATGCTGGGCGCGAGGGTGAGCTTATTTTTCGTTTAATTGCGCAGCATGCTAAAGCCTCGCAATCAATAAGGCGGCTCTGGTTGCAATCAATGACGCCCAATGCAATTCGTGCTGGGTTTGATCATTTACGCTCTGACCTCGATATGCAACCTTTGGCTGATGCCGCTCGCTGCCGCTCGGAGGCCGACTGGTTAGTGGGCATTAATGGCACGCGCGCCATGACTGCCTTCAATAGTAAAAGTGGTGGCTTCTTTCTTACTACGGTAGGGCGTGTACAAACCCCCACCCTCTCGGTGGTGGTAGAGCGCGAAGAGCAAATACGAAAATTCATTTCTAAAGATTATTGGGAAGTGAAGGCAGAATTTATTGCTGCAGCTGGCGTTTATGAGGGTCGCTGGTTTGATCCTAAATTTAAGAAGGATCCTACCGAGACAGATGCGCGTGAAAATCGTCTCTGGAGCGAAGCCGCCGCCCAAAGCATTGTAGCCGCCTGTCGCGGCAAAAAAGGGGCGGTAAAGGAAGAGGCTAAACCTGCTACTCAGCTTGCCCCACAGCTTTTTGATTTGACCAGCCTGCAACGCGAGGCGAATGCGCGCTTTGGTTTTTCAGCAAAAAATACCTTGGGCTTAGCGCAAGCGCTCTATGAGCGTCATAAAGTATTGACTTATCCGCGCACCGATGCCAGAGCATTACCCGAAGACTATCTCGATACGGTTAAACAAACTATCGAAAACTTGGCCGAACATTCTCAGGAATATAAGCCCTTTGCAAAACAAATTTTACAAGGCAACCCGGCTGATTCCAAAGCTAAAGTAGGCTATGGCTGGATTAAGCCCAACAAACGTATCTTTGATAACTCAAAGATATCTGATCACTTTGCGATTATTCCAACTCTTGAGTCGCCGAAAAATTTAAGCGAGCCTGAATACAAGTTGTATGACTTGGTGGTACGTCGCTTCCTAGCCGTATTTTTTCCTGCAGCGGAATTTCGCGTTACCACTCGCATTACTGAATCGTCAGGGCATCATTTTAAAACTGAGGGTCGTGTCTTAGTTAGCCCTGGCTGGCTTACTGTTTATGGCAAAACGATTCAAGCTGATGATGAATTAGTGCCAGTTCAAGCAAACGAAACCGTGCAAAATGAAACGGTAGTGGTAGTGCCACTTAAAACCAAGCCACCTGCCCGCTATACCGAAGCCACTTTGCTCTCGGCTATGGAAAGCGCTGGCAAATGGGTTGATGATGATGAGATGCGCGAGGCAATGGCAGAGAAGGGTTTAGGAACGCCAGCCACGCGTGCAGCCATTATCGAGGGTCTGTTGTTTGAAAAATACATGGTGCGAGAGGCTCGTGAATTAATTCCAACTGCGAAAGCATTTCAGTTGATGACCTTGCTGCGGGGCCTTGATGTTGAAGAACTCACTCGACCCGACCTCACTGGTAATTGGGAAAATAAATTGGCCCTTATTGAGCAGGGCAAAATGAAGCGTGAAACCTTCATGCAAGAAATTGCGCAAATGACGCAACGCATTGTGAAACGCGCCAAAGAATATGATAGCGATACCATTCCGGGTGATTACGCCACCCTAAAAACTCCGTGCCCACATTGTGGCAAAGCGGTTAAAGAAAATTATCGGCGCTTTGCTTGTGAGCACTGCGGCTTTACGATTAGCAAAACTCCGGGGGGGCGGGCTTTTGAATATCCTGAGGTTGAAAGCCTGTTACAAGAAAAAACCATCGGTCCATTGCAGGGTTTTCGCAGCAAAATAGGGCGCCCTTTTGCTGCCATTATTAAGTTAAGTGAAATTCCAGTGGACGATAAAGACTATCCAAATGCCGGCTTTAAGCTCGAGTTTGATTTTGGCAATAGCGCTGGTGATGACGCTGAAGCAATTGACTTTACTGGGCGTGAGGCGCTGGGCGTTTGTCCAAAATGTTCGGGCGCTATTTACGAAGATGGTATGCGTTACATCTGCGAACACAATACGGGCCCAAATAAAACCTGTGACTTTAAGACAGGGAAAGTCGTTTTACAACAAGAAATTTCAGTCGAGCAGCTAAAAAAATTATTAACCGAGGGCAAGACCGACTTGCTTGCCAACTTTAAATCAAATCGTACTGGTCGTGGTTTTAAGGCCTATTTAGCCTTAGATCCAAGCGGTAAAATTGGTTTTGAGTTTGAGGCTAAAGCTGGAGGTAAAGCCCCTGCTAAAAAACGTGCGGGTGAAATTGCCGCCACTAAATCTGCTGATAAACCCAAGCGCGCTAGTCGCACCAAAGCCGCTGCAGAGGCATGATTGCCGGTACTTGGGCGCCCCTGAAGACGGGCAACTTCTCGGACTTGCACTAGCTCTGAAATAATTGCCGCAGCTAAAGCTGACCACAAAACCCCACGTGAGCCAAGTGCGGTAGCAATGTAAAGTCCGGGCATAGAGGGCACCGCCCCAATAATAGGTAGGCGATCATTTGCAACACATCGCACCCCAACAAAACTATTGGCTATGTTTAATTCGGCCAAATTACCGGCGACATAATTAAGCAAGCTTGCGGCTTGCTGACGATTGTATTCATCACTTCTGGGCCAAGTTGCAAGACTGGTTTCATTTTCATCGTAAGTAGAGCCCACTACCAAAGTGTACATTTTGGTATTTTCATCATAGCTGGCTGGCAAACAATAGCCCTCACCAGAAATGGCTGCTGTTGGTAAATATTTAAGCCATGAACTTGTTGCTGAAATTTGAAATTGATTAAGCTGACCGCGCACTGGCTTTAATGGCAGAGTAATTTGCAATCCTGCTGCTAATTCTTTTGCGCCGTGGGCGCACGCCAGCACTACCGATTTTGCTTTCGCAAGCGGCAGACCTTTTTGATCAAGTGCCCACCAATCAACACCATCATAGGAAATGCTTGCAACTATAGTATTGGCTTCATATGCCAAGCTATCTTGTTGGCCAAAAATGGTGGTGCATGTTTTTTCAAGATTAATAGTCGCGCCCTGAGGAAACCATATGCCATCCCGCGATACTCCCGTTAAGTGCTCTGCCTTGCTGGCGTTTATGGGTTGGGCTGAGTCTTGGTCAAAGCCCGCGCTTACTAATTGCTCATTCAGTAAGCTTTCATTAAATTCAGTGCCGGGCTTAAGCGGCTGAAAAATACCCTCCTCCCGCCAAAAGGGTTGCCAGGTTTTTTTGGCTAAAGCAAAAGCAATATAAGTTAAGCGCTGCAGCAAGGGGCGTGCACGAATTAGGCCCGGATGGGCTAAAGCAAATGCATGGGCCGACGTGCCTGATGCAGGCTTTAACCCCGCATCTAAAACTCGAACAGTTTGTCCCTGCTGCAACAATACTTGAGTAATTGCGGCGCCAGCAATGCCTGCGCCAATCACTAAAACATCATGCTCGATTTGAGACACTTAAGTGCTAAGGCGCGCTTCAATCTTGCTGCGAGTTTCTAATAACTCTTGAGGTAAGCGCTCTTTTAGTTGCTCAAATAATTCGGTATGTAATTTCAGCTCGGCATTCCAAGCTGCTTTATCGACTGAGATAACGGTATTAAATTGCTCAATTGAAAAATCAAGCCCTGCCCAATTTAAGTCGGCATGTTCTGGGCAAATACCAAAGACTGTTTCTTGACCATTACCTTTGCCTTCTATCCGCTCCAAAATCCAAGCTAGCACGCGCATATTTTCACCAAAACCTGGCCAGACAAACTTGCCCTGCGCATTCTTGCGAAACCAATTAACACAATAAATTTTTGGCAACATTGCGCCGTCACTGGTTAATTTTTTGCCAACATTCAGCCAATGTTGAAAGTAATCACTCATGTTGTAGCCGGCAAAAGCAATCATTGCAAATGGGTCACGCCGCACTACACCAACCTCGCCAGTAATTGCCGCTGTAGTTTCGGAGCCCATGGTCGCAGCCATATAAACGCCCTCGACCCAATCACGGGCCTCACTGACTAATGGCACTGTGCTAGAGCGGCGTCCGCCAAATAAAAATGCATCAATTGGCACGCCTTCGGGATTATTCCAATTGGGATCTACCGCCGGATTATTGGTGGCGGCCATCGTAAAACGGGAGTTGGGGTGCGCTGCTTTACGGCCCGCTGAACCATCTGCTGGCGTCCAGTCTTTGCCCTGCCAGTCGATTAAGTGGGCTGGCGGTGTCTCGGTTAAGCCTTCCCACCAAACATCGCCATCATCAGTTAATGCCACATTAGTAAAAATAACGTCGTGATTTAAGGAATCAATGCAATTAGGATTGGTAACTCGGTTTGTGCCAGGAGCAACGCCGAAATAACCTGACTCTGGATTAATTGCATATAGGCGAGTTTTACCAGTAAGCGGGTCTTTGCGCGGCTTAATCCAAGCAATATCATCGCCAATGGTGGTGACCTTCCAGCCCTCAAATCCTGCGGGTGGAATCATCATTGAGAAATTAGTTTTGCCACAGGCCGAAGGAAAAGCTGCAGCGATATGGTATTTTTTTCCAGCTGGGTTTGTTACCCCCAAGATCAGCATGTGCTCGGCCAGCCAGCCCTGATCACGGCCCATGGTAGAGGCAATGCGCAATGCAAAACATTTTTTGCCGAGCAAAGCATTGCCGCCATATCCAGATCCGTATGACCAAATTTCGCGGGCCTCAGGGAAATGAACAATATATTTTGTGGTGTTGTTTGGCCAAGCAACATCTTTTTCACCCTGAGCTAGTGGCTTACCAACCGTATGAATACATGGCACAAAACTACCATTTGGGCCTAGCTGATCAATTACTGCTTTGCCCATGCGCGTCATGATGCGCATATTAATCGCCACGTAGGGGCTATCAGAAAGTTCAACTCCAATATGGGCAATAGGCGAGCCGATAGGGCCCATTGAAAAAGGCACCACATACATTGTGCGACCACGCATGCAACCAGAAAATAAAGGTGTCAAGGTTGCGCGCATTGTGGTGGGATCAACCCAATTATTTGTTGGGCCGGCATCGATCTTTTGCTGCGAACAAATAAAAGTGCGATCTTCGACGCGCGCTACATCCTGAGGGTCGGATAAAGCTAAATAAGAGTTTTTTCTTTTTGCTGGATTAAGGCGCTTAAAAGAGCCTGCTTGTACCAAGAGTTGGCAGAGCGCGTCATACTCTTCTTGGGATCCATCACACCAATGTACTTGATCTGGCTGTGTGAGCGTTACAATTTCTGCAACCCATTGAATTAATTGCTGATTTTTAACATAATTGGGTGTACTTAAACTTATCACACCGTGAATTGCTGGTTGGTTCATCGAAAACCCTCACTGCATTTTTTGTAAAGATATCGATTTTATCATTTACAGCTTCATTAAAGTCCTTTTTACTGCGCCTTAAATTAGCCTTTAAGCGCTACTTACCAATACAAAATTGGCTAAATATTTTTCCCAATAATTCATCTGGCAACGTTCTTCCTAAGACTTGTTCAAGGCATGCTTGGGCCAGACGTAACTCCTCTGCAAATAACTCAAGGGTTTGGTTGCCGTTTAGACTATGAATCTGGGCCTTTTGTAAATGTGTTGCCGACGATGCAATACACTCAAGATGGCGTTGGCGAGCAATGAGTAGGTCCTCATTACCTCCATTCCAACCAGGGCGCTCTACTATTCGCTTAATTAGCTCATCAATGCCTAGGCCCGTTTTAGCAGAAACGCACAAGCTGCCTAATAGTTGACTGGCTTGGATTTGTAGCTTAGAGCATAAATCTGCTTTATTGATCACCTCAAAAAATATGGCATGCCGAGGTAGGGCAGTTTTAATGCGATTTTGCATTTCAACTTCTTCTTGACTCATCGCTTGATTTTGTTCGCTGCCATCGCGTAAAAAGAGCATTACATCGGCATGGCGTATCGCCTCCCAAGTGCGCTCTATGCCAGCCCGTTCTAACGGGTCATGGGTAACACGCAAACCTGCAGTATCAATTACATGCACTGGTATACCGGCCAAGGTAATAGTAACTTTTATGCGATCACGGGTAGTGCCAGCCAGGTCGGTAACAATCGCCACGTCGTCACCTGCTAGCCGATTAAGTAGCGAGCTTTTACCAACATTCGGTGCGCCCACCAAAACCAGCTGCATACCATCGCGTAAAATCGCGCCTTGCGTGGCAGCCTCTTGAAGCCCGACCAAACGTTGACTGATTGTTAACAAGCGCTGGTGTGCCTGCGCACTTTCTAAAAAATCAATTTCTTCTTCTGGAAAATCAAGGGTTGACTCCACCAAAATGCGTAGTTGTGTGATTTCCTCAACTAAAGCATTGATTGCCTGAGAAAAAGTGCCCTGCAGTGAGCGCGTTGCGCCAAGCACTGCGGCCTCGCTTTGCGCACTAATTAAATCTGCTATTGCTTCAGCTTGTACCAAATCAATTTTTCCATTGAGGTATGCGCGCTGGGTGAATTCGCCTGGCTCAGCAATTGCGAGTCCACTCTTTTTGCCTAGCTCTAAACAGCGTCTGACGACCATTTGTAGTAATTGCGGACCACCATGACATTGCAGCTCTAAAACATCTTCGCCAGTAAAAGAAGCGGGCTCTGGAAAAAATAGGGCTAAGGCTTGATCAATAGTTTCGCCTGCGGCATTTTTTAGACTTACTACGACCGCTTGTCGTGCTGGCATTTCTCTGCCAACAATAGCATGCACTAGCTCAGCTTGAATGGGTGCGCCACTAATACGTACAATGCCAACCCCCGCGCCACCAGCCGCAGTGGCAATTGCAATAATGGGGATTTTTCTAGTAAGCATTACTGCGGTCCTAGGCCGCCTGTTTTTTTCCAAACATTTTATTAATTTGCCACTGCTGGGCAATCGATAATAGATTATTCACGACCCAGTAAAGTACAAGTCCCGATGGAAAGAAAAAGAACATCACCGAAAAAATTAATGGCATGTACATCATTACCTTAGCCTGAATAGGATCGGGCGGCTTGGGGTTTAATTTGGTTTGAACAAACATAGAGACAGCCATAATGATTGGCAAAATATAGTATGGGTCAGGTATCGAAAGGTCGTGAATCCACCAAATCCATGGGGCATTGCGCATTTCAACCGACGATAACAGCACCCAATACAGGGCAATAAATACTGGGATTTGCACCACCACTGGCAAGCAACCCCCGAGCGGATTAATTTTTTCCTTCTTATACATCTCCATCATTGCGGCATTTAATTTTTGTGGGTCGCCTTTAAGTTGCTCGCGCATTGTTGTTAACCGCGGCTGCACCTCTTTCATGCGTGCCATTGATTTATAACTAGCAGCCGATAGCGGGAAGAAAACAAACTTGATGAGCACAGTTAGCAAAACAATAGCCCAGCCCCAATTATTTACATAACCGTAAATTTTTTCTAAAAGCCAAAAAATTGGTTTAGCCAAAATGGTAAGGTAGCCGTAATCTTTCAATAATTCAAGGCCCGGCGCTATACCCTCTAGCATACTTTCTTCTTGCGGACCAATAAATAAGCGCGCCTTTTCGGTCACGGTTGCACCAGTTGCAATTGTGCCCAATGGAACTTGCATGCCGACGCGAAATAAATTTTTGTCAATTTTTCCCGCATAAATATCGCGTACGGTTTTATCAGCGGGTATCCAAGCACTCGCAAAGTAATGCTGCACCATTGCTATCCAAGCTGGCGATGCAGCGGGCACGTCTTTAGGTACCTCTTGTTTGCCTTTATCAATGTCAGCAAAACTTAGTTTTTGAAATTTATCTTTTTGGGTATAAACTGCGGGTCCCGTAAAGGTACTATAAAACTCGCTCTCTTGTTTTTCGCTACCATCACGCACTAATTCGGTATACAAAATAATTGGGCCAACGTTGGCGTTCGTTTGTGTCACGCTGTGTCCCACCTCGACCACATAAGAGCCTGGCACTAATAAAAATAGCTTCTCGAGCTTCACGCCGTTGCGCTCGGTAGCCATCACCAAAAAGGGTCGGCCTGCGCCATCTTTGCCCGATGTCTGCAGCTTAAATACTGAATTGTGATTAGGCAGCTCTAGGCTACTGCCAGCGATTAGTCCAGAACGTGCAATATATTGATGGCTTTGATTGAGCTGTAATAGCTCTACCGGTGTTTTGTCTGGATTAAATTCTTGGAGTAATTTTGCATTAACGACATTTGCTCCGTTGGCACTTATCTCAAGTCGCAATACATCATTTTCAAGGATGAATTTTTCGGCGGTATTTTGTGCCACTACACTTATGGTAGAGAGGCTGGCTTCTTTTGGTGGGCTTGCTGGCGCATTGCTTGGTGGTGCAACGGCGGCTCCGGCTTGGGGTGGTAAATCACCCTTGGGGCTTGTTTCAAGTGGTTTTGTGGCTTTTGTACTGGAGCCCGGTGCAGCTGCGCCAAGAAGGCTTGGGCGCCCCTCATGTAATAACCAGTTATCGTAAAGCATCAGCGCAGAAATAGCAAAAATGGCCCAAAGAATTGTTTTTTTAATATCCATAAAAAATTGAACGCCTACGTATCGATAGATTGTTTTGGTTTAACTGCTGGGTCGTATCCCCCATGGGTCCATGGGTTACAGCGCAAAATTCGCCAGACACTTAAGCGAACGCCCTTAAAAAAACCATAGCTGCGCAAACAGGCACAAGCGTAATGCGAACAACTCGGCTCGAATTTACACTGACCACCCCAAAATGGCGCTATGCTTAACTGATAAGCGCGAATACAATAAATTCCAAGAAGGTTAAGCGGGCGCATTAAATTAATTCCCGTATTTTGCTGCGCAAAGTTATTAATTCAGCTTGTCGTAACTTGCCCCGAGCATTTTTGCCAACTGCATGTCTTAATTTAATTACTGCGTCGCATTGTAGGGTTTTGGTTTGTGCTTGCCATACTAATTCACGAATCATGCGCTTAAGTGCGTTGCGATCGACCGCTCTTTTGACTAATTTTTTTGCTACTGCAATACCTAAGTCGGCTGGTTTTGGTGTAAGTGGCTCAGCAAAATAAGCGCCCCACGAAATATTTGCTTTCGGGGGCGTTTTTAAGAGCTCTGCAATTCTGGCGCTTTTCAACGCAATCTTATACGGCGAGGCGTTTACGGCCCTTGGCACGACGGGCATTTAATACTAAGCGTCCGCCGCGCGTTTTCATGCGGATACGAAAGCCGTGTGTACGCTTGCGGCGGGTTACTGATGGTTGGTAAGTTCTTTTCATGATCAATCCTAGGGAAGCCGACTATTTTCATTGCAAGTGCGCAAAAGGTCAACCAAAGAATCCACTTGTTACCAGCGATTTCTAATTTTTATGCCTGATTTTCTGCTAAACAACTGTTTTTATGGCTTATTTTTTACTTGTTAACAAGTTATCCACAGGTTTTCCACGATTTTGGTGCTTGTGGATAACTTTAAGAGCTGGCTACAATCAATATCTCGGAAATATGTCTAACCCTCAAAACCCTCCCGCATTGCAACCCCTGAGCCCACTTGTTTTTTGGGATGAGGCCTTGGGTTTACTTGCCCGCGAGCTTTCACCGCAACAATTCAAAACGTGGATACAGCCCCTTAAGTTTCGTTCTTACGTAGAAAGTGAGCATTTGCTTACTATTACAGCCCCAAATCGATTTAAGCTTGACTGGATTAAAAAGACTTTCGCCGATCGGTTTCAAGAGTTGGCTTCAGCCTATTTTGCCGTTCCAATCAATTTAAATTTTGCGCTTGAGCTCGACCCTGATGCACTCAACCGGCAGCTACCAGGCGCTGGTGCAGGCCCCGCCTTACAAGACCCCAGTTCTAAGCAAGTCGGCAATGGGGCTGATTCAATTTTTGATGATGAAGAGTTGGCGGGCTTTAGTGACGAGCATGTATTTGATATTGAGGACCACTCTAAGCTCAATCCAGCCCTTACCTTTGATACTTTTGTTACTGGAAAGGCCAACCAGCTGGCCCGAGCTGCCTCAATTCAGGTGGCACATAACCCCGGCACTTCTTATAACCCGATGTTTTTGTACGGTGGGGTGGGCCTTGGTAAAACCCACCTTATTCATGCTATTGGCAACCACCTTTTAAAAGAAAAGCCCGGTGCACGTATCCGCTATATTCACGCCGAACAATATGTGTCGGATGTGGTGCGCGCGTACCAGCAAAAGGCCTTTGATCGCTTTAAGCGCTACTACCACTCACTCGACCTGCTTTTAATTGATGACATTCAGTTTTTTAGCGGTAAATCCCGCACCCAAGAAGAGTTTTTCTATGCTTTTGAGGCCTTGCTTAGCAACCGCTCGCAGGTCATTATTACTAGCGATACCTACCCAAAAGAAATGGCAGGAATTGATGAGCGCCTAATTTCGCGCTTTGATTCTGGCTTAACAGTAGCAATTGAGCCCCCCGAGCTAGAAATGCGCGTCGCCATCCTGATGAAAAAGGCGGCACAAGAAGGGATTCCAATGTCTGAAGATGTGGCTTTTTTTGTCGCCAAACACCTTCGCTCAAACGTCCGCGAGCTTGAGGGGGCCTTGCGGAAAATTTTGGCTTTTGTACGCTTTCATGGGCGCGACGTGACCATCGATGTGGCGCGGGCCGCCCTTAAAGATCTGCTCTCTATCCAAAATCGCCAAATATCGGTTGATAGTATCCAAAAAGCTGTCGCAGACTTCTATAATATAAAAGTAGCCGACATGTACTCGAAAAAGCGCCCCGCCAATATTGCCCGGCCGCGCCAAATTGCGATGTTTATGGCAAAAGAATTAACCCAAAAAAGTCTGCCTGAAATTGGCGATCTTTTTGGTGGTCGTGATCACACGACGGTTTTACATGCAGTTAGAAAAATAGCTGACGAGCGAGCGCACGATAGTCATCTAAATCACGAGATTCATGTTATTGAGCAAACACTTAAAGGCTAGTTTAGTGCGCGGCATGGGGTGTGGATAAGTTGTTGGATAAGTTGTGAGTAATTTGTGGATAAGTTTTTTTCGAGCATTTTTCTTGCGGCCAACATCAAGTTATCCAGAAGTTATCCAGCGTTTATACAGGGTTTATCCACAGCTTTTTTTCGCTGTAAATTATTGTTTTAAAATAAGAATTTGAGTTATCCACAGATTTCCCCAGCCCTATTACTATTACTATGAAAATATATACAAGGACTTAAAAGCAATGCAACTGGTTAATACATCAAGAGATAGTTTATTAAAGCCGCTACAGGTGGTCAGTGGCATTGTTGAACGACGCCACACCTTACCAATTTTGGCTAATTTATTATTTAAAAAGGTTGGTGAGAAAATTGCTTTTGTTTCTACTGACATTGAAATTCAAATTACTACCTCAGCTAATTTCGGGGTTGGTACTGAAGATGTCACCACCACTGTTGCAGCAAGAAAATTACTGGATATTTTGCGCTCATTACCCGAGGGCCCTGTAGCGCTTAATTTAAAAGACGGGCGCATGGTAGTACAAAGCGGGCGTAGCCGATTTTCTTTGCAAACGCTTGCGGCGAGCGAGTTTCCGGTAATGCAAAGTGTTGGTGAAATAAACGCTTCGTGGAACATGCCGCAAAAAGATTTTCGGCAACTGATTAGCCAGGTTCATTTTGCAATGGCCCAACAAGATATTCGTTATTACCTAAATGGCATGTTGTTGGTGCTTGAGGGTAAGCAGGTTATTGCCGTGGCTACCGATGGACATCGCCTTGCGTTTAGTCAAATCGAGTTGGCTGCTGCGCCTAGCGGTAATGGCGAAAGACAAGAAATTATTATTCCAAGAAAAACAATTTTAGAGTGTCAACACTTGCTGGAAGAGACTGATGCGGCTTTACAAATTAGCCTCACCGCCAATCAAGTAAGGTTTAGTTTTGGTGACATTGAATTAATTTCAAAACTGGTTGAAGGCAAGTTTCCAGATTATCAACGCGTTATTCCAAAAGGACAAAAAAACGTTTTAAGCGTGAAGCGCGAAGAACTACAATCTGCCTTGCAACGTGCAGCTATTTTGACTACAGAAAAATTCAAGGGTGTGCGGTTTTCTTTAAACCCCGACCGCATTACCATTCAATCGACCAATGCTGAGCAAGAAGAGGCACAAGAGGAAATCGAAACCCAATATAATGGTGATGCGGTAGAAATTGGTTTTAATGTTAGTTATTTGCTTGATGTGTTGGCCAACCTAAAACAAGAAACATTACAAATAAGCCTTGGTGATGCCAACAGTAGCGCGGTCATAACGCTTCCGGGATCAGAATCTTTTAAGTATGTTGTGATGCCAATGCGGATTTAAATTAGAAAAAAATGACTGAAGAAATTAAAGTAGTTGAGGAGTACGGCGCTTCATCAATTCAAATTCTCGAGGGCCTCGATGCGGTGCGTAAGCGCCCCGGTATGTATATTGGCGACACCTCTGATGGCACGGGCTTGCATCATTTGGTGTTTGAGGTTTTAGATAACGCCATTGACGAAGCCTTGGCGGGTTATTGCACAGAAATAACGGTTGTTATTCAAACCGATAACTCATTGTCGATTGTTGACAATGGCCGCGGCGTGCCAACCGGCATTAAATACGACGACAAAAACGACCCTAAGCGCAGCGCCGCTGAAATTGTTATGACCGAGTTACACGCGGGCGGCAAGTTTGACCAAAATAGCTATAAAGTTTCAGGCGGCCTTCATGGGGTTGGGGTAAGTTGTGTAAACGCCCTTTCTAAATGGCTCAAGCTCACCATTCGGCGTGGCGGCAAAACCCACTATATGGAGTTTGCCCGCGGCGTGATTCAAAACCCCAACATTCAAATGGAAAATGGCTTTGCTATTTCGCCGATCTTGGTAACCGGTGAGACGGAGCTGTCCGGAACCGAAGTGCATTTTTTAGCTGACGAAACTATTTTCGGCAAGGTTGAATATCACTATGAAATTCTAGTTAAGCGTATTCGCGAATTATCCTTTTTAAATAATGGTGTGCATATTCGCTTGATTGATCAGCGCAGCGGGCAAGAAGAAGACTTTGCATTTTCTGGTGGCGTGCGCGGTTTTGTTGAGTACATTAACCAAACCAAAACAGTCCTTCATCCCAACATTTTTTATGCTGAAGGTATGCGCCCCTCAGACCTTGGCGGCCAGATCACCGCAGAAGTGTCAATGCAATGGAACGATAGCTTTAGCGAGCAGGTGCTTTGCTTCACTAACAACATCCCTCAGCGCGATGGTGGCACACACTTAACGGGTTTGCGCGCGGCGATGACGCGGGTCATTAATAAGTACATTGATGAACACGAAATAGCAAAAAAAGCTAAGGTTGAAATTTCGGGCGATGATATGCGCGAAGGCCTTACCTGTATTTTGTCGGTAAAGGTGCCAGAGCCAAAATTTTCAAGCCAAACTAAAGACAAATTAGTGTCGAGCGAAGTACGAGGCCCAATCGAAGAAATTGTTGCTGAGGCTCTAAGCGCTTACTTACAAGAGCGTCCACAAGACGCCAAAATTTTGTGTGGAAAAATTGTTGACGCAGCACGTGCTCGGGAGGCAGCGCGCAAGGCCCGCGATATGACACGGCGTAAAGGGGTATTAGACGGCCTTGGATTGCCCGGTAAGCTAGCTGATTGCCAAGAAAAAGATCCTGAAAAATCTGAGCTTTTTATTGTTGAGGGCGACTCTGCGGGCGGTTCGGCCAAACAAGGGCGTGATCGGCGTTTTCAGGCAATTTTGCCGCTCAAGGGAAAAATCTTAAATGTAGAAAAGGCTCGCTTTGACAAAATGTTGGCGAGTCAAGAGGTGGTTACTTTAATAACTGTGCTTGGAACGGGCATTGGCGCGGAAGAATATAAGGCCGACAAGCTGCGCTATCATCGCATCATAATTATGACCGACGCCGACGTCGATGGTAGTCACATTCGCACTTTATTACTCACCTTTTTTTATCGACAAATGCCCGAGCTAATTGAGCGGGGCCATATATACATTGCACAGCCCCCCTTATATAAAGTGAAGTTTGGTAAGAGCGAGCAATATATTAAAGATGATGTAGAGCTAAACCAATTACTTTTAAAAATAGCGCTTGAGTCGGCCTCAATTGAAACGCCTGCCGGAGAAGTTATTGCTGGAGATGGCTTGGTTGAGCTTGCAAAAAACTATCAAGTAATTCAGTCGGTGGTTGATCGGCTGTCGCGCACCATTGATGAAGATGCTTTGCGGGCAATTGCAGCCGGGGTCCCCCTGAACCTAGATACTGAGATTGAGGCCAACGATTCGGCCAAGCGCCTACTTGCCGCCTTATCCGAGGGATTAAACCCCTTGGTTTTGCCGCCTGAGATTACTGTGCAAAAAGAAGATCGCACTGAGCGTTATAAATTGTTGCTGTCACGGCGTATTCACGGCAACTTAAAACTATCGGCAATTAATTCTGATTTTGTGCATGGTAATGATTATTTAAGCCTTACGGGAGCTGCTCAGGCCTTAGCGGGCAGGGTGTTGCCAGGCTCTCGTGTGCGCCGCGGCGATCCGGAAAAAAATCAAAAGGAGCAGCTGGTTCAAAACTTTCGCACTGCCTTTGCTTGGTTGTTGGCTGAAGCAGAGCGCACGGTCAGCCGCCAACGCTACAAGGGTTTGGGTGAAATGAATCCCCAGCAGCTATGGGAAACCACTATGGATACGGCAACCCGCCGCCTCTTGCGGGTACAAATTGAAGATGCCATTATGGCCGACCAAGTTTTCACAACCCTAATGGGCGATGAGGTTGATCCACGGCGTGCGTTTATTGAAAAGAATGCGCTAATCGCCCGCAACCTCGACGTTTAAATTATGGCAAAGAAAAATCTTAAACCACCCAAGGTGGATCGGTCGTGTATTGTGGTGCGCTCGTCTGATATTCATGGTAAGGGCGTCTTTGTGGCAAAGCCCATCAAAAAAGGCACACCCATTATTGAGTACAAGGGCAAGCGCATTTCTTGGAAAGAGGCCGAGCGCATTCATCCGCACGACCCCAAACAACCAAACCACACATTCTATTTTTCGCTAGATGATGGTCGTGTGATTGATGCAAACCAAGGCGGAAATGCTGCTCGCTGGATTAATCACTCATGTAAACCCAATTGCGAAACCCAAGAAGAACGCTATGCTGGCAAAGCCAGGGTATTTATTTTTACCAAGCGCGCACTAAAAGTAGGGCAAGAACTCTTTTACGATTATTCCCTTGATGTTGAGGGGCGCATTACCAAGACCATGAAACGCGATTACACTTGTCATTGCGGTGCAAAAAGTTGTCGCGGCTACATGCTGGCCGCTCAAGACAAATAGCATAGGCACTATTTGTGTTTGTCACAATTCAAGAATTAGAGGCCGCCATTAATTTTTGGCGACAACGCACGCCCCCCTTGGGCGAAGAACAAACGCTTTCTGCTGAGGTTAGTGCCCTAGCAAAACCTTATGCGCTCTTAATTATGCAGGGTGCCCAGCGAATGCCTATCGACCTGATGAGCCCCTTGGCACAGTTGGCTATTACACAATATCAGGCCAAAACAATGACAGGCTAAGACGTGACGCAAATTTTCTTGGCCCCGCTTGTTCGGGGTTATCCCTATACAAGGTAGTTCGCACCTGGGCTATTCTCTAAGGCTGACCTGTAAAAGTAATTGAGAATTTGTGGACCAAAGCGATATTATTTTAAAAACTGTTAATTTAGGCAAAACCTTTAAGGGGTTTGCAGCGGTTACCGAGGTAAATTTAGAGGTGGCTAGAGGCGGAATCCATGCCTTGATTGGCCCAAACGGGGCTGGCAAAACCACTTGCTTTAATTTGCTCACAAAATTTCTTGAGCCGAGTTCGGGCCATATTTATTTTAACGGGATTGATATAACCAAGGAGCGTCCTGCACAAATCGCGCGGCGCGGCATTATCCGCTCCTTTCAAATATCGGCTGTTTTCCCGCATTTGAGTGTGCTTGAAAACGTACGCATCGCCTTGCAGCGTAAGCTAGGAACTGAATTTCACTTTTGGAAATCACCCAGCTCTTTAAATGTTTTAAACAATCGGGCAATGGAATTATTGCGGGAGGTAGGGCTGGCAGAAATTGCTGAAGAGCAAACAGTTAATTTGCCCTATGGTAGAAAGCGGGCCCTTGAAATTGCTACCACTTTGGCGATGGAGCCCGAGTTGATGCTATTAGACGAGCCCACCCAGGGCATGGGGCATGAAGACGTTGCACGGGTTACCGAGCTCATAAAACGGGTGGCCGAAGGGCGCACAGTATTAATGGTTGAACATAATATGAAGGTAGTTTCGGCAATTGCTGACAAGATCACCGTTTTACAAAGAGGCTCAGTCTTGGCCGAGGGGCCATATAGCGAGGTATCTAAGAATCCGCTGGTAATAGAGGCCTACACTGGTAGCGACGCCGAGGCACAAGCATGAGTGCAGTAGCTTTAGACGTGAAAAATCTCGAGACCTGGTATGGCGAGTCACATATTTTGCACGGCATTGATTTTCGCGTTGCAGATGGCGAGGTAGTAACTTTGTTGGGCCGCAATGGTGCGGGCAGATCAACTATTCTGAAAGCTATTTTAGGGTTAACCGGTAGGCGCACTGGCTCAATAGAAGTTAACGGCCAACAAACCATTGGCATGCCGACCTACAAAGTAGCCCACCTCGGCATTGGATATTGCCCCGAAGAAAGAGGCATCTTTTCAAGCCTTACAGCCGAGGAGAACCTTTTATTACCACCCGAAGTGGTTAAAGGCGGCATGGGGGTTGATGCTATTTATGAAATGTTCCCTAATCTTTATGAGCGTAGATCAAGCCCTGGCGCTCGGCTTTCGGGCGGCGAACAACAAATGCTCGCAATTGCCCGAATCTTGCGTACTGGCGCAAAAATATTATTGCTCGACGAAATAACAGAAGGCCTAGCGCCGGTAATCGTTCACAAGTTAGGCGAAGTCGTAACTAAACTGAGTAAAAGTGGCTTTACGATTGTCTTGGTGGAACAAAACTTTCGCTTTGCTGCAAAGTTGGCAGATCGGCATTATGTGATTGAAAGCGGGCATGTCGTCGAAGTAGTACAACGTTCAGAATTAGCCGCCAAGGCAGAACTGTTGAATGGGTATTTAGGGGTTTGATCGGTAAATAAATGATTAAAGGAAAAAAATGAAACAGACACTTATAGCAGCAACGGCAACTGCAGTATTACTGGGCACCTCCGGGCTTGCCTTAGCGCAGACCCAACCGCCAGTGAAGATTGGCTTTATTACCGATATGTCGGGGCTCTATGCCGATATTGATGGCGATGGTGGCTTAGAGGCGATCAAAATGGCGATTGACGATTTTGGTGGCACCGTTTTAGGTCGCAAAATCGAAGTCATTTCTGCTGACCATCAAAACAAGGCCGATATTGCAGCATCAAAAGCACGCGAATGGGTTGATCGTGATGGCGTCACTGTACTTTTTGGTGGCACTAATTCGGGCACAGCTCTTGCTACCGCTAAGGTAGCTTTAGAGAAAAAGCGTATCTATATTAATAATGGCGCGGGCTCCTCTGCACTTACTAACGAGCAGTGCAGTCCTTATACGGTGCACTACACCTATGACACCATTGCTATGGCCAACGGCACTGGCAAGGGCATGATTGGTAAGGGCGGGAAAACTTGGTTTTTCTTAACCGCAGACTATGCTTTCGGTTATGCGCTTGAAAAAGACGCGGCCGCAGTAGTTGTAGCAGATGGCGGCAAGGTGTTGGGTCAGGTGCGGCACCCCTTAAGTGCAAGCGACTTTTCTTCTTACCTGTTGCAAGCGCAAAACTCTAAAGCCCAAGTGCTAGGTTTAGCCAATGCTGGTGGGGATACCATCAATACAGTAAAAGCAGCTAATGAATTTGGTATTACCAAGACCATGAAGATTGCAGGTTTATTGGTATTTATCTCGGACGTTCATAGTATGGGCTTAAAAAGTGCGCAGGGGCTTTATGCAACCGAGGCCTGGTACTGGGATCAAAACGATGAAACGCGTAAGTTTGGTAAACGCTTCTTTGGCAAGATGAAGCGCATGCCCTCGATGGTTCAGGCCGGCAACTATTCCTCTACCATGACTTATCTCAATGCAGTTAAGGCAGCGGGAACTGATAATGCCGATAAGGTTATGGAGCAGTTGCGGAAGGTAAAAATTAACGATATGTTTACCAAAGGCGGCTATATTCGTAAAGACGGCACCATGGTTCATACCATGTATTTGTTTGAAGTTAAAACGCCCGCCGAATCGAAATCACCATGGGATTATTACAAGTTAATTAGCACCATTCCTGGTGAGCAAGCTTTTCCAATTGCGTCTTATGCACAGTGTAATTTAAAGTAATCTTTGGAAATTTTTGGTCTTTCCACCTCGGCCCTGTTAAGCCAGCTCCTTTTGGGGCTGGTTAACGGGAGCTTTTATGCTATCTTAAGTTTGGGGCTAGCAGTTATTTTTGGCCTGCTAAATGTCATTAACTTTTCGCATGGCGCCATGTTTATGTTGGGCGCCATCGTGACTTGGATGGCTGGCCAATACTTTGGGCTTAATTATTGGGTGATGTTGTTGTTATCGCCGCTGGTCGTGGGTGCGATTGGCGTTGTGATTGAGCGGCTTTTACTGCGGCACCTGTATCAGTTGGATCATTTATATGGCCTCTTGCTCACCTTCGGCTTAACTCTTTTTATTGAAGGTATCTTGCGCTCAATTTATGGCTCCTCAGGGCTGCCTTTTTCTACCCCCGAACAGCTTACTGGCGCAACTGATTTAGGTTTTATGATGCTACCGAATTACCGTGCATGGGTGGTGTTTGCTTCGCTATCAGTTTGTTTTATTACTTGGTATGTGATTGAAAAAACCAAGTTAGGCTCGTATTTGCGTGCCGGCACTGAAAACCCAAAGTTAGTGCAAGCGTTTGGAATTAATTTTCCACTGATGATGACTTTAACTTATGCCTTTGGCGTTGGCCTGGCCGCCTTTTCTGGCGTACTTGCAGCGCCCATTATTCAAATTTCACCATTGATGGGCTCAAATTTAATAATTGTCGTTTTTGCAGTGGTGGTAATTGGAGGAATGGGTTCAATCTTGGGTTCAATCTTAACGGGCTTAGGCCTTGGTTTAATTGAAGGGTTAACAAAAGTTTTTTATCCTGAGGCTTCAAATACGGTGGTGTTTGCAATTATGGCAATCGTTTTATTGTTTAGGCCGGCCGGCTTATTTGGTCGAGAAAAATGAACTTACTCGTACCGAAGTTTCTAAAGCCCTCCCTGTACATTGCAATTATTTTGCTGGGTGTTCTTGCCCCATGGTATTTTTATCCAATCTTTTTAATGAAGATTTTATGTTTTGCTTTATTTGCTGCGGCTTTTAATTTATTGCTGGGGTATACCGGCCTTCTTTCATTTGGTCACGCAGCGTTTTTTGGCGGCAGTGGCTATGCTGCAGGTTTCTTTATGCGTAATGCTGGCTTGTCGCCTGAGCTTGGAATTATTTTAGCTACTTGCTTTGCGATCTGTTTAGGCGCTGCCATGGGTGGGCTGGCGATTCGTCGCCAAGGAATTTATTTTTCGATGATTACCCTGGCGTTAGCACAAATGTTTTATTTCATTTGTTTGCAGGCGCCAATTACTGGCGGTGAAGATGGGTTTCAGGGCATTCCAAGAGGAAGTTTATTTGGACTAATTGATTTAAGCAACGACCTTAATTTATATTATTTTGTTTTGTTAGTTGTGTTGTTTGGATTTTTATTAATTGCTCGCATCGTTGCTTCGCCCTTTGGGCAGGTTTTAAAAGCGATTAAAGAAAATGAGCCGCGGGCAGTTTCGTTGGGCTACGATGTTAATCAATTTAAGTTTTTAGTTTTTGTTTTATCTGCTGCTCTTGCGGGCTTGGCTGGCAGCGTACAGGCTTTAGTGTTGGGTTTTGAAACGCTTAGCGATGTCCATTGGTCAATGTCGGGCTTAGTGATTTTGATGACTTTAGTTGGCGGTGTCGGTACCTTGATTGGCCCCTTGATAGGTGCTCTGGTGATTGTGGTACTAGAGCAGCGGGTTGGTGAAATTGGAAATTTTTTAGCCAAAATAAGCAGCGTGCAGTGGTTTAATTCATTGGGTGAATCGGTTACGATTGTGACGGGGCTCATTTTTATTTTATGTGTAATGCTCTTTCGCAAAGGCTTGGTGGGTTATTTTGTAAAGCAAAAATAACTTTCATTTTTACAAGAGCTGCTCATCGAATTTTCAATTTATTTATGGCCCCTATTACTGGCGCTAGCTTTTTTTGCTGGGCTGGTTGATGCGGTGGCAGGTGGTGGTGGCTTAATTCAAGTACCCGCCCTCTTTGCGGCCTATCCTGAAGTGCCTCCAGCCACTCTAATGGCAACAAATAAGGTGGCATCAATTGGCGGCACCTTTAATGCCGCTCGCCGTTATTTGCGTCATGTTGATTTGCCTTGGGTAATTGTTGGTCCGGCAATTGTGTTTGGTTTTTTTGGAGCGCTGCTTGGCGCCCAAGCGGTAGCAGTTTTTCCTGCAGAGCCTTTGCGCAAGGCCCTGCCTTTTGTGTTGCTGTTTCTGTTGTTTTATACCTGGTTTCAACCAGCCTTGGGTGGCAATCATCAGCCATCTAAAGGCCATTTTTTAAACCAACTTAAGGCCGCCACCATGGGCTTAGGCATTGGGTTTTATGATGGGTTTTTTGGTCCTGGTGCTGGCAGTTTTTTGCTATTTGCATTTGTGCGCTTATTTAGCTTTGATTTTTTGCATGCCGCCGCCGCTACTAAACTAGTAAATGTAGCGACTAATTTAGCCGCGATTGGCCTGCTAGCTAGCCTAGGCTTTATTAATTGGCCGCTCGGCTTAGCAATGATGGTGGCAAATATTGCTGGTAGTCAATATGGTAGTAAGTTAGCAATTCGCCATGGCAGCACTTTTGTGCGTAAGACCTTTTTAATTGTAGTTAGTGCCCTTATTGCAAAATCAGCATACGATGCATTTTTTTCTAATTAAATCAAGGACTTATTAAAATTAATCAACTGGCATAGCAACTATTAATAGCCATTTGCATAATTTTGTTTCACGTGAAACAGACAAAATGCTATGATCATCGCCCTATCTTGGGTATTTCATGCGCTATTCCAAAAATTTTGATGTGATTGTTGTTGGCGGGGGTCATGCTGGCACAGAGGCGGCTCTTGCTGCTGCGCGGATGGGTTGTGACACCCTCTTAATTACCCATAATATTGAAACCCTTGGTGCCATGAGTTGCAACCCCTCGATTGGTGGCATTGGCAAAGGCCATTTAGTTAAAGAGATTGATGCTTTAGGGGGTGCCATGGCTGCGGCAACCGATGAGGCGGGCATTCAGTTTAGGATTCTAAATTCCAGCAAGGGGCCGGCCGTGCGTGCTACTCGAGCGCAAGGCGATCGGGTTTTATATAAGGCGGCAATTCGTCGTCGCTTAGAAAATCAGCCGAATTTAACCCTCTTTCAGGCCGCAGTAGACGATCTATTGGTTGATGGTGAGCGCATTCAGGGCATAGCAACATCATTTGGCCTTAAGTTTTATGCGACAACAGTGGTGTTAACTGCCGGTACCTTTTTAGGCGGCAAAATCCATGTTGGCTTGGATAGTCATGCGGGTGGACGAGCTGGCGACCCGTCAGCCAACCTCCTATCTGCTCGCTTAAAAGAGCTCCAACTACCGCAAGGTCGGCTTAAAACTGGTACCCCCCCTCGCATTGATGGGCGCACAATTGATTTTTCGGTCATGTTAGAGCAGCCTGGCGATCTTGACCCAGTACCAAGCTTTTCTTTTTTGGGGCGCCCCGAACAACATCCGCGTCAAGTGCCGTGTTGGATCACCCATACCAATGAAGAAACTCATGACATTATTCGTCAGGGGCTTGACCGCTCGCCGATCTATACCGGCGTGATCGAGGGTGTGGGGCCGCGATATTGCCCGTCAATTGAAGACAAAATTCATCGTTTTAAGACCAAGAATAGCCATCAAATTTTTTTAGAGCCCGAAGGCTTAACAACTACCGAATTTTATCCAAATGGCATTTCTACTAGCCTCCCCTTTGATATTCAGTGGCAGCTCGTCCGCAGTATTCGTGGCCTAGAATCGGCAACGATTTTGCGCCCTGGCTATGCCATCGAGTACGACTTTTTTGACCCTCAACACCTTCGCCATAGCCTGGAAACAAAGGCCATTGCTGGGCTTTATTTCGCTGGCCAAATTAATGGCACAACTGGCTATGAAGAGGCCGCCGCCCAGGGCCTCCTTGCGGGAGCCAATGCGGCCTTAGCTGTTTTGGGTAAAGAGGCATGGCTACCAAAAAGGAGCGAGTCTTATATTGGTGTATTGGTAGACGACCTCATTACTCGAGGGGTTCAAGAGCCCTATAGGATGTTTACCAGCCGTGCAGAATACCGGCTGAGCTTGCGGGAAGATAACGCTGACTTAAGACTTACTTCAGTTGGTCGAAGCCTTGGCTTGGTTGATGAAATTCGTTGGGCATTCTTTTGTGAAAAAGAGGCTGCTGTTTCACGTGAAACATTGCGCCTCAATAGTATTTGGGTAGGCCCTCGCCATGAAAAAGCGCCCGCATTGACGGCTATATTGGGCCAAGCCCTGGCCCATGAGTGCTCTTTAGCAGAAATACTTCGCCGTCCTGGCCTAAGCTATGCTGAATTATTAGAAACAGATGCCGGGGCTTGGGATATTGGCGCCTTAGCTGATGACCCTATTTTGGATCAGCAAATTAAAGATCAGGTTGAAATTTCAATCAAATATCAAGGATATATTGACCGCCAAAGCGCTGAAATAGCTCGTCATGCGCATTTTGAAGGTCTAAACCTGCCAAATGACTTTGATTACCATCAGGTTCGCGGGCTTTCGGCCGAAGCACAACAGAAATTAAACTTCCACAAACCTAGCTCTCTTGGCCAGGCGGCACGTATTTCAGGGGTTACCCCGGCAGCGATTTCTTTATTATTAGTGCATCTCAAGAAGGGGCTTAGTAAAAGCACCGCGCCCTTATGAGCGTATTGACCGAGGGTCTGGAAGGCCTAAACCTTAATTTATCCCCCCGCGCTATTGCCGAGCTCGAACTATTTTTACTTGAACTAGAGCGTTGGAACCGGGTGCATAACTTAACCGCAATTGTTGGAGAAAATGACTCAATAAGCTTGCATCTACTTGATTCTATTGCAATTTTACCCGAAATTGCGGATGCGCTTCAGGCCCAACAAGGCAGTCAAGTCAGATTAGCGGACCAACCCTTTAAAATTGCCGACCTAGGCTCTGGTGGTGGTTTACCTGCGATTCCCTTGGCAATTGTGATGCCCGAATGGCGTTTTAGCTTAATTGAAAAGGTCCGCAAAAAGACGGCGTTTTTGCAGCATTTAAAGGGCAAGCTACAGTTAAATAATATTGAAATAGTGGCCAAGCGAGCCGAAGAAGCGGGACTGACCGAAGCTGGGCGTTTCGACGCGGTTATTTCGCGGGCATTTACCAATTTAGCCGATTTTTTACGCTTAGCCGAGCCCTTTTTAAATCCAAGCGGCTTAGTTTTTGCAATGAAAGCAAGGCTTACTCAAACTGAAATGAGTGCGGTTGCTAAAGATCAATGGCGCCTAGTTTCTGCTGCTCCAGTGTATTTGCCGAATCGTTCGGTCGAGCGACACTTATTAACGTTTGCCCGCATGCGCAAATCTTTTTTATAGAAAACTGTTTACTATGGCTAAAATTTTTTGTATTGCCAATCAAAAAGGTGGAGTTGGCAAAACAACCACCGCAGTTAACTTAGCGGCGGGCTTAGTTGGTCATCAGCAACGCGTTTTGTTAATAGATTTAGATCCACAAGGCAATGCAACAATGGGCTCGGGCATAGAAAAAAGCGAGCTAAGTAAAAGTGTTTATCAAGTTTTAATTGGATATGCAAGCGTTAAAGATGCTATACAGCCATGCCCTAGTGCGGGCTATGATGTGTTGCCAGCAAATCGTGATTTAGCGGGGGCAGAAATTGAATTGGTCGAGCTTGAAGAGCGCGAGTTGCGCCTAAAAAATGCTCTGAGCCAAGTGGTCCACGATTACGATTTTATTTTGATTGATTGCCCGCCAGCATTATCGTTGCTGACACTAAACGGTTTGTGTGCAGCCAATGGCGTAATTGTGCCAATGCAATGTGAATATTTTGCATTGGAAGGTTTATCAGATTTAGTTAATACGATTAAGCAG
>Ga0049085_10000138_pt1 | contig 30775 bp, 32 predicted proteins | sample GreLakmeSU08MSRF_FD_66721 | JGI IMG/M metagenome (GOLD analysis project Ga0049085, IMG submission 66721) | Freshwater lentic microbial communities from great Laurentian Lakes, MI, USA - Great Lakes metaG SU08MSRF | ecosystem: Environmental > Aquatic > Freshwater > Lake | place: Great Lakes... | reverse complement strand
CTCAGTGCCGGGCCGTCGAGCGGATCGTCCGGAGCAATCGTGTCAGCTGTCAGACCCGGAAACGCTCCCGTTGCCAGCACGGTAATGATCGAACTGCTGACCCAACTACGCACCACGGGGGCCTGCACGGCCGTCGCAGCGGGGCGGGGCTTCTTCTTGTGCTTCTTGCCCTTGTGCTTTGCGTCAGCAACTCCGGCACAGGCGATCGAAGCGATCAAGATGAGGGCGATCATTTTGGTGATACGGGTAGAAATCATGGCTCCACTCGACCGTTAGGGGTCTATCCGTCATTCTGAGTCTTGGTCTCTCAGGTCAGGATCGAGACTCTATGCGTACCCCCACTCTACACGCAAGCTCCTGGGCGTTGCGCTTTTGTAAAACCCTCACCCATTGGATTAGACAGTAGTCGCTATTTGGCTCTGTTAAACACTAAATTGCGCATAATTATCACGTAACGGATCGATCACGAACTATCGAATCAGAGCCAAAACTCTCGACCTCTACAGTAGACATGTCTGATTTAGGGTTAGATAATACCCTCGAAACAACTAGAGAGTTAACGGCTTGCGAAGAGCAATGCGGCCAACTGCGACGGGTCGTCGAGCAACGCCCGACCCACGACCGCGCCGACGCAACCGAGCTCGCGTGTCGCCCGGACGTCGGAGGCCGTCGTGACTCCCCCAGCGGCGATCACGCCACTCGCACCCGCGACGGCCGTGATGACGGATTGCAGCAACTCGAGATCCGGACCACCCAGCGAACCATCGCGGTCGATCCCGGTCACGAGCAGCGTCTTAACACCCTGCTCTGCGAGCATCGCCGCCGCCGAGGCGACGGCCACACCGGCATCTTCCAGCCAGCCGCTAATCCTGACGCTGCCTCCCCGACTATCGAGCGCTACGGCAATTCGATCACCATACTCAGCCACGAGCTCTGCGAGCTGCTCGGGGTTGCGGAAGGCAAGCGTTCCAAGCAACACGCGATCAACGCCGTTGTTGAGGAGGTTGCGAATCGCTGCCGGCGTTCGCAGTCCTCCGCCAACCTGCAGAAGGCTGCCATCCGGGCGCTCCGAGGCGATTCGCGTGATCAGCGAGCTGTTTGGCTCCGCTGGAGAACCCGTGCGGGCCGCATCAAGATCGATGACGTGGAGCGCTGAGGCTCCTGCTGCCCAGATTGCCTGGACGCGGCTCACTGCATCGTCATTCTCGCTGGTCAGCAGTGCGGAGAAGTCGCCGTGTTTGAGGCGAACGGCTTTCCCGTCGATCAGATCGATGGCTGGATAGAGTTGGAAGGAGTTGCGAAAAGTGTTCACTGTGTTAACATGCTAACACGATGAAACAGACAGACAGCACCACATGGCGAACGCCCGCCGTCGAGCAGCTCGCTACCGCACTCACGCAGATCGACAACCAGGAGCAAATGCTCGCATTCCTCCGCGACGTCTGCTCGTTTAACGAGCTTGCAACGCTCGCTCAGCGCCTCGAGGTTGCTCGACTGGTCGACGCTGGCCATTCGTATGCAGAGATTGCGCGTGAGTTGGGTGCCTCGACCGCCACCGTCACCCGTGTCGCTCAGTGGCTTCGCCACGGCGAAGGCGGCTACCGAGCCGTGCTCGATCGCGCAGGCACCGCATGACCGCGCCGCTACGCATTGCAGTGCCCTCGAAGGGGCGCCTCGCTGCTGCCACAACTCAACTCTTGCGCGATGCTGGGATCGCCGTACCGGGCGATGACAGGCGTTTGCTCGTTCCCGTCGAGGAGCAGAACATGGAGATTCTGCTCGCTCGCACCGACGACATCCCCACGCTGATTCGCGATGGGGCAGCCGACATCGGTGTGGCGGGGGGAAACCAGTTGCTCGAGCACGGCTCCGCTGGAATCGAACTGTTGACCGAACTCGGCTTTGGCGCTTGCCGCCTCGTGCTGGCTGTGCCCAACGCGTCGTCGATCACGACCAAAGAGCAACTGGCTGGTGCTCGGATCGCAACGTCCCACCCCAACGTCTTGGCGAACTACCTCGACGCGAATGGAATTGTGGCCTCCATCGTCACCCTGTCGGGCTCGATTGAGTTGGCACCGACGATCGGCGCTGCCGACGCCATCTGCGACCTCGTCTCCACGGGCGAGACCCTGCGCCAGAACTCACTACGGGCAATCGGCGAGGTGCTGCGCTCTCAGGCGGTCCTGCTTGCTCGCATCCAAGCCACGCCCGATCCGCGGATCGCAGTGCTCCAGACCGCTGTCGAGTCTGTTCTCGCAGCACGACCGAAGCGCTACCTGATGCTCAATGCACCCGACGTCGCGCTGGAGGCGATTATCGCGCTCTTGCCTGGTCTCGATGCCCCCACCATTCTGCCGCTCGCCCGCTCCGACATGCACGCAGTCCATGCTGTGGTGGATGCTGCAGATCTTCCACGCCTTCTTCATCCTCTCAAAGAGGCCGGAGCCTCTGGCCTCCTCGTGCTACCGATTGAGCACCTGATTCCATGACTAATCCCGAGATTCCTTGGATTCGCCCCGAGTTGGCGCAGCCGTCTCCGTACCGCTGGCAGGAGGGCATCCCCGACGAGGTCGTCGCACGCTTCGACCTCAATACGCTGCCCCTCAATCCGTCGTGGTGGCCTGGCATCGCTCGCACGATCGCGGCCCAATCGGTCAGCTCCTATCCGGAGGCCGATTACGCGCCGCTGAAGCGGGCAATTGCCGGGTATCTCGGCATCGATCCAGCGTGTGTCGTGCCGACGGCGGGCGGCGACGAAGCAATCCTGCTGACCGCCTGGTTGGCGCTCGGGCGTGGCGATCGTGCTGTTGTCGGCCGACCGACGTACCAGCTGCACGCCGCAAGCGTGCGCATGGCCGGTGCCGAACTCGACCTCGTTGATCCACTGCCCGGCCCGACGTTGCGGCTTGATCTCGCGACGATCGCCGAGAAGGCGAAGGAAGCACGGCTCGTCTGGCTGTGCTCGCCGAACAATCCGACCGGCGAGGAGATCCCTGCCGACACGATTCGCGAGATTGCCACCAACTGTCCTGGTCTCGTCTGCGTCGATCAGGCGTACCTTGAGTTCGGCGGCGCGGCCGATCACCTTCCGCTGCTCGCGGAGTGCCCCAACCTGGTCTTCGTTCGCACCTTCTCCAAGGGCTGGGGCATGGGAGCGCTGCGCGCCGGCTATGCGGTTGCCAACCCGTTGATCGCAGGTGCGCTGGATGCTCTCCGTCCGCCAGGGTCGCTGTCGACCGGTTCGGCGCTCGGTGCCGAACTGGCGTGTGCGCACGCGGACACGATGCGAGCCGATACTGCCAACTATCGTGCGGAGCGCGAGCGACTGGCAGCCGGCTTCCAAGAGCTTGGGCTCGAGCTGATCGGCACCGCAGCGAACTTTGTCTGTGCGCGCACGCCGTGGTCGGGAGCCGAGCTGTTCGAGAAGCTTGCGGCTCGCGGCCTAATCGTCCGCACGTTCGGACACGAGCCACTGCTCGCCGACGCCTTCCGTGCCTGTGTCGCTGTGCCTGCCGACAACGACAAGTTGCTGGCTGCGCTCGCCGACCTGCTTGGGAAACCCGCCCCAGCCGCTTGCGATCCGACCGTTGGAGCCAGCACGTTCGGGCGCGGTGCACTGATTGAGCGTCGCACCAAAGAGACCGACATCCGCCTGCGCACCACGCTGGATGGCAGCGGTGTTGCCACTGTCGCGACGGGAGTTGGCTTTCTTGATCACATGCTGACCGCTCTGGGGCACCACTCCCTAATGGACCTTGATCTTTCCTGCACGGGCGACACACACATCGATCCGCACCACACCGTCGAGGATTGCGGCATCGTGCTGGGCCAGGCGATCGACGCTGCGCTTGGGAATCGTGCCGGGATTACGCGCTTTGGCGATGCCTCGGCTCCGCTCGACGAGGCGCTTGGCCGAGCCACGGTCGACTTCTCTGGTCGCGGCTCGAGCACCGTGCGCATCGCCTTTGCCGACACGATGATTGGCGAGCTCCCGACGTCGCTGATCCCTCACCTGATCGACTGCATCGCAGTCAATGCGCGCGCCACGATTCACGTCGAGGCCAGCGGCGAGGACGATCATCACATTGCCGAAGCGGCCTTCAAGGCACTGGCGCGCGCACTGCGTGAGGCCTGGTCGATCGATCCGCGCCGGGGTGCGCAGGTCGCCTCGACCAAGGGTTCGCTCTGACGTGACCACGGTCACAGTCGTCGACTATGGCGGCGGCAACGTCCGCTCGCTCTGTGCCGCCCTCGAGCGCTGTGGCGCGGAGGTGACGGTCTCGTCCGATCCAACCGTGGTCTCCGCTTCCGACCGCCTCATGCTGGCCGGTCAGGGTGCTGCGGGCACGACGATGCGCGCGCTCGAGGCAACCGGTTTGGCTGAGGCTCTGCGTGAGGCTGCCGCTCGGCGGATCCCGTTGCTCGGCGTGTGCGTGGGCCTGCAGGTGCTGTTCGAGCGCTCCGAGGAAGACGATTGTGCCTGCCTTGGGCTGCTACAGGGATCGGTCCAGCGCATCGACGGCGCTGAGCGCCTGCCCCACCTCGGCTGGAACGACATTGAGCCGCTCGCTGAGCACCCCTTGACCATCGACCTACCCACGGTCGCGTACTTCGCGCACTCCTATGCCGTCACCGCCGATGTCCCCTCCGCCCTCGCCGTGACTGGCATCGATGCGGCAACGATCGCGTCGGTTGTCGGAGGCGGTTCGGTGGCGGGCGTGCAGTTTCATCCCGAGCGCTCGTCCGAGGGAGGTCGCCAGTTCTTGCAGCGGTTCCTCGCCTGGGATGGGATCGCCTGATGCTGCGCCGTCGCATCATCCCGTGCCTCGACGTCTCGGGCGGGCGTGTCGTCAAGGGCGTCGAGTTCGTCAACCTTCGCGACTGTGGCGAGCCCGTCGACGCAGCCTTGCGCTACGCCGCGCAGGGAGCCGACGAGTTGTGCTGGCTCAACATCACCGCCGGCGAGGAGGCGTGGGATGAGTTGTTGACGCAGGTCGCCGATGCTGGGACCCGCATCGATGTGCCGCTGACGGTGGGTGGCGGCGTCTCCGACGAACCACATGTGCGCGATCTGCTTGGCGCGGGCGCGGACAAGGTGTCAATCAATAGTGCCGCGCTCGACCGCCCAGGGCTGGTCACAGAGTGCGCGGAGCGCCATGGCTCGCAATGCATCGTGGTCGCGATCGACGCCCGTCGAACAGCATCCGGTTGGGAGGCCGTCGCCTCCGGAGGACGCCGCACCACCGGTCGCGATGCCGTCGAGTGGGCGCAGGAAGCTGTCGAGCGCGGCGCCGGCGAACTACTCGTCACGAGCATGGATTCTGATGGCACGCAGCGTGGCTACGCCCTCGATCTCTACGAGCGCTTACTCGCCGCCGTCGATGTGCCAATCATCGCCTCCGGTGGCGCCAGCAGCCCCGAGGACATTGCGGACGTACTCGCGTTGGGAGTATCCGCCGCACTCGCTGCGAGTATCTTCCACGATGGACTGCACACGGTCGAGGAGGTGAAGCAGACATGTCGGAAACGCAACCTACCGATGCGCTAACGCTCAGCGGCACGCCCCGCTTCGATGACGATGGTCTGATCCCTGCAATCTGCCAGGACGCGGTCGACGGCTCGGTGCTGATGCTTGCCTGGATGAATGTCGACGCACTCGAACGCACACTCACGACACGGCGTGCGTGGTTCTGGTCTCGCTCGCGGGCGGAGTTGTGGGAGAAGGGCGCGACGAGCGGCAACGCGCTTGCGGTCCACGACGTCCGCCTCGACTGCGATCAGGATGCGCTCCTCGTGATGGTCTCGCCTGCCGGCCCCTCCTGCCACACCGGCGCACGCACCTGTTGGGGAGACGATGCTGGGCCGCTACTCACGCGCCTCGCCGGCACAATCGAGTCGCGCCGCGGCGCAGATCCCGAGACGTCCTACGTTGCCCGCCTGCTCGGCGCCGACCGCTCGTTGGCTGCCAGCAAAGTAGCCGAGGAGTCTGCGGAAGTGCTCGACGCTGTTCCAGGTTCCGACCATCAAGTCGAGGAGGCAGCAGATGTGCTCTTCCACCTGTTCGCTCTGCTGGCCCGCGATGGCGTCGATCCACTGAGAGTCCTCGACGTGCTCGCCCAGCGCGAAGGACTACCTCCGCGCTGGCTGCGAGACGACGCGTGATCGACAGCGGCGACCAGTACGAAGCGATCGCCGAGATCTACGACGCCTGGTGCCTCGAGGTGCAGGAAGACATTGGCTTCTACGTTGGCATGGCGCTCGGGACCGAGACAGCCGTCGTCGAACTGGCGGCCGGTACCGGTCGCATCGCAATCCCCTTAGCCCAGGCGGGGTACAACGTGATCGCCCTCGACCGCTCCGAAGCGATGCTCGAGTTGCTGCGTTCGAAGGCGCTCGAATCCGCGACGGATGGTCTGATCGACGCGCAGATCGGCGAGCTCACGGCGCCAAACCTTGAGGGCCAGTACGACCGCGTCTTGATTCCCTTCCGGAGCCTGTTGCACTTGGCCGTCGATGAGGAGCGACTTTCAGCCCTACGGGCAGCACACGCTCTCCTGACTCCGAATGGGTATCTCGCCTTCGACGTCTTTAGCCCCACTCCGGGCGATGTTCAAACGACGCAAGGCGTCTGGTGCCAACGCGAATCAGGCGCTAAGGAACGCGCCGACTGGCACCGCCAAGATGGCACGACCTTGATTGAGGTCGAGATGCGCGGACGCACCACGACGCTCGTGCTGCACCCACTGCCTGCTCCACGTTGGCTCGAACTCGTTGAGCAGGCGGGTTTTGAGGTGGTCACTGCCTGGGGCGACTTCGACGGCGCCAAGGTGCGTGGCGACGGTGCGGGCGACCTCGTAGTTGTCGCGCAGCGAGCCGACTCGTTCACGAACTAGCCCGCGACGATATCCGCAACGAGCTGGTCGACCTCGGCCGGAGACGTGTCCCACGCGGTCATCAGTCGCGCGAGATTGGTCGGCGCATCCCAGATGTAGAAGTGATGCTTCTCCGCCAACGCGCTGATGCGAGCGGCTGGCAAGACGGCAAAGACGGCATTGGCTTCGACCGGGTGGATGATCGAAACACCGGCTGCGTTGCCGATCCCGTCGGCAAGCCGGAGCGCCATCGCGTTGGCGTGCGTGGCGTGGTTCAGCCAGCGATCGTCCGTCAGCAGCGCCGTCACCTGCGCCGCGACAAAGCGCATCTTCGACTGCAGCTGGGTGGCCTGCTTGCGTGCGTTCTGGATCGGGGCGCGCAGGGACGGATTGATCGCGACGACGATCTCTGCACCCATCGCGCCGTTCTTCGTCAACCCAAACGAGATGAGATCTGCTCCGGGCGCAACCTCCCCCAGTCCACAGCGATTGGTGGCCGCGGCATTGCAGAGCCGCGCGCCGTCGACATGCAGCAGCAGCTCGTGGGCATGGGCCCAATCGGCGATCGCCTGCACCGCGGCTGGCGTGTAGGCCGTCCCGCATTCGGTCGATTGGGTGATGCTGACGACTCGTTGGACCACGTGATGCTGCTCGCGCGCTCGAAGCGCAGCGTCGAGCAGTTCGGGCGTCAGACGTCCGTCGGGCGTTGCGATCGTCTCGAGCTTGGAGCCGATGATGTGTTCGGGAGCGCCGGCCTCGTCGAGGTCGATGTGCGCACCCTTCGCCGTTAGCACCGATTCCCAACTGCGCAAGGCGAGCGAGAGTGCCACGACATTCGATCCGGTACCCGTCAGACACAGTGCGAAAGCCGCATCCCCAAAGGCGTTGCCCAGCAGGTTCTCGGCCTGCTCTGTCCAGCGGTCATCGCCATAGCCCGACGCGTGGCCCACGTTGGCCTCGGCGAGTGCGATGAGCACCTCAGGAGCCATGCCCGCGTGATTGTCGCTGCCGAACGTCATCGCAGCGCTCATGCGTTGCTCCGATACGACAACGCCAGCACAATTGCCCCGGCGGCAGCGACGTTGAGCGACTCGGCCATGTCGGACTGTGGAATCCGGCAGATCACATCCGCACGCTTGCGGATCGAGTGTGGCAGTCCGTCGCGCTCGGCACCCAGTGCGATCACCACGGGTCCTGCGAAGTCAACGTCGCTGATATCCGTCTCGCCTGCGCCATCGAGTGCGACGAGTCGCGCCTCGCGGTAGGCCTGAGCCGGATCGTCAAGGGTCAGTGTGGGCACGAAGAAGGTGGCACCCATCGCGGCCCGCACAGCCTTTGGGCTGGTCGGGTCAGCTGCGGGCGCACCCAAGACGACCACCTCGGTATTGAAGGCCGCGGCCGACCGCAGCAGCGTGCCGACGTTGCCAGGGTCGCCAACGCCACAGAGTGCGAGCGCGACGCCCGTCAGTGTCTTTGGTGGCGTTGGCAGCGACTCTCGACGCACCACGCCAATCACGCGCGAACCAGAACGTACCGACGAGAGCGTCGAGAGAATTTCTGTCTGGACCACCAGCGGCACGATGCCGACGATGTGCGGGGGAACGAAGTCTTCGCTGACCAAGAGATCGTCAAACTGCGCGCCCGCACGGAGGGCTGCGTCCACGAGATCTTCGCCCTCAACGACGAAGACGCCGTTATCGCGCCGCTCCGTTGTTCGTTGCAGCGCGCGAACACGTTGCAAGCGAGGGTTCCGCGTTGTGCGGATCGGCTCCACGAACGTGTGCTCTACGCGACGAGTGCGGACTTAGCGCGCTCGGCAAGGCTGCCGAATGCGTCGGGCTCGTTCATCGCGAGGTCGGCAAGGATCTTGCGGTCTGCGGTTACGCCGGCCAGCTTGAGGCCGTGCATAAACTGCGAGTACGAAAGATCGTGCTGCCGGGCGCCCGCATTGATGCGGACGATCCAGAGCGAACGGAAATCGCGCTTGCGCACGCGACGATCGCGGTACGCATAGTTGCCGGAGCGCTGAACCTGCTCCTTCGCTCGGCGATAGAGCTTCGACTTGAGACCCCAATAACCGGAGGCCTCTGCGAGTACTTTACGGCGCTTTTTATTGGCGCTTACGGATCGCTTGACGCGGGTCATGCCGGAACCTTATCGCTTTCCGAGGAGGCGAAGCGCCTCTTTGTAGTCGGACTTCGCCATTGGCTGGTCCTGGCTGAGCTTGCGGCGGCGCTTGGCGCTCATCTTGCCTCGCAAGTGAGCCTCCATCGCCTGGCGGCGCATGATTTTGCCCTTGGAGGACACCTTCATTCGCTTCTTCGCGCTCGAATTGGTTTTCATCTTCGGCATGGTGGTCCTTCGTTTCCTACGACTTCTTCGGCGCCCTAGTGGGCTTCGCGGCCGGAGCCGTTGTTGCCTTGGCAGCCGGGGCTGCCTTGGTCTTAGCAGCCGGAGCTGCTTTTGCCTCAGCGGCCGAAGCCGCCTTCGCCTTCACAGCCGGAGCTGCTTTTGCCTTGGCTGCCGGAGCGGCCTTGGCTTTTGCGGCCGGAGCCGCCTTCGCCTTCACAGCCGGAGCTGCTTTTACCTCAGCAACCGGGGCTGCTGGTTCTTCAACAGCCGTGGCTGTTTCTTGCTCGACGACCGGAGTCGCCGTTGCCGCAGCGGCCGGAGCCGCCTCTTGCCCGGATTCGGCGGCCGCAGCCGCTGCCTCCAGCGCCGCTGCAACCAAGGCTGCGTCGACGTCGATCTCCGCCACCGGTGCCTTCGCAGCGCCACTGTCGGCCTTCTCGGCGTTCTCCTCTTTGAAGAGTTGCTTCGATGGAGCCAACATCATGACCATATTTCGTCCATCTTGTAGCGGTTCCGACTCGACAAGCGCAATTTCCTTCAGATCTTCGGCCAAACGCAGCAGCAAATCGCGGCCGCGTTCGGGGTGCGTCATCTCGCGACCGCGGAACATAATCGTCACTTTGACCTTGTCGTGGTTCTTCAAGAACCGCACAACATGACCCTTCTTGGTCTCATAATCGTGCGCGCCGACCTTCGGGCGCAGCTTGATCTCCTTGATCACGATCACGTTCTGGTGCTTGCGCGCCAGTTTCGCTTTCAGTTCCTGTTCGTACTTGTACTTCGAGTAGTCCATCACGCGGCAGACGGGCGGGCGCGCGTCAGCGGCGACTTCGACGAGGTCGAGGTTGAGATCCCACGCGTATTCCAACGCGTCGTCTCGGTCCTTCAAACCAATTTGCTCACCATCTGCGCCGATCAGGCGCACCTGCGGGACACGGATCGCTTCATTGATGCGGGTCCGCGGCTCTTCCGGGGGACGGTCGAATCCGCGACGTGGTCTCAAGACTGCTGCTCCGTGCGCAAGGGTGGTGTGCTCCGTTCGATGGTTGTAGAGGGACGGTCGTTCACGACTGCCCGACGCGGGCGATGGTAGCACGCGTCAGCCCTTTGGCTACCACGCAACGCAGATCAGGCGCCATAGATCGCACGACTGTCGCGCTCGGTTACGAGTGCGTCGATCACACCATCGAGCGGCAACGTGCCAAGGTCGAGGCGGCCGTGGCGACGAACCGCCACCGCCCCAATCTCCGCCTCGCGATCACCGATCACGAGCATTGCGGGAACTTTCTGCGTCTCCGCCTCGGCGATGCGCTTACCGATCGACTCGCTGCGCCCATCGACCTGCGTGCGAATACCGGCGGCCTGCAAGGCATCGCGCGCCAGTTCGGCTGCCACTAGGTGGCGGTCAGAAATCGGCAGAATCACCGCTTGGACGGGTGCCAGCCAAAGTGGAAAGGCCCCGGCGTAGTGCTCAATCAAAATGCCGATGAAGCGCTCGAAACTGCCGAGCAGTGCGCGATGGATCATCACTGGACGATGGTCTTGGTCGTCGGCACCTGTGTAGGCAAGGTCGAAGCGCTCGGGCAGGTTGAAGTCGAGTTGCACCGTGCCGCACTGCCAGGAGCGACCCAGCGAGTCGGTCAGGTGAATGTCGATCTTCGGCCCGTAGAAGGCGCCGTCGCCCTCGTTGACGCGATAGTCGATGCCGCGCGCCTGCAACACGCGATGCAGCGACTCCTCGGCCTTGTCCCAGATCGCGTCGTCCCCCACCCGCACCTCGGGTCGCGTTGACAACTCGATTTTGAAGTTCATCGCGAACAGCTCGTAGAGGTCGAGTGCGAAGCCGAGCACGTTCTGGACCTCCTCTTCGATCTGGTCGGCGGTCACGAACAAGTGCGCATCGTCTTGGGTGATGTGGCGGACGCGCATCAGGCCATGCAGCGTGCCGGACGGCTCGTGCCGGTGGACGAGACCAACCTCGTTCATCCGCAACGGGAGTTCGCGATACGAGCGGCGCTGGCTCTTGAAGATCAGGCAGTGTGCCGGGCAGTTCATCGGCTTCATGCCGAAGGCGCGCTCTTCGATTTCGAGCAGGTACATGTTCTCGCGGAACTTCTCCCAGTGACCCGACGTCTTCCAGAGGTCGGAGGCATACAGAATCGGCGTCTTGACCTCTTGGTAGCCGCGCGCATTGTTCTCGCCGCGCCACATATCGACGAGCGTGTTCCAGACGACCATGCCCTTGGGATGCCAGAACGGCCCGCCCGGCGATGCGTCGTTGAACGAGAAGAGGTCGAGCTCGCGGCCGAGCCGGCGGTGATCGCGCTTCTGAGCCTCCTCAATATTATGGAGGTGCAGTTCGAGGTCTTCCTGCGTAAAGAACGCGGTGCCGTAGACCCGCGTCAGCATCGGCCGAGTCGAGTCGCCACGCCAATAGGCACCGGCGAGATGCGTCAACTTGAAGGCCTTAATCGGACCCGTGTCTTGCAGGTGGGGACCGCGGCAAAGGTCGGAGAAGTCGTCTTGCGTGTACGTCGTCAGTGGCTCGTCAACAGGCAGATCGTCGATCAACTCGACCTTGTACTGCTCGTCCTCATCGACGAAACGCTGACGCACCGTCTCGCGGTCGATCGTCGCGCGCTCGAAAGCGTGCTTTTGCTTGAGGATGCGACGCATCTCGTTCTCGAGCCGCTCGAGGTCGGCCTCGCCGATCGGCTCCGGAAAATCGAAGTCGTAATAGAAGCCGTTATCGATCGGCGGACCAATCGAGATCTTGACGCCTGGAAAGACGTGGCGGGCAGCCTCGGCCAAGACGTGGGCTGTGGAGTGCCGCAAGATCGGCAGTGCCTCTTCGTCACCAACGCGCAAGATCTTGACGGTGACCCCGTCCGCCAGTGGCAGGCGTAGATCCTGGACCTTGCCGTCGACCTCGATGGCGGCCGTGACCTTCGCCAGGCGATCGCCGATCGCACGAGCACAGTCCAGACCAGTCGCGCCGTCCTCGAGTTCGAGTTCCGTGCCGTCGGGGAGATGGACCTTCACACGAAGCAGGCTATCAATCGGCGGCTCGGGGGTGTGGCGGCCCTGGATCAACTTCCTATTGGGGTCAGACCCTTTTAGGAAGTCGGATCACCTATCCGAGCAATCGAGCGGCCGCTAACTTCCTAAAAGGGTCTGACCCCAATAGGAAGCTGATCAACAAACCAAACACCCAAGACGCCGCTAACTTCCTAAAAGGGTCTGACCCCAATAGGAAGTTGATCAGATCAGATCAGAGAAAACGACGTCATCGCGTGGAATTGGGCGACGCGGACTTCGACCTCGTCGCGCGTCAGACGCTGCATGCGCTCGGTGCCGAACTCCTCGACGTTAAAGGAGGCGACGACCGACCCGTAGGCGACAGCACGACGAAGCTGCTCGAGCACCGGCTCTGTCTGGCCCGTGGCTGCGAGATAGCCCACGAAGCCGCCTGCGAACGAGTCGCCGGCACCGGTCGGATCGAAGACCTCTTCAAGCGGATAGCCGGGGACCCCAAAGAAGCCCTCGTCGGTAAACAGCGCAGCGCCATACTCGCCCCGCTTGATCACGACGATGCGTGGACCGTGCTGCGAAATCGCGCGAGCGGCCTTGACGAGTGTGGACTCGCCCGTCAGCTGGCGCGCCTCACCATCGTTGAGGATCACGCAATCGACCTCGCTGATTGCTGCGAGCAGCGAATCCTTGGCGATCTCGATCCAGAGATTCATCGAATCGAGCGCAACCAAGCCAGCCTTGGACTGACGACGGACCGACCGCTGCACGTCGGGCTGGATATTGCCGAGAAACAAGACCGGCGATGCAGCCTCGGCCTCGGACAATTGGGGGTCGAAGTCAGCGAAGACACCGAGCCGCGTATCGAGCGTCTCGGCGACGTTGAGATCGAACCCATAGCGGCCGTCCCAGGCAAAGGTCGTGCCGCCGGCGATCCGTTGAATACCCGCCGTGTCGATCCCCCGCTCTGTCAGCACAGCTTCGCTTTCGAAGTCGTCGCCGACGACCCCGACGACCCCGACGTCCGTAAACAGATTCGCAGCAAGTGCGAAGTGGACGGCGGAGCCGCCGAGCGCCCGGTCGCGTCGACCAAAAGGCGTCTCGAGGCTGTCGTAGGCGATCGATCCAACTGCAGTGAGGCTATTCACGAGGCAGACGGTAGCAGCGAGCGCTACAGCTCCACGACCACTTTGCTGGACCGTCCGGGCATCGTGCGCGTGCCCTCTTCGACGGCCAGCAGGGCGTCCCAGTCCTGGACCCAGATCATGCGGCGTTCGATTGAGGCGATCTCCTCGGAACGCAGCCAACCCGAGACCTTCGTCAGTGTCTCACGCGTCGTGCCTGTCATCTCGGCGAGCGAGCCGTGGGTCAGACGAACATCGATGCGCACGCCCTCGGGCGTAACCTTGCCGAAGTGGTCTGCCAGCTCGGTCAGCACGGTTGCAAGCCGAGCCGGAACTGGCTGGAAGGCAAGTCCGGCGAGGCGTGCCTCGGAGGCACGGAGACGGAGTGCGTTGGAGCGTGCAAGGTTGCGAGCCACGATCGGGTCGACGGCTGCGAGGGTCTGCAGATCATTCGTGGAAGCGACGAGAACGTCGCAGTCCACCAGCGCCTCAACCTGCTCGGTGCGCATGTCGCCGACGAAGGGAAGCCGACCAAAGACCATGCCTGCATCGAGCAAGCCGCTGGTCAGGCAGCGACCGTCTTCGTTGACACGAACGGCACGCGCCACGCCATCGACGATCACGTAGGTGCGGGCGTCGACGTCGGCTGCGCCCGAGATGATTTCGCCACGTTCGAAGCGAACGGGATGAAAGGCGCTGATAGCGCGCGTAAGTCGATCGCCTTCGAGCTCGTCGAAGAACGGCGTCTCTTTGATCGTGGAAAGCAACTGCGGATTCATGATCAACCTCCAAATGGTGATCTGGGATCCGACGGTAAGCCGGAGCCCAAATTCATCATGGGCGGCTGATGTTGCGTTTCTGTTGAGCCCGAGTGGCGCCTCAGCGAACCTTTGTAAAGGCTCTGCGCACAGTGTTAAGAAGGCGTTTAGACGGCGTCTGGAGTGAGGATCTTGGCGAGCTCGCCCTGCGTGTGCAGTTCCTCAACAATGTCGCAGCCACCGATCAGCGTGCCATCCACAAACAGCTGTGGTGTGGTGGGCCAACCCGAGTAGGCCGAGAGCTGCTGACGGATGCGTGGATCCGGCAGGATATCGATCGCGATGAACTCCGCGCCGCTCTCAAGAATACGCTCGGACACCCGCGCCGAAAAACCGCAGCGCGGCTCTTCTGGCGTGCCCTTCATGAACAGTGCGACCCGGTTGCCCGTGATGATCGCGGTGATCTCGTTGAGGATGTCCTCGTCGCTCATGACGCTCATGTTGATGCTCCCGGTGCAATAGGGACGGTGGTGATGGAAAGTGCGTGGATGGCGCCCGAATCGAGGTGCTCTTGGACGGCCGCGTAGATCATCTTGTGCTGCTCGATCAGGCTCTTGCCGACGAACTGCTCGGCCTCGACGCGTACGGCGAGATGATCCCCACCCGCGCCCATGAAGTCGTCGACACTGGCACGACTTCCCGGCAGGTGCGTCTCGATCAGTTCTTGGACGATGTTCAGTTCCACGAGCGAAGGGTAGCGTAGGCGCGCGGGAGGTTCGGCACATTCGAAAGCGGCAGTGCACGAAGCTGCGGCCGAACCCACACGCTGGTGGCCGAGAGATAGGGCGCGCTTCCTGGGTCGCTGGTGCCGGGGTCGTAGACGAGGCGCCAGCGGGCACGGCTCCACGCACCGCGGGTCACACAGCTGCCGCGGAGGGCCCCCGCGCTCGCGGACAGCACCCGCTCGCTCCGGCGACAGACGGCAGTCCCCAGGCGTTCGCCCGGCAGGATTCCCTCCCAGCTGAGGCGGAGTCCCGCCACTCCCGGCGCCACGACGCTGCCGGGCAACAAGGCGAGGTCGCGGATCAGCGTTCGACCTTGACCATCGATGCCATCGCGACTCGCCGCGAGGCGCAGTCGAATCTGTGGGCGCACTCCGACCACGCCCAACCGGATGCGTTGTGGCGCAGCCAGACCACTGTCAAGCTCGAGCCAGGCGACTGCATTGACGAGTGGCACGATCGTCCCGCTGAGGCGTCCGGACTCGTCGCCAGCCACCGGGGTGCGGACCGGCTGATGCCCAGCCACGGTCGGCTCGAGCACGATCGTCGCCGTTGCCTCGAGCTGACCTGCTGGCAACTGTCCCGAGACCGCGACGTCAGTCCCCGCAGTAACAGCCCACTGTGCGAGTGCGACTGGCGCGTTGCGAGCCGGTCCAAGGCGCAGCCGAACGCCAGGCTGGTCGACGTCCGAGGCGCGCGCCACGGGCGCAGTTGCTGTCGACCAGGACTCATCTCTGCCCTCGGCAGTCTCCACCACCACGTGCACGCGCAACCGGTTCCCGGCATCTGCCGCGTCCACCAGATACGCCGTGTCGTGCGCTCCAGCAATCTCCACAAAGCTGCCAGTGTCTACTGAACGCTCCCAGTTGATCGTCAGATCGATGTCCATCGCCTCTTCGACCTGTGTGTCTTCAACCACAAGATGCTGTCCGACGAGTGCCTCGCCGCTGATTACTGGCGGGCTGGTGATGACGGGCGCAGCCTGACAGGTCGCCGCCAGAGCCAACCCGAAGAACAGCGTGAGCAGTAGCGATCTCATCGACAGGCCAGCGCGGCCGAGCCGAGTCCGCACGACAGTGTTGTTGCCGGAGTCGCAGTGCCAGGAGCACTTGGCGACGCGGGCGTGACAGCCTCGCTGTTCGCCCGATTGTCGTTCGCCGCGGCCGGGCGGGCAGCGTTCGAGCTCGCTGTCACTGTGGGCTTCGTGTTCGCCAGCAACCGACGAGCCGCCTCGAGTGCGAGCAGGCGACCAGCGGGGCCATACGGTCCCTCGCCGGGACTCGCCGAAAGTTCGGGCGGTGGCTCGCTGAATGCCCGCGGCGGCGGTGCCTGCCCACCGAGCAGGCTCGCTGCCGTCAAGGCGCCGAGCGTGCCTGCCAGCAGCAGCGCCGCTGCGACGCCTCCGATCAATCGCCAACGCACGGCACGCCGCACGGCACTGTCGACATGATCGGTGACGCGCACGAGCACGCCACCACCCAAGCCTGCCGCTCTACCCCGCGCCGCGACGCCCTGCCACTCGGGACGCAGTCGGGAGATCGCCATCCAGAGACTGTTCGAAGAGCGCCCTGTGCGACGTCCTGCCTCCACGTACGAGAGCTCGCTGCTGACGAGCCCGAGTGCGATGTCGTTCGGGATTCCCATTCGTTCCGCGGTCCAAGCAGCGGTGCGCTCGACGTCGATGCGAAAGCGCGTCAGATCGACAGGGTCGCGATCGAACTCTGTGGTCGCATCGATTGGGAGTTCGTCGACGTGCTCCTCGCGACGCCGTTGAGTGTCTGCGCGCCACGCCTCGCGCCGCACCGCACCGTCGACCACAAGGTAGGCAAACAGCCCGTTGGGGCCTGTCCGTTGCAGCACCCGCGTGGACTCCAGACCAATCGGTTCCCACAGGCGCGCCGCCGCCTCCTCCAGCAACACGCGGTTCGTGCGCGCAACGTCTTCCGACCGACGTAGGGCAAGCGCCAGTTGGAGTGCTCGCGCAACTCCGTCGGCGACAGCCTGTTGGCGCTGCTGCAGACTCTGAGCGGCAGCCGCTGGGATCGCCTCTGCGAGCGCCAGCAGGACGGCCGGCCGCGAGCAGACATCACGAATGGCGCTGGCCGAGAGGTGCGGCCTTAGATCGGGGGTCGTCGTGGCTGCCATGGAGAGACAAACTCACAACCTAATCGCGTCAAGCGCGCTGCCCCGCCGTCTGGTGAGAGGGCTTACGCGGGCGGGATGACAATCTCGCCGAGCGTCTGCACTTCGTGCTCGAGTTCGACGCCGAACTGCTCGCGCGCCCGTCGACGCGCCTCGATCATCAGTGCCACCACATCGGCGGACGTCGCCTCGGCGAAGTTCTCGATGAAGTTCGCGTGCTTCTCGGAGATCCTGGCGCCGCCGACCGTGTAGCCCTTGAGCCCACACGCCTCCAAGATCTGGCCGCTCGTCTGCTCGCCTGGTGGGTTTTTGAAGACGCTGCCAAACGTGCGTGCCTTGCGCGGCTGGGCGGCCGAGCGACGATCTTGGTAGTCCCGCACGAGCGCTTTAATCGCCGCGGGGTCGCCGGGCGCGAGGGCCAACTCTGCCTGTGTGACGATCTCTCCCGGGCGGAGGTTCGAGTGGCGATACGTCAGCTCGAGCTCGTCCACGCGTGCTCGACGGCTGCCTGTGGCGCTGCAGATCGTCACGCTCACCAGAGTGTCCTTCAGTTCCCGCCCATAGGCCCCAGCGTTCATCCTCACTGCACCCCCGATGGTGCCAGGAATGGCACAGGCAAACTCGAAGCCCGCCAGACCAGCGTCGCCAACCTTGCGCACGACTGCAGCAAGCGCGGCACCGCCACCCACGGTGGCGCCGGCGTCGGTCACGTCGATCGCAGCGAGCGCTCCGTCGAGACGCAGCACGAGTCCCGCAAACCCCGCATCCGCTGGCAGCAGGTTCGAACCGAGACCGATCACTGCGATTGTGAGGTCTCGCTCCTCTGCCCAGCTCAGCATCGCCAACAGGGCCGACTCTTCTGTCGGCTCTGCAAGGTACTGAGCCAGACCGCCCGTACCGATCGTCGTATAGCGACTGAGCGGCACATCCGCCAAGACTCCAGCAGGCAGCGTGCTCAATTGAGCACCGCCCGCGCGATGCGATCAACAGGCCCAGCACCGCAGCAAAGAATCAGATCACCGCTGCGGGCAATTCCTTGAAGCTCCCGCGCTGCGGCACCGCCGGTGGCAATGAAGACGGCCTTCGATCCAACAAGCTGGGCGATACGACGTGCGCTCGCTTCCGGATCGGGCGCCCCACGCGCCACGTACGTCTCGACCACAATCACCCGGTCTGCTGCCTTCAGCGCCTCGGCAAACTGCTCACCAAAGGCGACCGTGCGCCACGGCATGTGCGGCTGAAAGAGGACAATCAGGCGCTTTGGCTCCCGCCCGCGCGCTGCCGCGATGGCGGCTGCGAGCTCGGTCGGATGATGGGCGTAATCGTCGACGACGGTGTATCCAAAGGCGCGACCGACGACTTCGAAGCGTCGTCCGGCACCCTCAAAACGCTCAAGTGCGGCAAAGGCCTCGTCGAGCGACACACCCAATCGTTCCAGCACCAGCGCAGCGGCACAGGCATTGCCAGCATTGTGGACACCCGGCACGGCGAGTCGCACCCGCTCGGGCCCACGCGACGGACGAAACGCAATGCCATCGCCATCCGCAACGGCATCGAGCGCACGGAGTCCCTCACCCGGACCGACACCAAACCGCGCCACCTCTGCCGCCGGAGCAATCGCGACACCGTCGCCGAGTACGATCAGCCCGTCCGTCGGCACCGTGGCGGCCCACTCACCGAGCAACGCGACGACATCCTCGACAGAGTCGTAGTGGTCGAGGTGGTCGAAGTCGACGTTGAGAATCACGCCAATCGTTGCCGGGAGTTGGAGAACGGAACGATCAGACTCGTCGCCCTCCACGATCGCGATCTGGTCCGATCCACCCCGTGCGTTGGTGCCGAGCTGACGGACCTCGCCCCCAACGACAAACGTTGGGTCGAGACCGAGCTCGACTGCGGCAGCGGCCAGCATGGCACTCGTCGTTGTCTTGCCATGCGCACCCGTCACGACGACGCGAGCAGCGTGCTCGCGAAGAATGTCGGCAAGTGCCTCGGCTCGATGTTGGATCGGCAGTCCAAGTTCGCGCGCTCGGACCAGCTCGGGAGCGTCGTCGGCAATGGCACCAGAGACGATCAGGCGCTCAGCGTTCTCTGCGTGCTCGGCACTATGGCCCACGTCGCAGGCGATACCTTCCGCGATCAGCGCCTTCGTCAATGCAGTCGCGTCGCGATCGCAGCCCGTCACCACCTGCCCGCGTTGAGTCAGCACGCGCGCAATACCACTCATGCCCGCTCCCCCCACGCCGACGAGGTGGATGCTCATTGCTTGGACTCCTTGGCGAGGCGCAGCAGTTCGTCGGCCATCTCATGCGCTGCGTTGGGACGAGCGAGCGAACGCATTGCCTGCTCCATCTCGGCCTGGCGTGCGGCGTCGCCGATGATTGCGTCGATCGCCTTACGCAGCACATGCGCCGTCAGCTGAGCATCGGAGATCACGGTGGCTGCGCCGGCGGCTGCAAACGAAGCGGCATTCAGCGTCTGATGATCATCTGCTGCACCAGCCCAAGGAATCAGGACAGCAGCGCGCCCAGCAGCGGCAATTTCGGCAACGGACCCACCCGCACGGGCCACCACCACATCGGCGGCCGCGAGGAGCGTCGGCATGGCAGTGGTGAACTCTTGCTCTTCAAAGCGCTCTGGACCGCTCGTCGTACGAACCTTGCCACGACCGGCGATCAGGTAGCTGCGTTGCCCAGCGGGTACCCCATCGTCATAGGCAGCGCGCAAAGCGCTATTGATTGGCCCCGCACCGAGCGAGCCACCGAACGCCACAATCACGCGCTCCTCCGGCGTTAGGCCCAGCTGGCTGCGGGCTTCAGCACGCGTCGTCTCGAGAAAGGCTCGATCGACGGGGCGTCCCGTAACGAGGTACTTTGGGCCGGTGCGTCCCGCCACAGCGAAGGCGAGAAAGACGCGATCGACGAGCGGTGCCGCCAGCCGGTTGGCCAGGCCAAGTCGCGCATCGGCCTCGCTCAGCGCCGAAGGAATTGAGTGTCGGCGAGCCGCGACCAGCATTGGCCCAGCGACGAAGCCTCCGCCCCCAAAGACCACGTCGGGCCGAACGTCCTTGATGATCCGCGAGCAGGCAATCGGGGCGACGGCTGCCCGACCAAGCGCCTTGACGAGCGTGAGACTCAGGCGGCGAGGAAAACCGTCGACAGCGAACGGTACGAACGGGTAGCCCCGAGCCGGCACAAGCTCGGCTTCGATCCGCGCTGGCGTACCAGCAAACGTGACGTCTGCTCCACGCTCGCGCAACGCGTCGGCGACCGCCAACGCAGGTGCAACGTGGCCAACGGTTCCGCCAGCAGCAATCAGGATCCGCACTGGCATACCTTCAAGGCTAGAGGACGCCGCGGCGCCTAGCGCGCTTTCGCCGTGGTCCGCTGTCGGGGCGGACGCGCAACTGCAGCATCGGGCTCGGGTTCTGGCGCGCGTCTTCGTGGCTTCGGTGGCGCAATCTGCGGCTCGCGGCTGATTGCGATCAGCATGCCGACCAGCGCCAAGATCACGATCCGCGACGACGATCCGTAGGAGATCAGCGGCAGCGGAATGCCCGTTAGCGGCAAGATACCCATCACGGCGCCAAGGTTGACAATTGCCTGTCCCACGATCAGCGCCGTCGCGCCAGCAGCCAAGAGGCGTTGAAACGGATCGACTGTGCGCATCGCGATCGTGTAGCCCGCCCACGCGAAGACCGCAAACAGCGCGACAATTAAGACCGAGCCGAACAGGCCTAGCTCTTCGCCAATCACGGCAAAGATCATGTCGGTGTGCGCCTCAGGCAGGAAGTTGACTTTCTGCACGCTGCCGCCTAAGCCAACCCCGAAGATGCCGCCCGAGCCGATCGCAATCATCGACTGGACCACTTGGTACCCGCTATCGGCACTCTGCGCCCACGGGTCGAGGAACGCGAGGAAGCGATCGCGACGGTACGGCGCTGCATAAATCAGCAAGGACCCGATCACGAGGCCGGCACCAAGCACCAAGGTGAGCAACGACTTTTTGGTGCCCGCGACGACGAGCAGGGCAAAGACCATCAGGCAGACCGCAATCGTCGTGCCGAGGTCGGGCTGCACCATGATCAGCGCGCAGACCACACCGACGATCAGGCCAATTGGCATCAACAGTTCTTTGACGGTCTCCGGCGGCCGTTTCCTGGTCGCGAGTATCGCTGCGACGATCAGGAGCGTCCCGACCTTTGCAAACTCGGAGGGCTGGATCGTGATGGGTCCGAGCGCAAGCCAGCGGGCAGCTCCATTGACCGTGACGCCAATGCCTGGAACCTTGACGGCGATGAGACCGATCAGCGAGGCGATAAAGATGGCTGGCGCAAAACGTCGCAGCCAGCCGGCCGGCACAAAAATTAGTCCCAGCATCAAGGCGACACCGAAGATCGTGTAGACGAGGCCTGTCTTGATGAAATAAAGCGAATCGAAATTGAACTCAGAACGCGTCATCGCGTACGCGCTCGAGGCCGAGTAGACCATCAACTGCCCAATCACGGTCAGGATGATCGTGACGATTCCCAACACCTGCCCCTCGAGCGGCAACTCACGCCGCAGCAAGGTAGGGCTCGCTGCGTCAGATCGAAACAGCCGGAGAGGATTGGCGCGTTGCACAGCGCTGGTTTCGCCACCCGACTGGTATCCCCTCTGCCAGCAACTACGCAGCGCCGAGCGCTACAACCAAGGCACGAAAGTGCTCTCCCCGAGCGACGTAGTCGGCAAATTCGTCGAAACTGGCGCAGGCCGGCGCGAGCAACACGTGCTCACCGCGTTCGGCGTCACGCGCGGCTGTCTGGACGGCAGCAGCAAGCCCCTCGCACAGCACCGCATCGACACCGGCCTCGGCCAGCGTTTCGCGCATGCGAGCCCCTGCGGGTCCAGTCAGATAGGCGCGTCGAATGCGGCCCGGAAGTGCGGCGGCGAGTGGGCCAAAGTCGGCACCCTTATCGCTTCCGCCGAGGATCAACCGTACGGCGCCATCGGGAAACGCCGTCAGCGCCTTGATTGTGGCATCGACATTCGTTGCCTTGGAGTCGTTCCAGAACTGGACACCAGCGACGCTGCCGCAGTCCTCGAGTCGGTGCGGGACGGGCACAAAGTCGTGCACAGCCGCAGCAATACACTCGAGCGGGACGCCGACAGCCTGCACGAGCGCGGCCGCCACAGCCACGTTCTCACGATTGTGGTCGCCCAGCAACAGTCCGTCGGCAAACCCGTACGCCTCGGCATCGGCTCCGCGGACGCGCACAATCTCGCCATCACCGGGAAGCCGTGAGAGGTCAGCACAGCGTGGATCGTCATCGTTGAGGACCGCAATGTCGTTGTCGTCTTGCGTCTCAAAGATCCGCAGTTTTACGCGCTCGTAGTCTTCCAGCGAGCCGTGTCGATCCAGATGATCGGGCGTGATGTTGGTCACGGCCGCTGCATCGCAGTGAAAATTCACGATGTCTTCCAGTTGAAAACTCGACAGTTCGCAGACCACGATGCCGCCCTGTGGGAGGTGGACTGCGACCTCGCACAGCGCTGTGCCGACATTGCCACAGACGACGTGAGGTAGCGCTGCTGCGTAGAGCATCGCTCCGACCAGTTCGGTCGTCGTGGTCTTGCCGTTCGTGCCCGTCACCCCGATCACGCGTGCGCCGGGTGGCAAGAGTCGATAGCCGAGCTCGACCTCTGCCCAAATCGGCAGGTCGAGCGCCCGCGCAGCGATCAGTAGCGGGTGATCGCTTGGCACGCCAGGGCTCTTGACGATGACATCGAACTCACCCACATCGACAGCGGCTGGCGCGACGATTGCACAGGGCGCGTCAACACTCTCGTCGGGCGCATCATCGACGAGCGTCACCTCCACCCCAGCCTCGAGCAACGCTCGTGCTGCCGCTCGCCCAGAACGGGCGGCACCCAGCACGAGCGGGTGACGTGGTAACTCGAAGTTGCCGCTCATACGTACTGGTCAAAGCGCACGTAGTAAAGGACGAAGGCAATCGAGGCGAAGATCGACGCCACGATCAAGAAACGGAACATGATCTTGGTTTCGCTCCACGCTTTCATCTCGAAGTGGTGATGCACAGGTGCCATCAAGAAGACGCGCCGCCCAAAGCGTCGGAAGCTAATCACTTGGATGATCACGCTGCCAGCCTCGGCGACGAAGATCCCCCCAATCAAGGGCAGCAAGAGCTCTGTTTTCGTAAAGATCGCGAAGCCTGCGAGCGCGCCACCGAGCGCGAGCGACCCCGTGTCTCCCATAAAGACCTCAGCCGGATAACTGTTGAACCAGAGGAAACCCACACAGGCGCCAAGGAGTGCCGCGGCAAGGATCGCGAGGTCGAGCGTCTCTGACGTCTGTGACTGCACGTCAAACAGCCCGGGACCGATCGTGCCACCGTCGACACCCGGCACCGATAGTGCTCGCTGCCCAACTTGGAAGCCAATCACGCACATTGACGTGAAGGCGAGCATCGCGATCGTCGAGGTACCAGCGGCGAGGCCATCAAGACCGTCCGTCAAGTTGACGGCGTTCGAGGCGCCCACCACAATCAAGAAGACGAGCACGTACCACGCGGGGCCGAGGTCGAGGTGGGTGTCAACGAGGGGGAGAAAGACGCTCGTGGAAATGCCCTCACGGACGGCGACAAAGCAGATGCCGACCGAGATCAGTACCTGCCCCAGTAGCTTCCACCGTCCCTGGAGCCCAAGCGAGCGGCGCCGGATCACGCTGAGATAGTCGTCGAGGAAGCCAATCAGGCCACAGCCAACCATCGCCCCGATAACCGCAAGGCTGCGCGCTCCGTAGGACGAGAAGATGGCGTAGGGAACGAGCGTTGCGAGGATGATCAGGAGGCCGCCCATGGTGGGTGTGCCGGACTTTGTCTGATGCCCAACGGGGCCCTCATCGCGGATGCGCTGACCAACCTTGTAGCGGCGGAGCAGGGCAATAAAGCGTGGTCCAGCAAAGATCGAAATCAGGATCGCGACGACGCCAGAGGCGAGCACGCTGGTCATGGAGCAGAGCCTTCGAGGCGTTCTGCGAGGAGTGTCGGCACGACCTCTAGGCCAGCTGCGCGCGAGCCTTTGACCAGCACACGATCACCGGGCTGCACGGTGGCGAGCACCTGCTCAACGGCAGCAGTCGCATCGGCAACAGCAAAGCCCGACACTCCATCACCGGCTCCGTCGAGATAGGCACGTGCGAGATCCCCCACGGCGACCACCATATCGACCCCGACCCTCGCCGCCAGCGCTCCGACCTCTCGGTGGTACCGCTCTGCCTCTGGTCCGAGCTCGGCCATCAGCCCCAAGACAGCGATGCGGCGCCCTTCCGTTGGTGTCTCAACCAGCAGTCGTAATGCTGCCTCCATCGAGGCCGGGTTGGCGTTGTAGGCATCGTTGACGACGTCAATGCCGCCCGCGAGACGCTGCGTTTCGCCCCGCCAACGCGGCAGCGGAATCGCCCCTGCGCGCGCAGCGACACGTTCGAGATCGAGGCCGAGAAGCTGACAGACCGCAATCGCAGCGGCCAAGTTACGGGCATGGTGACGACCGACGAGATTGGTGTTGAGCGTCAGGACTTCGCCATGGACGAGGTACGTCAAGTCCTGTCCGTCGTCGCGAACGATTCGGTCGACGAGCTGAATATCCGAGCCCGCCTCATCGCCAAAGGTCGTGATCTGCGCGTCGGCTGGCACGTACGGATCGAGCAGTGGCTCGGCAAAGGGCAGCACGAGCTGCCCACCCTCGCGGAGCCCCTCAGCAATCTCTGCCTTGGCAGCGGCAATCGCCTCGAGCGATCCGAGCAGCTCCATATGCGCAACACCGATGTTCGTAATCACACCGATATCCGGCGCGGCAATCGCACAGAGTTCTGCGATCTGCCCCTTGCCGCGCATCGCCAGCTCGCAGACCGCAACCTCGGTGTCCGCATTGATCCGCGTCAGCGTCAGCGGATAGCCAATTTCGTTGTTGTGCCCTTCGAGTGCAGCGACGACGCGCCGCTGATCCGCGATCAGGTGCGCGAGCGCGTCCTTCGTCGACGTTTTGCCTGTGCTGCCGGTGATGCCGACGCGACGCGCCAGTGTCGCTGCGGCGTTGACGTCGCCGATGCACTGCAGACAGCGAATGCTGGAGAACGTCGCCAGGATCGTCGGAATCGTCGTCTCGAGTGCCTTTTCGACGTGGTCTTCTTCCACGACGACCGCAATCGCGCCGGCAGCCGTGGCTGCCTCGATGTGGTCGACGCCACCTCGGATTGCGATAAAGAGATCGCCGGGCTCAACCAGCCGCGAATCGATCGCGACACCGGTGGCGCGGACCTGTGGATCGCCACGCATGACCAGCGATGCCGGCACGTCCACGAGCTTGAGGGGAATCACGCCAGCACCTCTCGTGCAACCACACGATCGTCAAATGGAGTGATTACGCCACCGCTGTCTTGCCCTTGTTCATGGCCCTTGCCGGCGATCAGGACAACGTCGCCTGGGCCGGCCAACTCGATCGCTCGAGCGATCGCAGTGCGGCGATCCAACTCGACATCGATGCCTCCGTCGACACCGGCGAGCGCCTCGTCGACAATCGCCTGTGGATCCTCCGAACGAGGGTTGTCGGAGGTGATGATCACGTGGTCGGCCAACGTGCAGGCAACCCGAGCCATCTCGGGTCGCTTGCCGCGATCACGATCGCCGCCGCATCCGAACACGACAATCACGCGGCCCGTCGCAAGCTCGCGTACTGCGCGCAAGACATTGCCGAGTGCATCTGCCGTGTGTGCGTAGTCGACGATCACCGCAAATGGCTGGTCGTCGCTCACGACTTCGAGGCGACCAGGCACACCCGAAACCCGCGCAAGCCCCGCCACGATGGCCTCAAGCTCAATGCCGGCGAGTCCGGCGCTGCCGGCGGCCGCAAGCGCATTTTCGACATTGAACATCCCGACGAGCTCTGTCTGCACGTCGGCAGCTCCCCACGGGCTGTGGAGACGAAACCGCGTGCTGGTGGAGCCAAGCGCGATCTGCTCGGCGCGTACCTCTGCAGCGGCTGACTCGATGCCGTAACGGAGGTCGGACGAGAGTTGGCAGCCGTAGTCGTCGTCGGCGTTCGTGGCAGTCGGGCAGCGGCCGTCGAAGAGCAATGCCTTGGCGGCGAAGTAGGCCTCCATGCTCGCGTGATAATCGAGGTGATCGCGCGTCAGGTTCGTAAAGGCCGCTGCGGCGAATGTGACGCCCCCCACTCGCTCCTGCTCGAGCGCATGCGACGAGACTTCCATCGCGCACCCAGAGTCACCAGCATCCACCATGCGGCGAAAATCACGGTGGAGATCGATCGCCTCTGTGGTCGTGCGCACCGCGGCCTCGCTCAGGCCACCAATCCGTCGTTCGATCGTCCCGAGTATTCCAGCTTGCTGTCCTGCTGCAGTGAGAATCGCGTGCTGGAGATAGGCGGTGGTTGTCTTCCCGTTCGTTCCGGTTACCGCGAGCACGCGGAGTTGACGCGATGGGTGTCCGAAAAACGTGTCGGCGAGCGGTCCCATCTGCGTCCGTGTCGAAGCGACGACGACCTGTGGAACGGCGATCGGTAACTCACGCTCAACGATCAGAGCAACGGCACCAGCCGCGACGGCGGCCTCAGCGTGGTCGTGCCCATCCGTGGTGGCGCCTGGAGCGCAGAAGAACAATGTCCCGTCTGCGACTCGTCGCGAGTCGTACGCGAGGTCGACGACGTCAACTCCAGTAATTGGGAGCGTCGTACCCCGCGCTAGAACGGGACCGAGGAGGTCCGTGAGCAGCACTATGAAACAAATCCTAGTCCGCCTACCCCGCGGATTGCCAGTTCTGGTGTCCAGAGCAGTTCGACACCAGTCGCGGCCAGCACGACTACTCCGCTGCGGTGTCGGGGCGATCTTGCTGTACGCCGAGTGCGATCAGGGCTCGCTCGGTCAGTTTCGCGAACGCCGGTCCGGCAACTTCGCCACCGTAGTATTTCCCACCGCGCGGTTCGTCGACCATGATCAGCGTCAAGATCCGCGGATTCTTGACCGGCGCGAAGCCGACGAACCAGGCGAGGTAGCGGTGGTCGGAGTACGTGCCGTCCTTGTCGATCTTTTTCGTGGTACCCGTCTTGCCCGCCACGGAGTAGCCCGGGATCTGTGCCGCCGAGCCCGTTCCTTGATCCGAGACAACGCCCTCCAGCATGCGCGCGAGCGTGTTCGCCGCGCGCGATGGCATGACGCGTTGCTGCTGAAGCCCAACCGGACCTTGCCCGTCAATGCGTGTCACAAGGTGAGGCGTGGTTTGCAGGCCACCGTTGGCGATCGTGGCGTAGAGCTGAGCAATTTGGATTGGCGTTGCGGCGATGCCGTGCCCAATCGGAATGTTCAACGGCGACGTTCCCGACCAGTCCTTGTAGGCCGGCACGATACCCGCCACTTCGCCTGGCAGGTCGATGCCAGTTGGCGCGCCAAAGCCGAACCGATCGATCCATTGCGACAAGATGCTGTCGGGCCCACCCGACGTCGACAGGTGCTCGTAGGCAAGCTTGGCAACGCCAATATTGGAGGACATTCGCAGCGCCTCAGTCGCTGTCTTGACACCAGGGTCTGGGTGCGAATCGCGCAGGATCCCGTCGTACAACTGCCACTTCGAGCCGACCTCGACGGGAGTCGACGGCAAGATCCGCCCCGTTGCCAGCCCTGCTCCAAGCGTCACCGCTTTAAAGGTCGAACCGGGCTCATAGACGTCGGTGATCGCTCGTAGGCGGATCTGAGCCGCTGTCGCCTGGCGATAGTCACCTTCCGCGGGTGCGGGTGCGGATGCCATCGCGAGGATCTCGCCCGTCTTCGGATCCATCACGATGGCAGTCACGGCTTTCGCGCGGTACGCCGCACGCGTCTCCGCCGTCACCGCCTCGGCTTCGATCTGGACCTGACGGTCGAGCCCAGTGCTAATCGTGTGCCCTGGGCGCATCGCTTGCTGACTGATCACGTTGATGGCGTTGCCGGCCGGATCTTCACTCCGCACCTCGAGGCCGTTGGTGCCACGCAAGATCTTGTCGTATTGCAGCTCGAGGCCCGCGAGCCCCTTGCCCTCTAAATCCGTGACGCCAATAACCGGGGCGGCGATGGCACTCGGATAGACGCGTCGGTGTTCCGTCGTAAAGTCGAGTCCCTCGATGCCCATCGCCTGCACGCGCTTTGCGGCGGCGGCTGGTACCTGACGCGCGAGATCGACGTGCGTGGGTCCGCTCGTTTGGAGTCGCTGCATGATCGTATCGGGCGACTCGCCACTGGCCTCAGCGACCGCTGCCACGACCCGGGCAGGGTCGGTAATCATCGCCGTCGTAGCACCGATTGTGCTGGCCTGTTCCGTGAGCGCAAGGCGATACCCGTCACGGTCGAGGATCGCGCCACGAGGCGCGGCCGTGACGATTTCAACGCGATGCTGACCACTCGCACGCTTGGAGTACCAGCCACCGTCGACCACCTGCATCTGCACGGCACGTCCTAGGCAGATCACGAGAAACAGCGCAGCTGCTATGAGCATCCAGCGGATCCGTCGCTCCGGTGGGGGAATCGGGCGCTGGCGTGTCGAGCGACGCGGCGTTCGAGGGGGAGCAGAGCGCGTGGCCACGTTACGGAGTCTGCTGGTCCTTCGGAATTCTGATCGGGAGCGTTCGCATGGCCTGCGACGGCACCAGCACCATGCCGTAGGCGGCAGCGGCCCGCTCAACGCGACCATCTGCAAGCCGCTGTTCCGTTTCGGCCTGAATGTTTGCGGCGTCGTTCTGGGTGGCCTCAACCTGCGTACGCAACTCGCCAGCCTGCATCGTGCCGCGGAGGGACGAGACATGCAGATAGACCACGACGGAGAGCACAACACCAATGATCGCGATCATCGTTGCGATCTTAAAAGGCGCGAGGCGCCCATTGACCGAGGCTCGCGTGGCGCGTGTACGACGCGTCGCAGCTCGACGTCGCGGCGCTGCCTTGCCAGTGTCGATTGGGCGCGGAGCAGGCTTGCGACGTGGGCGCGGCGGCGCGGTAGTTGGGCGCGGAACGGCAACGGCCATCAGGCGGCGTCCTTCGGTAGGGCCGCAGGTGTCCGCTCAGCGACGCGTAGGCGCGACGAAGCGGCGCGAGGATTGCGGTCAAGTTCGGACGAGCCCGGACGAATCACTCGAGGTGTCAAGACACGCAGCGTGGCTTCGCGATTACACCCGCAGATCGGAAGATCCGGCGGGCACGTGCACGGTGCAGAGGCGTCACGGAACCGCTCTTTGACGATTCGATCTTCGAGCGAATGGAACGAGATGACCGCGATGCGGCCGCCTGGCTTGAGGATCTGCATTGCTGCATCGAGGCCGTCTTCGACCATCGCAAGCTCGTCGTTGACGGCGATGCGGAGTGCCTGGAAGACGCGCTTGGCAGGATGCCCCGAGCCGAACTGCGCGGGCGTCGGAATCGCGTGGCGGATCGTGTCGACGAGGTCGGCGCTGCGCTCGTAGGGCAGCGACATGCGGCGGCGGCAGATGGCGCGAGCGATCTGGCGCGAGTAGCGCTCTTCGCCGTAGCGCGAGAACATGTCGGCGAGCTCGCGCTCTGAGAGGTTGGCGAGTAGGTCGGCGGCGGTGTCGCCCCCACGCGGATCCATGCGCATGTCGAGCGGCGCGTCAACAGCGTAGGAGAAGCCGCGCTCGGGCTGGTCGATTTGCATCGAGGAGACGCCGAGGTCGAGCAGGATCGCATCGGCTTCGACGTTCTCGATGGCGAGCGAGCGGAAGGCGTCCACGAAATCCCGCTTGAGGAGGCGCACGGCCATGTCGGGATGGGAGGCTCGAAACGAGCGGGCACGGTTCTCGACGGAGGGGTCGCGATCGATCGCGACGTAGGCCCCACGCCCCTGCATCAACTCGGCCAGCATCGTGGCGTGTCCACCAGCACCAAAGGTGCCGTCGACGACGGTCATGCCGGGCTGCACGTCGAGCAGGGCCACGACTTCGTGCGCGAGCACGGGATCATGGATCGCGGCGTTAGCGGGCATCACGGACCAGGCGCTCTGCGACATTTTCGGCGCTCCCTTCCAAGTCGGCGAGGCCACGTTCCCAGGCCACGCGATCCCAAATTTCGAGTCGATCACGAACACCAACGACGACGATCTCGCGTTGGAGTACGGCGTGCTGCATCAGTGGTGCGGGTAGCGCGACGCGTCCCTGCCGGTCGAGCTCGGCTTCGACAGCGCCACCGAAGAGGAAACGCTCGAGCTGGCGGCCTTCACGCGTAAACGGATCAAGGCGCGAGGTCTGCGCCTCAACAAAGCTTTCCCAGCCGTCACGGGCGTAGATCGCGACGCAGTGATCAAGGCCTCGCGTGACGAACAGACCGTCGGCGAATGGCTCGCGCAGACGAGCAGGAACCGTCACGCGGTTCTTCTCGTCGAGCTTCTGAGCGTATTCACCAAGCAGCATTTCGGGTCATTTCTCTGGTGTCCGGAGTCCCCACTCGGGTTCCCCTTCTGTACCAATGCGCCCCACCATACCCCACTTTGTCCCACCTTGCAACTATTTCGTGAGAGTCGAACATATGTTCGTATCGGCATGGTTGAGCCGAAAAGGAACCCCAGACGCGATCTCGCCACCCAGCCTTTGTGACAGCGCGCCAAGGCCATCCCCCCACCGCGCCCCACCCACCAATGTCCAGAAGGGGTCAGACCCGATCTGGAC
>Ga0049085_10000137_pt1 | contig 30822 bp, 35 predicted proteins | sample GreLakmeSU08MSRF_FD_66721 | JGI IMG/M metagenome (GOLD analysis project Ga0049085, IMG submission 66721) | Freshwater lentic microbial communities from great Laurentian Lakes, MI, USA - Great Lakes metaG SU08MSRF | ecosystem: Environmental > Aquatic > Freshwater > Lake | place: Great Lakes... | reverse complement strand
GCGGGTTGGCCGATGGGGAGGAGGCCACGGTACGGGTGGTGCTCGATTCGATCAGTGTCATCCCCACCCGGCGGCGGGGGCTCAAGATGGTGCGCGCCAAGGTGCACGACGCCACCGGCTCTATTGCCGCCATCTGGTTTAACCAGGGGTACTTGGCCGGAGTGCTTACACCGGGCGATGAGTTGATGATCCGCGGGCAGGTGAAGCTTCGGCCCAACCGTCAGATCACGGTCAAGGCGCATGAGGTGCTGGGCGCGCAGGCATCCGAAGGCCTGCATACCGAGGGGCTCGTGCCGGTGTATCCGGCGACCGAGGCGCTCCCGGCCAGGCGACTTCGTGAGCTCGTGGACGCCGCCCGCCCGTATGTGTCGTCGGCGCCTGAGGTGCTGCCCCAGTGGATTCGGGAACGCGTGAAGGTGGGCACCCGCGCCGACGCACTCGCCGCCTTGCACTTTCCCCGCACCGTCCGCGAGCCGCGCTCGGCCCGTCGCCGCCTCGCATTTGAGGAGTTGCTCGTGTTGCAGATGGGGCTCATCGCCGTGCGTCGACACGATGAGACCGCCCGGCGCGCCCTGCCCCTTAAAGCGACCGGCGAGATCACCGGCGTCGTCAGGGCTGCCCTGCCATTTACGCTCACGCGTGAGCAGGAGCGCGTGGCGCGCGAGGTGGCGCGTGACATTGCGCGCCCGCAGCCCATGCGTCGGCTGCTGCAGGGAGAAGTCGGGGCGGGCAAGACCGTGGTGGCGGCGCTGGCATGTGCGCAGGCTGTGGAGGCTGGTGCCCAGGCGGCCATCCTCGTTCCCACCGAGACGCTCGCCGAACAGCACCTGCGCACACTCGACTCCCTGCTGGCCCCGGCGGGAATCGAGCCGGTGCTCATTACCGGCAACGTGCCGAAGGCTGAACGTGAGCGTCGCGAAATGGCGGTGGCCACAGGAACCGCCCGTGTGGTGGTGGGCACGCAGGCGCTGCTGGTGGGTGGCGTCGAGTTCGATCGCCTGGGGCTCGTGGTGGTTGACGAGCAACACCGCTTTGGCGTTGAGCAGCGTCAGGCGCTGGCTGAGCAGGCGGGCGACGACGGCATGGCGGCACACCTGCTGTACATGACCGCCACGCCCATCCCCCGCACGCTGGCCCTCACGGCCTATGGCGATCTGCGGGTGTCGGCGATACGCGGCCGCCCACCGGGGCGCAGCGAGATCGCCACCCGGTGGGTACGCGACGCCGAGCGCGAGATGGCCTATGACGACGTGCGCGCCGAGCTGCGACGCGGTCGCCAGGCGTACGTCATCTGCCCACTTGTGGAGGATGGTGAGTCCGGCATCGCAGCGCGCTCGGCAGTTGCAGAGTTCACCCGCTTGCGCCAGGGCCCATTCGCCGCGTTCAGGGTGGGGCTCGCCCATGGCGCCCAGCGACCCGATGATCGCCGCGCGGCCATGGCGGCATTTGCGGCGGGCGACACCGACATGCTGGTGGCCACCACCGTGGTTGAGGTGGGCATTGATGTTCCCAACGCGACGGTCATGCTCATTGAAGACGCCGACCGGTTTGGGCTGGCGCAACTGCATCAGCTGCGTGGGCGTGTGGGGCGTGGCGAGCATCCGGGCACGTGCCTGATATTTGCCGAGCCGGGAGGGGAGGAGGGGATGCGCAGGCTCGAAGCCCTGGTGCAGACCAACGATGGGTTCCGCCTGGCTGACATCGATCTGGAGATCCGTGGCGAGGGCAGCATTCTTGGCCTCAGGCAGTCGGGGCCCACCGACCTGCGCTTCGCACGGCTGTCGCGTGATCGCCGCACGCTGGCAGAGGCGCGTCAGGTGGCGCGGGCCACCCTGCGCCGCGACCCGCACCTTGAGGAGCCCGAGCACGTGCTGCTGGCCGACGCCGTCCGCCGCGCATTTCCCGATCTGCCCAGATTGCTGGACGCCTGATGCGCGTCGTGGCCGGCGAGTTCGGGGGGCGGCGCCTCGTGGCCCCGTCGGGAACGGACACACGTCCTACCTCCGACCGCGTGCGCGAATCACTCTTCTCCATCCTGGGGCCACTTGACGGCAGCCAGGTGCTCGACGTTTTCGCCGGCAGCGGTGCCCTCGGCATTGAGGCGATCTCGCGGGGAGCAGCGTTGGCCGTGGCTGTGGAGCGCGACCGAAATGCGGTGCGCGCCATCCGTGCCAATGCCGATGCGCTGGCGCTGGGCGACCGCCTGCGAGTGGTACCGCGTGGGTGGCGCGAGGCCCTGCGCGCCGAGGCCGGTGCCGGGTCGCGATTTGATCTTGTGCTTGTTGATCCGCCCTACGACCTGCTTCCCGACATCCTCCCGGACCTCGGGCCGGCCATCGCCCAGGTGCTCGCCCCGGGGGGTGTTGTGGTCCTCGAACACGCCCGTGGTGCGATGATGGGGGCCGACGGCATCCCCGGTATCGGGGTCCCTGAGCAGACAACACGCCGCTACGGCGGTACGGAGATCACTGTGATGTGGACTGCGGGAGCAGGAACATGAGCACCGGAGGGCGAATCGCCGTGTGTCCGGGAACATATGACCCGGTCACGTATGGCCACCTCGACGTGATCGAGCGGGCAGCGCGCCTTTTTGATCGGGTTGTGGTGTCCATCGCCGAGGGATCGAACACAAAGCAGCCAATGTTCACCGCGGAGGAGCGAAAGGCCCTTTTGCGTCAGAGCGTCGAACATCTTGGGAACGTCGAGGTCGTGGGCTTCAACAGCCTGGTGACCACGCACGCCCGCGAGGTCGGCGCCACTGTCGTTGTGAAGGGTGTGCGGACAGCCGCGGACTTCGACTACGAAAACCAGATGACCCAGTTCAACCGGGGGTTGGCGGGGGAGATCGACACGGTCCTCCTTCCGGCATCACCCGAGTGGGGCTTCCTCTCGAGTTCCGGCGTCCGCGAGGCCGCCGCGTGGGGTGCTTCTGTTGATCATTGGGTACCCCCGCATGTCGCGGACGCTCTCCGGGACCGCCTCGGTTCCGGCCGCACCGCCTGAAAAAGGACGATCTATGGATGTTCTCGCGCTCATCGACAAGCTGGACGATCTCGTGCACAACGCGCGCGCGGTGCCCCTGACAGATCAGGTGCGCATCGACCGCGAAGCGATTTATGAGCTCCTCGACCAGATGCGGTCCACGATCCCCGAGGAGATCAAGCAGGCCCGCTGGATTGTGAAGGAGCGGCAGGAGATGCTGGCCGAGGCCAAGCGTGAAGCCGATCGCATTGTGGGCGAAGCCCGCGAGCGCGCCGATCGTCAGGCATCGGAGCAGGAGGTCGTGAAGCTGGCCGAGCGCCAGGCGACCGAGATGCTGGACGACGCCCGCATGCGCGAGCGCGAAGTACGCCTTGGTGCCGAGGACTACGCCGACGAGGTGCTGGGAACGCTCGAGGTCAACCTCGAGAAGTTCACCAATGCCGTTCGCCGTGGCCGCGAGCACCTTCAGGGCAAGTCTGAGGAGGCGGAGGCGACGCCCTTCGTCACCGACGACTCAAGCTCCTACAGCGACTGATCAGTTGACCGGGGGCCGCCCGGGGAAGAAGGACGCACCCGTTGACCTTCGCCGCCTTGACATCACGTCGGGCGGCGGGGCACAGGTTGACGTCGTGACGTCCCTCGACGGCATGATCATGGGCGCAGAGGAGTACGTGCCGGTACCCGCCGAGGTTGAGGCCCGCATCGACGTGAGCTCGTCCGGCTCGGGTATCGGGCTGCGACTGCGGCTGGCCACCGAGCTGCGTGGGCCATGCCAGCGCTGCCTCGCCGACGCGACCGTGCGCGTTGACGTGGATACACGCGACTTCCAGGCCGGGGGCCGCGACCTCGTGGATGATCCAGATCCCGATCTGGACTGCGAGTACCTGATTGGCCCCGCGCGGCAGGAGCTCGACGTGGCGGCATGGGCCCGTGACGCCGTTGTTGAGGCCATGCCCATGACCATTCTCTGCCGCCCCGACTGCGCGGGCATCTGCCCCAGTTGTGGCACCGACCTGAACGCGGGCTCGTGCAACTGCACCGAGGAGGCCACCGATCCCCGGTGGGCCGCGCTCGGCGATCTGGCGGCGCGCATGCGGGAGGATTCACCCGACGAGGCGTGAGCCCGCTGTCCCGCACCGAATTTCCACACTGATTTGCCGCAGCGCTTGCCCACGACGCTTCAGAGGCGCTAACCTCCCGCGTCGTTCCGGAACCGGTCCTATCGAGGAGCAGCATTGGCAGTCCCCAAGCGCAAGACATCCCGCGCACGCCGTGACAAGCGTCGTGCCACCCACACGGTGTCGGCCACGCGCCTCGGCCGCTGCCCTCGCTGCACGGCTCCCGTGATGCCCCACCATGTCTGCATGGTGTGCGGTCATTACAAGGGTCGCGCGGTCGTCGACACCGGCGCCTGACGCACCTCCACCCGTGAGCGGTTCCGCCGCCACTCCCGTCGTCGCCGTTGACGCGATGGGGGGAGACACGGCACCGCACGTGCCAGTGGCGGGCGCCGTCGCGGCAGCGAAGGAGGGCATCAGGATCCTTCTGGTCGGCGACTCGGAGGCACTCGAGCGCGAACTCGCCACGCACGGCGATGTTCCCAGCGGGATCACCGTGGTGCATGCCAGCGACCGCATCCACTCTGCCGAGGATGGCGTGCGGGCGGTGCGCAACAAGGCTGATGCGTCCATGGTGGTCGCCTGCCGGCAGGTCGCCGAGGGCAACGCCAGCGCCGCCATCTCCGCCGGGCACACCGGCGCCATGCTCGCGGCGTCCACGCTGCTCATGCGACGCCTGCCGGGCGTCATCCGCCCCGGTCTTGCCGTCCCCATGCCCTCCGTCCTCGGCCCGGTTGTCCTGATTGACGGCGGGGCCAATGTGGAGTGCAAGCCCGAGTACCTCGCGCAGTTCGCAGTGATGGGGCGGGTGCTCGCCCGCGACATCATGGGTATCGCCGACCCGACAGTGGGCATCCTCACCATCGGAGAGGAAGCCGGCAAGGGCACCGATCTGGTGCAGGAGACCTACGCGCTTCTTGAGGGCACCGAGGGCTTTATCGGCAACATCGAGGGGCGCGACATCCCCATGGGCACGGCCCGGGTCATCGTGACCGATGGCTTTACCGGCAACGTGGCGCTCAAGCTCTACGAGGGTGCCGCAGGGATGATCTTCCACGAGATCCGCGCGGGGCTCACGTCATCGCTTCGCGGCAAGATCGCCGGCATGCTGGCCATGCCCACATTCAAGGGCCTTCGCAAGCAGGTTGACCCCGAGGAGTACGGCGGGGCCTACCTGCTGGGAGTGCGCGGCATGTCCGTGATCGGCCATGGCAACGTCGGCGTGCGCGGTATGACCAACGGCATCCGCCTCGCCGCGCGGGGCGTAACTGGTGACGTCACGGGCCACATCCAGGCCGGCCTCGAGGCCACGCTCCGGTAGCGGGCACGACGCGCCGGGGTCGTCCGGACGTGTCTGTACGTTTCCCGGCGTCCTGCAGTGCCCAATCGGACGTCCCAAAGGGAGAATATGGTGGATCGAGCCCAGGCCCTCTCCGAGATTCAGGCCATCCTCGTCGAGCAATTGGGAGTTGAGGCGTCAGAGGTCGTCGAGAGCGCGTCGTTCTCGGAAGATCTGAACGCCGACTCTCTTGATCTGGTCGAGATGATCATGGAGATGGAGGACAAGTTCGGGGTCAAGATCCCGGATGAAGAGGCGGAGAAGATCGTCACCGTTGGTGACGCCGTCGACTACGTCGTCGCACGCGCCGGTTCCTGAGGCATCCGGACAGTCACCTCGTGACCTCGCCGGGCTTCTCGAAATGCTGGAGCCTGACCTCAGGCGAGAGGCGCTGCTGCATCCGCAGTGGGCGCCCTCTCGCCTGCAGTCGTACGAACGCCTTGAGTTTCTGGGCGATGCGATCCTCGGCCTTATCGTGACGGTCGAGCTCTTCAGGCGTCACCCCGACCGGGGCGAGGGCGACCTCACCTTCATGCGCCAGCGGGTCGTGTCGCGTGATGCCTGCGCGGTTGTGGCCGACGACTGCGCGCTTGCCGCCGCGATGATCGCCGCAGCGCCCGCCAAATTCGAGAGCGATGCGCGCGAGCTGGCCACCAGCCACAACGTGAAGGCAGCGCTCGCAGAGTCGGTCATCGGTGCAGGGTGGCTGGGAGTGGGGCCGGAGGCCACCACGTCGGCGGTGCTCGGGTCATTTGCTGCCGCGCTTGATGTCGCTCCCACGCAGATGCGTGACGCGAAGACGATTCTCCAGGAGGAGATCGCACGTCGCGGTGGCACGCGGGTGCACTACGAGATCATTCACGAGGATGGCCCGGCCCAGGCACGCGTGTTCACCGCGCGGGTGTCGCAGGATGGCCTCCCGCTCGGTGAGGGATCGGGCCGTTCGAAGCAGGCGGCCGAGCAAGCCGCCGCAGACATCGCGCTCGGCGCGATTGGCGAGAGGGGGGCCTGAGCCCATGTTGAAGCGCCTGCGCATCAAGGGCTTTAAGTCATTCGCCGATCCTGTGGATCTGGAGTTCGGCCCCGGACTCAACGTGATCGTGGGCCCCAACGGGTCGGGCAAGAGCAACATCGCCGAGGCCATCGCATGGGCACTCGGCGAGCAGCGCGCAGGACGTCTGCGCGCGCCCGCAATGCAGGACGTCCTGTTTTCGGGAGGCGATGGTCGCCAGCCCGTGGGCATGGCCGAGGTGGGCATCACCCTTGATGGCGGAACCGCTGACGGCCCCGCAGAACTCGGGCTTACCCGCCGTCTCACGCGCGCCGGCGACTCCGGCTACCGCATGAACAACGGCAGCTGCCGCCTGGTGGACGTGCTCGACTCGCTGTCCTCGCGTGGCCTCGGCCCCCAGTCGCTGTCCATCATCAGTCAGGGGCAGGTGGATGCCATCTGCCAGAGCAAGCCCGCGGCGCTGCGCGGCATCCTCGACGAGGCCGCTGGCACCGGCCTGCCCAAGCGGCGCCGGCACCGCGCCGAGTTGCGGCTGAAGCATGTGGACGATCACCTCGCCCGCGCCCGCGACCTGGCGTCGGAGATTGCGTCGCGTGCCCGCTCGCTGGAGCGCCAGGCCCGTTCGGCCGAGCGGGCTGCCGAGGTGGAGAAGGACCTCACGGCCGCCCGCGAAGCATTGGCAGTGGCCCGTGCCGTTGCTGCCGGCCGGGAACTCGCCACCGCGACGGACACCCGTACGGCCAGTGCAGCTCAGGTGGCTGCGGCCGCTCGGGCGTTCGAGCAGGCCCGTGCGGCATCGCGAAAGGCCGGTGAGGACCGTCAGCAGGTCATCACCGATCGCGAGGGTGCGATGCAGTCGGCAGGACGCATTCGTGGGGTGTCCGAGCGCCTGGCCGGTCGCGCTGAGGTTGCAACCGGTCGCGTGGCGGCCGCTGCCGAAGAGTCGGAGCGCCGGCGCGAGCGCAGGCACGAGGCGCAGGAGGCCCTCGCCGCTGCCGAACGTGCCTACGAGGAGGTCGAGCAGGGGCTCCGCGCCGCCGAGGTTGCGGCCCGCGAGGCTGCCGATCGGCTGGAGCAGGCCGAGGTGGCTGATCAGGCTGCAACCGGTGCGCTCGAGAATGCCCGTGAGGATCGCCGCCTGGCCGAGCGTGACGCGCTCGAGCGCAGTGCCACCGAGGGCCGCGTGGTGCGCGCCACCGAGGCCATCTCGTCGATCGACGGCGCGGAGGCGCCCGATGCTGCGCGTGCGGAGCGACGCATGGAGATCTCCATCGCCCGCCGGATGCGCGATCAGGAGCGCCGTGCGCAGATGCACCGCGCCGCCGAAGCTGCGCGTTCAGCACGGGAGGGTGCGGCAGCACGCGCCGCCCGCTTGGCATCCGACGCCGCATCCCTTGCCCCGGGTGATGACCGCCCATTCGAGGGCACGCTGCTTGGCGACGGAATTGAGGTGCAGGAGGGTATGGAGCGCGCGGTTGCTGCTGCGCTCGGAGAACTTGCCGATGCACCGCTCGTGGATGGTGTTGGGCCGGGCACCAAGGCACTTGAGGCAGGCGCAAGCGCCGCCGCTGTAACCCGCCCAGTCGCGTCCGGTGGGCAGGCCGCACCGCCGGTTGCCGGGGCCCGCCCGCTGTCGTCGCTCATCACCGCATGTCCGGATCGCGCCCGCCCGTGGCTGGATGGCCTGCTTGTGGGCGCGTGGCTGGTGGACTCCCTTGAGGGGCTTCCAGAAGGGCTCGACGCCCGGGTGCTGGTGACGTCGGAGGGCCTGGCGTTCCGGCCGGGCCTCGGCATGCTTACCGGGGTGCGTGGTCCATGGGCCGGTCGTGCCCTGCACAAGCGGGCCATTGAGAGCGCCGAGCAGGCTGGCGGAGTGTTGGAGCGTGCCGAGCATGCTGAGCGCGCCGCCGCCGCCGCCGAGCGCCGCATGGACGCCCGCGCCCGGGCCAGCGCACGATCGGCCGAACGTGCCGAGTCGAGGGTGGAATCCGCCCGCGCCGAGGATCGCCGCCGCGCCGCCGCCCGGGCAGAGGCCGTGGCTCTGCTCGACGCTGCCCGCGCCGAGCTCGTGCGCCTTGGATCCGCCCCCGATGGCGAACCCATCGACCCTGAGGTCGCCGCCGCATCGGCGCAGGCCGCACGAGTGGCCCGCGATGCGGCTCGCGAGTCGGTACGTATTGCTGACCATGATGCGGCGCAGCGTCGCGGCACCCTCGAGGACATCGTGGCCCGACGCGCGCGCGCCCGGGCAGTGGCAGAGGCCCCCGAGCCGGCGCTGGCCGATTACCGCACCGTGCTCGCCGCAGCGCACGCGATGAACGCCGTGGCCGAGGCCCTGGCCCCCTGCGGCGACGCCCTCGACGAGAGCGCCCGTGAGTTGGCCGGCAGGCTGACCGAGATGGGCACCGCGCTGCAGGCAGCACATCAGGCTGTGGAGTCTGCCGAGCGCGCCTCGCATACCGCCGCGGAGGGCGATCGTGCCGCTGAGATCGCCGTGGCCGTGGCCGCCGAGCGGGCGAGAGAAGCCGGCGTGCCGGAGGGTGCCCCGGCACCCCCGCCCGCAGCAGAGGACGAAGAGCACGCCGACGTGATCTCCGAGCGCGTGGAGGCGCTCTCGATGCGCCGCGAGGGCATGGGCGCGGTCAACCCGCTGGCAGCTGAGGAGCGCGCCGAACTTGCCGAGCGCGAGACCGAGACGGCGGAGCAGATCGCCGACCTCGAGCAGGCGGTCGATGCCCTGCGTGCGCAGATGGCCGATCTCGACGCGCAGGTGGCAGGTGGCTTCACCGAGGTGATGCAGGCCGTGGATGAGCGCTTTCAGGAGGTCGTCGGCCTGCTGTTCCCGGGTGGCACCGGGCGCCTTCGCGTTGTGGACGACGAGGGAGAGGAGGGCGTCGAGGTTGAGGTGATCCCGGCAGGCAAGCGTGCCCGCTCACTCGCCCTGTTCTCGGGTGGCGAGAAGTCGCTTATCGCCCTGGCGTTCTGCCTTGCCATCGCCATGGCGCGCCCCACGCCGTTTTACTTGCTCGACGAGGTTGAGGCAGCGCTCGACGACGCCAACCTGCGCCGGTTCCTCGGCGTGCTGCGCCGCCTGGCCGGTGAGCGTCAGTTCATCCTCATCACACATCAGCAGCCCACCGTTGAGGTGGCCGACCTGCTGTTTGGGGTCACCATGGGCCGCTCCGGCGTGTCGCAGGTGGTGGCGCGGCGCCTTGACCGCGACGCCGAGGGCCCTGCGCGCCCGTGGGTTCGCCGACAGTTGCAGGCTGCCCCCGAGCCGCCCCGCGAGGTGGAGGCCGATGAGCCTCCCGCCGCCGCGGCTGTGGGATGACCGACGAGGAGGGCGGGGACGGGCTCGGTGCATTTGCGGCCCTCTTCGAGTTAGCGCCACCTGAGGCACCGGCTACTGCCGACGAACCCGGCCGCCGTGGCCTGCTCCGTCGGCTGAAGGAGAACCTCACCAGGCCCCGGCAGGCGATCTCGCCGCAACTCGCCGGCATCTACGCGTCCAAGCTGGTGTCCGAGGACATTTGGGAGGATCTGGAAGAGGCCCTGATAACGGCCGACTGTGGAATGCCCGCCACCATGGATCTGGTGGATGCGCTGCGTGCCGAGGCTGCTGCGGGTCGCATTACGTCGGGATCCGGCCTCGCCCGGGCGCTCACCGATGAGATCGCGGGGCGACTGGCATCTGCGCCACCGCGCATCGCTCTGGGGAATGACCCCACGGTCATCCTCGTTGTGGGCGTCAATGGCGCGGGCAAGACCACCACCATCGGCAAGATGGCCCATCGCCTGTCGTCGCTGGGACAGAAGGTGATCATTGGCGCGGGCGACACCTTCCGCGCCGCCGCCGTGGAGCAGTTGGCCGTATGGGCCGATCGTGCCGGCGCAGACATCGTGCGTCAGTCACCGGGTGCCGACCCGGGCGCCGTGGCCTTCGATGCCGTTGCTGCCGGCCAGGCGCGCAATGCCGACGTGGTCATCATCGATACCGCCGGCCGCCTGCAGACCCAGCACAACCTCATGGAGGAACTGCGCAAGGTGTACGGCGTCACCGGCAAGGCGATGGAGGGCGCGCCACACCACGTGCTGCTGGTCATCGATTCCACCACCGGGCAGAACGGTGTGTCGCAGGCCCGCCTGTTCTCAGAGGCGGTGCCCGTGAGCGGGCTGGTGCTCACCAAATTGGATGGCGTCGCGCGTGGCGGCATCGTGGTTGCCATTCACCGCGAGCTCGGTATTCCAGTCACCCTCGTGGGCGTTGGCGAGGCTGTTGAGGACCTTCAGCCCTTCGACGCCCGCGCATTTGCCGAGGCCATTTTCTCCGCCGACACAGACGCGGGCCAGTAGCGCGGTATCCTCCGGCATTCGGGCCTCGTGGCCCGGCCTGAACCATGTTCGACGCACTCACCGACAAGCTGCAGGGCGTTTTCTCCGGCCTCAAGGGCCGGGGCAAACTCACCGAGGCCGACATCGACAAGGCCATGCGCGCCATTCGCCTGTCGCTGCTCGAGGCCGACGTCAGCCTGCCCGTGGTCAAGCAGCTGACCACTGCCATCAAGGAGCGTGCGACCGGCGACGAGGTGATGTCGTCAATCACACCCGACCAGCAGGTCGTGAAGATCGTGAGCGAAGAACTCACGCGCCTGATGGGTGGCGCCAACGTGAGCCTTGCGATGTCGCAGAACCCCCCGACGGTCATCCTTATGGCGGGGCTCCAGGGGTCGGGGAAGACCACCTGCACCGCGAAGCTGGCCCGGCATCTGCTGAATGAGGGCCGGGCGCCGATGATGATTGCGTGTGATGTGCACCGTCCGGCCGCCATGGAGCAGTTGGCGGTGCTCGGCGAGCAGATCGGCGTGCCGGTGCATCTGGAGAAGGGCGCCACCGACCCGGTGAAGATCGCCACCGCCGGAATCGCACAGGCCAAGCGCTCCGGCCGCGATGTGGTCATCGTCGATACGGCAGGACGCCTCACCATCGACGCCGACATGATGGCCGAGCTGGTGGCCATCCGCGACGCCGTCAAACCCACCAGCGTGGTGCTGGTGGTCGACGCCATGACCGGTCAGACGGCCGTCGAAGTGGCCACGGCATTTCAGGATGCGGTGCAGTTCGACGGCGTGGTGCTGAGCAAGCTTGACGGTGATGCGCGCGGTGGCGCGGCCCTGTCGGTGCGCTCGGTCACGGGTAAGCCGATCCTGTTTGTGGGCACCGGCGAGAAGGTTGATGCCCTCGAACCATTCCACCCAGATCGCATGGCATCGCGCATTCTGGGGATGGGCGATGTGCTCAGTCTCATCGAGAAGGCGCAGCAGACGGTGAGCGTTGATGACGCGAAGCGTATGGAGGATCGGCTCCGGGGAGGTAACCTCACGCTGGACGACTTCCTCGAGCAGCTGCAACAGGTCCGTAAAATGGGACCGCTCGGCCAGGTCATGGGCATGATTCCCGGATTCAGCCAGGCTGCAAAGATGAAGGACGTTGAGGTCGACGAGCGGCGTATTGACCGCGTGGAGGCCATTATCAGCAGCATGACGATGCCCGAGCGCTCGCGTCCGGACATCATCAACGGCAGTCGTCGTCGCCGTATCGCCGAAGGCAGCGGCACGACGGTCCAGGAGGTCAATCAACTTCTGGCGCAGTTCAAGCAGATGCAGAAACTCATGAAGCGCATGGGTAAGGGCGGCGGGGGAATGCCGTCCATGCTCGGCGCCTGACAGATCGAATCCCCTAGGGAGCACAGTGGTCAAGATCCGCCTCGCCCGCGTGGGCAGCAAGAAGAATCCTATTTACCGCATCGTGGTGTCCGACTCGCGCTCGCCGCGTGACGGCCGCAACATCGAGACGATCGGCCGGTATAACCCGCAGCCCGATCCATCGATCGTCGAGGTTGACCTCGCACGGGCCGATCACTGGATGGGGCACGGCGCACAGCCGACCGCACCGGTGAAGAAGCTCATCTCCATCGTCCGCGCACGCGGCTGATACCGGCATCGTGAACGAGGACCGCGCCGCAGAGATGGTCGCCCGAATCGCTCGGGCGATGGTCGAGAACCCAGACGAGGTATCTGCCTCGGTGGGTGAGGAACGCGGCGAGCCCGTCATCGATCTGGTTGTGGCTGAGCCCGACCGCGGTCAGGTGATCGGTCGTGGCGGCCGTGGCGCGCACGCCCTCCGCACCCTGCTCCGGGCGGCCACTGGGCCCCGGAGCGAGGGCGGTCTGGGCCTTCACATCGTCGATTAGCACGATGACCGGCGACGGCGATCGGGTTGCCATCGCGCGCCTCGGTCGTCCCCACGGCGTGCGTGGCGATATCACCGCACACGCCGACGGCCCCACCCTCGGAACGCTTGAACCCGGTGACACGGTGTTTGTGCGCATCGAGGGGGTGGATCGGACCCTTGTGCTCGAATCGCGCCGCGGCGACCCTCTGAAGGCCATTCTGGGCTTCGAGGGGGTCACGTGCCGTGAGGAGGCTGCGGTGCTTACCGGCAATTCCCTCTTGGTTGATGCAGAGCTGCTGCCAGGGATCGTGGATGACGACACGTTCTATGTGCGCGACCTGCTCGGGTTTGAGGTATTTGAGGGCGATCGCCTGCTCGGCCCCGTGGCCGACGTGGTGCCGGGGCCCGCGAATGACGCCATGGTCATCACTGGTCCGGTGGGCGACGTGCTGGTGCCTTTCACGTATGACGCCGTGGTTGAGATCGACCACGATGGCCGTCGCATTCTGCTGCGCGCCGATCTGCTGGGCAGCTGGGCATGGGGCGAGGACCAGTGAGCATTGACGTGCTCACGCTCTTTCCCGAGTGGTTCGACTGGATGCGCCGCCCGCGGCATCTCGCCAACGCCGCCGAGACCGGTGGGCTGGAGATCCGCTGCTTCAACCCGCGTGATCACACGCCGCTGGGGCAGGGGCAGGTGGACGACTCGCCATATGGCGGCGGGCCCGGCATGGTGCTGCGAGTTGACGTGATGGCCGCCGCAATGGAGGCCATCTACGGGGTGCCCGCTGAGACTGTGCGCGACACACGCCGCGTGGTGGTGCTGAGCCCCCGGGGGCGTCCATTTACCGATGCGGTGGCGCGCGAGCTCGCGGTGCTGCCTGACATCACCTTTCTCGCAGGCCGCTACGAGGGATTTGACGAGCGGGTGCACACCCACCTGGCTGGCGACTGCATCAGCCTCGGCCCATTTGTGCTCGCCGGTGGGGAAGTTGCTGCCATGACCATCATCGATGCCCTTGCGCGCCGGGTGCCGGGTGCACTGGGCAACGCCGAGAGCCTCGACCGCGAATCATTCTCCCCCGGCCTTGAGGGCCGTGTGGAGCACCCCCATTTCACCCGTCCCGCCGAGTTCCGTGGATGGGGAGTTCCGCCCATTCTGCTGTCGGGAGATCACGCCGCCATTGAGCGATGGCGGCAATCTGAGGTACGTCCCGCTCCCCAGCCCGACGTACTGCTATCCTCGCCGTCGCTTTCACCTCAGGAGGATTCACAGCAATGACCGTCATCGAGAGCCTGGAGCGGATGCAAATCCGCGACGACGTCCCCGAGTTCCGCCCGGGGGACACCGTGCGCGTGCACTTCCAGGTCATTGAGGGCCAGCGCCGTCGCGTGCAGGTTTTCGAGGGCACGGTCATCAAGCGTCAGGGTGCATCGTCGCGCGAGACCTTCACCGTGCGCAAGCAGAGCTTCGGTGTTGGCGTGGAGCGCACGTTTCCCGTGCACTCCCCCAAGATCGAGAAGATCGAGCGCACCATGCAGGGTGACGTGCGTCGCGCCAAGCTGTACTACCTGCGCGACCGTGTGGGCAAGAAGGCCCGTGTGCGTGAACTGCAGAACTGGCAGACCACCCAGACGGCATCCACTCCGGTAGATCCCGAGGCGGTTGAGGTTGTTGAGGTCATCGCCGAGGTCGAGGAGACCACCGGCGACGAGTGATCCGCCCGCGGCGTATGCCGCGTTCGCTTTCCCGGGGGCCCGCCGTTGTGCGGGCCCCCGATGTTTCGGGGGCCACTCATGTGCCGCACCGGCGGTAGCGTGGGGGTATGCGATCGCTCGCCACCGGACTGTCCCCGCTGCTCGACCACGACCTGCAACTGGGGGTCGATCGTGTGGTTGGTGCCGACGAGGCCGGGCGCGGGTGTCTGGCAGGGCCCCTTGTGGCCGCGGCGGTGTGTCTCAACCTCGGGTCGATGTCGAGGGCGGCCATGGAGGCCCTGTCTGGGCTGAATGACTCGAAGCGGCTCAGCCCGCGCCGACGTGCTGCGCTGGTTGGGGCGGTGATGATGTATGCCGAGCAGGTGGTCATCATCTCGGCTACCTCGCGCACCATCGACGCCCATGGCCTGCATCGCACCAACATCAGTGCCATGGCACGCGCGGTGCGGGGTATCGCTCCCGCACCAGATCTGGCCCTGGTGGACGGCTTCGATCTGGGGCCTGACGCCCCGCCGCACCGACGGGTCGTCAAGGGAGACGCCACCAGCGCGGCCATCGCTGCCGCATCGGTAATCGCAAAGGAAACGCGTGACCGCCTGATGCGCGGTCCGGCCGCCTCCCGGTACCCGCAATATGGGTTCGACGGGCACGTTGGGTACATCACGGCCGCGCACAAGGACGCCGTGCGTGCCCATGGTCCGAGCCCGCTGCACCGGTTGTCATTCCGTACGGATGCCTATGGCGACGATCCCTCGCTGCGTGAGTAACGCTCGGGGGTGATGTCCTCTGTGCGCGTGATGTCCCACCCCGCGCCACGGGGCACCACCACGATCAGGTCGGGGCGTATGGCGTGGCCGGCGAACTCAGGGTGCCGCGCCACATACGCCAATGCGGCACGGGCGAGGCGATCACGTTGCCCGGTGCTGATGGGCGGGAAGTGGGGGTCGTACCGGGTGCGGGTCTTCACCTCGCAGGTGGCCAGAATTCCGCGCCGCTCGGCAGCGATGTCAATCTCGCCCCCGCCCCCGCGCCACCGGGTGGCGAGAATCCGCCATCCGCGTCTGATCAGCCATCGTTCCGCCGCGCGCTCGCCAGCGCGTCCCAATACGTGATCGCGGTAGTCGTCCATTGCCACATCGTGCGCCGTCGTCACACACGCGGGGTGCGGGCAATGTGGCGAAATCGGTGCCACTTCGTGCCGATACCCGTGCAACATGGGCGCCCGTCGTACAGACTGCACCGGTCCGGATCAGCACGAACTCTCCCGAGGAGGCCGCATGCCCTTCGAGCTCCCACCGCTCACGTACGCGTTCAACGCCCTTGAGCCGCACATTGATGCAACCACGATGGAGATCCACCACGACCGCCACCACAAGGCATACGTCGACAACGCCAACGCGGCGCTCGCCGGTACCTCGTGGGAGAACTCCTCCGTGGAGGAGGTTGTCACCAGCCTCGACCAGATTCCCGAGGACATCCGGGGCGCGGTGCGCAACAACGCTGGTGGCCACTACAACCACACGCTCTTCTGGGAGATCATGGGCCCGGATGGCGGGGGTGCACCCGGTGGTGCCTTGGGCGCAGCCATCGACAGCACGTTCGGCTCGCTTGACGACCTGAAGGCCAAGGTGAATGAGGGCGGCATCAAGCGCTTCGGATCCGGCTGGTCGTGGCTTGTGGTGAATAACGGCGCGCTCGAGGTGATGAGCACCCCGAACCAGGACACGCCGCTGGCGGAGGGCAAGACTCCCATCCTCGGCATCGACGTGTGGGAGCACGCCTACTACCTCAACTACCAGAACAAGCGTCCGGTGTATCTCGACGCCTGGTGGAATGTGGTGAATTGGGACGCCGTTGCTGCGAAGTACGAGGCTGCGGGCTAGCAACGTGAGCATGCGGGCCCCGGGGCGTGACCCCGGGGCCCATCGTGACGTGCCGTTGCGCCAACCGGCACGAATGGCGCGCCATTCCTGAGCGTTTCGCCGCGATGCTCTCTGCATCGTTGCGCGAATCGTCAGCCCGGCCGTCATCGGCCTCGAGACCGCCACCGTCGAGGTGGAGGTTGACCTGCGCCCGGGGCTCCCCGGATTCAGCGTGGTGGGGCTACCGGACACCGCGGTGCAGGAGGCCAGGGAGCGGGTGCGGTCGGGGGTCATCAACCAGGCATTTGACCTGCCACCCGTTCGCATTGTGGCCAACCTCGCGCCGGCGGATCTGAGAAAGGCGGGGCCGCAGTACGACCTGCCCATTGCGCTCGCCCTGCTGAGCGGATCGGGGCAGATACGCCCCGGCGCGTTGGCATCGACGGGCGCCGTGGGCGAACTGGCCCTGGACGGCGCCCTGCGACCGGTGCCCGGGGCATTGGTGATGGCGGAGCACGCAGCCCGGAGGGGATGGCGACGCCTTGTGGTTCCCGAGTTAAACGCGGCCGAGGCGTCGCTGGTGCCGGGCATCGAGATCCTGGGGGTGCGCACTCTGCGCCACGCGGTAGATGTGCTGGAGGACCGGGATGAGCCTGTGCGGGTACAGGGAGGCGCCGAGGTGCTCATCGCCCAGTCCGAACCGGCGGGCCTTGGGGATCTGCGTGACGTGCATGGTCAGGCCGACGCCCGCCGGGCACTCGAGATCGCGGCCGCCGGCGCCCACTCCATTCTTATGATCGGCCCCCCAGGCGGTGGCAAAACCATGCTCGCGCGCCGGCTGCCCGGCATCATGCCGCCGCTGGATGTGGCCGAGGCCATCGCGATCACTCGCATCCACTCGGTTGCGGGCCTCCTGCCCGCCGGGCGTGCGCTGGTGACCACGCGTCCATTTCGCGCACCGCACCACACAATCTCTGCACCCGGGTTGGTGGGAGGTGGCCGCGTGCCCCGGCCCGGGGAGGTGAGCCTCGCCCACCTGGGGGTGCTGTTTCTTGACGAGGTATGCGCATTTCCCGCTGCGGCGCTTGATGCGCTGCGCCAGCCCATGGAGGAGGGCTGCATTGACATCTCGCGCAGCCTCGGCACGGCGCGCTTTCCGGCCGAGCCGCTACTGGTGTGCGCAGGCAATCCGTGCCCATGTGGCCATGCGGGTGATTCTGTGCGGCGGTGCACGTGTGCTCCCGGACGGGCGGAGGCATATCGCGCACGGGTATCGGGCCCCATCGCCGACCGCATCGACCTGCGCGTGGATATGCCACGGCTTGACCGCGACGAGATGTTGGCCGAACGGGGGATGGGGGAGCCGAGCAGCGCGGTGCGGGCGCGGGTTGCGGCCGCCCGCGCGTGGCAGCGGGCCCGCGGGCAGTCGGTTCCCAACGCACGGCTCGGGGCTGCCAGCGCCAGAGCCGCGAGCGATTTGGATCGGGAGGGACGCCTGCTGCTGGGGGCAGCGATTGATCGACTGGGGCTCACCGCACGCGGGTGTGACCGCGTAATCAGGGTGGCCCGCACCATTGCCGATCTGGCGGCGAGCGAGTGCGTGTTGCCTCCCCACCTTGCGGAGGCCATCCGCTATCGCAGTGCCGGCGGGTTCGAATGATGCCGGGCGCGGACTGGCCGCTGGGCCTGGCATGCATGGCGCATGCGCTGTCGCGCGACCTGCAGCGCGCTGCCCGCGCGGCCGGCGGACCCGCGGCGCTGTGGGGCGGCACATCAGCGCAACTCGCGCACTGGCTGCGGGCTGATACCGATGCGGTGGCGCGTGTGACGGCGAGCCGTGCGGCATTTCATGCCGGGGCAGCGCGCGAGGCGCTTGCCGCGGCTGGTGTGACCCATGTCGGGATGCCCTCGCAGGCGTATCCGGCGCGTCTTTCGAGCATCTTTGACCCTCCATTCGGGCTGTTTGGCATGGGCTGTGTGATTCCCACCCTTGCCTGCATGGAGGAGGGGCCAACGGTGGCCATTGTCGGGAGCCGTCGTCCGAGCGCAGCGGGCAGGCGGTTTGCACACGACTTGGCTGCAGGACTCGCCGAGCGCGGAGCCGTGATTGTGAGCGGCCTCGCACGGGGGATTGACGGGGCTGCGCACGAGGGCGCCCTCGACGCGGGGGGCGTCACGGTGGCGGTGCTTGGATCGTCGGTTGACCACATCCACCCCCGGCGCCACCTGACGTTGGCCCAGCGCATCTGTGAGACAGGCGCGGTGCTCAGCGAGTACTGGCCCGGCACGTCTCCCGCAGCCTGGAGGTTTCCCGCCCGCAACCGGATCGTGGCCGGCCTGGCCGATGCCGTTGTGGTGGTTGAGGCTGCAGACCGGTCGGGGGCACTGATTACGGCCGATTTCGCCATGGAGCACGGAACCACCGTGCTGGCGGTGCCGGGCTGGCCGGGCGCCGAGATGTCGGCCGGGTGCAACTCGCTCATCCGGGCGGGCGCGGCGCTGTGCGAGGGGGTGGACGACGTGGTGAATGAGGTGGCACACGTGGGGTGGCGCGATGTGCAGTCGCCACTCGGCAGCGATGGGACGGGCGGGGTGGTGCTCGCCCTGATCGCGCGCGAGCCGTGCGGGGTGGACCGCATCGCCACGCTCACAGACATGCCGCCCGGGGCGGTTGCGGCTGCGCTGGCGGCGCTGGAGATCGCCGGACGGGTTGTGCGCGAGCCCGGTGGGGTGTTCAGGGCGGTGGTTCGCCGCCAGGGAGGGTGACGTGCGCCTAGCGGCGTGCGGGTGCTGCGGCGTAGCGCGCAAGAACGCGCTCCGCGTGTTCAACCACCGTGGCACGAAGCGCGACGGGCTCAAACAGCACGGCCTCTCCACCGTGCTTGATGATCTCCTTCACCAGCCACTCTTCGCTGGCGTACGGGATCTGCGCGAGAATGGAGCGGTCGGCGAAACGGTCTGCCGATGGATGCTCCTCGGCGAGCCAGCGCGCAATGCTCGAGCCAAACCAGACCGATGCGCTCTGTGCGGTGGTCTCTCCGTGCGAGGGCGATCCCCACGGCTGATATGGCACGGCTTCGACCTCGGCGCGCCGCACAAAATGCTCATCGAGGACGCTTGCCGCACGGATGCGGTCGAGTCGGAATGTGCGCTGCTCGCCGGCGCGGCGGCAGTGCGCAACCAAATACCAGGCATCACGCGAGTTCATGAGCATGTGGGGCTCGATGGTGCGCTCGGTGATCTTTCCGCGCGACTCGGTCCAGTACTCGATCTCGAGGAGGCGTTCCTGGCGCACTGCTTGCGTGATGGCGGCCCCAACGGCCTCGCTGGCCGTCTGCACGTGCCCCAGTTCCACGCCCGTAGTGGACTCCTGACCCACGGCCGACTCGATTTTGCGGCGCGCGGAGGCGAGTTCTTTCGCAGCGACAAGCGGCAGGCGTCCGCCCACGAAGTCGAGCGCCCACAGCAGCGCCTTGGCCTCGAGCGGGGAGAGGCGTGCGGGGCGCGCGAACTGGTCGCCGTAGACCTCCTTCTGCACAACCACAACGTCGCCCTCCACCTGAGCGAACAGGGCGTAGCAGCCGCCACCGAAGTTGATGAGGTTCAGCAGGTTGAGATCCTCCTCCAGGGCATCCTGGGTGAGGTTGAGCTCACTTCGCAGTTCGCTGCAGGCCACGTCGGCCTCATACGAGCGACCACACGCGGCGAGCAGGCGGGTCATGAGGGCGAGCAGGCGCGAGATGCGCTCAACGGGAACCACACGCTCCGACGGATCGTCCGGCAGCGAATCCGCAGGCGAGGTCTCGTCGGCGGTGCGGGGGAGCGCCTTCCTCTTGCGACCGGGCTTGCCGGAGTGGCGCGTGCGCACCGTCTCGAGGGCGTCGGTCGCGGCGGCCCGCAGCGACGCGGGCTCGATGACCTCGGCCTCGGCCCCAAGGCCGAGTACCCACGAGATGATCTCGCGCTCGCCGCCGTAGCCGGTACGGAACACCGCGGTGCCGTCCGGCCGCTCCTCGTATTCGCCGTAGGCGCCGAACATCTGGTCAACCCACCACGAGATGGTGGACGAGATCTCGATGACGGCGGTGTGCGAGGTGTCGGCCAGTTGCCATGGCGCGCGGTCGCGGTACCGGGAGAGGTCGACTTCGCTGGGGGGCGGGAAGTCGTGCTCGGCGCGGGTCTTGAAGGTGATGCGGCCCTCGATGCGCGACAGCCTGAAGCAGCGCAGTTCCTCGCGGTCGTGCGCGAATCCCACCAGGTACCAGTTGCCGGCCATGTACAGCAGCGAATACGGGTCGACTTCGCGATCGGACCGGTCGTCGCGGCCAATCGAGTAGTAGCGGAAGCGGATGGTCTTGCGGCGGCTGATTGCCGACTCGATCTTGATGAGGTGGCTCGATACCTCAGCGGTGTGGCGGCTGCCAAGCAGGTTGACGGCCACGGTGCGCGCGGCGTGGTCGTCGAGCGGGCTTGGTCGGCCGAGGGTGAGGTGCTGCAGCGCGAGACGCAGGGGCTCCGCATACGCGAACTGCCCCTCCAGCAGATACAGGCTGGTGTGCAGTGCGCTGAGCTCGCCCTCGTCGAACTCGATGGGCGGCAGGTAGTAGTTCTCGGGCGGCATCGCATAGAGATCGCCCTGAAACGGATCGTCGCTGGGGCGCTCAACGGCAAGGCGCAGGCCTACGCCCTCAAGTTCGGAGCGGTCGGAGTAGAAGCGGCGCAGAAATGCCTGCTCGCTCATACCGCCGTAGCCCTCAACCGCCTCGTGGATCTCCTCGGCGGTGACAGGGCGCGCTTGCGCCATCAGGAATGCGACCAGCGAAAGCTGCCGCACAAGTTTGTCGTCATCCCTCTGGGCCAATCGCCCGTTCCTTCCATCGCGGCGCTCGCTGGATGTTAGCCGAGCGATGGGCCCGGCGGGGGGCGCACGGTGTGCGGATTGCCGCATGTGGAGCCATGATTCTCACACTTGTGGCATCTGGGTGCGGCAGCGGGGATGAGACGGGGGTGCTGTCTGGCCGGGTGGTGCGCGTGCTCGATGGCGACACCATCGTGGTGGCCGGCGTGGGCGCCGTGCGCTATCTGGGTGTGGACACACCCGAACTGCATCATCCGCGAAAGCCCGTTGAGCGGTTCGCCGCCCGCGCGGCGGTATTCAACCGCCGCCTCGTGGCCGGCGCGGATGTGCGGCTGGAGACCGACCGCGAGGTGCACGATGCCTACGGCCGCACGCTGGCGTATGTGTATGTGGGGCGGGTCATGGTGAATGCCGCGTTGGTTCGCGCGGGCATGGCCGAGTCGTTCGCATTTGCTCCCAACACCACACATAAGGACCTATTTGACGACCTTGAGGCGGATGCACGCACTGCCGGGCGTGGACAGTGGGGTCCCCTCGAGGGTGGACCCCCGTACGGGGTGCCCTGAGAAATGGCAGGGCCTCGCGCCGCAGCCGGGGCCGGTGCGCCGGGGCCCGGTCTACGATCTGGCCCGATGACGATTCTTGAACTTGATTACGGGATTCCTTCTGAGGATGAACTCGCACGGCTCGTGGGGGCGGCCACGCCGCACTTCGCGCTGCAGATACGTGACCGGGTCCGTGCATACGGGGCGGAGCTTCCGGATGGGCACCCGCGCATTCCTGAGATCGTCGCGCAGGTGGTTCGGCTGCAGGCCCTGGCCATTGATGGTCAGGGCGGCCCGGCGGGCGAGGCGGACCTTCCGGCCCGGCCTTCGCTCGAGGTCGAGCGCGTCACCGACTAGCGGTCGGCGTCCTGCACCACCTCAGAGAACGTGTGGAGGATGCGCGCCGTGAGCCCCCAGACGTCTTCGCCCATCAGCGGGTACCGCAACGTGGATGCATCGGGAATCGCGGGGATGTTGCGATGCGCCGCGAGCACGTCAGCGAGCGGCACCTCCATCACGCGTGCGATTTCGTCCTCCTGCACCACGACCTCCGGGCGACCGTCCGCGTGATACGCGATCCAGGGGCGCACCGTGAATCCCGACACCATCGTGCCGACATCGTCGAGACGTCCGAGCACCGTGAGCGACTGTGCGGAAACTCCGATCTCCTCCTCGGTCTCCCTGAGCGCCGTGCCCAGAAGGTCGGCGTCGCCATCCTCAAAGCGGCCCCCCGGGAGGGCCACCTCGCCGGCATGGTGCACGAGGTGATCGGTGCGCTTGGTCAGGAGCAGGTGCGGAGCGCCGTCGTGGTCAAACAGCACCAGCATGACGCTGGCTCGCATGGAATCTCCGCCCTTGTCGGTGTGCCCGCGGGCGACGAGTACATCGGGGAGGACGACCGCGAGGTGGGCGGCACGGGGTGGGGTGGAGGCATTCACGGGTCGCGAGTGTACGCCGGGAGCGCCGGGGGGATGACATGAGCAGCGATCCCCTGCACCGGCTCTCCGCCGATCTGGAATCGGCCATCGCGGCGGCGATGGATGTGCACGATGACCCTCCCATCGGCCTGCGTCCGGTTGAGCCGGGCACGGGCGGGCGGTCGTATCTGGTGGCCTTTGAGGGGCCGGCCTTCCTGTGCCTGCGTGACGACATGCAGCCGGAGACCTCGCGCGCCCGGGTTGATGAGATCGCCCGCGTCGCCCTGGTGGTGGAGAGCGCAGAGCACCTGATCGACCCGGATGCGCTCCGGGCACTCGCGCCGGCTGTTGAGGGGCTTGTGCCGTGGCAGGCCGATATCGCCGTGGCCATCGATGCCCTGCGGCGCGCCGGCGTGTGTGCGGGGGAGTTGGCCGACTGGCGCGAGGACCCGCTTCGGGTAATCGCATCGCTCGTTGCCCTCGACGACGCCATCGCCCGTCAGGACCGGGCGCGGGCTGCATATGCGTCGTTCGTGGGCGCCACCGAGCCGCTTGTGGCAAAGCAGGATGAACTCGCGCCCGACTTCGTGCGTGCGCTAGGCGCCGTGGAGTCGGCTGCGGCCGCGGCAGGGCTTGCTGACGCCCTGGGCGGCGTCGTCGCGGCGGGAATGGATGCGATCGAGGAGGGGGCGGACGAGATGACCGCCGCCCACATCACACCGCTGCGGTAACCGGCGCGTCGTGGGGCGTCGTGTCCCCTGGCTGGCTGGCATCGGGCGAGCCGGAATCAGCCGCCTGTTCGCCGGTCACCTCGGGCACCGCCACGAACCCGCTCCCAATGAGATCTTCGATGCGGGCGAGGTCCGTCGCGTCGAGCGGCGGCAGATCCGGCGTCTGCGTGAACTCGTCCAACTGATCCTCCGAGTGGATAACGGCCACGACTGACGCCACACCGGGGCGGTCGAGCACCCATCGCAGTGACGCCTGGGCCAGCGTCCACGGACGGCCATCGGCCAGGAACCCGAGCGTGGCCACCTGCGCGAGGCCGCTCTGGAGCCACTCCCGGCTGAGGTGCGCACGCGGGTCGGTGGGGGGGAACGTGGTCTCGGTGGTGTACTTGCCCTCAAGCATCCCCCACGCATGTGGCCTGCGCGCGATAACGCATGCACCGGACGCCTCTGCGAGCCCTGCCAGTTCGGCACCGGGGTCGTGATCGAGGATGCTGATCTCCACGTCGAGCACCGGCACCCGCTTGGCGCGGATGAGCCGACGCCCATCGCCGGGCCGGGATCCAGCGGGAATCGCTGCACCGAAGGCCCGCACCTTCCCCTCATTCACGAGGGCGTCAAGCGTGTCGAGCACCGCATCGTCGGCGAGTACGCGGCGCGGGGCATGGTGCAACTCGCAGATGTCCAGGTAGTCGGCGTCCATCCGGCGCAGGCTGTCCTCAACCGCGTTGCGGATGCGCTCTGGCCGGAAGTCCTGGGGCATGGCCCGCTTGGCACGGCCCATGGGCTCGGCGTTTCGCCAGTCGTATCCCACCTTGGTGGAAAGCACCACGCGGGCGCGCCGGTCGGCGAACGCGCGGCCCAAGATCGACTCCACGCGCCCATCCCCGTCCCGGTCGGCCGTGTCGAACAGCGTCACGCCCCGGTCAAGCGCGGCATGCAGCAGACGGATTGCCTCGTCGTCGCCGTGGTCACCCCACCACCCGGAGGCGAACGCATCGGCACCGAAGCCGATTTCGGACACGGTGATGCCGGTGCCCGGGATTTCACGTGCGCGCATGCAGCGAGGCTACCCATGACCCCTGACGCGCTCAGGTGCGATCGCTCGGGTCTCTCCCATGCTGCGCCTCGTCGGCAACATCCGGTGGCTGATCATCGCTGGCCCATACGCCCCGGGGTCACCGGCGCGGGTGGGCACGTCGGACTAGTCCTCGGCGTCGTCCTCGCCAGGTTCCATCAGGAACTCGAGGAGGTCGGTCACCGTAAACCGCCCCGACTGCATTGACGCCACCAGGCCGTAGACGGTTGCAGTGTGCGGGCGCTCCAGCACGTACTCGCGCATGGCCACGTTGCCGTCGCTTTCGATCTGCTCGGCCAACTGACGGCCCACTCCTGTGGCCACCATGTTGCTGCCCTCAACCGCGGTAATACCGGCGGTGGTGAGGGATCCCGCTGCGCTGGCGATCTCGTCGGTGTCGGTGCCGAAGATCTCGGCCAGCTGGGCGAGGCTCCGCCCGTCGGGATCGGCCGCAAGCTCACGCAGCAACAGGTAGCTGCCAGACGACAGTCCGGCGTCGATCACCACTTGGTCGAGCACACCCGCCAGTTCGGTGAGCAGCTGCAGGTCATCCTCGTCGCGGTACATCAGTGCCTACGGCCCGTAGCGGTGGGCGGGGGCGGGGCGAAGGTCGTCGTATGCAGCGCCGAGCCAGATGCGACCGGCGATTCCCAGGTCGTCGAGGGTGCGAAGGGCCGATCGCACGACGCCGGCACGTGCGCCACGGCCGTGATCGTGCGCCACAGTCACCTCGAAGTCGTGATCGCCCGAGGTGCGGATGGGTCGCCCATTCGCCCGTGCGAGCGCCACGCGCGCGTCCGACAGCCGCAGTGGGTCGTCCACCGTGATGTAGCACTCGAAAAAAGCCCAATCGCTGGCCAGTTCGGCCACGACCGCGTCGAATTCATCCGTGTACGCCATGGCGGCAGGCTATCCGAGCGGCGCGGCGGCTGAGGCGCCGTGCGGCGCCAGAGATGCAAGCGCATCCGCGATGGCGGTGGCTTGTAAGTCGAATTGCGCGTCATCCAGCACCGGTGCGGCCCCGGGCGTTGGAACGCTGTCGGGCAGCGCGACCCACGACACGCATCCGCCCATCTCCTCGGTCATCTCCAGATCGATGGTCGGGGTGACCCGGTGCACGCGCACCACCACGGCCATCAGTGGCTGCCGGGGACGCCACTTGAGCCGCGACTGCGCGTAGTCGGCTCCCAGCACATGGAAGCCGTCGAGGGCATCCAATTCGGCCTGCTCGCTGATGGGGTGCACCTCGTGCACGTCGCACCAGGCGGTGATGAGATTGCGGCCGGGCTCGTCGCGCATGGCCAGATCGGCCGCGTAGGTATCGCGTGCGTCGGGGGTCAGCAGGTCGGGGCGCTGGTGCAGGTGAGTGGGAAGCAGGAAGAAGTGCTGATGCGGCACGTCAAAGCGCTTCTCGCCGATGCCGCCCTTCCGCAGCATCACCACCTGCTCACCGGCGAGCATTGCGGCGATGACTGATGCCCATTCCTTGAGTGCATGCTGCGCCATGGCTGCATCGTAGGTTGTCGGAGGACGTCGAATGCCCGCCGTGCAGGGGGCGGATGACCCTCTGGGGTACCGGCCGGCCGTGTTAGCGTCAGACGCATGATTGATGCGATCCTGACCCGCGCCGCCGAGGGCGAGCGCATCACCGCCGACGAGGCCGTCACGCTCTACGAGCAGGCCCCCCTTGAGGACCTCGGGGCCGCGGCCGATCAGGTGGCACGTCGCCTGCACGGCGACGCGGTGACGTACAACGTCAACGCGCATCTCAACCCCACCAACATCTGCGTGGTGGGCTGCGGGCTGTGCGCCTTCGCGGTGTGGACCGATCACGATCCACGGGCCTACGCATATTCGGTCGACCAACTGGTGGACCGCGCGCAGGAACTTTCGGATCTCGGGATCACCGAGCTGCACATCGTGGGTGGCATGACCAAGGAGTTCACCCTCGAGTACTACGAGGAGCTCTTCCGTGAGCTCAAGTCCACGCTGCCGCACGTGGCACTCACTGCGCTCACCGCCGTGGAGATCGACTTCTGCGCCAAGCTGGCCAAGGTTGGCCATCGTGAGGCGCTCGAGCGCACCATGGCCGCTGGCCACGACACCATGCCCGGTGGCGGGGCAGAGGTGTTCAGCCCCCGGGTGCGCAAGATCATTGCCGACCGCAAGGTGGGGTCAGACACCTGGTTGGAGGTGCACCGCGACGCCCACCGCATGGGCATGCGCACCAACGCCACCCTGCTCTTTGGCCACTTTGAGACCCCGGCCGAGAAGGTGGACCACATGGTGCAGCTTCGCGAGGTGCAGGATGAGGCCCTTCGCGAGCAGCAGCCAGCCGCCTTTCAGGCATTCATCCCGCTGCCGTTCCTGCCCGGCAATACCGAGTTCGCCTATCTGCCTGGTCCCTCGCGCGAGGAGAAGTTGCGCACGATCGCCGTCTCACGCTTGGTGCTCGACAACTTCCCGCACATCAAGGGTCACTGGGTAATGCTGGGCGAGGAGATCACGTCGGAGGCCCTCTCCTATGGGCTCGACGACCTCTCGGGCACCCTTACTGAGGAGCGCATCGCGCACGCCACCACCGTGCAGACCCCGCTCGGGCTCACCCAAGATCGCATCTGTGATCTGGTGCGCGCGGGTGGCAAGCAGCCACGGGAGCGGGACACGCTGTACGAGCGCATGGTCCGGGAGCCGGTCTCCGCGTAGTCGCGTTGTCCGGCCGCGGATGCGAGGGGCGTCGCGCGTCGGCTCAGGGGACCGTGAGGCAAAAGAACGCTCTCTGTGGGAGCCGGGAGCCCCGGAGAGACCGTACGCCCATGTACGCGCGGGTCGTTAGGAGAGCGCACGCCGGCGCATGGCGCCCGCCGCTGCCAGCGCCAGCAGCACGCACCAGCCGAGGGTCCAGATGACCGTGGCCCACGATGCGGGCTGGATAAACACGATGTTGCCATTCACCTCAACCTGCGGCGCGGCGAGGCCCGCGACGTCTCGGGCCTGCAGGTCGGCGACGAGCGGCGACACGATGCCGCGCGGGAAGATGAAGTAGAGCGAACTGATGAGGCCCGACCACGACGTGCCGATTACGTCGGCCTCGGCTGCCGACGACATGTTCACCAGCGCCAGGGAGAAAATGTATGTGAGCACGCCCATCACTCCCGACGACACCGGACCGAGCGCCACGCTGCACACGGCAGCCACGGTGAGCACCACGAGCATGTTGCCCATACCGGCGAACCCGGTGACGATCAGCGGCCAGTCGGAGCCGTTGCCGATAAGCAGGCCTGAGAGCCATGCCAGCCCCATCCATACCGCGAATGTCCCCACCAGCACCAGTACGCGCCCGAGCACACGCCCGAGCGTCACCACAGCCCGGGTGGTGCCCGTGGCCACCTGCAGTCCGAACCAGCCGCCGTCGGCGTCGCGATTGGCCACGCTGGCCCCGAGGCACGCGCTCACCACGAGCCCGCCAAGCACCTCGACGGCGAGGGTCCACGAACGCAGGGCATCAAATCGGGGAATTCCATCCCGGCCGCCGGCGAAAATCGTGCCCGTCACAATGAGTGCAGCGCCGACGGCGATGGTGACGAGGAACCACCGTCGTCGGATGATGGCGCGGAATTCGACGCTGCTGATAATGGACAGGCTGCGGGTGGGGCTCATGCGCGGCGCCCATCCTTGAGCGTGATGGACACGCCGAGCATTCCGGAAAGTCCGCCCGGGTCGGACGATGCCACCAGCACGGCAGCCCCACGATCGAGGGCCCGGCGGATCGCCGTGTCGGTCTGGGTGAACTCCCATGGGTCATCGAGCACCAGGAGGTCGGGAGTGCCGATGAGCGCGCATGCCAGCGATGCCTGGCGCGCCTCCTCAATCTCCAGCAGCGGCGCGAACTTGGCGGGAGCGGTGAATCCGGCCTCGTCCATCGCGCGCGCGGCCTCCTCGTCCCCGTAGCCCTTCAGCGCCGCGACCATGCGGATGGCCTCTCCGGTGCGTACGCCGTAGGTGAATGGCCATGACTGCGGGGCCCAGCCGATGCGCCGCAAAGCGTCCGGACTGCCTGGGCGGGCACCGAAGACGGTCGTATCCCCACCGGGGCCAGCAAGACCCATCACCGCACGCAGCAACGACGACTTGCCCGACCCGCGACCGCCGGTCACCACCAGACCCTGTCCGGGCGCCAGGTCGATGTCCACGCCGTCAACCGCCGCTGCGCCACCGCGCTGGTAGCGCACAACGATTTCGCGACCGCGAATGACCGCAGCGCTCGCATCAGCAGGTGCGGGGGTCAGCCCAACTTCTCCAGGCGGATGGCCTCCTGCGGGCAGTCGTCAATTGCCTCCAGGACCGCAGCGATGATCGCCGGGTCCAGCACATCACTGCTGGCGGACGACAGGTTGGAGTCGTCATCTACTGAGAACACGCCGGGCAGACGCGCGATGCACACACGGGTGCCCATGCACAGGTCGTGGTCAACCAGCAGCCGGTGCATCTCACCGTCGATCTCGATCTCGGCCATGTTCAACCCTCCCTGATGATCGCGAGCACCTCATCGCGCTTTCGTTCCATATCCGCTTCCGACACCAGCGACTCGAGGTTGAGCCGCAGGAGCGGTTCGGTATTGGACGAGCGCACGTTGAAGTGCCAATCGTCGTAACCGACGGACAACCCGTCGACCTCGGCCTGATGGCCGTCCGCATAGTGTGCCCGAAGCCGGTCGATTGCCGCTCCGGCATCGGCAACGGTCGAGTTGATCTCACCGGAGATGTGGTACTTCTCGCGAAGGGCCGCCACCATCTGTGACAACGACTCGTCGGACTGGGCAAGGATCTCAAGCACCATCAGCGCCGGGATAAGCCCTGTGTCGGAAAATGAGAAGTCGCGGAAGTAGTAGTGGCCGCTCACCTCCCCGGCGAATACGGCATCAATCTCGCGCATGCGGCGCTTGATGAAGGCATGCCCCACGCGGAACTCGTCGGCCTGACCCCCAGCGGCGAGAATGCTGTCGCGAACCGCCCACGATGCGCGCAGGTCATACACCACGGTGCCGCCGCTTTTGCGCGCGAGGATGTGGCGCGCAAGAAGTGCGGTGAGGAAGTCGCCTGCGACGAACCCGCCCTTTTCGTCAATGAAGAAGCAGCGGTCGGCATCGCCATCCCAGGCGATACCCACATCGGCACCGTTGTCCACCACGGCCTTCTCGATAAACGCCCGGTTCTCTTCGAGCAACGGATTGGGCAGGTGATGTGGGAAGCGCCCGTCCGGGTCGAGGAAGAACGGCACCGCATCGATGTCGATGCGATCGAGCACCGGCGGGAGGTAGAGCCCGGCCATACCGTTGGCTGCGTCCAGCACCACGCGCAGGCCGGTGATGGCCGATGGATCGACGAAGGTGAGGCACCGGTCAACGAAGCGGTGCAGCAGACCGGGGTCGGTGGTCTCGGTGCCGGATTCCGCGGCTGCGGCGGGTTCCCCTGCCCGGGCCAGGCGGCCCACCTCGGAAATGCCCGTGTCGCCGGAGAGCGGGAGGGCTCCCGCCGACACCATCTTTACCCCGGTGTACTCGGGCGGGTTATGGCTTGCCGTAATCATCGCGCCGGCGTCGTAGCCGCCCTCGTCCACCGCGAAGTAGACCATCTCGGTTGCAGCGAGCCCCAGCGAGGTGACGTCTGCGCCTGCCGACAAGGCACCACGGATGAACGCCGCGGTCATCGAGGGGGAAGAGAGGCGTACGTCGTGACCCACCGCCACGCGTGCAGCGCCGGTGACGGCGATGAATGCCCGGCCGATGCGCTCCGCACCATCCTCGTCGAGCTCGGTGCCGTACAGGCCGCGGATGTCGTAGGCCTTGAAGACCTCCGGGATGAGGGTCACGCCGAAAACCCCGGTCGGAGGAGGGAATATGTCTCGTCGAGGTGCTGCGGCATTACGCGAAGATCTCCGATGACGGGCATGAAATTGGTGTCCCCGGACCATCTCGGGACCACATGCAGGTGCAGGTGGTCGGCGATGCCGGCTCCCGCGGCCGCCCCCTGATTCATCCCGATGTTGAAGCCATGCGGGTGCATGGCCCCGTCGAGCGCGGTCTGGGCGGTGCGGGCGAGCTCCATCATCTCAGTCAGGGCGGGCGTTGGGAGGTCGGTCAGGCGGTCGAGGTGTGCGTAGGGGACGACCATCAGGTGCCCACTCGCGTAGGGATAGGCGTTCAGGACCACGAAGCAGTGTTCACCGCGGGCGAGGATGTGCGTGCGCCCATCGTCATCCAGCGCCGGGAGGTCGCAAAACACGCAACCCGGACCCTCGAACTCGTCACCATTCTCAGCCGACACGTAGGCCATCCTCCACGGCGCCCACATGATCTGACGCCCTGCCCCGGGGTTTACAGCCACTTGCGCTTACGGACGTAGAACAGCACGCCCACGGCGAGGGTCACCAT
>Ga0049085_10000136_pt1 | contig 31000 bp, 27 predicted proteins | sample GreLakmeSU08MSRF_FD_66721 | JGI IMG/M metagenome (GOLD analysis project Ga0049085, IMG submission 66721) | Freshwater lentic microbial communities from great Laurentian Lakes, MI, USA - Great Lakes metaG SU08MSRF | ecosystem: Environmental > Aquatic > Freshwater > Lake | place: Great Lakes... | reverse complement strand
CTCTTTTGGCCTCGCTGCTCTCGGTATGATCGTCGGCTCACTGCTCACTCCGGCCCCCTCCACTCAATGCATACTCCCGCGGTAATTTTTTGGACCATCTTGCTCTTCGCCTCCATTGTTTGGTACGGCTTTCTCGTATTTTACGTCGGGATTAAAGCCGGCCGAGAAATTCGCACCATGATCGCGGAATTAGAAAAAACGCTTTTGCCCTAAGCGGTGAGGGCTTAACTAGGCACTTCATCTTATGAGTAGCAGCATTCGTTGCCATATTCTTGGTTTTGTTCTCCTCGGCTTGTTGGGCCTGACGGGTTGCCAAACGCACCAACCCGGAACGTCGCTCGCCCGCACCGGCGATGAGATTGTGGTGGCCGGACAATTGTTTCATACGGGGACCCGCGTGATTACTTGGATGGATCCGCATGGTTATGATGCTTACCGCGTGGAGCGTCGGTTCAGTCCGCTGGCGAGCAGCGACTGGGAGAAGACGAAGGTGGAAGCCAAGGAGGTCACAACGCCCAACCGTTACAGCCTGCGCGGAAATTCGCTGGCCCCCGCCGAGCTTGAGCGCCTGCGCGGTGGCGGTTGGGATCTGCCCGCCTTGCAGCGCGTGGTAGATCAATTTGTAATCCATTATGATGTCTGCGGCCTCAGCAAGGTGTGCTTCAATGTGCTGCATGATCACCGCGGTCTCAGCGTTCATTTCATGCTCGATCTCGATGGCACCATTTATCAAACCCTCGATCTGAAAGAGCGCGCGCGTCACGCCACTATTTCCAACGATCGTTCCATCGGCATCGAGATTGCCAACATGGGCGCCTATGCACCCGGTGACACCAAGACGCTCGACGAATGGTATCAGCGGGATGCCCAAGGGCAGCCTTACATCAAAATCCCGGCGCGGCTCGGTGATCCCATGATCTACACCAAGAATTTTGTGGGACGCCCCGCTCGGGCTGTGCCGGTGCGTGGGGTCGTGCAGGGGACGGAGCTCGTGCAGTATGATTTTACGCCAGAACAATACGCCGCGCTGATCAAACTCACGGCGACGCTCGCAAAAATTTTCCCGAAAATCACCCTCGATTATCCTCGTGACCACCGTGGTCAGCTGGTCCCGCATAAATTAACTGACGCCGAGCTGGCCCGCTATCACGGCGTGCTAGGTCATTATCATATTCAGACGAATAAAACTGACCCAGGTCCGGCGTTGCAGTGGGATAAATTAATTGACGGGGCGCGTCAGTTGGCGCGCTGATCGCCCGCTGGAGTCGTAGGCGCTGGGTGCAGTTAGCGTCTGCAGCGGCGGAGGCTCCCCGCGTTTTAGACGCACGGGGCCATTTTTTGTTTGAGCGCCATGACGCGTGCACAAGCGGCGGCGATTCGCTCGGGGGAGAGGCGCCCGGATTCGACGGCGCGGCTAATGATGGTCGCGGCTTTTTCGGCGATGCGCGGATCGTAACTCGAATTATTGCCCAAGCAGAGCACATCGATCCCCGCTTCCAGCGCTAGCGGGATGGCTTGCTCGAGACCGTAATGGCTAGCAATCGCCTTCATCTCTAAGTCATCGCTGATAATCACGCCTTGGAAGCCCAGTCGCTCCCGGAGTACGCCGGTTTGCACGGCTCGCGAAAGGGTGGCCGGGTAGGTTGGATCGAGGTGACGATTAATCACGTGGGCGCTCATGATGGCCTCGCATCGCCCCGCGGCGATCAGTTGCTGAAACGGGATGAGTTCGCGCTCATGCCAGGTGGCCGTAACATCGACGAGGCCGAGATGGGTGTCACCAGTAGCGCTGCCGTGTCCGGGAAAATGTTTCGCGCAAGTCAGCACACGGTGGGCGCGGTGAGCTTCGACGAATTCAGCCGCGTGGCGGGCAACGACCGCTGGATCGCCTGAAAAACTCCGACCCTTGCCCTTGATGATGGGGTTATCAGGATGAGCATCGAGATCAACCACCGGAGCCAAGTTGAGGTTGAAGCCCAACGCGGCCAGATTTTGGGCGATGCGCTCTGCGTGGCGGTAGGTTTCCGTTGGTTGATTCAGTTGGCCTAGCTCCTCGTGTGAGCTGCTGGCGGGGAATCCATACTCAGGCTTGAGCCGATTGACGCGCCCGCCCTCCTGATCAACCGCGATGAGCAAGGGGTGAGCGGCCTGGGCTTGGAGATAGGTGATCAGCGCGCGAACTTGTTGGGGTGACTCAATATTCCGGCGGCGCAGGCTGGGCTCTGCCATTTCCTGATCAAATAAAATGACCCCGCCAATGTGTTGTTCGCGAATCGCGCGCTCCACTAAACCGCACTCCGTCGGCGTGCAGCCGCGGAAACCGACGAGCAGGAGTTGGCCAATTTGTTCGCGTAGTGTCATGAAAAAATTGTGACCGGCGGGAGGCTCAGCGTTTCGTGAGGCCGAGCCCGGGGGCCTCGGTCGGGATAATTTTCCCCTCGACCAACTGCGCGCCGTTAAAAAGATCATTTTTTATCAGCAGCGCCCCATCAAGGTCGACCCAGTCGGCTAAGGGCGAAAGTTGGGCGGCGGCGGAGATCGCGCAGGAGGTTTCGGTCATGCAGCCGAGCATCACTTTCAGATTTAGCTGGCGGGCGAGGGTGATCATCTGGTGCGCCTCGTGGAGGCCGGTGCATTTCATGAGCTTGATATTAATACCGTCAAATACGCCGCGCGCGGCGGGCACATCAATTAAGCGCTGCACGCTTTCGTCCGCCATCAAAGGGAGCGGGCTACGTTCGCGCAACCAGGCAGTGTCATCGATTTGCTCTTTGGGCATGGGTTGTTCGATGAACAAAACTCCCTGCGTGGCCAGCCACTCGCTCATGCGCAGCGCGTCCTCGCGGTCGCGCCAGCCTTGGTTGGCATCGACGGTGAGGGGCTGGTCGGTCACTTGGCGAATCGTGGTGATCAGTTCGCGATCCGTGTCGCGGCCTAATTTTACTTTCAGGATTTTATAGGGCGCGGCGGCGAGCGTCTTCTGCCGCACCACCGCTGGGGTATCGATGCTAATGGTGAAAGAAGTGGCGGGGATGCGGGCCAAATCGAGGCCCCAATGACGGTGCCATGAAGTGTTTAATTTTTTTCCGACCCAATCATGTAAGGCTAAATCTAGGGCGGCTTTCGCCGCGGGATTACCGGGAGCCAACGCCTCAACTTGCGCGCCGATGGCCGTGATTTGTAACAGGTCGGGGAAGGCCGCGGGATCAACTAATTTTAAAAAGGCGGCGGCACTGGCCGGGGTCTCCCCAAGATACGGCGGCATCGCGGCCTCACCGTAGCCGATGAGGCCCTCGTGCTCCAGTTCGACCATCAAGGCGGGGGTCGTGGTGCGTGAACTCGTCGCGAGGGTGAAGGGATGGGCGAGTTCGAGCGTGTAGGGATAAAAGCGGAGATGCATAGCCAGGGAACTGACACCAAGGCGCGCGATTATTTGGCGGGGGCCGGCTGCGAGTAAAAGACGCGCAGTTCTGGTTTAACCCCGATGAGCACCTGCGCCCGCTGCAGCGCTTTTTTCGTGGCGAGCGTCGGATTTTCTTCCGCCGGAAAAATATCTTCGGCGCCAATTTTTTTGGCGAGTCCGCTGCGTTTTAGCACGGCGGCAACATCGCCGTGGACGCCGGAAATGAGCAGATGCCGACCTTCTAACTGGAGATATTCTAACAATTGACCAAGGGCCATGACCGTCGTGGCGTCGAGGTGGCGCGCATTTTTCAGGCGCAGGATAAATACTCGGATTTGCGGATCCTCGGCCAAGCGGCGGACCCCGTCCTGAAAAATATCGGCCGCGCCAAAAAATAAGTCGCCCTCGACGTGCACGATGGAAACCTGCGGACTATTCCGTTCTGTGGGGGTGTCGATCTGGGCGAGTTGGCCTTGGTCGTTAAAGGCATGCTCGATGAGGGTGGGGGCGCTGGCTTTCTGCAGAAATAGCACGAGTGAAAATCCAATGCCGACATAAATGGCGGTATCAAGTTGCAGAAAGAGCGCGGCGAATAACGTCACCCAAAAAACCGCGGCGTCAGCGCGCGTAGAGCGACGGGCGATGGTGATTTGCGCGGGGTTAAATAAACGCAAGGCAATACTGATCAGGTACGCCGCGAGGGCGGCGACGGGAATGTAATTGAGCAGCGGGGAGAGCAGGAGCACGGCAAACAGTACCCCGATACTGCTGATGATGGTCGCAAATTGGGTCCGACCCCCGCTCGCTAAATTGGTGGCGCTGCGCAAAAAGGAAGCTGATCCCGGCATCGCCCCGAAGGCGGTGGCGGCAAGATTGCCCAGCCCCATGCCAATGAGCTCTTGGTTCGGATCGAGCCGCTGCCCCGAGCGCGCCGCCAGGGTTTTAGCGATGGAAATAGCTTCCAGCATGCCAAGCAAGGCGATGGCGATCGCCGTGCCCGTGATGCGCGGCAGCAGGAGTAAGCCCTCTTGGTTTAAGGGAAACCCAGTGAAAATTGGCATCGCACTAACCATTTCGCCAAGATCGCGGACCAAGCGTAAACCGTGATCCTCGAGCTTGCATGTCGCGGCGATGATACTCGCGAGAAATAGGACGATGATCCCCTCTGGCCAGCGCGGTCGCCAACGGCGCAACAAATAGAGCAAGCTGAGTGAGCCCGCGCCAGTCGCCGCCGTTAGATAATTAAAATCTAGACTCAGCAAACTCGTGATTAAGTAGTGGACCGTGCCGGGCAGACTCACTGCTGGGGCCCGATCGATCCCTAGGAAATTACCAATTTGCCCGATAATAATTAAAATACCCACGGCCGTCGTGTAGGCGATGATCACCGTGCGCGAAATAAATTGAGTCAGTTGCCCCGTTTTAGTTAACCCCGCCGTCAGTTGAATGATGCCGATGATGCAACCGAGCAGCAGAACTTTCGCTAAGGGCGTTAGGGGAACATCCGCGAGACTCAGCACCGCGCCCGCCAGAATAATACTGATGGTGTTAGTGGGCCCGAAAACGAGGTGGTGGGATGAACTGTAGCAAGCGCAGATCAAGGAGCCGATCACCGCGGTGGCGAGGACCGCATGAATGGGTAGCCCGACGACGAGGGCGAAACCGATGGCCTGAGGAATCGTGATGACGGCGACCGTGACACCTGCAATTATATCAGCACGCAATTTTTCTCGGCTGTAGCTGGCGACTTCTCGCCATAAAGGCGGAATTAAGTTGGCTCGAATTTGCCCGCCAATGCCGGTGATCCGCCGGCTGGCTACTTGGGTTAGGTCGTCGAGCTCCTGCATTTAAGTTAGAGTGGTAACAATGTGGACCGATGGCAATCTCTGGCTCGGTCAACGCGGGGCTGGTTTAAAAACCCTCGCATTATTTCATCGTGGATCCGCTGCGCTCGCCGATTAATCGGCTCCGCCTAGCGTGACGCTTCAGCTCTTGGTGAGGGTTATTTTTGCTGTCAGTTTTCGTTATCGGCTCGACGATTTATATCCTTCAACTGCGCCGATCTTAACCTGCCAATGAGGTAGTGGATTAATCCGTAAATGGGTCGTTCGATAAACTGGGGCCAAGTTATCGCGCCCAGCAACGCCGGAGAACGCTTTGATTTTTGAATTAAAGACATGGATTTGCATCATGCAGCTGCTTTTGAGTATTTTTCTGCAGTCGACCTTTCGTAACCTCAACTTGGCAGCAATTTGTGAAAATTTTTAGGGAAAATTATCGAGTGTTTTCTTGACTGGGGGGTATAGAATGGGGAGAAATGGGGCGTTCTGGGGAATTAGGGCCCCGAACTCACCCATGTCGTCTTTAAATAACACCATTTATTCCGGCCGTTTTGAGCACACGCTCGATGATAAGAATCGTCTCACGATTCCGTCATTGTGGCGTTGGGCACATACGGACACGGAGACGTTTTTGGCGATCCCGCATCCCGATAGTTACATCGCCGTGCTCCCGCCGGCGCGGGTGGCGAAATTACTCACGCAGGTTTCCGAAATGAAAATATCGGACCGCGAGGCCCAGGCAGTGAAGGCGAAAATATTCTCGGAGGCCCTTTCGTTTACCTTCGATAAGCAGGGTCGCTTCGGCATCAGCCCCGACCTCTTGCGTCATGCGGGCATTGCGAAGGACGCGGTGCTGTCCGGCATGGGCGATACTTTTAATATTCTCAGTCCGGCGCGTTGGACGGATCTGCAACGCACGACGGCGGGAGAAAACTTCGGCGACATGATGCGCCGGATCGGGCTCTAAAATCATGAAGACCCTCACGCTGATTCGTCCGCAACCTTTACCGAGGCTCGCGCTCATCTTCTGTGCTAACCGGCGCGCCTTGCTCCGAGAGTCGCTCACGCTCGGGCTGCCGTGGAAAAAAATCCATGCTCGCGCCCGCGCTTGAATCTCTGCCGCTCGCGATGACACAGGGCCACCAACCGGTCATGTTGACGGAGGTCCTGGAATACCTCGCCCCCCTGCGTGGGCAGGTTTACCTCGATTGCACTTTCGGTGGGGGCGGGCACACCCGCGCCATTTTGGCCACGGGGGCGAGCGTGCTTGCCCTAGATCGGGATCCGGCGGCCCAAACTCGCACGGCGGCGTTGAGCGCGGAGTTTCCGGCGACCTTTCGCTTTGTTGATTTAAATTTTGGCGATCTCGCGGCGTTGCCGGAGACTGGCTTGCACGGCATCCTGTTTGATTTGGGCGTTTCGTCGTTTCAGCTCGACGAAGCTGACCGCGGTTTTGCTTTTCGCCATGACGCGATCACCGACATGCGCATGGATCCGCGGCAGGGTGCTGCCGCCGGCGTTTGGTTGGAAAATGCGAGCCATGATTCGCTCGTTGATGCAGTGCGCGATTTAGGTGAGGAGAAAAATTGGCGACGCGTAGTCGAGGCGATCGAAGGCGCCCGAGGCACGGGGGCACTCGCACGTACCGCCGCCTTAGCTGAGCTCATCGCGGCCGCGATTCCCGCGGCCGTTAAGCGGGAGAGTCGCCTTCATCCTGCGACGCGTACTTTCCAGGGTATTCGGATGGCGGTGAATGATGAACTGGGCGCGCTGGAGCGAGCGTTGCCCGTCGCCTTCGCCAAACTCGCGCCTGGCGGGGTGCTCGCCGTGATTAGTTTTCATTCACTCGAGGACCGTCCGGTGAAGCAATTTTTTCGCAAGGCCTGCGGCCAACCGGTTGATGCCAACGATGCCACCCCCCAGCAACTGCGGGCTAAATTTGCCGAGCCGCTCACCCGCAAGCCGCTGACTCCTTCCGAGCGTGAACTAGCCGCCAATCCGCGGAGCCGTTCCGCTAAGTTGCGCGTGCTGCGTAAAATTTAATCCATCGCCATGAAACCACCTCCGGCCCCCGGCCTTATTAATCGCTCGATCGTCCTGACACTGTTGCTGCTCATTTTCTGGGGTTCGGTCGGACTCGGCGCCGTCTGGGCGCGCCAAGGCATTTCACAGGCGGCGAATCGCAATCGCGCGCTCGTCAGCAAATTAGCCGATATCGATCGTCGGTTGGATGAGGTTAACGCCCAGGTCGCCACCGCCGTTAATCCTGATACGCTCTTGCATCAAAACCAAGTGATGCGGCTCACGTTGGCGTCGCCTCGTGAAGTGCAGGTGGTGCGGGTTACGGAGTCCCCTGAATTACGCCTCGCCCAGAAGCGCAACAGCGAAATTTTTAATCTGACTGCAGCTACTTTTAACACGGGCCAGGCCCCCGCTTTTCGCGGGCTAACCGCGGCCTTACGCTGATCTCATGTCGAAGGGTTTCGCTTCCAACCGTCTCAGCCTGCTCGCGATCGGCGTCATTGCTTGCTTCGTCAGCGTCGGCGTGCGGTTAGTTTTTTTACACGTAGTGGATCGCGACGAGTTATTGCGCTTTGTGGACAAAGCGCGCCGCCAGATCGTCGTCGAGCAAGCCCGCCGCGGCACGATTCTTGATACGCGAGGAAACTTGCTGGCAACCTCTCGCTCCGAAATCACCGTCGCTGTTGATCCTTGGTCGTTGCAAGAATACCTCGAGATAGAAAAAAATCCCAGCAAGCGCGCGCGCAAGAGCGCCGCGGAAAAAATCAAGCGGGGGCAATTGGCCGCTTTGCTGGATCTGCCGGTGGCCGACGTCGAGCAAGCTTTTGTGCCGATGATGCGGCCGATCGATCCGCTGAAAGCTCAGCGTGATGGCAAGGTTGATGGCGTGACCAAGGATCGTTGGGTAAAATTGCGGGAAGCTTTGCCCGAGAGCGTCTATGATAAAATCGAGGCATTGGCGGTCCGCGGGATTACGCATAATCGAGTTTATCGGCGAGTATACCCGGGCGATGGCCTCGCGGCGCACCTGATCGGTTACTTAAATAAAGAGGGCACACCGGTGAGTGGGGCGGAGCATCATTTTAATCTCTATCTCAAAGGGCAGGATGGGTGGATTGAATCAGAAAAAGATGGGGCGCGGCGTGAACTCGCCCAATTTCGCTCGCGCGAGGTGCCCGTCGCCAACGGCAACGACGTCGTGCTGACCATCGACTCCGTGGTGCAGCACATCATCGAAGAAGAATTAAAAACCATCGCCGCTCAATTTCAGCCACATTTTGCCACGATCATCGCCAGCGATCCGATGACGGGTGCGATTCTCGGCCTGGCGAACTACCCGAGTTTCGATTTAAATCATTACAGTAAGGCGCCGCTGGAGGCGCAGCGTAATTATGCGATTACGGACCTGATTGAGCCGGGTTCCACCTTTAAGATTGTGGCGGCGGGGGCGGCGTTAAATGAAGGTTTAGTTACCGCGCGCACAACGTTCGACTGTAGCAATGCGACGATCGACTATAAAGGCCGCACCTTAAAATTGCCGAGGGAAGATGAATTGTTTGGCCGTTTGAGTGTGGCTGATATTGTGGCGCATTCGAGTAATCGCGGAGCGGCGCAACTGGCGATGCTCATGGGCGAACAGCGTTTTTACGATTATGTCCGCGCGTATGGTTTTGGTGAAGCGACGGGCTTGGGGCTTGGGGGTGAGGTGCGCGGACAGCTGGCTTCGCCCGCCAAATGGGACGGTCTAACGATCACGCGCATGCCAATGGGTCATGCGGTGGCCGCCACCCCGTTGCAAATCCACATGGCAATGAGCGCCGTGGCGAACGGCGGCGTGCTTTTGCGCCCGCAGATCATCAAAGAAATTAAGGATCCGAAGGGAAATATTGTGCGCACCTTTACCGCCGAAAAACGGGGGCAAGTGCTCAAGCCCAGCACGGCGGCGCAATTAGCCCAGTTGCTCACGGGCGTCGTGCGCGAGGGCACCGCGAAGGGCTTTGATATTCCCGGTTTTGAAATCGCCGGAAAAACGGGGACGACTCAAAAAATTATCGGCGGCAAATACAGTACGAAGCATCACGTCGCCTCCTTCGTGGGATTTTTCCCGGCGAGTCGGCCCGAGATTGTTTTATCGGTGATTGTTGATGATGCAGTCGTCGCTGGCGGTACGGCCTACGGACGCGTAGTGGCGGCGCCCGCGTTCCACCACATTGCCGAGCAACTCATCCAGTATCTGGATATCAAGCCAGGGCTGCCGACGAATCGCACTTTTCTCGCGGCGCAAGGAGGTTTCCCATGATTGGTTATCTCACGCCTAACTATCCGTTAGTGGCGGCTTTTCGGGCGCAACTGGTCGTGCGGCCCCGGGTAAAGCATCGGCTGACCACGGGACTCTTCAAATCGGCGCCAAATTTAGCGGACTATTTTCCGGCCGATGAAATCCTCGCGCGCCAAGGCGATTTAGATCGTCCCATTTCGGGTCTCGCGAGCGACAGTCGTCGGGTGCTGGCCGGCAATGTGTTTTTTGCGCTGCCGGGGCATCGAGCAGACGGTAATTCTTTTATCGACCAAGCGATCAGTCGCGGGGCCGTAGCCATTGTCGCGGAGAAAATTCCGAGCGGAACGGCGGCGCGCGTGACTTATATTCAGGTGGCTGATGTGCGGTGGACCCTCGCGAAAGCGGCGCAGCGCTTTAATCATTTTCCGGATCGCTCGCTGGAGGTGCTCGGGGTCACGGGTACGAATGGTAAGACCACGGTCGCGCATCTCATTAAGCATTTATTGGCGACAACGACCCAGCGGGTTGGCCTGGTGGGGACGATCAACTACGATCTCGGGCATCGGGTGGTGCCCGCGTATCAGACGACGCCAGAGTCTTTAGAATTGTATGGTCTCTTGGCGCAGATGCGTGAGGCCGGTTGCCGCCAAGCGGTGGTGGAAGTCAGTTCGCATGGCCTCGATCAACAGCGCGTGGGCGGTCTGCAGTTCGGGGTGGCGGTCTTTACTAATTTTACGGCGGACCATCTCGATTATCACCGGACGAACGCGGCTTATTTTAGTGCGAAGAGACGATTTTTTAATGGTGAGAACGGGCCTCTCCCGAAAGTAGCGGTGGTTAATATCGATGACGCGGGCGGTCGGGAATTGGCGGCGGCGCTCCCCGCCGCGGTCCGTCTTATCAGTTTTGGGGAGTCCGCGACTGCGCTCGTGCGAGCGGAGCAAGTGCAGGTGAGTGCGCACGGCACCGCCTTTCGCTTGCTTTGGCCCGAGGGAAGCATCGACGTAGCAAGTCCGCTGCTCGGTCGTTATAATGTCAGTAATTTAGTCGCGGCGTTTGCGGCTTGTTATGCGCTGGGTCGTGATCCGGCGGTCGTGGCCGTGCGGCTAAAGAATTTTACCGTGGTGCCGGGTCGTTTGGAGCGAATTACCGGTGGGTCGGGAGCGCAGGTCTTCGTCGACTATGCTCATACCCCAGCGGCCATGCGGGCTTCGTTAAGTTTGTTGCGGGCGCTGACGCCAGGGCGTCTCTTGGTCGTCTATGGTTGTGGCGGCCAGCGTGACCGATCCCAACGGGCGCCGCTCACCAAAATTGTGCAGGAGATTGCGGATCAGGTTTGGGTGACCGCTGATAATCCCCGCGCGGAGCCGCTGGCCGATATTTTTGCTGACCAGCAGGCGGGGGTGATAGCGGCGGAGCGGATCGCTTTTGTGCCGGATCGGCGGGAAGCGATTCGGCAGGCGTTGGCCGCCGCGCGCGTCGGTGATGGCGTGCTCATCGCGGGGAAGGGCCACGAAATTTACCAGAAATTAGCCGATACGATTGTCCCTTTTGATGATCGGCAAGTGGCGCGGGAGTTACTCGTGCCGACGACACGGCGGCTGACTTAATTACCCCGATGCCCACTTTTGCCGCAGAAAAAATGGCGACTTGGACCGGTGGTCGCTGGCTGGGTTCACCCGCGAGCCCGCTCAGCGGCTTTACGGCCGATACGCGGACGCTGGTTGCAGGGCAGGCGTTTGTCGCCTTGAAAACAGCCCAGCGCGACGGACATGACTTTCTCGCGGCGGCGGCCGCCCGCGGTGCCGTAGCGGCCTTCGTTAGTCACGCGGTGTCCGGTAGTGGCTTAGCGCAATTAGTGGTGCCGGATCCATTGCGGGCGCTGCAACGCATCGCGCGGGAACATCGGCGAGAATTTAACGGTACGGTCATTGGAGTCACGGGCAGTGTGGGTAAGACTTCGACTAAAGATCTGCTGGGGATTTTACTGGGTGGGGCGACTCACGTGCTGACTACCGAGGGGAATTTAAATAATCATCTCGGCGTGCCCTTGACGTTAACCAAGCTCGATACGACGCGGCAGGCATACGCGGTGCTTGAAGCGGGGATCAGTGGCCCAGGCGAAATGGCGCCATTGGCTGAAATGATCGAACCTGATCATAGTCTGCTCACGCTCGTGGCGCCGGCGCACTTGGCTGGGCTCGGTTCACTCGCCGGGGTGGCGCAGGAGAAGGCCTTATTATTGGCCGCCACGCGCGGGGGTGGGCTGAAAGTATTTCCGGCCAGCGCCGGTCAGTTTGAAGTTTTGCGCAGGTTAGTTAATGCCCTCGTGTTGGTGCCGGAAAATGAAAATTATTTCGCGGGGAGCGGCCGCAGCTTAAAATTTAAAGTAACCCAGTCGCCCAGCAAGACGGAGGTGACTTTGGGTGGTCAACGGCACTTCCGGTTGCCCCGAGTTTCTCGTGGGATGGCTGCAAACGCGGCACTCGCGTTGGCTTTAGCGGGCGAACTCGGAGTGACGGACAGCAACTTGCAGTGGCGGATCGCGAATTGGTTACCCTCAAAGTGGCGCGGAGAGTTGCAGCAGTTCGGTCGCGCCCAAGTATACTGTGATTTTTATAATGCAAATCCGGCCTCGATGCTGGATGCGCTTGAAGCGTTTCAAGGCAAGGTCGGGGCAAATCTCCCTCGCCTGTATGTGCTCGGGTGTATGGAGGAACTCGGGTCGGGGGCGGGCGAGTATCATCAGCAAGTCGGTCGGCAGATCCATTTACGGCCGGATGATTATTTATTTGTGATCGGTGGGTCGGCGGCGGCTTTACGGGAAGGTTTATTAGAAAATGGCAATGCGGCCGATCAGATTGCCGTGATTACTGATTTGCCGCCGGTGCGCGCGCGGCTGGCAGATTTTTCCGGAGCAGTTTTTTTGAAAGGCAGTCGTCGGTACCAACTGGAAACTGTATTGGCGGATACCGCGGTCAGCGCGACGCATTAAAATGGCATTTATTATCCAAAAATTAAAAATCGGAGCGGGTGAGGGCGAATGCCTAACGCCGCCGCGCGTGCGTAGCGGTGAACGTGCCGCGGGCGCTCGCGCAGGATTAATCGTCACGGAGGAGTCGCATGCTTAGTAAGCTATCAGCTTACGGCGATTGGTTCGGCCCGTTGCGATTGTTGCATTATAATAGTGTGCGGACCATTGGCGCGGCGATTACCGCACTCGTGATTGGTTTCATCATTGGCCCTTGGTTGATTCGCCGTTTTCGGGAATTGAAATTTGGCCACGGCTACATCGACGAGCGCACGGGCGCGTTAGGCGCCACGTATTTCGATAAATGCCACACGCCGACCATGGGCGGGTTAATTATATTTTTCTCGGTATTTTTCAGTAGTGTGCTCTGGGCAGAACCGAATATCTGGGTGTTCGTCGCCCTCTTAGTCTATACACTCCTCACCATTCCCGGTTGGCGAGATGACTACTTAAAGGTGGTGCACAAAAATAAGGACGGCCTTAAATCGTGGGAGAAGATCGCTTGGCAGTCCGCCACGACTGTTCTCGCGCTGGGGATTTTACTCTGGCACCCGCTCAGCGCCGGCAAGATTCGAGAACTGTGGGTGCCATTTGTAAAGACGGCCGTGATCCAATATATGCCGTGGTGGTTACTGCTCATGTTAATTTATCTGTGGATTGTTGGCTTCAGCAATGCGATCAACCTCACGGATGGTTTAGACGGACTCGCCGTCGGTTGCACCATCACGGTGGCCCTCGTTTTTGGCATTATGGCGTACGTGGCGGGGCGGGTTGATTTCTCCGGGTATTTGTTAATTAGCCATGTGGCGGGCGCGGGGGAGTTGACGGTGGTTTGTGGCGCGCTCATTGGCGCCTGCATGGCATTTCTCTGGTATAATTCCCATCCGGCGGAAGTTTTCATGGGCGATACGGGTTCGCTGGCTCTCGGTGGGCTGATTGGGGTGATGGCCTTCATGATTCATCAGCCAGTTACCCTCCTTTTGGTGGGGGGCGTATTCGTGCTCGAAGCCGTTTCAGTGATTTTGCAAGTAGGTTGGTTTAAGTTTACCAAGCGCCGCTCCGGCGTGGGCCAACGCCTCTTCTTGATGGCGCCCATTCATCATCATTTCCAAAAAAAGGGCTGGCCGGAAAGCAAGGTGGTCTTGCGTTTTTGGGTGCTCTCCCTCGGGTGTGCGCTGGCCGGTCTGGCCACGCTAAAACTTCGTTAACTAATCATTTATGCCCATCGAATATAATTTTGAAAATACGCCTAATTTTCGGGTGCTGACTCGTTCGAGTTTGGTGCTGTTGCGCCAGCCCATCGTGCGATCCCTGGCTAAATTGCGGCGACTGCGTCTGGGGCAGGCCATTATTCCGGAAGGTCCGTTGTTGCGGACCGCTAAATGTTTTAGGGGCGCCCGATAACCCGCACTGCGGCCGCCGACGGCATTACCTCGTCCAAAAGCGCTGAATAACCTATATTTTTAGATAGCAAAATAACCATCCTGCCTCACATATTCTACTTATGAAAATCCTCCAAATCTTCGGAGCAGTTATCGCGGTGCACTTCCTCGCGTTCATCTTCATTTTTGCCAGTCCCGGTTGTCAGACTGGTCCGCGTAATATTCCAACGCCCGACGCCACCGCGCCGGTTGCTCACTCGGCCGCTCCGCCCGCTGAGCTCAGCGCGAGCGGCGCGACGCCCTTAATCTATCCCCCCGCGCTGAGTGCAGGTCATGCGACGCCGACCCGCCCGGGTTCACCGGCCGCCGCCGCCTTGGAGCCCGTTAAATCTTCAGCCGAGGTCGCGCCCGTTTCAACCTACACGGTGGGGAAGGGCGATAGTTTGTGGAGCATTGCGAAGAAAAATAATCTCACCGTCACCGAACTGGCCAAGGTCAATAATCTGAACAGCGGTACGGCCCTCCAGCCTGGGAAGAAATTAATTGTTCCCGGTAAAGTTGGCGGCGCGCCAAAGGATCTCCCGACGGCGGCCGCTCCCGCAAAAATTGCCACAGACAAGCCAGCGGCTGTGGTGCCGCGCGGAGATGAGGTGAAGCATACCGTGCAGCCCGGAGAAAGCCTCGGCGTCATCGCGCGCAAATATCAAGTATCTACCGGCGAGCTCGCCGCCGCTAATAGCATCACTGATCCCTCTAAAGTTCGCGTAGGCCAACAGCTTGTTATTCCTGGCATCAAGGCGGTCGGCGCGAAGAGCGCTGGCACCGCCGCCGCTACCCCCGTGCCCGCGCTCAACACGCCCCGGTTTGAACTGACCGTCCCAAGCCCTGGACAAGATCTTGATGCTGGCTTGAAGGGTGCGGGCACCGAGGTGCCAACGATCAAGGTGGAAACGCCTTCGGTTGAACAGCCGCCGAAGAAATAAGCCATTCTCCTGGTGAGTTCGCCGAGCGCTGTACCCCGCCGACCTCTTACGATCACCCCCGCGAGCGTCATCGTCGTCTGCGTCGTGGCGCTGGTGTCGATCGGTCTGGTCGTGCTGTTCAGTGCGAGCTCGCCGATTAAGGGCGGGCCTTACGCCTACCTGTATAAGCAATTTATTTTTCTCGCCGTGGCGATTGCGGCAGGGTGGGTCGTGGCGATTGTCGATCTCGAGCAATTGCGCAAATTTGCCTGGGTGGTGGGAGTTCTCGCGCTAGTCGCCTTGTTGTTCGTCTTGATTCCCGGCATCGGGATTAAAGTAAATGGAGCCCGCCGCTGGATCGGCTTTGGGGGCGTGCGCTTGCAGGTCTCCGAATTTGCCAAGCTAGCGATGGTGTTTTCTCTCGCGCATTACTTAGCGCTCAATCAGAGCAAACTCCATGATTTACTGCGGGGTTTTATTATCCCGCTCGGCTGGATTGGATTATTTTCTGGGTTAATTATTTTGGAACCAGATTTTGGCGCCGCTTTTCTGATCGGCACGATTGGGGTGGTCCTCCTTTTTTTAGCGGGCGCCCGTTTGAAGTATTTGCTCCCCGCTATTGGCTCATTGTTGGTCCTCTTCGCGCTGCTAGTTTTATTTAATCCGCTGCGGCTGCAACGCGTGCTTTCCTTTCTCGATCCCGAGGCCAATCGACAAGGGACCGGCTACCAACCCTGGCAGGCCATGTTGGCGTTCGCGGCTGGCGGCGTGGATGGCGTCGGATTGGGCAATGGGCGCCAACAAAATGCATTTCTGCCCGAAGCGCATACCGATTATATTTTTGCGATTATGGGGGAGGAGATGGGGCTAATTTTTACGTTAACCGTCGTCATACTTTTTGTCACGATTTTCGTCGCCGGTTTGCTGCATGTGCGGCGCGCGCCTAATCTTTTTCAGTTTCTCCTCGTGACGGGCGCTATTCTGCTGATTTGTCTGCAAGCCATCATCAATCTCGGCGTGGTCACCAGTCTGTTGCCTTCGAAGGGGATGGCGTTGCCGTTTATTAGCGCGGGAGGTTCTAATCTTCTGCTCATGGGTTTGCTGGTTGGCGTGATTATTAATTCCGCTCGCACGTGGGAACGGCCGACGCCGCTGGTCCGCCGCCGCTCGCTGACGGAGGTCGTCGCATGAGTGCCGTTGGCGTTAATGCGCGCCGCTTTGTCATCGCTTGTGGTGGCACAGGTGGGCACCTCACGCCGGGCATTGCCTTGGCGGCAGCGCTGCTGGCGCGGGGCCATGGTGTCACGCTTTTCATCAGTCAGAAAAAAGTAGATGCGCGCCTCGTGGCGCACTACGCGCAGCTGGCCGTCGAGCGGGTGCCAAGTGCTCCTTTCAGCTGGGGGCCGCGCGGGTTGCTGCGTTTTTATGCCGAACAGCTGAAGGGGTTATTATTTAGTCTGCGCTTCATTTGCGCCTATCAACCGGACGTTATTATTGGTTTTGGGGGCTTCACCAGTGCCGCCGTGGTGCTGGCCGGTTGGCTGCGGGGTATCCCCGTCGCTTTGCATGAAGCCAACCGTATTCCCGGTCGAGCGATCCGCCTCCTCGCTTGGGGAACGCAACGGCTTTATTTACCTCCGGGAGTGGCTTTGCCCGGTCGGCGGGGTCGGGGGGTGCGCTCCACTGGCTTGCCGGTGCGCGCAGATATTGTGCGGCAAGCCCCAGCGGTGGCACGCGCCCAGCTCGGCGTAGATCCTACCCAAAAATTGCTCGTGCTGCTCGGAGGAAGTCAGGGCTCCAGTAATCTTAATCAATGGGCCGAAGATAATTGGGCGGCGTTGGCGTCGGCCGGCATCCAGTTGTACTGTGTCACGGGGTTGGGCAAGGGTCAGACGGGCGAGCGGTCGCAAGTGAACCATGACGGCGTCGTGGTTCGCGCATGGTTTGAGGCCTTTTCTGATCGGGTGGGCGTCTTGCTTTCCGCCGCTGATCTCGTGGTCAGTCGCGCGGGCGCGGGGACTTTAGCGGAATTGGTGCGCTGCGTGACGCCAGCGATTTTACTGCCTTACCCCCAGGCGGCCGATAATCATCAGTGGGCGAATGCCACCTATTTTGTGCAACAGGGCGGCGGGTTGGTCATGGCGGAGTCGGCGCTGCCGGCTTTGCGGGCGGAAGTGCTGCGCGTGCTGGCCGCTGACGCGTTGCTCCAGCAATTCCGCACGCAGCTCCTCCGCCAGGCGCAGGACGATGGTCTCGCCACCATGGTACCTGATCTGGAGCTGCTCGCCGGCGGTTCCCCCGCGGGGCGCCGGCGCAAATCTGAGGAGGTCGTCGCATGAGCACGGCTAAAAGAAATACGCTGCGCCCCGCGCCAACTTGGGAGAATTTTTTGCGCGCGGTGCGCCGCGGTCTGCGTCCGGCGACCAAATTGCTGGAGTATGAACTGCTCGGCGCTAAGACCACGATGCGGGTGGGCGGCCCTGCGCGGGTTTATGCGGAGCCAGCGGACCTTGAGGATTTACGCCTCTTGTTGCGCCAAGCGAAGGGGTTGGGCTTGCCCGTTTTAATGCTGGGTCGCGGGTCGAATTTAATCATTCCCGATGCTGGCGTGGAGGGGGTGGTGATCAGTCTGGCGCATCCCGATTGGCAGAAATTTACGATTCAGCCCGATGGTCGGATCTGGGTTGGGGCGGGGTTACGTTTAAAAAATTTATGTGGTTTAGCGACGAAGGCGGGTTTAGCGGGCTTTGAATTTCTGGAAGGAATCCCCGGTTCGGTAGGGGGGGCTTTGCGCATGAATGCGGGGGCGATGGGCGGGTGGATGTTTGACGTCGTGGAGGAAGTCCAGTTGGTGACACCGCCGGGTGAACTCCAGGTGCTTAAAAAAGCGGCTTTGCACGTAGATTATCGGCATTGTGCCGAATTGCAGGAGGCCATTGCGCTCGGGGCTTACTTGCAGGCGCCCGCCGCCGCCGCCGCCACCACGATCCGAGGACAAATTGAGACCTATCAAAAAAAGCGGGTAGAGTCTCAGCCGCGGGAGCCCAGTGCGGGCTGTATTTTTAAAAATCCCTCAGAGGGGTCCGCGGGTCAGCTCATCGATGCCGTGGGGTTGAAAGGCGAGCGGGTGGGCGACGCCGAGGTTTCGGCGGTGCATGCCAACTTTATTATTAATCGCGGGTCTGCGACGAGTGCGGACATCATTGAACTGATCAAAATAATCCGGGCTCGGGTAAGCCGCGCGCGGGGAATCGAGCTTGAGCCGGAAGTAATGCTTTACGGCCAAGCTTGGCGAGATGTGCTCTGAACAGATCACGTCGCGCGGGAGGCTTGCACTCTCGCCATCAAACCGGAGGCTGACATAATGTTTAAACCGATCATCGCAATTTTAGCTGGGGGCACTTCGCCCGAGCGGGAAGTTTCGCTCGGCTCCGGCCGTGCGGCGGCGCTGGCGATGGCCTATACTTATCCGACGCAATTTTTCTCGGTGGGAGCGGATGCTTTGCCGCTCGGGCTAGATCCGGCGCGCCACATTGTTTGTTCGACCCTGCATGGAGTTTTTGGCGAGGACGGCGGCATGCAACGATTGCTCGAGGAGGCGGGAATGGCGTACGCGGGTTGTGATGCGCGCGGCAGTGAGCTGGCTTTTGATAAGTGGCGCACCCGGCAAGCGGTCTCCGCGCTGGGCGTATTAGTAGCCCCCGGGCGGCAATTTTTCGCCGCAGACAAGCCAACGGCGGCGGCGCTCTCGGCGGAGTTGGGTGAACAGGTGGTCCTCAAACCGAATCGACAGGGGAGCAGCGTGGGGTTGCAGATTGTGACTTCTAAGGTGGGGCTTGAGATCGCTTTAGCCGGGCTGCGGCAAGGCGAGTGGATTGCGGAGCGGCGTATTGTCGGGCGCGAATTTACCGTCGGGATTTTACGGGGCCGGGCGATGGGGGTAGTCGAAATCGTGCCGAAATCGGGCGTCTTTGACTACACCAGCAAATACACCAAGGGGCTGACGGAGTATTTTGCTCCGGCAAAAATTTCGGACGAGTTGGCCGCGAAAATCAGCGCAGCGGCCGAGACGGCTTTTGCGGCCTGCGGCGGCCGCGATTATGCGCGCATTGATTTTATGTTAGCGAATGAAGGGGATCTTTACCTGCTGGAAATTAACACGCTGCCGGGCATGAAGGACACGAGCCTGATGCCAATGAGCGCGCGTTGCGTGGGCTTGGATTTTATGGGACTGTGTCGAGAACTAGTCGCCCCGGCGGTCGAACGCTTTCAACTCGCGCTGGTCGCTAAGCAATGAACGAACCGGCAGCTAAACCTGCGTTACCTCCGGGGCGTTCTTGGCGTGATATTCGCCAAGAAGTGCAACCGGTGGCCATGTCACGGCGCGGTCGGCAGCGGCAGATTCTGGCGTGGACGAAGGCGATCGGGATTAGTCTGTTGCTGGCGGGAGTCACGGGTGCGGTTTATTATCTGGCGCACTCCTGGGCCACCGATCGAGCATCGCTGGCCACCGCGGTGCGTAGTGAGCGAGTGCGCGAAGTCGTGCTGATTACCAACGGCGTTCTGGCGCAAGCATGGGTCAGTGAGGTGTTGGCCTTGCCGAAGGCCAGCAGTCTCATGGCGCTTGATTTGCCGACACTGCGGAAGCGACTCATGGTACATGGGCAAGTGCAGGTCGCTGTCCTGACGCGTAATTTTCCGGACGCACTGGTCGTGACGCTGCAGGAGCGCACGCCGGTCGCTCGGGTGCAGGTACAGGCGGGCACGACGGCTCCGCAGCAACTTTTAGTGGCGAAAGATGGGGTGGTCTATGAAGGCAGGAATTATGATCAGCAGATGTTGGCTGGGCTACCGTGGCTGGATGGAATTCGGCTCGTGCCATTGGCGGAGGGCTTCGCCCCCATTGCCGGGATGGCGGAGGTCTCGTCTTTGCTGTCCACGGTGCAACTGCAAGCTCCGCACCTTTATCGTGGTTGGCTGATTGTTTCGCTGGCGCGTTTAGCGGTGGCGGATGAAATTGTCGTTAAAGCGCAGGATATACCCGAGATCATCTTTACCCGTAAGCGGCCTTTCTTTAAGCAAGTGGCCCAGCTCGACTATATTATCGATCGAGCCCATGACTTACCGGATCCGATGCTTAAATCAGTTAATTTAACTTTTGACGGACAAGTGCCAGTTAGGCTGGAAAATGCTTCGCCTGACGCGTCGTCTAAGCCGTCGGGAAAGTTTTTAAAACCAGTGGGTCAACGCAAAGAGAAACGTGAGTTCTAATCGTACCAGAATCATTGCTGCCGTAGAAATCGGCACTAATAAAATTGTCGTGTTGGTCGGCCAAGTATCGCCGAGTCGCTTGCTGGACATCATCGGGGTCGGGGTCACTTCTGCTCGGGGAATTATGAAAGGCGAGGTGGTGGATTATAAGGCGGCTTGTGAAGCCACGCATGAGGCCTTGGAAATGGCCTCCACGCGCGCTGGCGCCAGCATTCAAGAGGTCTGGCTGGCCCAATCAGGCGGCCATTTAGATGCATTTTATAATGAAGCCTCCGTTAATGTGAAATCAGCGGATAACATCGTCACCGCTCTTGATATGGCGACGGTGTGCGCGATGGCCAAAGAAAAGGAACTGCCGGAAGGCCGTTCGCGCATTCATGAAATTCGGCGACCCTACCGATTGGACGGTCGCACCGTGCCGGCCCCCGAGCATTTGGTCGCGCGCCGCTTGGAAGTGGGTTACTGGATCATCCACGGACCGGCGAGCAAAGTGAGCGATAATATCCATGTCATCGGCGGTTATCATTTAGAAGTGCGAGAGCTCGTGCTCGCCAGTTTGGCGAGCGGTTCGTTGCTGACGAATACTGAGGAGCGGACCAAGGGCGCGCTGGTGATCGATATGGGGAAAGGCGTAACTGATTACGTGCTTTACCGCGACGGCCATGTGCTCGTGACTGGGACGCTCGCGGTGGCTGGCGAGCACCTCACCAATGATCTCAGTCTCGGTTTACGCATCACCACGGCCCAAGCAGAAATGCTCAAACTGCGGCATGCGCGGGGCACCGTCCAGACCCGCGACAAAACCGATAAGGTTTGGTTGAATGGGGACGGGGCCTTCGGGGACCGGCAAATCTCTAAATTGGCCATCGAGACGATCACGGCGGCGCGCACGCTGGAGATCCTCGAGGTGGTGAAGCAAAAGCTCGGCCCAGCCTTCGAGGCTCAGCATTGTGGGGCGGGGGTGATTTTGACGGGGGGAACTTCCCGGATGCCCGGTTTGGAAGAAGCGGCCGCCCGAATTTTTGGTCTACCGGCTCGGCGCGGAGAGGCCCCGACGTGGGTTAACGACGAATTGCGTGATCCCATGTTTAGCACCGCGCTGGGTATTTTTGAATTCGCCCTCCGTGGTGCCCATGAGCACCCCGTGCCCGCCCCGAGAAAATCGGGTTGGCTGGGTAGTCTCGCGCGAATTTTTGCGACCGCCTAACTCATGAACTCTGTATTAAATGAATTACCGCTGGAGCCCCTGACGGAGCGGCCCATTAATCTGAAGCTCATTGGCGTGGGCGGCGGCGGGGCTAATGCGGTTGATCGCCTAAAGCGGCAGAATCTGGAGCGGCTGCAGCTGGCGGTCATCAACACGGATTTTAAAGCCCTCAGTAGTTCACCGGTGCCGGATAAGATTTTAATTGGGCACACGCTGACGCGCGGCTTAAGTGCGGGGGGCGATCCGGAGATGGGACGCCAAGCGGCGGTCGCGGATAGCGATAAAATTGCAGAAATCGTGAAGGACACTGATTTGATTTTTATCATCGCTGGGCTGGGGGGCGGCACAGGATCGGGCGCGGCTCCGGTGGTCGCAGAAATTGCGGTGAAAGCCGGGGCGGTGGTGATCGCTTTTGTCACCCTGCCGTTCAGTTTCGAAGGGGGGCGCCGTCAGAAGCAAGCGGAGGAAGCGCTCGCGGAGTTGCGCCGAGTGTGCGATGCCGTTATTCCCCTGTCCAATGACATGCTCCTGCAGGAAGGCACGGAGCAGACCAGTGTGCTGGACTCTTTTGCGCAAGCCGATGAGTGGATGGGGCGCGGCGTGAAATCGATTTGGTCGATGTTGTCTCGCACGGGCCTCATCAATGTTGATTTTACCGCGCTCCGACAGGTGTTTAAATACCGCGGCGGCAAGACGCTTTTTGGGCTTGGCGTAGGGGAGGGAGAAAATTCTGCGCAGGCGGCGCTCGAAGATTTGCAGCAGTGCCCCTTGTTACAGACGCCAGAATATGCGCGCAAGGCGGATCGATTGCTCGTGAACATCACAGGCGGGGCTGAGCTCAGCTTGATGAAGGTTAATGATTTGATGACGGCTATTACCGAGTCTTTTGGCCGAGAAGCCCACGTGGTGATGGGCGCGGCGATTGACGAGCGCTGCGCGGGCCGCGTTGAGCTTTGCGTCATTGGCACGACTGACTTGGGGAGTCGGAATTTTGTGCGCCGCGCGCCACCGCTCCCGCGGGCGACCAGCGAGAAGTCAGTCCCAACCACCGCGGTCGCAAAGTCGCCCGTTGCCTCTGCTAAAAATGCGGGGGGCGCTGAGCCCGGAGAAAAACCGAAGCAGGTTGAATTTGGCTTTCAGGGGGACCCCGTTGAAAGTCGGGGCGCATTTGAGAAATCCGATCGGAATCTTTTCGAAGGGCAGGACCTGGATCTGCCGACCTATTGGCGCAAGGGGATCAAAATTGCGGTCTAGGTGGCTCAAGGCCCATCGTCCGATTGCGCTTTACGCCGACGCTCAGGCATAGACTGATAGAGCCATGTTTATCGACGAAACAACGATCAAGGCACGCGCGGGCGACGGCGGTCGTGGCTGCGTCAGTTTTCGCCGGGAAAAATATGAGCCGTGGGGCGGGCCTAATGGGGGCGACGGCGGCAAAGGGGGCGACGTCATCCTGCGGGGTGACGATGACCAAAATAACCTGATTGATTTTAAATTTAAACCGCACTGGACCGGCGAACGCGGTGAACACGGTTTGGGCAAAGACTGTAACGGCCGCGAGGGCCGGCCCGCCATTTTGCGCGTGCCGCTCGGCACCGTCTGCACCGATTTGGTGACGGGCGAGGTCGTGGTGGAAATCCTTAATGACCATCAAGAATTTGTCCTCTGCCAAGGCGGGAAAGGCGGGTTTGGTAACACGAAATTCAAATCCTCCGTGACGCGAGCTCCCCGTAAAACGGGCCCTGGTGAACCGGGTACAACGGGTAATTATCGACTGGAATTGAAGAGCATTGCCGACATCGGACTGGTTGGTTTCCCCAACGCTGGCAAATCATCGCTCACCAATTTAATCACCAATGCGCGGCCCAAGACGGCGCCCTATCCCTTTACCACGCTCCATCCGCAGATTGGGATCATCGACTATGTGCCGGAGTATGAACGCCTGATTATGGCTGATGTCCCGGGGCTGATTGCGGGCGCTAGCAGCGGGAAGGGGCTCGGGCATCGCTTCCTGAAGCATATCGAACGCTGCCAATTGCTCCTGATTATTTTAGACTTAGCCGGCACGGATACTCGCGATCCGCGCCTGGATTATAAACAGCTGCTAAAAGAGTTAGAACTGTATGCGCCAGCCTTATTGGACAAGCCGCGGTTGGTGGTCGCCAATAAAATGGATGAAGATGCCGCCGTCATCAATTTGGTTAAATTTAAAAAGCGCTATCCTAAAGTGGAAGTTGTGCCGATCTCCTGTTTGACCGAAATCGGCATTCCTAAATTGAAGAAAGAATTACTAAAACGAGTGAAGAAAATGCGCGCGAAAGCAAAGCAATCGTCCGCGACTAAGGCCTGAGTAAACTCCTGTTCTGCCATGTCGGAATATCGACCATTATTGATGCGCTCAAATCGCCTGCTGGGTTCGGCTTTAATCGAGCACAATTTGGTCAAATTTGAGGATCTGGAGGCGGCCAACGAGCGATTGCTGGAGATCGCCACTACCGGTGATTTGCGCCGCAGTTCCGTGCTCAGCGTGTTGGTCTATGAGAAAAAAGTACTGACCGAGGAGGCGATATTGCACCACGTAGTCGACAATCACGGGGTGAGCGTGATCGATTTACGCACTTATGATGTGCCGGAAAGTGTCCGCCGCGAACTTGATCTGGAGGCTTGCTGGGCGACGTGGAGCGTCCCGTTTGATCAGGAAGAAGATTTTCACTTTGTGGCGACGGCCTATTATTTAAGTTCGGCGGTGCGGTCTTTTTGGGAAAAAAAGTTGGGCGGCCAAATTATTTGGCAAGCAACCACGATGGACATCATTGCGGATTTCATCGACCGCACGCACTGGGAGCAGTTGGCTGCCAAAAAAAATAATCTTCGCCCGCTGACCCCAGGTAGTCCGAGTTCTGTGCCGTTGCCGACGAGTAGCGCAGCGCCTTTTCCCCTGAGTGATCCCGTGAGTCCCCCGCCGCCGTTGCCGCTGGGTGGCCGGAGTGGTTCGCGTCCGCCTTTACCCGCCTAAGTTATGCCGCTCGGTCGCACGCAAACACAGATTATTGAGAAGCTGCACGAGATGGGCAAGCTGACCTTGGAGCAGCGGGTGGTCTTGTTGGCGCGGTCGGATGAACCGACGGGCGAACAGCTCGATCAGCTCTTACAGGCGGATCACCGCATTACGCTTTTCCAGTTGCTGCTCGCCAAGTGCCGCGCCCTCGGCCTCGCGCCGTTTAATGTGGCGCGGTATAAAATGCACAATGGGACCTTCGAGAAAATCGACCTCGAATTCTGTCAGCGGAATATTATTTTACCGGTGGGGCAGGTGGGCGATTTTCTCCTCGTGGCATTTGCGAATCCCTTCGAGACCTCGGTGGCGACTAAGATTCAGGACAAAACGGGATTGCGGGTCATTCGCCTGTTGGGCCGCGAGGCGGATATCCGCGAAAAACTGCAACACAACCAATTACACGATATGGTGCAGTTTTCCGATGTTGTCGATCAGCTCGGGGCACAGTACGAAGATAAGGAAACGGAGATCAAAGAAGAGGATTTAACGAATGAGGAGTCGGCGCCAATTATTTTGCTCGCGAACCGGATTATTGAGGAAGCCTATTTTGCGGGCGCCTCAGATATTCATCTGGAGCCTTGGGAGAAAGAAATGGTCGTGCGCTATCGGATTGATGGCTTAACCCAAGAAAAGCTCCGTTTGCCGGGGCGAGTCGCCGGGGCGCTCGTGGCGCGGATTAAGATCATGTGCAATCTCGACATTGCCGAGCGCCGCTTGCCGCAAGATGGGCGTATTGTTTTTAAGCAATATAACAAAAAGAATATTGATATCGACCTGCGGGTTTCGACCGCGCCGCTGAATTACGGCGAGGGCGTCGTGTTGCGTATCCTAGATAAGCAAAAATCAACGCTCCCCTTGCCGGCCTTGGGCTTTAGTCCCGCTAATCTTACGCAATATCGCGAGTGCATCCGCCAGCCTTACGGCATGATCCTCCATTGCGGGCCGACGGGCTCAGGTAAATCGATGACCCTGTATTCTGCCCTGAACGAAATTAACACTACGGATGTGGTGATTCGCACGGCCGAGGATCCGATCGAGTACACCTTACCTGGGATCAATCAGATGCAGATGCATCGACAGATCGGGCTCACGTTTGCGACGGCGCTGCGCTCATTTCTTCGCCAGGATCCTGATATTATTCTCGTGGGTGAGATCCGCGACCAAGAGACGGCGAATATCGCGGTAGAGGCCGCGCTGACTGGCCACATGCTGCTCAGTACGCTGCACACGAATGATGCCCCTTCAACGATCGCGCGGCTCACGGACATGGGCATTGAGCCATTTATGATTTCCTCCTCGCTGGTGGCGGTTTGTTCGCAGCGATTGATGCGTCGGGTGTGCCGAATCTGCCGCCAACCGCACGAGCCGGATGAGCGGGAAAAAGAACTTTTACAGCGCGCCATCGACTGGCATGGGCCGATTTATAAGGCGCAAGCCGCTGGTTGCGCCAAGTGCAGTAATACCGGCTTCAAAGGACGGGTGGGGATTCATGAATTATTGGTCAATAATGAGGAATTAATTGAAGCCATTAACCGCGGGGCGGAAACCGCCGAGCTCAAGCGCATTGGTATGAAGCACGGGATGAAAACATTGCACCAAGATAGCATGATGAAAGTGCGGGAAGGTCTCAGCACGATGGCGGAGGCCCTCAGCACGGTGCCGCAGGACATGGAATTGCGGGGCAGCCGAAAGTAAGTCGGCCCCCTTGTCGTGATGGGCGCCGCGAAAAATTTCCCCGCTAGGTTTGTGGGCGCACCTTCAGCGGGGTACGCGATTCGCCCTAAAGTTAGGTTTATGCGCGCATGAACTACTGGCCGGAATTTTTGCTCATAGTTGGGGCGCACGCGCTGGCGGTGGCGAGCCCGGGGCCCGACTTTGCCATCGTGCTTAAACAAAGTCTCCTGCATGGCCGCCGCACCGCGCTCTGGACGAGCCTCGGCATTGGCGTCGGCCTTGCCGTGCATATAACCTATAGTCTGCTGGGGGTGGGTTGGTTGCTTAAAAATTCCGCGGCTACGCTCTCGGCGCTACAATATTTGGGGGCGGCTTACCTGGCTTTTCTCGGCTGGCAGGCGGTCTTAGCCAAGCCGCGTGCCGGGGAAGTTGAGCTCGCCGGCTTCACCCGTGCGCCCACACCTCGGTCGGCTTGGCTCGCGGGTTTTTTGGTCAACGTCTTGAATCTTAAAGCGGCTTTATTTTTTATCGCGCTGTTTGTCCTGCGCGTGAGTCCGCTCACACCGCTGTTGATTCAATTTGGCTATGGCGTCTGGATGACTCTAGCCACCGTGGCTTGGTTTAGCTTGGTCTCGGTCGTGTTTACTGAGCCCAGAATCCGGCATAAATTTCTCCGCTACGGTCACTGGATCGACCGCAGCCTCGGGGTCGTTTTTATCGGATTTGCGCTTAGCTTGGTGCTGACGGCGGGGCGGTGATCGCGCGCTCACTGCGGCTCAGATTTCGTTGAGGCGGACGCAGGCGACGTGGCGCTGGGGTTCCGCTGATTGCAGCGGAGGCGTGGTTGCGCGACATTGCGCCTGTACGTGCGGACACCGCGGATGGAAGGCGCACCCGGTCGGCGGATGGAGGGGGGAGGGTGGATCACCCGCGAGGATCAAGCGAGGGCTCCGGCGCTGAAGATCAGGATCGAGGTGGGGGATCGCGCTCACCAGCGCTTGCGTGTAAGGGTGGCGGGGACGTTCCATGACGTCGGTTGCGGGTCCGAGCTCGACGATTTTCCCGAGATACATCACGGCGATGCGATCCGAGATGTGTTTCACCACGGAGAGATCGTGCGCGATGAAAATCAGGGTGAGATTCATCTCGCGGCAGAGTTGGGCGAGTAAATTAAGAATTTGCGCTTGAATGGAAACATCGAGCGCCGAGACGGGTTCATCGGCGATGATGACCTTGGGTTCCAGGGCGAGGGCCCGCGCGATCGCGATGCGCTGACGTTGCCCGCCGGAGAATTCGTGAGGATATTTCCCGAGCACCTGGGACGACAGACCTACTTTTTCGGCCAAGGCCACGACGCGCGCGCGGACTTGCTCGGGTGGCACGACTCGATGCACGAGCAGCGGCTCCGCCAAAGTGGCGTAGACCGTGAGCCGCGGGTTCAGCGAGGCAAAGGGATCTTGAAAAATCATCTGTAAGTCGCGCCGGGCGACGAGCAGTTCAGCGGCGGAGGCGGCGGTTAAGTTTCGGCCTTCGAGCAATACTGTACCGGCCGTTGTTGGCACCAATTGCATGATCGTGCGCGCCAACGTGGATTTACCGCAGCCCGATTCGCCCACCAGCCCGAGAACCTCGCCGCGTTGAACGTTCAGCGTGATGCCATCAACGGCTTTGACGGTGCCGGTTTGATGGCGGAACAGAAAGCCTGATTCGACGGGGAAGTGCGTCTGCACGTCGTTCAGTTGGAGAATAGGGGATGGCATCAGGATCAGCTTTCCTTGGGAAAATAGATTCCGTCGGCTAAATTTCTTGGGCTTGAACGCGCAGGCAGGCGGTAGCTTGGGTGGCGCTCACTGGCAGCAGGCCGGGGTCGGTGGCCTGACAGCGGTCGGTGACCGCGTCGCAGCGGGAAGCGAAGGCGCAGCCTACCTTGGGTTTTGATAGATCGGGAGGTAGTCCTGGAATGGTGTAGAGATCGCGACCTTTGGGCTGTAAGGACGGAATCGAGCGCTGCAGGGCTTGGGTGTAAGGATGGCGCGGCGCGCGGAACAGGGTGCGGGTGTCAGCGGTTTCAACGATGCGCCCAGCATACATGACTTGGACGCGATCACAAAGTCCGGAGACGACGCCAAGGTCGTGGGTCACAAAAATGACCGCCATGTGAAATTCCTGCTGGAGCTTTTTGATCAGCTCGAGGATTTGCGCCTGCACCGTAACATCCAGCGCGGTGGTTGGTTCGTCGGCGATGAGGATTTCCGGTCGCGTAATGAGCGCCATCGCGATCATGACCCGCTGTCGCATGCCCCCAGAAAATTCGTGGGGGTAAGCTTGGAGACGCTGCGCGGCGTCGTTGATCCCAACCGCTTCCAGCATGGCGAGGCCGCGGGCTAAGGCCGCGGGACGCGAGATTTTTTCGTGAATGAGTAGTGGCTCGATGAGTTGATCCGCGATGCGCAGGTAGGGATTAAGCGACGTCATCGGATCCTGAAAGATCATCGCGAGGCGTTGGCCGCGAATCGCGCGGGCCTGCGCGGGCGAGCAATGGAGCAGGTCGGTGCCGTCGAACATCGCGGTCCCACTTTCGATGCGGCCGGGCGGTTGCGGGACAAGGCCCATGAGTGAGTAGCAGGTCACCGATTTTCCTGAGCCAGACTCGCCCACGAGGCCAAGGGTTTCACCTTTGGCGAGAGTGAAGCTGACGCCGTCGACGGCTCGGTAGACGCCGTTGCGAGTGTGAAAAGAAGTGCGCAGATCAGTGACTTCGAGCAAAGGCATGGGCTAGCGCGAGGCTGAGAATGGCTCTGCGCGCAGCAATGATAAATTCAGGACCGCGGCCCACCCTATCCCGCCGGATTAATCGAGTAACTCAGCGAACAGCGATTCGTAACGACTCAGCATTTGCTCGAGCGAGAAACGAGCCGGCGCGTCCGTTTGGCCGCGCGCAACGATGGCTTCGACGGCGGGACCACCCGCGAGCACCTCGGTCAGAATTTGCGCTAAAGCGGCATCGTCGCCCGGTGGAAACTTCCAGCCGTTGCGGCCCGACTCAATGATATCGGTCACCCCAGAAACTGCGCTGCCAATCGCGGCGCAACCGGCCGCCATGCCGTCGATGAGGACCAGTGGCAGGCCTTCGTAATGGGTGGAGAGTACCGCGGCACGGCAGCGGTGATATAGGGGCGCAGCATCGGTGACGCGGCCAAGAAATTGGACGCGGCTTGTGAGGCCTAATGATCGCGTTAATTTTTCACACCGGCGCCGATGAGTCGCGCGGCCATCGCCCCCGAGAAGCAACTGGCCGGTCCAGCCCTGTTGGACCAAGCGGTGGGTCGCGCGAATTAAGGTCGTTTGATCCTTTTGGCGAGCGAAGCGCGCGACCATAATAATATCTTGGCTGCGAGTGGCAAAAGGTGGTGCTCCGGCCGAGTAGCGAGCGGTCGCGACGCCGTTGTGGATGATCGTCAAGCGGGGGCCAGCGAGGCCGAGTTGCCGTACATGGTCAGCGACCCCCTGTGAAACGCAGACGGTGGCCGTCGTGCGGGCCGCCAATCGACGAGCGGACCAGCGCCGCCAGCAAGGGTAGCGTTCGCAGCTCTGTTCAATATGCAGAACGACCGGGACCTCGGCTGCGAACGCAGCCTGACGGCCCCACAAATGCTCGCTATTACCGTGTGCCGCGAAAATTTGCGGCTGAAAGTCTGCGATCAAGGCCGCGAGTTGGCGGCGCGTGGTCCATTTTGGCCAGTTGTCGACCCAGGCAGTACGGAGACCGGTAGCGGCAATTTGGGCCTGCATGGCCGCGGGTAGGGGAGCGCGTTTGCGCCGCAGCACGAGTAAGGGTGCATAATTTCCGGTGCGCAAGTGGCCACAGGCTAGCTCGAGCGCTACCTTGGTGGCCCCAGAGCCGCCGCCGGTGACGAAATGCATAACGCGCGGCTTCGGCTTCATGCTTTAGGGAGCGCGGCAAGGCGTTGGTCGACGGCTGCTTTAACCTCCGCCACGCTTAAGCGTAGCAGTGGGCATGGTCCGGACAAATCGTTCGGGCGTAAAATAGTGTGCGCGGTATCCCAGGGATGCCAGCGCCACGGCTCGAGTGGGCCAAATAGCGCGACGATGGGAACATGGAATGAGGCGGCCAAGTGGAGCAGGCCCGTATCGATGCCGATCGCTAGATCCATGCAGCGAAAAAGAGAGTTAGCTTCGCGCAGCGAAAGCTGCTGGCTCCAGTCGATCCAGTCGTGATCCAACGCCACGGGTAAGGCCGCGCGAATCTTTTGATAATAATGAGCCAAGCTTGGGGAGTCGCAGAGATGAACTTCGCAGGCGCGCTCATTGACGAGCCACGCAATCAGCTGGGCGAAATATTCCGGTGACCAATCTTTGGCGGGGGCGACAGATTTGGCGCAGATGAAAACCTTACGACGCTGGCCCGTGGCTAGAACCGTCGCGACTCGTTGGTCAATGACGGGATCGGTCCAATTTTCATTGTGGGTATCGCTGACTGGGATTCCGTCGGCGCGCAGTACATCGAGGAAGCACTCGACCTCATGCTTGTCAGCGTAAGGGGTGCTGCGCTGCAGAAGCCAGCGGCGACCTTCCGTGGCGAAGCCGACCCGATGAGGGATGCCCGCGAGCAGCGGCAGGATCGCGCTGGAAAAGGAGCGGCGCAAAATATAACAACGATCATACTGGCGGGCGCGGAGAAATTGGACGGCGCCTAGCAAGCTGGTCGGGAATTTTGCCCGCCGCTTTTTTTCTCCTTTTAAACGTGGAGCATAGTAGAGCAGTTCATCTTTGTAGGGACAAAGTGCGAGCGTGTCACCTGACCCCGGTTCCGCGAGCACGTCGATTTTGGCCGCAGGGAAAGCGGCGCG